>Ga0268298_10000167_pt1 | contig 81950 bp, 79 predicted proteins | sample WWTPWeurt_MetaG_FD_194462 | JGI IMG/M metagenome (GOLD analysis project Ga0268298, IMG submission 194462) | Activated sludge microbial communities from WWTP in Nijmegen, Gelderland, Netherland - WWTP Weurt | ecosystem: Engineered > WWTP > Aerobic digester > Activated sludge | place...
GCCCTCAAGATGAGCCACACCTTCAACGTGCTGGATGCCCGCGGCGCCGTGAGCACCACCGAGCGGCCCGGCATCATCAAGCGCGTGCGGGACCTGGCCAGCGCCTGCGCCAAGGCCTACCTGGAACACGAGGAGGGCGCCCCCGCGCCTGTGGATGCCGCGAAGGGGGGTGCGAAGTGAGCGCCACCCAGACCTTCCTACTGGAGCTTCACTGCGAGGAGATTCCGGCGCGGTTCCTGGCGCCTCTCACCCGCGACTTCTCGGCCGCCTTCACCGCCTGGGCTGGCGCCCAGGGGCTCATGGCTTCGAATCTGGAGGCCTTCTACTCGCCCCGCAAGCTGGCCTGGCGTGGCGTGGGCTTGCCAGTCTCCCAGCCCGATCAGACCGAGACCCAGGTGGGTCCGCCCCAGCGCATGTGCGTGGACGAAGGGGGCAAGCCCACCATCCAGGGAGAAAAGTTCGCCGAGAAGTGGGGCGTGCCCTTCTCGGCCGTGCGCTTCGAGCAGCCCGTCGGAAAGAAGGAGCCCTGCGCCGTGGTGACGATCACGAAGCATGGTCGCCCCACGGTGGCACTCCTCGCCGAGGCTCTTCCGGGGCTCATCGCCAGCCTGCACGTGCCCAAGGCCATGCGCTGGGGCAAGTCGGACTTCGAGTTCGTGCGGCCCATCCGCAACCTCCTCTGCCTGTTTGGTGAAGAGGTTGTTCCCATCACTGTGGATGGCGTGACCGCCACGAACACGACCTGGGGCCACCGCCTCCACCACCGCCAGCATCCGGAACCGGTGACCATCGCCACGCCGGAGGCCTATGAGGCCGCCCTGGAGGCCGCGGGCGTCGTCGTCAGCGTGGACATCCGCCGTGCCCGCATCGCCCAGCAGCTGGAGGCCCTGGCCGCTGAGGCCGGGGGTCGCGTGGTAGCCGATGCCGAGCTCCTGGACACCCTCGCCGAGATCGTGGAGTTCCCCAAGATCGTGCGCGGCGACTTCCCCGCCAGCTTCCTGGAGCTGCCCAAGGAGGTGCTGGTCACCAGCCTCCGCGAGCACCAGAAGAGCTTCTGCATCGAGGGGCCCGATGGTCTGCTGCTGCCTTGCTTCCTCACCGCCGCCAACCGCACCGACGATCCCGCAGGCTTCGTGAAGGCGGGCAACGAGTGGGTGCTTAAGGCGCGGCTCTACGATGCGCGCTTCTTCTTCGCCGAGGACCGCAAGCACCCCCTGTCCGACCGCCTGGAGAAGCTGCAGGCCCTCACCTTCCAGCGGGACCTGGGGAGCTACCACGCTAAGACGGGCCGGGTGGTGGCCCTAGTGAAGATGCTCGCAACGCGGCTCTCCCAGGACGAGGCCCACGTCAACCGCGCCCTCGAAGCGGCCCGCATGGCCAAGTGCGACCTACGGACGCTCATGGTCGGGGAGTTCCCCGAACTGCAGGGCATCATGGGCGGCGAATACCTGAAGCACGAAGGGGCCGACGAGGAAGTCTGGATGGCCGTGAAGGAGCACTACCGGCCCCTCAGCGCCGAGGATGCCATCCCCGGCACACCCCTGGGCTGCCTGCTGTCCCTTTGCGACAAGCTGGACACGGTGGTGGGCTGCTTCTCCGTGGGACTCATTCCCAGTGGCTCCAAGGATCCCCTGGCCCTGCGCCGCGCGGGGCAGGGCATCGTGCGCATCCTCTGGGAACAGGGCTGGGCGCTGACACCCACGGACCTCATCCACACGGCGCTCATGGCCGTGGGGCAGAAGGCCACCCGGCCCGCGGCCGAGACAACCGAGGCCCTGCTGGCCTTCTTCAGGGACCGCGTGGCCTACCAGCTGGAGCTCACCGGCTATGCCGGTTCCGTGCGCCGGTCGGCCCTGGCCACCGGCTGGGAGGACCTGGCGGACCTCAAGGCCCGCTGCGAAGCGCTCTCGGCCTTCGCCGAGGATGCCCGCTTCGCCTCCCTGGCCCAGAGCGCCAAGCGCATCGGCAACATCCTCAAGGACGAAGCTCCCGCCGATGTTTTTGACGCGGCCACGCTTCAGGACGCCACTGAGCAGGCGCTTGCGGAACGGCTGAACGGCATCGAGGACTCGTCGGATCAGGCCAGCCTCCTCGCCGCCCTGGCCGACCTCGCCAAGCCCCTGGAAGCCTTCTTCAGCGCGGTCATGGTGAAGTGCGAGGACCCGGCCCTCCGCGCCGCCCGCCTTAGCCTCCTCCACCGCCTCCGCCAGGCCTTCCTGCGCGTGGCCGACTTCAGCCTCTGGCAGTAGGAGCAACCATGCACCACGAGCGCATCGCGATCATCGACTATGGTAGCCAGTACACCCGGCTCATCACACGGCGGCTGCGAGAGCTGGGCGCCTTCGGTCTGGTCTACAGCAGCGGAGCCACGGCCGCCGAGGTGGCCGGTCCGGACCTGCGGGGCGTGATCCTCTCGGGCGGACCGAACTCGGTGCTGGAGCCGGGCGCGCCGGATCTGGACCCGGCCATCCTGGAGCTGGGCGTGCCCATCCTGGGCATCTGCTACGGCCAGCAGCTCCTGGCCCGCAACCTGGGCGGCAAGCTGCACCGGTCCGCGAGCCGGGAGTACGGCAAGGCGGAGATCCAGGCTATGCCCGAGAAGTCGATGCTGTTCGAGGGGCTGCCCCACGCCCAGCAGGTGTGGATGAGCCACGGCGACCATGTGGAGGTGGCCCCCGCCGGCTTCACGGTCACGGCGAAGACGCCCAGCGTGCCAGTGGCGGCCATGGAGGATCCCAGGCGCGGGATCTACTGCCTGCAATTCCACCCGGAAGTCACCCACAGCGCCCAAGGCACGCCCCTGCTGCTGAATTTCCTGCGGCACTGCGGCATGACCCTGGACTGGAACGCCGGGAACTTCATCGACGAGAAGGTGAAGGCCATCCGGGCCCAGGTGGGCGCGGGCACCGTGGTGCTGGGCCTCAGCGGCGGTGTGGATTCCAGTGTGGCGGCCTTGCTGCTGCACAAAGCCATCGGCAAGCAGCTGACCTGCGTCTTCGTGGACCACGGCCTCATGCGCAAGGATGAGATGAAGCAGGTGCAGGCCTACTTCGCGCCCTTCGAGCTGAACGTCATCTGGGTGGATGCCTCCGACGAGTTCCTGGGCGCCCTGGCGGGCGTCACGGATCCCGAGCAGAAGCGGAAGATCATCGGCGGCAGGTTCATCGATGTGTTCGAGCGCGAGGCTGGCAAGGTGAAGGCCGACTTCCTGGGCCAGGGCACCACCTACCCCGACGTGATCGAGAGCAGCGGCATCGGCGGCGCCATCCTGGTGAAGTCCCACCACAATGTGGGCGGCCTGCCGGACCGCATGCGGATGCAGTTGGTGGAGCCGCTGCGCGAGCTGTTCAAGGACGAGGTCCGCGCTACCGGGCTGGCCCTGGGCCTGCCCGAGGAGATGAACCAGCGGCATCCCTTCCCGGGCCCCGGCCTCGCCGTGCGCCTACCGGGCGCCATCACTCGCGAGCGGGCGACGATCCTGCAGAACGCCGACGCCATCTTCTTGCAGGAACTGCGGGAGAGCGGCTGGTATGCGAAGACCAGCCAGGCCTTCGCCGTGCTGCTGCCCGTGCAGACCGTGGGCATTATGGGCGACGAGCGCACCTTCGAGTGGATGTGCGCGCTGCGGGCCGTGACCTCGGAGGACTTCATGACCGCCGACTGGGCGCGCCTTCCGCATGAACTGCTTGACCGCATCGCCCAAAGAATCGTGAGGGAGGTTCGTGGCATCAACCGGGTGGTCTTCGACATCACCTCGAAGCCGCCTGCGACGATCGAGTACGAATAGTGGCCAAGCGCAACGAGCCCGTCCGCAAGTCGGTGAAGGACGTCCTGGAGGACCTGCTGGCGGGGCACCGCGAGGCGGCCTTCAGCGGGCCGGAGTCCGCCCTGAAGTACCTGCGCCGCACCTTCGAAAGCCAAGGCAGCCTGCCCAATGCCGTGAAGGCCTTCGCCTACGACCTGAGCGCGGACGCCCAGGCCCAGTGCGGGCAGTGGGAGGCCTGCGCTGAATCCGTGAGCCAGGTGCTGGGGTACCTGCCGGAACTGGAGGGTGCCTTTCCGCACGAGTACCGCCGGATCCTGGAAGGGCTCACCTGTTTTGAGCGGGGCATCCAGGCTCACAGCGAGCTGGGGGATTTCCACGGGGCCCTGGAACTCTGCGACCGGGCGATCACCCTGGGGTTGGGTGCGCACTATTCGGCCAAACGAGACTCGCTCGAATGGGCCCGCTGAAGCGTTCGTCAGGCAAGATCGGCAAAGACTCCCCGTAACTCGGCTATCTAGGTTTTTTCTGCCTGTGCGATGATCTTGAAGTACAGCCAGCCTCCATGGACACCGTTGAGAACGCACACGGGGAAGCCATGACCGACGACATCCAGGTGGTCCCACAGCAGGTGAGCATCCTCATCGTGGATGACCTGGCCCTCGTGCGCCTTTCACTGCGGCATATCCTGACGAAGTCGGGCTACCGCTGCCGCGAGGCGGAAGACGTAGCCGCCGCCCTGGCCGTGCTGGACGTGGACACCATCGACCTGATCCTCTGCGACATCCAGATGCCCGGAGCCTCGGGGCTGGACCTGGTGAAGGCCATTAAGCACCGCATCCCGGACACCTCCGTGGTCATGGTCAGCTCGCTGGAGGACGCCGAGACGGCCATCGAGTGCCTCCAGCGGGGCGCCTTCGGCTATGTCTTGAAGCCCTATCAGCCCCGGGAGATCCTGGTGCAGGTGAACTCCGCCCTGCGCCGCCGCATGCTGGAGATCGCCTTCCGGGACCGCGAGGCACAGCTCGCCCAGAAGGTGCGCGAGCAGACGCTGGAGATCCGGGACTCCCGGGAGGAGATCGCCCTCCGGCTCATCGCGGCCAGCGAGCACCGGGACAACGAGACCGGCATGCACGTGCGGCGCATCGGGCTCTACGCCGCCGAGCTGGCCCGCCTCCTGGGCTGGGACCTGCAGGGCGTGGACACGATCCGGGCGGCCGCCCCCATGCACGACATCGGCAAGATCGGCGTGCCCGATGCGATCCTGCAGAAGCCCAGCGCTCTCACGGAAGAGGAGTGGGTGACCATGAAGCGGCACACCACCATGGGCGCGACCATCCTCAAGGGCTCCGCGGTCCCCTTCATCCAGATGGGCGCCCGCATCGCCATCGGCCATCACGAGAAGTGGGATGGCAGCGGCTATCCGAAAGGGTTGCTGGGCGAGGCCATCACCCTGGAGGCCCGCATCACCGCCCTGGTGGATGTCTACGACGCCGTGAGCAACCGCCGCCACTACAAGGAACCTTGGCCCGAGGAGCGGGTGGTGGAACTGGTCCAAAAGGGCAGCGGTGCCCACTTCGACCCGCTCCTGGTGGAGTTGTTCCTGGCGAACCTGGAGCGCTTCCGGGCTATCCTGAACGCGAATCCGGACGAGGCCCACGACGAGGAGCCCGGAATCTGATCCTGGTGTAGCCTAGTGGCCCGCCCGTTCCCTGGAGGCCGCCATGAAGCTCACCGACTACCGCACCCTGGGCCGCTCGGGACTGCGCGTCAGCCCCCTCTGCCTCGGCACCATGACCTTTGGCAGCGACTGGGGCTGGGGCGCCGAGGTGGCTGAAAGCCGGTCCATGCTGGACTGCTACCTGGATGCCGGGGGCAACTTCATCGACACGGCCAATATCTACACCAAGGGCCACAGCGAGGCGATCCTGGGTGACTACTTCGCCGAGCGCGGGGGCCGCGACCGGGCGGTGCTGGCCACCAAGTTCTGCGGCAGCCTCCACCGGGGCGATCCCAATGGGGGCGGGGCCGGACGCAAGGCCATCCAGCAGCAGCTGGAGCAGAGCCTGCGGCGACTGCGCACGGACTGCGTGGACCTCTACTGGATGCATTTCGACGATTCCCATACGCCCATCGAGGAATCCATGCGTGCGCTGGATGACTTGGTGCGGGCTGGGAAGGTCCGCTACGTCGGTGTGTCGGACACGCCTGCCTGGAAGGTGGTGCAGGGGCAATGCGAGGCGCGGTTCAGGGGCTGGTCCCCTTTCGTCGCCCTGCAGATCGAATACTCGCTCATCGAGCGCACGGTGGAGCACGACTTGATACCCATGGCCCAGGCCAAGGGCCTGGGAGTGACGCCTTGGTCCCCGCTGAAGGGCGGCCTCCTTACGGGCAAGTACGGTCGGAACAAGCAGCCGCAGGGCGAGGGCCGCCATGTCCCCGGCGTGTCGAAGAGCCTGACGGACCGCAACTACGCCATCATCGAGGCCGCCGAGGTCGTGGCGGCCGAGCTGGGTACCGGCGTGGCCCAGGTGGCCCTGGCCTGGGTGCTGGCGCGGCCCGGCGTGGCCAGCCCCATCCTGGGCGCGCGGACCCTGGCCCAGCTGGAAGGGAACCTCGCCTCGCTGGAAGTGGACCTGCCCGGGGAGCTGGTGGCCCGCCTGGACGCGGCCAGCGCCCCCGCGCCCATCTTCCCCCATGCCTTCCTGGCCAACACCCGCCACGTGATGCAGAGCGGGGCCAGCATCAATGGCGTGGCTTCCGATCCCTGGGCGCTGGCGCCCGCTTCCGATCAGGAACGCTGGTAGAGGTACGCCCATAGAGGAAGGGGTGGCTTGTTCCTCTGTGGGCGCTGCCCGCGAATGGGGACCATTCTAGGTGTGGCTGGACTCAGGCGCAGGGTCCTCCGCAGCTTTTCTTCCCCGGCTCATGGTGAACTCGCCGAGCATCATGGGCACGGCTGCCTTGAGCATGAGGGTGAACACCAGGAAGCCGATGGCGAAGATGGCCGCCGCCACGGCGATCTCCGTGAAGGATGGCGTGTAGACGTAGATCTCGCCGAGGGCATCGGGGGTCAGGCCGGGGATGATGAGGCCCATGCCCTTCTCAATGTAGACGCTGGCGTAGATCAGCACGCAGCCGAGGTTGAGCAGCTTCCAGTTGGTCCGGAACTTCGGCACCAGGAACAGGATGAAGGCGATGAACCCGAAGATGATCGAGGCCCAGGCGTAGGGCACCAGGGTGTTGTGCCCCTTGAGGCCGAACAGGAGGTACTGGAAATAGACCACGTGTTCGGTGCCCGAGTAGAGCTCCTTGAAGGATTCCGCGGCCGTGAGGAAGAGGTTGAAGCCCATGGTGTAGGCCATGAGCTCGGCGATCTTGAAGATGGCCTCGTCCTTGATGCTGAGCTTCGTCGTCTTGCGCAAGACCTGCAGCAGGATGAGCAGGATGGCTGGCCCCGAGCAGAAGGCCGAGGCCAGGAAGCGGGGCGCGAGGATGGCGGAGTTCCAGAAGGGGCGCGCCCCCAGGCCGTTGTAGAGGTAGGCGGTCACGGTGTGGATGCTGACGGCCATGGGGATGGAGAGGAGCACGAGCGGGGTGACGATCTTCTTCACGTAGTGGCGCTCGGTGTAGGCGCAGTAGAGCAGGTAGGTCACCACGAAGTAGTTCAGTACCAGGTAGGCGTTCAGGACGAGCACATCCCAGGCCAGCATGGACTGCGGCCAGTTGAGCCGCCCCACGAAGGGCATGATGTGCCAGAAGCGGTCGGGCCGCCCGATGTCCACCATGACGAAGCCCAAGCACATCACGAGGGCGCTGATGGCCAGCATCTCCCCCAGGATGGTGATCTCCTTGATGGGTTCCCAGTCGTAGATGTAGGCGGGGATGACCAGCATGATCGCGGCGGCGGCCACGCCCACCAGGAAGGTGAAGTTGCCGATGTAGAAGCCCCACGAGACCTGGTCGCGCATCTTGGTGACGATGAGGCCGTCGTTCAGCTGGCCGATGTAGGCCCAGGTCCCGACAGCAATGAGGAACAGAAGGAAGCCGACCCACGCGTAATAGTACTTGCTGCCGTGGGTGATGATCTGGATCGTGTCGGTGATGAATTGCCGGAAGTTCCGCAGCATGGCCTCACACCCCGTAGAAGTAGAAGAAGTTGGGTTGGGTGTTCAGTTCTTCCTTGAGCTTAAATACGCGCTTGTTCTCGAGGACGTAGCGGATCTCGCTGGTCTTGTCGAGCAGGTTGCCGAACTTCCGGGAGCCCGTCGGGCAGATCTCCACGCAGGCCGGATAGAGGCCCTTGCGCGTGCGCTGGACGCAGAAGGTGCACTTCTCCACCACGCCCTTGGGCCGGGGCCGATTGCCCAGGTAGTGCGTGTCCGTGTTGACCTGGTCCGGCGGCAGGTTCGGTTCGCCCCAGTTGAAGTGGCGGGCGCCGTAGGGACAGGCGGCCATGCAGTAGCGACAGCCGATGCACCAGTTGTAGTCCACCACCGTGATGCCGTCCTTCTCCCGCCAGGTGGCGCCTACGGGGCAGACCTTCACGCAGGGCGGCTTCTTGCACTGCTGGCACTGGACCGGCATGTAGAAGTGGCCCTCCTCGGGTACCTCCGCCGGGTTGTAGTACTGGTCCGCGTGCTGAAGATTGACGCCTTCCTCCTTGTCCAGCTGGAGCACCCGGATCCACTGCACCTCCGGGCTCCGGGACTGGTTGTTCTCCTTCACGCAGGCATGTACGCAGCGGCGGCAGCCGATGCAACGGCTGAGGTCCAGCGCGTAGCCAAAGATCACCCCGGGCATGGCGGGGGTTGTGCCGACCTTCACGTCCTTGCCGTACTTCGCCTTGTATTCCTTCTCCAGGCGGGCGATGACGGAGAGGACTTCCTCCTTGGTCAGCTCCTGGAAGTTGTGCTGGAGGAACTCCTCCTTGCTGAGCGTGCCGCAGCCGGTGAGGGCCGTGGCCACGGCGGCGACGCCGGCCCCGAGGAAGTCGCGGCGGTCCAGTCCACAGCCGCTGGAGGCCTGTTGGTTGCTGTCCAGATGGAAGGTGTGCTTGCTGTCCGTCATCGGGCGCCCCCCTTCTTGGTCTGGATGGCTTCGGGCCGCGTGGGCGGTGGCATGGGTTTCAGGGCCGCGAAGCGGGGGGAGTGCGGGTTGTGGCAGTTGACGCAGAGGAGGTACTGCTTCTGGCCGTTCCAACTGCCGGTGCGCTTGCCGTGGATGCCCACGCGCCAGTCGCGGAACTTGTCCCCGTGGCACTGGCCGCAGAGTTTGTAGGAGGCCGTGAACTCGACCTTCTCCCCGCTTGCCAGGTGCAGGCTGTCGCGGCTGTTGGCGTCGTGGCAGTCCAGGCACCAGCGGGACTCGGGGCCATGCTTGAGCTCAATCTCGCTGTGCATGGCCAGCTCGCGGCGCTTGGTGTCCACCTTCAGCTGCTTGCCGTCGTGGCAGCCCGTGCAGGGAAAGATCCCGTCGGAGAAGGGCGGCTTGGGCACTTCGATGCCCTCCTGGGCGACGGGCTCCGCCTTCTTGGGCGGCTCCTTGGCGCCGGCGGGGAGCGCCAGCAGGAGCAGGGCCAGGCCTGCGGTTCGGAACAGGCGTGCAGTCATGAATCCACCTCCGGGATCGAAGCATTCGGATCGTCGCCACCGCCCTTGGGGGCGGGGGCTTTCAGCAGTCGGGGCGCGAGCATGAGGGTGGCGCCGAAGCACATGAACCCCAGGAAGAGCGTCAGGGGCCGTCCCACGGCCAGGTCCTCGAACAGGAACTTCAGGGCCGTGAGGATGAGCACGGGATAGACCAGCCAGCGCAGTTCCAGGATGGGCAGCCGGCGGCCGGACCAGGCCATGGCGATGGCGAGCAGCGATAGGACCCCGGTGCGCAGGGCCGCGAGCAGGTCGGCCTGCGGTGCCCCCGAGGAGAGCGTGGCACTGAGCGTCCGGACGATCAGGGCCCCCGCCCCGATGGCGGCCACCGCGCCCAGGCCCAGGATCAGCGGCCGCAGGCGTCGTGTGGTGGCATCAGACGGACGGCGCAGCAGGAACCAGGCGACCGCGCCGGTCAGGAAACCCAGGCAGAGGAGGCCCGGCAGGGACAGGGAAACGCCGGCGCCGCCGGCCACGAAGAAGGCGCGGAAGGACCAGCCGAGCAGCCCGGAGGTCGCCGCGCCCGCCAGGAGGAAGATGCCGCTCTGGACGAACAGCACGGTCCGCGGGAGGCGGAGGCCGACCATCATGACCACCAGGCCGAGGGCCCCGGCCACGGGTGCGAAGACCGCCAGCGGCAGCAGGATCGCCCCGCCCAGCAGCACCAGGATGAGGGCCAGGAAGGTGAAGAAATTGAAATTCGCGTGGGTCTCCTCGCGGTCCTCCGCAAAGCGCAGGGCCGTCGCGTAGCAGCCGAGGCCCGCCACCGAGGCGCCGGCTCCCAGGACGCCGGCGCCAGACCCCGTGGCGAGGGCGACGCGGAAGGCGCCGCCGAAGCCCACGAGCAGGACGAGGAGGGTCTGGAGCTTTTCGAAGGCGTTCACCACCCGCTGCTGCTGGAGCATCCGGAGGGCAAAGCTGCCGATGTAGAGCACGGCGAGGGCCAGGGCGAAGGCCATGGCGCTCGCGGGGGAGATGCCCCGGTAGACCTCCGGTGCCCCACCCGGCCAGGCGGCCAGTGAGGTGAGGATCAGCACGCCAAGATTGGCGGCCAGGGCCGTGGGCCAGCGCAGGCCATGCCAGCGGCGGCCGTAGGTGGCCCAGAGGGAGCCGATGCCGAGCACGAGGAAGACCAGCAGGAAAGGTTCGATGGCCCGCCGGCCGGTCATCACGGCGAAGCCCGAGCCCAGGGAGGCCAGGGTGGCCAGCCAGATAATGGGCTGCAGGTTCCGCCGCCAGGCCACAACACCATGCAGGCCGGTGACGGCCAGGAGCAGGAAGGCCGCCAGGCCCGGCTCGAGGATGCCGAAGCGGGCCGTGGACTCCACCAGCAGCGGATAGGCGATGAGGATGGAGGCCAGGGCATGGAAGGTGGAGTCGAGTGGGTGCTTCGCGCGGTCCGCCAGGAGGGCCCAGGTGATGGCGAAGGCGAGGCCCAGTGCCACGCCCCAGCCGCGGTGGATGGTCCCCGCATCCACCAGGGCCCGGATGAAGGTGGCCCCGCCGAGGATGAGACAGGTCCTGCCGATGAGACCCATGAGGCGGACGGGATTGGGCAGGTCCGCCATCGCAGGTGACACGGATGCCAGGTCCGGGGTGGACAGGGAATCTCCGACCCCGGCCATCCCGATGGAAGCGGCCTGCGCCGACGCTCGGCCTTCCAGGGCAGCCACCCTGGCCTCCAGGCGGGCCAAGTGCTCTGCCATGCCGCCGAGCCGACGTTCCAGGCCACTGGCCTGATCACGCTCGGGAGGGAAGACCTCGGCCGTGGACATGGGCCAGACCTCGGAAGGAGGTGGAATTGGAGATGGATTTCGGATTGTGTTGTCGCCATGCCACGCCTTGGGGATGTGGGCGTCAAGCGAAATAAAAACATTCCAAATGGCTCATAACGAAAACAATGAATGCTGTTGGGACATAATTGACTACGACATCCTAGAGCCACGCTGGAGATTCTATGAGAAAACCGGCGGAAGCTCATGCCACGCGGATTTGGAGGCTACGCGTGGCATGTGCCGGACATCACAGTCCGGTGGCAGCTATCGCCAGGTGGCCGCGGATCGGCCCAGGGCGGCGAGCACCTCTTCCGCCGCCCGAAGTCCGTGATCCTGGGCCTCCTCGAAAAGGGAGAAGCCGCTGAGTTCGGTGTGGGCGAAGTGGACGGCGCCGAAGGGACGGGCCAGGGCCAGGAATTCGGAGTCCCAGAGCAGGCCCGGCGCAGGGCGCACCATGGCGTGGCCCCAGCGCATGACATCGAGCCTGGCCACCAGCCCTTCGAGATCGGGGTGCACCGGCCGGAGGTCGTCCATCACCAGGCGGGCACAGGCGGGCCAGTCCATGGCGAGCAGCCGCGCCCGCTCAGCCTCGCAGTCCGGTCCGGCGAAGGGGCGGTACCAGGTCCACACCGTGGGACCGTGGTCCCGCAGGCTCTGGTGCGTGGCCACCACGTAGCCCAGGGCTTCGCTGTTTCGCAGCACGTTGTCCCAGGCCAGGGGGAAGGTGGTCTCCCGGGGCCGGGCCCGCAGCGTCAGGTTCGCCACGAGCCAGGGGGCGTTGTGGATGCGGTTCAGGGCCGGACGCGCAGTCCCGAGGCCTTCGATCGTGTGCCGCGCCACGTGCTGGGGCCCGGCGAAGATGACGCGCTTGGCCAGCCAGCCGACGGGGTGCTGCCGCGTGGCATCCCAGGCCGCGACGCGGAGGCCACTTCGTTCCGGGCGGATGGAGGTGGCCATCACGCCGCACCGGAGCCGGTCCCCGCTGGCCTTCCGCAGGTGGTTGACAAGAAATCCATTGCCCTCGGGCCAGGTGAGCAGGGGCCGCGAGTCCTCGCCGGGGCCCTGCTTGCGGGCGGCGAAGTAGAAGAGGCCGGCCCAGGCGCTGGTGGTATCCAGGCGGGAGCCGTAGTCATCCCGGCAGGCGTAGTCCAGCAGCCAGCGCAGGCGCGGCGAGGTGAGGGCATGGCCATCCAACCAGGCGGCGAAGGAGAGGCCGTCCAGGGCGCGGGCCTCCGGGGCGTTGGAGCAGCGCGAGCGGGGAATGCTGAAGGCCGGGCGCCCCTTGGCATCCGTGAACGCCGCCCAGCGGTCCACCTCCTGGAAGAAGGCGTGATACTGGCGCTCGTCCTCGGCGCTGGCCCCGGCAGGCAGGTAGAGCCCCTCCCACCACTGGCCGTAGGCGAACAGGCGCTCCTCCGGCGCGCGGACGGTGGCCTCCTCAGCGAAGCGTGGATCGCCCTTGGCGTCGAAGCCCTCCAGCACCCCGCACTCCTTCAGCAGGCGGAGCACCGCGCGGTTGCCGCGATCAGGCACCGGCAGGTAGTGGGCGGCCCAGGGGAAGGCGCTGACGTGATTGCGGCCGGAGCGGGAGGTACCGCCGGGCTCCGGCTCCAGCTCCAGCAGCCTGAAGTCCTCCAGGCCGCCGCCCGCCAGCCGCCAGGCGGCGCTGAGCCCGGCCACCCCGCCGCCCACGATGAGGACGGAGACCGGCTCGAAGCGCTCGGGTTCCGGGATGCCCTGGCCCCGGAACTGGTGTCCCAGGGCGAGGTCTGGCCCCACCAGCTCGCCGGTGAACGGGAACTCGGGTTTCTTCCTGCAGGCCAGGGGCAGGGCGGAGGCCGCCGTGGCCGCGAGGAAGTCACGGCGCCTCATGGCTGGGGCCTCACGACCACCGCCGCCACTCCCGGGTGTAGAGGTGGACGAGGACCTGGTTGTCCAGGCGGTTCACTTCCACCGGAACCCGGTCCATGTCCTTCGGGAAGGCGAACATGGCGGCGGTCGCCTCGTCGGACAGGTGGCGCAGGCCGGGCAGCACGCGGTTGGGCGGGGCGAAGTCGCTCTTCGAGGCCAGGGCGAAACCCCACACCCCAAACGACGGCACAGCCAAGTGGAAGGGGCGCACCTTCAGGCCCGAGGCCTCCATGGTGGCGGTGATGCACCAGAAGGACTGCCGCGCCATCAGGGGCGAGGTGCTCTGCACGGTGATCATGGCGTCGTCGGTGAGGCGGCGCTGGAGAAGCCGGTAGAAGCGCGACGTGTAGAGCTTGCCCAGGGCATAGGTGTTGGGGTCCGGGAAATCCACGAAGGCCAGGTCGAAGGGGGGGCCGGTGGTCTCCTGCAGCCACACCATCGCGTCGGCGTTGACGACCTTCACCCGGGGATCATCCAGGGCCGCGCCGTTGAGTTGGCGCACCATGGGCTGGCGGCGAGCCATGTCGGTCATGGCCGGATCCAGGTCCACCAGCACCACCTCCTGCACCGAGGGATGCTTCAGCACTTCCCGCACGGCGAGGCCGTCGCCGCCGCCGCAGACGAGCACGCGCTTCGCCTCGGGCCGCACGCCGAAGGCCGGATGCACCAGGGCCTCGTGGTAGCGATACTCGTCGGCGCTGGAAAACTGCAGGTTGCCATTGAGGAAGAGCTGGAAGCTGCCCCGGCCCCTGGTGAGCACGATGCGCTGGTAGTCGCTGTCCCGGGCGTAGACGATTTCGTCTGCGAAAATCTCCTCTTCTACAGCCAGAGTGAATTTCCCGGCGAAGGCTAGGCCGATCGCTAGGAGGCCCATGACGGCCACACAGCGGAAGCGGATCCAGAAGATGGGTCCCAGCTGGGACTTCAGCAGGTGGGTTGACCAGAGGCCCACACCGGCGTTCAGCAGGCCGAAGAGCAGGCTGGTGCGCACCAGGCCCAGCTTGGGCATGAGCAACAGCGGGAAGAGCAGCGACGCGAAGAGGGCCCCGATGTAGTCGAGGGTGAGGACACCGGCCACCAGATCCTTGAAGCGCACCTGGTCCTTGAGAATGCGCATGAGGATGGGGATCTCCAGGCCCACGAGGGTGCCCACGGCCACCACCGTGCTGTAGAGCACCACCCGGAAGGCATGGGTGTAGGCGAAGGCCTGGAAGAGGATGGGGGCCGAGAAGCCGCCCACGAGGGCCACCGCCAGCTCCAGGTCCACGAAGCGCCGCGCCAGCCCCCGGTTCAGGAACTTCGACAGCCAGGAGCCCAGGCCCATGGCGCTGAGGTACACCCCGATGACCGTGGAGAACTGCGTGACCGAGTCCCCCAGCAGGTAGCTCGACAGCGTCCCCGCCACAAGCTCATAGATCAGCCCGCAGCTCGCGATGAGCAGCACGCTGATGAACAGCAGCGGCGCCTTCAGGGTGGGCTGGGCAGCAGAAGTTTCCGCATCCGGTTGCGGCAAATCACCCATGGATCGCGGCAGCGATGATGAGGCTGATGCCCAGGATTAGGCAGCCCAGGACAATGCCGAGGGCGATGTTCTGGTCGTCCTCCATCTCCTTGCGGAGGGAGAAGGGGAGCACCTTCACCAGGAAGAGCCAGACCAGTCCCAGGATGACCAGCCCCAGGATGGAGAAGACGGCGGCGACGAGGAGCTGGTGCAGCATCTGGTTCGTGAACATCACTTACCTCCGTGGAAGCCGTTGTTGTGCAGGAAAGTGCGGTAGGCGCCGGGCGTCTGGCGGACGCTGGGGGGCAGATCGGCCCGGCGTCGCTGGCCGAAGAACTCCCGGCCGAAGAAGCCGTTGGCGACCATGAGGCTGAAGCCGCCGCCGAGGAAGAGCAGGTAGAGGATCCGCATCAGTCATCACCTCCGCTGGCAGTTGCCGCCGTGCCGTACATGCTCTCCTGCCAGCGGCGCCCCTCGAAGGCCGCCACCTGGATCACCAGGATCAGGGGCACCACAAGGATGGCCAGCAGGGCGAGCCCGGGGTAGAGCCAGCGCATGACGCCCTGGCGCAGCTGCACCTCGATGACGCCGACGGGGGGGAACCTCCCATCCCACTGGGGGGCCAGGCGCAACACGTAGGTTCCGGCGGGCACGGCGCTAAGGAACACGGTGCTGGCCTGCCCGCCCTCAGCCCAGGATTCGCCGCCGTCTACGCCATGGTAGAAGCTGCTCTCCAGGAGGAAGAGTTCGGCCACGCCCGTGGTCTCGCTCACCAGGGCGCCCTCCAGGCCGATCCAGCTGTTATTCACCGGGGCGCTGAGGGTGACCGCCAGGTTGCGGCGGCCGTTCTTGATCTCGATGGGGCCGGAGAAGTAGACGGGTTCCTGGGTCTCGGCTGCCGGCGCGACCGGCGAACCGGGTGCATTGGGCCGGCGCACGGGAATGCCCTTGCGCACGGCCTCGGCCGCCTCTTTGCGCAGGCCGGGTGCCAGCTCGTACAGGTCCAGCCGCTGCTTGAACAACTCCTCGTTGCGATGGGTGGCGGACTCCACCATGACCAGGGCCAGCAGCAGACCGAGGGCGCCTACCACCCACAGGGCCGATTTGGAGAGGGTCACCTTGTGGGGGTTGGGCTGGAAGGAGGCGATGCCGCGGGGGGCGGGCGGTGCGTCCTTGAGCTTGAAGGCGGTCCAGACCGCTTCCGGATCCAGGTAGGTGGAGAGGCTCCAGTTCACTTCCTCGCCGCCGCCTTTGTGGCCCTGGCGCTCGCGGGTGAGGCTGCGCGGCGGGGCGATGAACTCGGCCACCTGCACCCGCTCACCCAGCTCCACCGTCCAGTAGAACTCGCCCCACACCCCTTCGACCACGGCCTCCACATCCTGGAACCGTCGCCAGTTCGCGCCGAGTGCTGAGAGGTTCTTCTGCCCGTCGCGCGCCTGGGGAACCTCGCCGGGGGGCAAGGCCACGGCCAGACTCCAGTGGCCCTCGCTCTCCACCAGCCACTTGAAACCGTGCTGGGCATCCAGAAGCAGATACTCCGTCCAGGGATAGGCGATGCCATCCACCGTGCAGCTGCGGCGCAGCTGCCCGATGCAGATGACCTTTTCGCCATTCAGAACCCCTTCCGTGCCCAGGGGGATCACCACCTCCCGATGCGGCTGCTTGAGGCTCTTCAGGAAGGCCAGCTTTCCGTTTTCCGTGGAAAGCAGGCTGCCGCAGCTGGGGCAGCCCACGCGCTGGGTCTGGTCCGGCGCACGCAGGGCTAGCGCTCCGCCGCACTTGGGGCAGTTGAGGTTCTGGACGCCGACCTTCGCGGGCTTGCGGGTGCCGCCCTGGATGTGCAGGTCGGCCAGGGGGATCTCACGGCCCAGGAAGAAGAGGGGAGGTTCCTCGCTGTAGTCCAGGGTGGCGAAGGCGCCGTTCCGGCCCGAGAGGTCCGCGAAGCGGTAGGTGGCGCCGGGCTCCACGGCCCAGGGGATCTCGCCCTCGGCGCTGTGGAAGGCGGCCTCGCTGATCTCACCCACGGTCCAGAGGCCGGCAGGACCCAGGTCGGCAAGACCCCCGGCCTGTAGGCTGTCAGCCGCGGGCAGGGCGCCGTGAGGGTCCTGGGTGAAGGTGAGGTAGAAGCGACCCTGGGCCTCGGCAAGCCACCCCCAGCGGCCGTCATCGAGCGCGAGGTACCACTCGTCCCAGATACCACCGAGGGGATGCTTCAGCTGGACCCGCCCGGCCAGGGTGAAGGAGCGCCCCGCAAAGGTTCCGGAGGCACCCAGTCCCAGCGAAGAGCCCGTCTCCACCAGATCGGCCACCCTGCCGATCAGCTCGGGATCGCGATCCTTCCGGGCGGCGAGGGCCTTGCAGTAGGTGCAGACCGCCACCATGGTCCCAGGCCGGAAGCTCAGGACGGCACCACAGCTGGGGCAGGAGGCGAGGATGCTCATGGGGTGGGGTGATTATGCAGGGGCGTCACAGCCAGGGGAAGATGCGATGGAGCCCATCGCGGAATCCGGACTCCGCGGTCAGCAGGCTGAGCACCAGGTGGCCATCGCCGGCCAGGTCGAAGAAGGAGCCGGGATGGACCAGCACCGAGGCCTCCTCCAATAGCCGCAGGGCGCAGGCCTCGTCCCCATCCACGGCCGGCCGCCGCAGCAGGACCGACCAGCCGCCTTCCACGGGCAGCCGCGACAGGTGCGGTTGGCCGGCGAGGGCCCCATCGAGGCTGGCGAGGTTGGCCCGCAGCCGCCCCAGGATCTGGGTGCGGATGGGCGCCGCCAGTTCCAGTAGTTGCGGGGCCGCGGCCTGCACCGGCGCGGAGACGGAGAGGTACTGGTCGGCTAGGAATGCCAGGCCTTCCAGGTGGGCCTCCGCGCCGGGGCCGCGCACGGCGATCCAGCCGAGCTTCAGCTGCGGCAGGGCCGCCACCTTGCTGAGACCCGAGAGGAGGAAGACGGGGCAGGGCGGATCGGGATCAAGGAGGGCCGTGGCCAGCCGGTCCTCGGCGGGCTCCAGGGGGTAGTCGGCGAAGACCTCGTCCACGAGCAGTGCGAGCTGGCGTTCGGCGCAAAGGGTCGTGAGGGCAGTCCACTCGGCGCGGGACAGGAAGTGGCCCGTGGGATTGTTGGGATTCACCACAACCACGGCCCGGGTCCGTGCCGAGACGACGGCTTTGAGCGCGCCGAGATCCAGGTGCCACCGGTCATGGAAGTAGGAAGGCACGGGCCGGGCTGACAGGCCCTCCAGCCGCGCCAGCCAGTCGAAGAGGGGATAGCTGGGGCTGGGCACGAGCACCTCGTCCCCGGGGTCGCCCAGCAGCTTGAAGAGCAGTCCGTAGCCCTCGCTGGTGGAAGCCGTGAGCAGCAGGTCCCCGGCGCCCAGGCCGCGGCCGTGGTGGGCGGCGATGGCCTCCCGGGCCGACAGGGCGCCCTGCGGATCGGGGTCGTAGGCCAGCACCGTGGGCTGGGAGAGGGCGGCCCGGATCTCCGCATCAGGATAGGTGAACCCGCACCGCGTGGGGTTGGAGACCGTGAGGTCGAGGACCTCCCGGCCCTGGGCCCGGAGCCGGGCCAGCGTGGCCGTGAGGGCGTTCGGCTCGAAGCCCGGCGGGAGGCGGGAGGAGAGGCGCATGGGTTCAGGGTAGACGAGAACCGCAGCCCGCTTCCCGGATTGGCGCGATAATCACCGGAAGGCTCAGGAGGCTCCCATGGCGAGGACACTCAAGGTCGCAGTGCTGCTGGCGGGGTGCGGCCACCTGGATGGCGCCGAGGTGCGCGAGGCGGTGCTGACCCTGCTGGCCCTGGACCAGCACGGGGCCGCCTTCCAGTGCGTCGCGCCCAACGCCGACCAGCACCACGTCATCAACCACGCCACCGGCCAGCCGGTGGCCGGCGCCGTGCGCAACATCCTGGAGGAGGCCAGCCGCATCGCCCGGGTGGGGCAGTGCCTGGACCTGGCCCGGGCCCGCGTCGAGGACTACGATGCGCTACTGATGCCCGGGGGCTACGGCGTGGCCAAGAACCTCTGCACCTTCGCCTTAAAGGGGGCGGAAGGCGAGGTCCGGGCCGACGTGGCCGCCTTCCTGCGCGGCTTCTTCGATGTGAAGAAACCCGTGGGCGCCATCTGCATCTCGCCCGCGCTGGTGGCCCTGGCGCTCTCGGGCCGCAGCGCGGCGCGGCTCACCCTGGGGGGCGATCCCGGCTGCGCCGACGCCATGCGCCGGCTGGGGCACCTGCACCAAGACACGCCCAGCGCGCGGGAGATCGTCGTGGACGAGGCGAACAACCTGGTCACCACCCCCGCCTACATGTTCGACGACGCCCGGCTCAGCGATGTCTTCGTGGGCATTGAGCGGTGCGTGGCGGAAGTCCTGAAGCGGGCCTAGCCTTCCTCGCCTCGCCGCGGGTGAACCATGCGCCGGAGCGCCGGCGTCAGGATGCGGCTGGCGGCGAGGATGCGGGCCTCTTCGTCCAGCGCCCTGATCCACGGCGCGGCGTGGCCCAGGGCCAGGCCGGAGTCGGGCAGAGGGAGGCTTCGGTCCAGCGCCTGCAGCACCTGCTCCGCCACGGGCCCTGCCTCGCGCCAGCGGGAAAGCGCCAGGGCATCGGCCTGGGGCGGGCGCAGGGGCGGCTGGATGAGGGCGACCAGGGTTTCCAGGCCCAGCTTGGGATGGTGAAGAAAGGACGCCAGCACCGAGGTCGCGGGACACCTCCACACCGCGGCCCACAGCTGTCTCGGCGCATGGATGGCGAGGCTGCGACGCTCGCCGGTGGTCATGACCGGCCACAGCTGCAGCAGCTTCTCCGTGGCCTGTTGGGCGGCCTGGGGGTGGGCCGCTGCGTCGGTCGCCACCGCGGCCAGGGCCCGCCAGGGCAGGCGGCCCAGCAGGCGGGCGCGGAGGTGGGCCGGGGCCTTCGGGTGCTGGGCGATCCAGCGCAGCAGGAGGGGGCGCTTCTTCAGCTCGGGCAGCTCCGCCGCGGCTTCCAGCCAGCCCCTGGGCGGATCCGTGTGCCGCAGCAGCCGCAGGAACCGTGGCCACGGCACCTCGGGCGGAAGGGCCCATGAGACGGAGGAGGGTTTCACCCCCCCAGCCTACCTCCAACAGGCTGCGGCCCAATTGCGCCACACTGTCCGGATGACCGTCGAATTCACCATTCTGGGCCGGGGCCGAGCGGGGCGCGCGCTGGCGGAGGCCTGGGGCCCGCGGGTGGCACTGCGGGAGCACACGGCCCGGCCTGAGGGCTTGGTGGTGCTGGCGGTGCCGGACTGGGTCCTGCCCGATCTGGCGATACAGTTCCCGGGCCGCTGCGTGCATCTGGCGGGCAGCGTGCACCTGGACGGCGTGCCCTGTGCCCACCCACTGACGAGCTTCGACGGCCGGGCCCGCGACTGGAGGGACACACCCCTCGCGGTCACGGGGTCCCTGCCGGATGAGCTGCGCCGCGCCTTCGGCGACCTGGGCTTTGTAGCCTTCGACCTCCCGATGGAACTGAAGCCGATCTACCACGCAGCGGCCGTGCTCACCTCGGGGCATGCGGCCACCCTGTGGCTGGGCGCCGAGGCCCTGCTCCGCGCCCAGGGCGTGGCGCTGCCGGGCCGCGGGCTCCTGCCGCTGGCGGAAGCCACCCTGCGCAACGTGGAGGCCGCCGGCGCCGCGGGCCGTACCGGGCCCTTCGTCCGCGGCGACGAGGCCACCATCGCCCGGGATGCGGAGGCCCTGCCGGCGCCCTGGCGCGAGCTCTTCCTGAGGCTCGGTCGCGCCCTCGACTGACCGTCCATCGCCCGGAGTGCCATGTCCCTGCTGCTCATCGTCTCGGTCCTGTGGGCCCTGTCCTTCGGCCTCACGGCCCAGGTGAGTGGGCTGGGCGCCCCCTTCGTGACGGCGGTCCGGACCCTCCTCGCGGCGCTGGTCTTCCTCCCCTTCCTGAACCTGAAGGGCATGGCACCCAAGCGGGTGGCCGCCTTCGCCGCCATCGGCGCGCTGCAGTTCGGGCTCATGTACCTGCTCTACATCGCGTCGTTCCGGTGGCTGCGTGCTTCAGAGGTGGCCCTCTTCACCATCTTCACGCCCCTCTTCGTGACCCTGCTGGGCGACCTGCTGGAGCGGCGGAGCAGGGGCAGGGTCTGGCTCGCGGTGGCAGTGGCGGTGCTGGGGACGGGAATCTGTGTGTGGTCTGGTCTGGAGCGGACGGGGCTGCTCTGGGGTTTCCTCCTCATGCAGGGGGCGAACCTCTGCTTCGCCCTGGGGCAGGTGTTCTATCGCCGCGAGGCTCCCGCAACGGGGCGGCCTGATCGTGAGCTCATGGGGCTCCTCTACCTCGGCGCTGCGGTGGTGACTGTGACCTTGGCCGCGCCCTGGATCCAGTGGTCCCAGCTCCCCACCCTGAGCCTGCGGCAGGCGATGGTGCTGGTCTACCTGGGCGTGGTGGCCTCGGGACTGGGGTTCTTCCTGTTCAACGCCGGAGCCCGGCGGACGGACTTGGGCACCCTGGCCATCTTCAACAACCTGAAGATCCCCCTAGCGATCCTGGCGTCGGGGCTCGTGTTCCGTGAGGCCATCGACTGGCCCAGGCTGGCTCTGGGCGGGGTGGTCATCGGCTTCGCCCTTGTGCTCAATGCCTTCTCCGGAGGACGCCCATGACGGGATTCAGGCCGCCCTTGGCCCTCCGGGCCAGCACGCCCGCCGCCTGGGCCGAGGCGGCCATGGCCGATCCGGCGGCCCTGCTCTCCGACCACGCCCACTGCGAGAAGAAGGCCGCGTTGAACGCCCTCAACCTGAGCCAGTCCGTCGCGGACACGCCGCGGGCCTCGGTCCTCCTGGCCCGACTCGCCGAGGAGGAACTCAACCACTATCGGCGCGTCCTCGAAGCTCTGCAGGGGTTCGGCTGGGCCCTACGGCCGGACCTGGGCAATGCCTACGCCCAGGCCCTGCACAAGCTGGCCTCCAAGGGGCTTCTGGACCGCCTTCTCATCGCCGCTCTCATCGAGGCCCGCAGCTGTGAGCGGCTGTGGCTGCTGGAGCAGGCTGGTTCCACTCAGGCAGAGCTGGGCTCCGCGGATTGGCTGGCCTTCCTGCTGGAGCTGGAACGTTGTGAGGCGGGGCACGCGGTGGCCTACCGGAGCCTGGCCGAGGAGCGCTTTGGCGCCCAGGCGGAAGCCCGGCTGGAGTGGTGGCTGGACCGGGAGTCCGAGGTGATCCAGGGCCTGCCCTGGCGGTCTGCGGTCCACTAGGTCTCTTAACCAGAAGTAGGGCCTTTCGTGGCATTCTGAGGCGTCCTCAGAGGCAGCCTATGTCCACCGTTCCAGACCATGGTCTCAAAGAGATGGTTCCGGTCTTCGGGCCCGAGGCCCTGGGCGTTGGCGCCCACGGCAGCTTTCATGCGGCCCTCGAGCGGCTCAGCAGCCAAGGCGACCTCAAGGCCCGGCTCCTGCTCTCGGCCCTGTCCCACTTCGCGGCCAAGGGCTACGACGGTGTGCAGGTCAAGGAGGTGGCCGAGGAGGCTGGCGTCTCCAAGCCGACCCTCTACTACCACTTCGGCAGCAAGGAAGGGCTCTTCCGCCAGCTCTGCCTGGTGTCCCTGGCCAGCATGGCGGTGCGCATCCAGGCCATGGTGGACCCCTACCTGGGCGCCCCGATCCAGGGCAGGCAGGCCCTCGAGGTCGCCTGCCTGGAACTCTGCCGCGCCTACCTCGGGCTGCTGCTGGAGAGCCAGGAATTCACGGGGTTCATCCTGCGCTCCATCGCCGTGCCCTCTCCTGACTCCAGCTTCCGCGACCTGATGCCCCTGGTCGAAAAGGGCCTGAGCCCCCTCGGCCTGTTCATGCACCACGCCTTCGGCACCTCGCTGGAGCTGGCCCGGAAGGAGGTGCTGCTCTTCACCTCCCTGGTGGGGTCGCTCATCGAGGAGAAGCTGCGCGATCCCCAGTACCAGATCACTGACGAGGAGATCCGGTGGGTGTCGCAGCGCTGGCTGCACGGCGCCCTGGGCTGAAGCCGCTCATGGCCAAGACCGCCCCCATCCGGGCCAGCCTGCGTCCCCTGGACTTGGCCCAGCACCTGTTCGAAGTGGAGCTGATCTTCCCGGCCGAGGCCCTGGCCCAGGGCGGAGCCGCCGCCCTGCCGGCCTGGACACCGGGCTCCTACCTGGTGCGGGACTATGCGCGGTTCGTGGATCGGGTCCGCTGGGTGGATGGTCAGCAGGAGCGCCCCCTCGAGAAACTCGACAAGCAGCGCTGGGCGCTTCCCGCCTCCCGGAGCGACCTCACGGTCCGCTACCGCGTCTATGGCAACGACCTGACCGTCCGCACCAACCACGTGGACGCCACCCACGCCCAGATCATCCCCGCGGCGACCTTCCTCTACCTGGAGGGCCAGCTGGACCGACCCGTCACCGTGCGCTTCGAGGGGTTCCCTCCGGCCTGGAAGGTGGCGTCGGCCCTCCCCATGAAGCAGGGCGCCTACCAGGCCCGGGACTTCGACACGCTGGTGGACTCGCCCTTCGAGCTGGGCGAGTTCCGGGCGCGCACGTTCAAGGCTGGGGGCACCACCTTCCAGTTGGCCTTCACGGGTGCGCACAACGGGGACGAAGCGCGCATCACGGAGGCCACCCGCAAAATCGTCGAGGCCGCTGGGGCGATCTTCGGCGGCTTCCCCTTCCAGCGCTACCTGTTCCTCTTCACCTTCGCCCCGGGGCTCCGGGGTGGTCTCGAGCACCGGGACTGCACCAGCCTCATCTCCGACAGTCACGCCTTCGACCGGCAGGAGGGCTACCACGCCCTCCACCAGCTTGTGGCCCACGAGTTCTTCCACGCCTGGAACGTCAAGCGGCTGCACGATCCCGCACTGGGACCCTTCGACTACAGCCGCGAGAATCCCACGAAGATGTTGTGGTTCCACGAGGGGCTCACGTCCTACATGGAGCATGTGATCGTCCTGCGGGCCGGAGTGGTGCCTTGGAGCCACACTGCGAAGGAGCTGGCCCGCTGCTGGAGCGAGCAGATCCAGCGCCCGGGCCGCCTGGAGCAGAGCCTGGAGGAATCCAGCTGGGACACCTGGATTCGCCTCTACAAGCCCCACGAGTTCAGCCCGAACAGCACCGTCAGCTACTACGACAAGGGCGAGCTGGTGGGCTGGCTCATGGATGCCGCCCTGCGCGACGGCAGCCGGGGGCGGGCCGGGCTCGCGGAGCTCTTCGCCCTGCTGTGGGCGCGGCACGGCGAAGGCGGCCTCACCGATGGCGACGTGCGGGCGGCCTTCCGCGACCTGTCGGGACAGGAGCCCGGGCTCTTCTGGGATGCCTTCATTTCCGGTCGGGCCGAGCTGGATGCTGGTCGGCTGCGGCGGTCCTTCGGCCTGCTGATGGAGGAGCAGGCCCCCTGGCAGGCCCTCTCTGAGGCGGAGCAGCGGGATCCGGTAGCCCTCCATCGCGCCAAGTCCTGGACTGGGCTCGTGCTGGCTGCCAACGGACCGACGGTGCAGAACGTGTTTCCCGGCAGCCCTGCGGCCGAGGCGAGCCTGAGCTTCGGCATGGAAATCCTCGCGGTGGACGGCTGGCGCACCAAGACCGCGGCCGAGGTCCAGCGGGGCCTGGCCCAGCCTGGGCCCGGCGGCCGGATCCGCATCCTGGCCGTGGATCGCGGCCGACTGCTCGAGGTGGACGTGGCCGTGATCGAGAATCCCGAGCGCAGCCATCGGCTGGTTCCGGATCCTGGCGCCACTGCCACACAGCAGGCAGCCTTCAAGGCCTCCTATGGCCAGCCCTGGCCTGCCCCTCCCCGGCAACGCGGGAAGCGTCCTTGAGGATCGCCGCCATCATCGCCGCCCACAACGAGGCGGACCACATCACACCGGTGTTGGAAGGCCTGAGGCCCTTCGGTCTCCACCGAATCCTGGTGGTAGATGATGGCTCCACGGATGCCACCGGGGCCGTGGCCGCGGCGGCCGGCGCGGAGGTGTTGCGGCTGGAGTCCGGCAGTGGAGGCGGCAAGGGCCAGGCCATGCGGGCTGGAATCGCATACCTCCAGCCGGATGACTTCGACTTCTATCTGTTCCTGGATGCGGATGGTCAGCATGATCCGGCAGACCTCCAGCGCTTCCTGGAGCACCTGGCCGCCCATCCGGATGCGGACTTCCTCATCGGCTCACGGTTCCAGGACCGGGCCAAGATTCCGGCCAAGCGCTGGCGTACCAACGCCCTGGGCACCTGGACTCTGGGGCGCATCGCCGGGGTGACCTGGGAGGACAGCCAGAGCGGATTCCGCCTGATCCGCAAGAAGGTGCTGGACCGGCTCAAGCTCCGCGCCTCCGGGTTCGCCATCGAGATGGAGATCGCCATGAAGGCCGCGGACTGGAAGCTGCGCTGGGCGCACATCCCCATCCAGGCCATCTACCGGCCGGGGCCGCACCGGAGTCATTTCCGGGGGGTCATGGATACGTGGCTCATCGCATGGGAATCCCTGAAGTGTTGAGCACTGTCAGGCTCAACCCCCTCGACTGGGATCTCGGCAACGTGCCACCGGGCGTGGCCTGGGGCGGGGTGGATGAGGCGGGGCGGGGCGCCTGGGCGGGCCCCGTGGTGGCGGCCTGTGCGGTGCTTGATGCTGAGACGGTCCGGAAGTGGGGGCACGTGCTGCGGAGCGTGCGCGACAGCAAGAAGCTGAAGCCGGAGCGGCGGGAAGTGCTCGCCGCCGAGCTGAAGGCACTGCTGCCGGCCTACGGGATCGCGGAGGTGGAGCCCATGGCCATCGACCGGGAGAACATCCTTGAGGCCACCATGATGGCCATGCGGCAGGCCGTCGCGGAGCTCGCTCTGCGGCCCCGGCTGCTGTTCATCGACGGGGACAAGGCTCCCAGGACCGGCCTGCCCGAGCGCCTGGTGGTGGACGGCGATGCCCTCAGCTGCGCCATCGGCGCCGCCAGTATCCTCGCCAAGGCTCACCGCGATGCCCTGATGGTTCGGCTGGAGGCCACCCATCCGGGCTACGGCTTCGACCGGCACAAGGGCTACGGCACCGCCCTCCATCAGGAGCGGCTCCGGGAGCTGGGGGCGGGTTCCTTCCACCGCATCAGCTACGCGCCCGTGGCCGGTCAGCAGCGGGTGGATGAAGATCTCCGTGAAGCCCTGCACCAGAGCCTGGCCCGTTGCGCGTCCGTGGAGGAGCTGCGGGCCTGGGTCGAGCTCGAGCTGAGGCCCGCCTACGGCCGGCTGAAGCTGGTGTGGGTGGAGACCCTGCGTCGGCGCTATGCGGACCGCTTGGCGCTGCTGGCCGGTGGGGACGGACCCTCCGGGGTGCAAGCATGACCAACGTGGCCCTGGCGCTGCTGCGGCGCGGGGACCGCTGGTTCCTCCAGCGGCGCGATCCCGCCAATACCGTCCTCCCGGGGCTCTGGGAGTTCCCGGGTGGCAAGGTCGAATCCGGCGAGACACCCGAGGCGGCCCTGGCCCGTGAGCTGCGGGAGGAGGTGGGGCTGAGCCTCTGCGCGGCGCGGCCCTGGTCCCTGCTGGAAGGCCCGATATGCCTCCATCCCTTTCTCGTGGAGGTTCACGGCGAGCCCTGCACGCCCCTTGCCTGGGGGTGGTTCAGGGCTTCGGAGATGCTCCGCCTGCCCATCCCTCCCAGGAACGCGGACCTGGTGGCCCGGCTGGCGGGGGCCGATCTGGTAGGCTGAAGCTTCCCCAGGCCCGGAGATGCCATGACGCGATTCTTCATTCGGACCTTCCTCTGCATCCTTGCGGCCTCTGGCCTGTGGGGCCAGCAGACGGAAGTGGTGCTGACCGCCACCAGCAGCGCGAAGCTGGTCCTGGGCATGACCCAGCCCAAGTCCAGCGGGCTGGATGACGCCACCATCGCCACCGAGTTCACGGCCGTCCTCAAGCGGGACCTCGACGAGACGGGCCTCATCGCCCTGCTCCAGGAGCGCCTCCCGGCCGATGCCGCCGCCGTGAAGGCCTGGAAGGAGGCTGGCGCCCAGTGGCTCCTGAACGTCCGCATGACGAAGGCCGCCAGCGGCGACCTCCAGATGGAGGCCTCCGCCCTCGACACCGCCGCAGAAAAGGGCGTGTTCACCCGCACCTACAACGCCAACCGGATCGTGCCGCTCCGCTACCTGGCCCATTATCTGGCCGATGACCTAGTCGGTCGCCTGACCGGCGAGAAGGGGGTGGCCTCCAGCCGCATCGTGTTCGTGCGGCAGACCTCGCCCGGCGTGAAGGAGATCTTCCAGGTGGACCGGGATGGCGCGGGCCTGGTGCAGCTGACCCGCCATGGCAGTCTGACCCTGTCCCCTACCATCGCCGCCGATGGCCGCTTGGCCTACGTCACCTACAAGGGCGGGGCCCCCGAGATCTGGGGCCAGCGCCGCAAAGACGGCCCCCACGAGCGCTTCTATCCGACCACCGGGGCCGGCGGGATGCTGTCCTCGCCGGTGTGGTCGCCCGACGGCAAGCGCCTGGCCTTCGTGCAGGGCGACCGCCGCGGCAACAGCGACATCATGACGCTGGACCTGGCTACGGGCCGCGCGCGCCGCCTGACCGATGGCAACGGCATCAACACCGAGCCCACCTGGAATCCGAACGGGAACCAGCTCGCCTTCACCTCGGACCGGGAAGGTGGACCCCAGGTCTACCTCATGCAGGATGACGGCTCGAACCTCCGCCGCCTGACCGGTGAGGGGCAGTACAACGCCAGCCCGGCCTGGAGCCCCAACGGCGCCATGCTGGCCTATGTGTCCCGCTTCGAAGGCAAGTTCGATCTTTTCGTCTACAAACTGGGAGAAGGAAAGGCCTACCAGATCACCACCGGAGTGAGTACCTCGGAGTCGCCGGCTTGGTCTCCTGATGAGCGCCGGTTGGTGTTCACCAGCAACCGATTCGGCTCCTCCCAGCTATTCACCACGGACCTCTCGGGCCGCCAGATTGTGCGCCTGGCCGAGTTCTCAGGTTGCCAGAGTCCCCGGTGGATCCGCGGGCGCTGAAATTTATGACAACCCCCTGATCCACAGAGCTTCTATACTCAACTCATCCTGGAGGAACAATCCCATGCGCTACGGAACCTACCTCGTCCCTGCGGCCATCGTGCTCACCCTTGGCAGCCTGGCCTGCAAGCCGCCCAAGACCGCCGAGCAGATCAAGGCCGAGACCCAGGCTGCCTTCAACGAAGGCGTGCAGGCGTTCAAGGACGGTAAGGCCCGCGGGACCAATCCCTACCTGACCGACAAGGACAACCCGCACAAGATGCAGGGCTGGTACGACGGCTGGGACAAGGCCAAGGCCGACAAGGATGCCGCGGACGCGAAGGCCGCCGCCGATGCGAAGGCCGCTGAGGCCAAGGCCGCCGCTGACAAGCTCGCCGCCCAGAAGGCCGCCGCCGAAGAGGCCGCCCGCAAGGCCGCCGAGGCTGAGAAGGCCGCCGCCTTCCGGAAGGCCGCGGAAGCCGCCCTCAAGACCATCCACTTCGACTACGACAAGTCCGAGATCAAGGAAGCCGATCGCGCCGTGCTCCAGGGCATCGCCGACTTCATGAAGGCCTTCCCTGCCGCCAAGCTCGAGATCGAAGGCCACTGCGACGAGCGCGGCACCAACGAGTACAACCTCGCCCTCGGCAACAAGCGAGCCGCCGCGGCCCTGGCCTACCTTAAGACCCTGGGCGTGGACGAGGCCCGCTTCACCACCATCAGCTACGGCAAGGAAAAGCCCCTCTGCACCGAGGCGAAGGAAGCCTGCTGGAGCCAGAACCGCCGCGGCGAGTTCAAGCTCAAGTAGATCGTGCCGCATCACGCGAAGCGGGGGCTCCGGCCCCCGCTTTTCGTTTAGGATGGGAAAGGAATCCGGAGTCCCCATGAGCGCCCGCATGATGTTGCTTCCCGCCCTGGCCGCCCTACTCGCCATCGGCTGCGGATCCGAGGACCAGCTCCGCCGCGTCGAGCAAGAGGTGGGGGATCTCAAGCTGGAGGTCTTCAAGCTCCGGCAGTCGGTGGAGGAGGGCAACAAGAAGGCCCAGGCCGACCAGCAGGCCGCCGCCGAGGCCCGGAACCAGGACCGCCGCTTCCAGGCGGACCTGCAGGAGAGCCTTCGGCAGGTGCAGGACACCACCCGGGTGCTGAACAACCGCCTGAACAGCCAGCCGAAGGGGCCCAGCCGACCCGCCGTGGAGCCCCAGGCTGCGGCGGCGGTCTCCGCCGAGGACGAGCGGGCCTACAACGCCGCCGTGCTGGACTACAACCGGGGCAACTATCCTCTGGCGGCCGAAGGGCTCGAGCTGTTCCTGAAGACCTACCCCCAGAGTGTCAAGCGCCCGGATGCCCTGTTCTTCCTGGGGCTCTGCCACTACAACCAGCGCACCTTCGACAAGGCCCAGGCGACCTTCGACCGGATCATCAAGGAGCACGCCGCCTCGCCCCAGTTTCTCCCGGCCAAGCTGAAGCGGGCCCAGTGCCTGCTCAAGCTGGGACTGAAGCCCGCCGCCCTGAAGGCCTTCCGCGAGCTGGTGGACGGCTTCCCGGGCAGCGCCGAGGCCCGCACGGCCCAGCAGGAACTGAGCGACCTCGGGGTCTGACGTGACCCTGGAAACCTGGCGCGTCCCCGTCCGCGTGGATTTCGCGGGCGGCACGCTGGACCTTTGGCCCATCTACGCCATGCTGGGCGGCTGCGTGACCGTGAATGCCGCCGTGGACCTGTGGATCGAGATCGGCCTCACCCGGAGCGGGCCGGGGCATCGGATCACCAGCCGGGACCTCGGCCATGAGCTGATGTTTGACGCCTGGCCGACCGAGCCACCCATGAACCTCTCCTGGGTGTGGCGGGTCCTGGACGCCTCCGGGGCGCCCCCGGCCACCCTCACCCTCCACAGCCCCGTGCCTCAGGGCTCGGGCCTCGGGGTCTCCTCCTGCCTGGGCGTGGGCCTGCTCGGAGCGACACTGGGACTGGAAGCCGGTGCAGATCTTGCCTCCAAGGTGCCCATTTTGCGGGACTTGGAAAGCAGGGAGCTTCAAACTCCGACCGGCTGGCAGGACTACTATCCGGCTGCCCTGGGGGGTGCCCTGGCCCTCCACTGGGATGGCCCTGCCCCGCGCTGGGAGTGGCTCGACCCGCATCCCGGGCTGCTGACGAACCTGGTGGTGTTCTACACCGGCAAGCCCCACCACTCGGGCCTGACGAACTGGGAGGCCTATCGGCGCTTCATCGAGGGGGACGGCCAGACCCGCCAGGCCTTGGCCGAGATCCGGGACATCGCCCAGGACATGGCCCTGGCCCTGCCTTCAGATCCAGCCGCCGTGGCCGAGCTCCTGGAACGCGAAGGCCGGGCCCGGATGAACCTGTCGCCTGCGGTGGAGACCGACGCCATGCGCGCCGTCCGTGACCGGGGTCGCCGGGAGGGCTGGTATGCGGGGATGAAGCCCTGTGGCGCAGGCGGTGGAGGATGCTGCCTGCTGGTCGTGCGGGACGGACACCGCGACGCCGCCGAGGCGGCCCTGCGGGAGCTGGGGCTGACGCCCATGGACCTGCAGATCACGCCGAAGGGGCTGCACAGGCTCTGACCAGGCCGGCGGGGTCCGGGGCCTCCAGGAGGGGCTGGCCTGTCGCATCCAGCAGGTCGCGGAGGCGCTGGTCCCGCCTGCCCAGGGGCAGGCTCTTCAACTCTGAGCGAGGCACCCAACGGAGCCCCTCCACCGGCGTGAAGGGGGCTGCCAGTCCGATGCGGAGGGGCGTCACGGCCTCCCTCCGGTGGGTGTAGACCTGGGTCCACCCTGGCCAGGTGGTGATGGATCCTGGGGTGGGGGCAGTTTCGTGATCAAGCGCATCGAAGGTGGGCCAGCGCCAGAGCCCGGCCAGCAGGCCCTTGGCGGCGGGGACCTGCAGAAGGAACTGGCCCTGTGCCTCGAAGGCCACGAGCCAGAGGGTCGATGCCTTCGGTTTGGCCCGCCTCGCCACGGGTGGGATGTCCGCGGTACGGCCGGCGAGGCGGGCGGCGCAGCGGCCACCCAGCGGACAATCCCCACAGGTGGGGGTAGGCGTGCAGACCGTGGCGCCCAGCTCCATGAGTGCCTGGGTGAGCCGGGAAGGGCCGTGGGCCTTGAGGGCGGGGCTCAGCCAATCCCGCAGCTTCGCTGCCTGAAGCTTCGGGTCACCTTCGATCAGCAGCAGCCGGGCCAGCACCCGGAAGGCATTGCCATCCAGGGCGGGGGTGGGCCACTGGAAGGCGATGGCGCCCACGGCGGCAGCCGTGTAAGGGCCAAGGCCAGGCAATTCGGCTAGGCCGGCCAGATCGCCGGGCCAGCCCTCGGCGGCCACGGAGGCTGCGGCAGCCTGCAGAAACCGGGCGCGGCGGTAGTAGCCGAGCCCCTCCCAAGCTTTGTGGACGGCGTCCTCGTCAGCTGCGGCCAGCGTCGCTGCATCCGGGAACTGCTCCAGCCAGCGGTTGAAATACGGGATCACGGTGGCCACCTGCGTCTGCTGGAGCATCAGCTCCGACACCAGCACGGCGTAGGGATTGGGGTGAGGCCCACCGAAATCCCGCGCCCGCCAGGGGAGGTCGCGGTGCGCCTGTTCGAACCAGGGGGCGAGGGGGGCGAGGAATTCCGGAGACAGGTGCCAGGGCATGGATCGAAGCTACCAGCAGGCACAAAAAAGCGCCGTTTCCGGCGCTCTCTGTTCTGGTGCCCGCGAGCAGACTCGAACTGCTACGGCTTGTGGCCACCACCCCCTCAAGATGGCGTGTCTACCAATTTCACCACGCGGGCAACGAGGAAATTCAAGTGTCTCCCAAAGCGCGGACCCGGTCAATCGCCGGTTTCGCGGGGACTACTTCTTCGCGGGGGCGGGCGCCGGAACCGGTGCCGGGCTGGGCAGCGCGGGAGCGGGGGTCGTGGGGATGACCACCGTCTTGTCCGTGGTCTTCTCTAGCACCGAGCGGTTCTGCCGGATGATGAGGACCTCGATGAACAGGGTGGTGCCGAGGAAGCCCGCGGCCAGCCAGTAGGTGGCCTTGGAGAGGAAGGGCGTGGCGCCCTGGGCGCCGAAGGCGGAGTTGGCACCGCCGCCACCGAAGGAGGCCCCGAGTCCGCCCTTGGTGCCGGGCTGCAGGAGGACCGTCCCGATGAGGAGGACGCCGAAAAGGATGAGAAGCGTGAGCGCGAGGCCGTTCATGGAAACTCCGAACCTCCTAGTCTGCCACGAACCAGCGGCCGCAGCCAGAGCCTACATCCATAGCCCGGTGAGGCTGGGTGCCTGCAGCACGCGGTGAATGGCCTGGGCCTGCTCCACCAAGCGGATGAAATCGGACGGCAACAGGGCCTGGGGGCCGTCGCTGAGGGCCTTCTCCGGGTGGCAGTGGGTCTCCACCAGCAGGCCGTCGGCCCCCGCCGCCACGCCTGCGAGGCCGCAGGGGATCACCAGGTCCCGGCGGCCCGTGGCATGGCTCGGATCCACCATGACCGGCAGGTGCGTGAGGGCCTTAGCCGCAGGGACCACGCTGACATCCAACGTATTGCGGGCGTGGTCCGACCAGGTGCGGATGCCGCGCTCGCAGAGCACCACGTTGCGGTTGCCCTCGCCCAGCACGTATTCGGCGGCATAGAGCCACTCCTCGAGCGTGGCGGAGGGACCGCGCTTCAGGAGCACGGGCTTGCCGCAGCGGCCCGCGCGACGCAGCAGGGCAAAGTTCTGCATGTTCCGCGCACCGATCTGAACCATGTCCGCGCTCTGCTCTACGGCGTCGAAGGTCTCCACTTCTGTGGCCTCGGTGACAATGCCCAGGTCGAACTCCGCCCGGGCCTCCTCCAGCAGGCGCAGGCCCTCCGGCCCCAGGCCCTGGAAGGCATAGGGGCTGGTGCGGGGCTTGTAGGCGCCGGCCCGCAGCAGCTTCACGCCGGCCTCGGCCACGTAGCGGGCCACGGTGAAGAGCTGCTCGCGGCTCTCTACGCCGCAGGGGCCACCCACCAGGGCGAGCCCCGGTCCGCCGATCTGCACGCCCCGCACCTCCACCACCGTGCGGCCCGCGGCGGCGTCCGCGCTGGCCAGCTTGTAGGGGCTGGTGATGGGGACCACCCGGCGCACGCCGGCCATGGGCTCGATGCGGTCGGGCTTCAGAGCCTTGGAGGCATGGGGCGCCACGATGCTGATGGACTCTGGCGTCTCGTTCACCTGACAGCGAATGCCTGCGGCCTCCAACAGCGACAGGACCTCCCTCACCTGGTCTGGCGTGGCGTTGGATTCCATAAGAATGAGCATGCGGTGTGCCTCGGCGAACGCCCATTCTACCGGGAGCCTGGACAGACCCCGCTTCCGGGCAGCACACTGGGCGCGGAGGTCTCCCATGCGGCGCGCTCCCTGGCTGTTCATCCCATCCATCCTGCTGGTCCTCGGCTGCACCCGGCCTGAGGTCGAGGCATTCAGGCGGCAGCCGGCGCCCGTCAGCGTGACCGTGAGCCTGCCATCGGGGCTGGCCGACCGCGAAGCCTTCCAGAAGGAATACGCCTCGGCCCTGCGGGCCAGGCTGGCCACCCGCGTGGTGGTGGTTCCCGAGGGCGTGAAGCCCCCCGTGGGCGCGGCGCAACTTCAGGTGGTCATCCGCGACCTCTCGCCGGCCCCCGGCCAGCCCAGCCCGGCAGCTGTTGGTGTCGCGACCGGCGTCACCGTGGGAGCCCTCAGTGCGGCCACGGGCAACCGGGGCTGGGGCATCGTCGATGGCCTCTTCTGGGGCCTGTGGGCGGGCAGCCATGCCGCCATGCACCGCGAGCGCGTCCAGGACCGCCTGGGCTACCTGCCCACGGTGGTGCGGGCCCAGGTGAGCCTCCTCCAGGCTGGCAACCCCGAGCCGATCTGGGTGGAGTCCATCGAGCCCGGCGATGTGGTCGAGGCCATGGATCCGCTGCCCCGCGGCCACCGCGACGATGATGGGCGGATCCGCGAGGAGGAGGCCAAGGGCTTCGCCCGGGTGGTGGTGCAGCGACTTTCGGCCTACTTCCAGTGGACCCGCTTCACCGAGCAGCGCTTCTATGAGGATCCTACCCAGAAACGGGTGGACGAAGCACCCGCACCGAGGGAGGCCGAACCGCCGCCGCATACGAAGCCAGAGGCACCGGCCGAGCCGAAGCCGAACTGATGGAGGCCCGCGTCCTGCGCTGCTCGGGCTGCGGCGCCTCGGTGCCGCCAGACGCGACGCAGTGTCCCTATTGCAGGGCTCAGTTGGCGACGGTGGCCTGTCCTGCCTGCTTCGCGCTGGTGCCGCTGTCCGCCAGCCACTGCCCCGGCTGCGGCGCGGCCATGGCGCCCCGGGCTGCGTCTCCGGCCACGGGCGCGCCCTGTCCCGCCTGTGCGAAGCCCCTGGCCTCCGCCCAGGTCGGCGACGCGGAAGTGGGGGAGTGTCTGGCCTGCGGCGGGCTCTGGCTGGACCGCGCCGTGTTCGAGCAACTGGGCACCAGCCGCGAGCGGCAGGGGGCGGTCCTCGGCGCCCTGCCCACGCCGGACCAGCCACCGCTCGTCAAGTTGGAGCCGGTCCAGTACCGGCCCTGTCCCGCCTGCCGCCAGCGCATGAACCGAGTGAACTACGCCAAGCGCTCCGGTGTGGTGCTGGACGTGTGCAAGGCCCATGGCATCTGGTTTGACCGGGACGAATTGCGCCGGGTGCTGGCCTTCATCGCCGGGGGCGGGCTGGACCGGGCCCGGGAGCTGGAGCTGGAGGCGCTGAAGGACGCCAGGCGGGCTTCCGTGCCGATGCCGCAGCATCCGACCTCGTCCTACGAGTTCACCCAGCAGATGAACGCCTCAGGCCACTGGCTGACCGCCGCCGGCTTGGTGGGGCTGGCCATCGATGTGGCTGGGCTGTTCCTGGACCCGAACTGATCAGCCCGCCTGCTTCACCAACTCGGCGAACTTGCGGGGATCCAGGCTAGCGCCGCCCACCAGGCCACCGGCCACTTCGGGGATGGCCAGGAGTTCGGGGAAGCTCTCAGGGGTGACGCTGCCACCGTAGAGGATGGGTACCCGATACTCGGTGCCGGCGAGGTGGCGGTTCAACTCGGCCCGGATGAAGGCGTGGGCCTCCAGCACCTGGGCAGCCTCCGCGCGACGACCGGTGCCGATGGCCCAGACCGGCTCGTAGGCCACCCAGAGGGGGCCTGGGCCGGTTTCGGTCAGGATGGCCAGCTGCTGGCCCAGCACCTCGAGGGTCTGGCCCGCGTCCCTCTGCGCCAGGGTCTCGCCGATGCAGAGCAGCGGCAGCAGGTCCCACTGCCAGGCAGCCTTGACCTTCTTCGCCAGGGCGGGGTCGGTCTCACCGAAGAACTGCCGGCGCTCGCTGTGGCCGAGCAGCACGCCGGAGCAGCCCGCATCGCGGAGCTGGGGCATGGAGATCTCGCCCGTGAAGGCTCCCTTGGCCTCGGCGTGGCCGTTCTGGCCGAAGACCTGGAGGCCCCGTGGCCGGACCAGATCGCTCACCTGGTGGAGCAGGGTGAAGGGCGGGGCGATGCCCACTTCGGCCTCAGTGTCCGGCGCGATGCGTCCGAGCAGGTCCTCACAGAAGGCCTGGGCCTCGTCCTTGGTCAGGTTCATCTTCCAGTTGGCGACGATGCAGCGCATGGGAATCCTTACTTGGAGAGGGCGACGACGCCCGGAAGGTCGAGACCGCTGAGGAACTCCAGGCTGGCACCGCCGCCCGTGGAGACATGGCTCATGCGGGGGCCCACGCCGGCCTTGTTCACGGCGGCCACGCTGTCGCCGCCGCCCACCAGCACGAAGGCGCCCCGGTCCGCCGCATCCGCCAGTTCCTCGGCCATGGTCAGGGTGCCGCTGGCGTAGGGGGCCATCTCGAAGACGCCCATTGGGCCGTTCCAGAGCAGGGTCTTCGCCGCGCGGATCTCGGCGGCGTAGGTGGCCACGGTCTCGGGTCCGATGTCCAGGGCCATGCGGTCCACAGGGATGTTCTGGTCCAGGGTGATGCCGCAGTCGGCATCCTCCTTGAATTCGGCCGCCGCCACATGGTCGAGGGGCAGCAGGAGGCGGGTGCCCTTGGCCTCGGCCTGCTTCAGAAGGTCGAGGGACATCTCCAGCTTGTCCTCCTCGCAGAGGCTCTTGCCGATCTCGAAGCCCTGGGCCTTGAGGAAGGTGTAGCTCATGGCGCCGCCGATGAGGATGGCGTCGGCCTTGCCCAGGAAGTTCTGGATGAGCTCGATCTTGTCGCTCACCTTGGCGCCGCCGAAGATCACCACCAGGGGCTTGTCGGGGTCGTGGACGACCTTGCCGAGAGCCTTTAGCTCCTTCTCCATGAGGAAGCCAGCGGCGATCCGATCCTTCGGAAAGTGGACCACCATGCCGCTGACGGAAGCGTGAGCGCGGTGGGCCGAGCCGAAGGCGTCGTTCACGTAGGTGTCGGCCAGCTTCGCCAGGTCTGCGGCGAAGTCCTCCTTGTTCTTCGTCTCGCCCTTCTCGAATCGCAGGTTCTCGAGCAGGAGCACCTGGCCAGGCTTCAGGGCCGCGGCCTCGGCTTCCACCGCGGTACCGTTCACGTAGCTGGCCAAGCGGCAGTCAAAGCCCTGCTCCTTCAGCCAAGCCGCCACGGGGGCGGCACTGTAGGCGGCCTCAAAGCCCTTGCCCTCGGGCCGGCCCAGGTGGGAGGCCAGGACCACCGAGGCGCCGCCCTCCAGCAGGCACTTCAAGGTGGGGAGTGTCTCCTGGATGCGCGTGGCATCCGTGATGCGGCCCTCCTTGAGGGGCACGTTCAGGTCCGCCCGGAGGAAAACCCGGTGGCCCTTCACATCGAGATCGCGCACCGATTGGAAGCCCATGGCTGCTCCTTGTTCCTGGCAAACATACCATTTTGGCCGAAGTAGGGGCGGGCAGGTAGCGCTCGAGGGAGATGGTCAGGGGCCTAGGCTCCCGCGGGCGTTACCAGGCCTTCTCGAAAATCCCGATCCAGCGCGGACTGTCGTCGGTAAAGGCCTCTCCGGCGTAAGTGCCCATGACACGCCGGAGGCGGAGTCCTGCGCGGACCGCCATCTCCTGGAGCTCGGTGGGGTGGTAGAGCCGAACGCTCTCCAGGACGTCGCGCACATCGCCGGTGTCCAGGCGCGTGAGCACCATGCGCTTCACCAGACGGTCCCCCTCGAGGGAGCGACGGCTCTGGGCCCGGATGAGCCCGCGCTCCACGGTTTCTTCGGGCACCAGCGTCCGGGCCACCAGGTCGGCGTTCAGGTAGTCCATCACCAGCACGCCGGTGTTCTCCAGCAGGGCGCCGAGGCGCAGCATCAGGGCCCGGTTCTCGTCATCCGAGAAATAGCCGAAGGGGGTGAACCAGAGGCAGATACCATGCAAGGTGCCATCCCTCACCGGGATCCGGCGCATGTCTCCCCGCAACAGCCAGGGACGGAGGCCGCCAGGGGCCATCTGCAGCAGGGTCCGGGACAGGTCCATGCCGAAGGCGAGCGGATTAGCCCTGCGCAGGATCTCCAGGTGCCGGCCCGCCCCGCAGGCAAGATCCAGGACCGGTCCCCGCATCAGTTCGGGGGCCACCCGCATGGCCCGGCCCAGGGCCACGCGCGCCTCCTCTGCGTCCCGGTGGGCGTAGAGACGAGCGTAGTCCTCGTCGAACCAGGTTTCGAACCACTCGGTCAAGACCGCTGCCTTTGAAAAACCCAGAGTAGCCCGTGACGGGCCCAGCCTCCACGGGCAAGGTGAAAAAGCCGGGTCGGGTAGAATGAAAGCTGCAAAGGAAACCCATGCAACGCCCAGAACGTCTTGAAGACCAGGTCCACTTTCTTCTCTCCACCCTCGTCCAGCGGGAATTGCGCGACCCGGAGCTCGGCTTCGCGACGATCACCGCCGTCCGCCTCTCACCGGATCGCAGTGTGGCACGGGTCTATTTCACGGTGCTGCCCGCCAATGGCGGCGACCAGGATGCGCAGGACGCCCTCACCCGCAAGGCCCTGGGACGGGCGGCGGGCTTCCTGCGTAGCCAGCTGGCCTCGCGCCTCAAGATGAAGCGGGTCCCCGAGCTGCGCTTCTTCCCGGATGGAACCTTGGAGGAGGGCAATCACCTGGAGACCCTCCTCTCCGAGATCGAGAAGGAGCGGGCGACCAGGCCAGTCGAGGCGGAGCCGGAACCCTGATGATCGAAGCGGGCATCCACCTGGTCCACAAGCGCGTGGGTCAGAGCAGCTTCGACGTGATCCGCGGCTTCAAGCGTCGGGCCTTCGAGGCCGGCCAGAAGAAGCTGGCCCTGGGCCACGGCGGCACCCTGGATCCCTTCGCCGATGGCCTCCTGCTGGTGCTGGCGGGCCAGGCCACCCGGCTCATGGAGCTGATGCACCCGCTCCCCAAGACCTACGTTGCGGAGGTGGCATGGGGCGTGGAGACAGACACCTGCGACCTGCAGGGCCTGCCCCTCGGCGACGAGGTCAGCCCGCAGCTTTCGGCTGCTGGTCTGGATGCCGCGCTGGCGCCCTTCCTGGGCTGGACGGAGCAGGTGCCCCCCGCCACCAGCGCCAAGAAGATCGATGGCGAGGCCGCCTACAAGAAGGCCCACCGGGGCGAGGTGGTCCTGATGAAGCCGAGCCGCGTCTTCCTGCTGTGCGCCCGCTGGATCGCCCATGACCTGCCCCGGCGCAGCACGCTGGAGCTCACCTGCCGGGGCGGCTTCTACGTGCGCAGCCTGGCCCGGGACCTGGGCCGCGCCCTGGGTTGCGGCGCCCACCTGACGGCGCTCCGCCGCACGGCCATCGGTCCCTGGAGTGATCCGGGCCTGGACCAGGAGCGGCTTCTGACAGGTGCGGACCTCCTACCCTGGTGTCCTTCCCGGAGTCTGTCCGACGCAGAGGCCGACCACCTCAGCCATGGCCGCGCCATCCAAGTGGGCGAATCCCAACCTGCCACCTGGGCGATGCCCGCGCGCTTCCCGGACCCAGGTGCGCCCCTGCAAGGCTTGCATGAAGGCAGGCTCGTGGCCCTGCTCAAACCCGCCGAGGAAGGCCTGAGGACCTTCGCCAACCTGCGGGGCGGTCTCTAGGTCCAGGGCTCCGCTCAGGGAGCAGCCCACATCAGGAGGAGCCGACCGGCAGCCGGTCAGTCGTTGGCTGGAACCCGGGCCGCCAGGTCATCCAGCACCTGGAGCATGTGCTGGCACTCCTCGCAGCTGGTGTGGGGGGTGCCGCAGGGGAAGCCGTCGCTCTGCATGCCCAGGCAGCGGGGCTGCTGGATGAAGCGCACCAGCTCGGCCAGGAGGCCGGTGACCTTGGTGCGGAGCGGACTGTCGGGGATCTCCCGGAGGGCCATGACGACCTTCCATTCCTCGGCGCTGAGGGTGGTCTGGATGGCGGTGTCCGTCATGGCGGCCTCCTGCGGTTCCGGTGACTACTGGTCGAGCGCTTCAACCGACTTGATACCCCAGGCGAAGGCTTCTTCGTTGAGGGGGATCAGGGCGCACTTGTCCTTTAGGGCGACGCGGATGGCCGACAGGAAGGTTTCCTTGGGGAAGATGTTCGTGGCGGCCTGCAGGGCGCCCAGGGCCACGATGTTCTTCACCACGGCCTTGCCCAGGTCGGTGGCGATGCCCGTGAATGGCACGGGGAACACCTTGATGCTGGGATCCAGCGCCGGGGCTTCGGTGACCACGGAGCTGTCGTAGATCACGTAGCCGCCCTTGCGCACGGTGGGGCCGAATTTGGCCAGGCTGGGGGCGTTGAAGGCCAGCAGGATCTGGGGATCGGGCGAACCGGGGTTGAGCACTTCCGTCTCGGCCACGTGCACATCGGCGTACGAGGTGCCGCCGCGGCTCTCGGGGCCGTAGCTCGGGATGTGAGTTGCGTCGAAGCCTTCGCTGATGGCGGCCCGGGCGATGAGCATGGCTGCAGTCTGGGCGCCGTCGCCGCCGGATCCGGCCAGCTTCAGCGATACATCACTCAGGTCAAGCGCCGTGGGGAAGCCCTTACAGAAGCGCTCGGGGTGCTCCGTGCTGGCGCCGGTGAGGGCCAGGATCTTCTCGCCCTTGAAGCATGGGGCGTTGCGGTGGAACCAGGGCTCGACGGTGAGGTCCTTTTTCACGCCGAGGGGATAGACCGGCTCCATGCACTCCTTGACCCACTTCTCCGTTTCCTCGGGGCTCATCTTCAGGTGGGTGGGGCACTCGGCCAGCACCTCGATGAAGGAGTAGCCGCGGCCTTCCATCTGGAGCTTGAGGGCTTTCTGGATGGCCTTCTTAGCCTTGATGCGCTGCTTGGCGTCGAAGAGGGCCACCCGCTCCACGTAGACCGGGCCGTCGAGGCCCGCGATGAGCTCGGCCATTTTCATGGGCTGGCCGTTGTACTGGTCGCGGCCCGCGGGGCTGGTGGAGCTCTGCTGGCCCATCAGCGTGGTCGGGGCCATCTGGCCGCCGGTCATGCCGTAGATGGCATTGTTGATGAAGATGACGGTGATGGGGGCGCCGAGCTGGGCCGTGGCGACCGTCTCCGCGAGGCCGATGGAGGCTAGGTCGCCGTCGCCCTGGTAGCTGATGACCACGCTGTCGGGGTTGGCGAACTTGTGGCCGAGGGCCACCGCAGGGGCACGGCCATGGGCGGCCTGGGTGTTGCCCACGTCGAAGTAGTAGTAGAGGAACACGGAGCAGCCCACGGGGCTCACGGCCACCGTGCGGTCCTGGATGCCCAGGGTGTCGATGGCTTCCGCCAGGAACTTGTGGGCGAGGCCGTGGCCGCAGCCGGGGCAGTAGTGGGTGGCGTGGCCCTTCAGGCCCTCGCCGTGGGAGTGACGCTCGAACTTGTCGTAGATGACGCTGGTCTTGCTCATGCCATCACCTCCTTCTGGCCCAGGACCCGGGTCATGATCTCGGTCTGCTGGGGCAGCACGCCGCCCATGCGGCGGACATGCTCGAGTTCAGGGAACGTTCGGACATTGGCGCGGCTGAGCGCGAGGCGTACCTCATCCTCCAGCTGGCCGGCGCTGGCTTCGACCACCACGATGCGCTCGGCGCCGTGGATGGCCCTTTTGAGATCTTCCACGGGGAAGGGCCAGAGGGTGATGGGCCTGAAAAGCCCGGCCTTGATGCCATGGTTGCGCAGCTCCTGCACGGCGCCCTTGGCGGTGCGGGCGGGCGTGTTGCAGGCGATGAGCACCACGTCGGCGTCGTCGCAGAGGAAGGACTCGGAGCGGGCTTCCACCTGCATGGCCGCATACTTGGCGTTCAGGTGGTGGTTGTGCGCCTCGAGGTCGGACTCGGTGAGGAAGATCGAGGAGATGAGGTTCTTGCGGTGCATGGCATCGCCATAGACCGCCCACTTGGGAATGCCGGGCTTGATCATGCTCTCGGGCAGCTGCACCTTGCCGGTCATCTGGCCCAGGTAGCCGTCGCCTAGCAGGACCACGGGGCTGCGGTACTTGAAGGTCAACTCGAAGGCCAGGATGGTGAGGTCGAGCATCTCCTGGGGCGTGGAGGGCGCCAGGGTGATGGCGTGGGTGTTGCCGTGGCCCAGGCCATGGCAGGCCAGCTTGATGTCGGACTGCTCGGGGGCGATGTTGCCCAGGCCCGGTCCGCCGCGCATGATGTCCACGAACACGCCGGGCAGCTCCGCGCCGATCATGTAGGAGACGCCTTCCAGCATGAGGCTGAAGCCGGGCGACGACGTGAAGGTCATGGTGGGCAGGCCGGCGCCGGCGGTGCCATACATCATGTTCACGGCGGCCACTTCGCTGACAGCCTGGATGAAGGTGCCATCGAGTTTGGGCAGGAACTTCGCCATGAGCTCGGCGCCTTCGGTGGAGGGCGTGATGGGGTAGCCGTAGACATGGCGGCAGCCGGCCAGGATGGCGCCCACGGCCGAGGCGTAGGTGCCCTTGATGACCAGGGGCTCCGTGCGGGGCAGGGGCAGGGTCTCGTTGGGGATGTCCACCGGCTCGAGGGCCTCGCTGGGCTTCACACCGAAGAGCTTGGCCGGGTCTTCCAGCTCGAAGTCCTGGATCTCACCCTCGTGGGCGGGGCGCAGGCCGTAGGGCTCGGGGCAGGCGTCCATGCACATGCCACAGGCGTTGCAGTCCGACAGATCCAGCTCGACGGGAATCAGGCCCGTCACCGGGTTGATCTGATCGCTGAGCGTGATGCAGTCCTTGGCGCAGGCATCCAGGCAGCGGCCACAGCCCTTGCAAAAATCAGGAAGGAGAAAGGGTTTCGGTCGTTCTTTGAGGGCCATGGGGCCTCCATGCAGGGACGCAGGTCCTACCTGAAGTGAAGTTTCGACCTGGGTCCGTGTGCCTGTGGTCACAAGCATGGGATGACGCAGACCACCGCCGACCAATGAGGCCGGATTGGACTGGGCGGGTGGCGGTCTGTGCCGGTTTGCCGGTCGGACCTGGATTCTAGCGATCCCCCCAGTGCAGCTTCTGCTGGAGCAGGGCGAAGAAGTCCAGCCCCGGCCGCTGCAGGAGTGTGATTCGCGTCTTCGCCTGACGCAGCCTGACCTCGTCACCCGGCAGCACGCGGTGGCCCACCTGGCCATCCAGCGTGAGGTGGGCGTCCTCCGCATCCTGCAAAGTGATGGAGATGGGCAGCGAGGCTGGCACCACCGAGGGCCGCAGCGTGAGGGTGTGGGGGCAGATTGGGGCGATCACGAAGGCCTCGAGGCTCGGATGCAGGATGGGGCCGCCCGCAGACAGCGAATAGGCCGTGGATCCGGTGGGGGTGGCGATGATGAGACCGTCCGCCTTCATGGGACCCGCGTCCTGGTCGCCGATCCGCAGGTGCATATCCATGATGCGGGCCAGAGCACCCTTGGCGAGGACCGCGTCGTTCAGCACGCTCTGCCGGGCCAGAAGGACGCCCTGGCGCCAGAGCTCGGCCTCGAGCATGGGGCGAACGTCCGGCAGAAGCGCTCCGGCCAGGCAGGCCTCCACGGCCTCCCGCGCTCCCGACACGGGATGGGCGGTGAGGAAGCCAAGGGAGCCCAGGTTGATGCCAAGGATCGGCGTGCCCCGCATGCCGACGCGACGGGCCGCGTAGAGCAGGGTGCCATCGCCGCCCAGCACCAGGCAGAGGTCGGCCGGCGCACCGCCGGAGCCCAGGTCCAGGTCGATGTGCAACCGGGCGGGATCCAGCCCGGCCTGGGCCCATGCTTCCTCCAGCCCGGGCTCGCCAAGGACCTCCCAGCCGCGGTCCAGGAAGACCGGCATGGCCTCCCGCAGGGTGGAACCCAGGTGCGGGGATTTGACCTTGGCCACGAGGACGAGTCGCTGGGGCATGGCACCACTCTACCGCTATCCTTGAGCCATGGCTTCCAACCCGGCTTCCCCCTCCTCACCCGCCCGCCGTTGGATCAGGCGCCTGCTGCTGGCCTTCCTGGCGGCCACGACGCTCGGGGCGGTCACCCTGGCCGTGTCCTGGTCCGTGCTCTCCAGGGACGCGGACAGCTTCCTCACGCTCTTCGCACTTCGGGTGCCGAAGACCATCACCAAGGTGCTTGACCAGAGCGGCAACGTGATCGGCATCTTTGCCGAGGAGCACCGGGTGGTGATCCCCTACGGCGACATCCCCAAGGCCTTCATCAATGCGCTGGTGGCCACGGAGGACACCGACTTCTGGACGCACGGGGGTGTTTCGACCCGCGGCCTCCTCCGTTCCGGAGCGAACTTCATCACCAGCTTCGGCCGTCGCCGCGAGGGAGCGTCCACGCTCACCATGCAGCTCATCCGCACCGTGACGGCCAAGCGGCAGAAGCGCCTGGACCGGAAGCTGAAGGAGATCATCCTGGCCCGCAAGCTGGAGAAGGCCTACTCCAAGAAACAGATCATGGAGATGTACGCCAACGAGGTCTATTTCGGCGGAGGCCGCTACGGCATCGAGGCTGCGGCGGAGTTCTATTTCGGCAAGAGCGCCCCCCAGCTGCTGCCCGAGGAGTGTGCGCTCCTGGCGGGCCTCGTCCAGAACCCGAACTGGTACAACCCCTACAACCCCGATCCCAAGGCCCGCGCCGCCGCGAAATCCCGCCGCAACCACGTGTTCATCCGCATGGTCAAGGAGGGCTACCTCAAGGCCGCCGAAGCCAGCCTGCTTGTCGAGAAACCCATTCGCCTGGCCCGGGAGAACGCCCGCGAGGAGGCCGTGGCCCCATACGTGGTCGAGGAGGTCCGCAAGTACCTCTACGAGAAGTACGGCCGGGAACAGGTGCTGAACGGCGGGCTGGAAGTCACCACCACCGTGGACAGCTTCTGGCAGGAAGCCGCCAACGAGGCGGTGCGAAACGGCGTCAAAGCCGTAGACCGGCGCCGGGGCTTCCGCAAGGACGCCGTGCAGTTCGTGACGGATCCCGACACCACCCAGCTGCCCGGATGGCGGCGCTACTTCGAGAACGGCGACAGCGTCCGGGGCGTGGTTCTCGGCTGGAAGGGCGGCAAGGCCCAGGTGCGCATCGGCAAGGCGCAGCTGGATGTTCCTGAAGCCGCCTTCGCCTGGGCCGGGAAGGACATCCAGAAGCTGCTGCCCCGTGGCGCGGCGCCCCTCTTCATCGTGAAGACCTCGGATGAGGGCACCCCCAGGACCTTGGAACTCGACCAGGATCCCTCCGTGGAGGGCGCGCTGATGGCCGTGGATCCGAAGACCGGGGAGATCCGGGCCATGGTGGGTGGCTACGACTTCAACCGCTCCAAGTTCAATCGCACCACCCAGGCCCTGCGCCAGGTGGGCTCCACCATGAAGGCCTATGTCTACGGCGCGGCCTTCACCGCGGGGAAGACCTCCGCCTCCATGGTCAACGATGTACCGACGCGCTTCCTCGACACCGTGGACTACGCCCTCATCACGCACCCGGACGGAACCTCGGACTTCAAGCCCCTCCGGCCTGGCGTGAAACCCTACGAGCCCAAGAACTATGAGCGGGACTTCTGGGGGCCCATCCCCATCTGGGAGGCCCTGCGCGATTCCCGCAATGTCCCGGCCGTGCGCACCCTCGAAGAGACCGGCGTCATGAACGTCATCGACTTCGCCCGCAAGTGCGGTGTCACCGGCAGCATCCCGCCCTATCCCAGCATGGCGCTGGGCTCGGGCGACTTCACCCTCCGGGAGATGGTCCGGGGCTATGCCACCATCGCCAACGGCGGCCTCCAGGCGCCGCCGCCCTTCTTCATCAAGAAGGTCGCGGACCGCAATGGCCGCGTGCTGGAAAGCCATGGCGGCGCCGCTACCGAACAGGTGCTGGATCCCATGAGCACCTACCAGCTCATCCAGTGCCTCCAGGGCGTGGCCACCAGCGGCACCGGGGCCCGTAGCAACGAGCTGGAGTGGCCCGTGGCCGGCAAGACCGGCACCACGGATGACCACACGGACGGCTGGTTCATCGGGTTCTCCACCAAGGTGGTCTGCGGCGTGTGGGTGGGCCTGGACGAGAAGAAGACCATCTTCCGGGGCGCTGACGGCGCCAAGGTGGCCTTGCCCATCTGGATCGACTTCATGCGGGCGGCCCTCCCCACTACCGGCGAGAAGGAAGACTTCAAGGCGCCGGAGGGCATGGAGTGGGCCGACATCGACCGCTACACGGGCCTGCTGGCCACCTCCGCCACAGCGGATCGTGTACTGCACCTGGCCTTCAAGCCCGGCACCGTACCCAAGTCCGGCAGTGATGCCGAGGCCATCCGCCAGGTGAAGGAGGCGCGGGACAAGGCGAACACCCAGCCCATGGAGAACCGGGTCTGGGGCAGGCCCAAGCCGATCGAGGAGGCCAAGCCGCTGGACCTGAATGCCAGTGATCCGAACGCCTGATCAAGGCTGCTTCTTTTTCTTCGCGAAAGTGGCGTCCTCTTCCATGGTGTGCCTGCGGAACCAGGTGAACAGGAAGGCCGAAAGGTCCAGGGCTGCCCCTTGGTCCCCAGCCTCGAGGCGGTCGCGCAGGTGGAGTGCATCGGTGCGGAAGCGGTCGTGTTCTCCCTTGTGGTGCACCACATCTGGGAACTTGATGTGCTCCAGGTAGGACTCTTCGTACTGGAAGTGGTCATTCATCCTTTGGAGCAGGGAGTCTAGGGACTGGAGGACGCCCTGCCCTGAGCCGCTCCGCCCTAGGTCCTTCTGGAGGTTCAGGATGGCCTCGCGAATGCCCTGGTGCTGCTCGTCGAGCTTGGCAACCCCCGTCGTGAACCCAACGCCCCCCTTGGGCTCGGCCTTCAGGTGATCGGCTGGAACGGCAACCTTCGGCCTGGCCGGGGCGCCTTGGCTTCCCTTCCTTCTCATGACAATTCGATTCCAGAAGGAACGGAAATCCATGAAGAGGATCCTGAAAGTGCCGTTCTTCCTACGGTCGAGCGCAGGGTCGTACATGAGCTGGTTCCTTGGTGAGGTGGTGCAAGTCTACAGGCACCAGCCCGGTTCCGGCGGGGGAAGGTTCTTCCTTGCGGAGCTCATTTGTATGCTGCGCCGGCGTAGCGGATGGCGGGCCGACGCAGCGCGGGGGCGGACGAATCAGCCCTTCTTCTTCCAGGGCTTCACGGGGCCTTCGCCGTACTTGGCGGCGGGCTTGGGACTGGACTTGACAGCAGGCTTCCAGGGGCGCGGGGTGTCCTTCACCTCGGGCTTTGCCGGGCGGTCCTCCCAGGTCTTGCGGGGCCGTTCGGCGCCTTCGGGCTTGGGCTTGGCGTAGGGCCGGGGCCGGTCCTCGAAGTCGCTGCGGGGCTTGAAGCTGCCATCGGGGCGGGTCTTGGAGAAGGCGGAATCGGGACGGGCCGCCTGACGCTCTGCATAGGTGCGCTGGGGGCGGGGGCCGCCCTCTTTGCGCTCGCGGGGCGAGTCGAAGCGGGCCTTCGGCTTCTTCTCGGGCTCGTTGGGTAGGTCGAAGCCGGAGGCCTGGTCGGCCTGGACGAGGCCCAGCAGGCCCGCCACTAGGCGCACGGGGTCGGCATCCTTGAGCAGCTGGGTGGCCTGGTGCAGGAGGGCCGCGCTGGCGGAGCCCTGGATGCCTTCCAGCAGCTTGGTGGCCTGGGCCTCGCGGATCTCCGTGGGCGTGGGCACGGCACGCCACTCGAGCTTGAGGCCGCCGCGGCGGCTCCAGGCCAGCAGGATGCGGCTTTCCTTCCAGCCCACCAGGGCCATGCTGGTGCCCTTGGCGCCGGCCCGGCCGGTGCGGCCACTGCGGTGGATGTAGCTCTCGAGCTGGGTGGGGATCCCCATGTGGACCACCAGGGGCAGCCCCTCGATGTCCAGGCCACGCGCGGCCACGTCCGTGGCCACCAGGTAGCGCAGTTTGCCCTCCTTGAACTGCCCGAGGATGCGGGTTCGGGTGGCCTGGGCCAGATCGCCGTGGAGGAAGGCCGCGGGCAGGCCGGAGACGGTCAGCTCCTCGGCCACCTCCTCGGTCTGGGCCTTGGTCTTGGTGAAGATGAGGGCGGAGCTGGGCTGGTCCTTCAGCAGCAGATTCACGAGGGCGCGCACGTGCTGGTGGTCGGGCGCCAGCACGGGGGTATGGGCGATGTCGGCGTGCACGGCGTGCTCGCCGGCCTCGGCCAGGGTGATCTGGACCGGATCCTTCAGGAACCGCTTCGCCAGCTTGGCGATGGGGGCGGGCAGGGTGGCCGAGAACAGGTAGGTCTGCGGGCCAGCGGGGACCTTGGCGAGGATGGTCTCGACATCCTCAAGGAATCCCATGTTGAGCATCTCGTCGCACTCGTCGAGCACGATCATGCTCACGTGGCTGAGATCCAGGGTGCCGCGGTTCATGTGGTCCATGACGCGGCCAGGGGTTCCCACGACGATGGGGGAGCCCTGCTGGAGGGATTTGATCTGGGGCGGGTAGGCCACACCACCTACCAGGTTGGCGATGGGCAGCTTGGGCATGAGGCTGTGGAGCTCGGCACCCACCTGCTGGGCCAGCTCGCGGGTGGGCGCCAGGATAAGGGCCTGCACTTGGCGGACGTCAGCGAGACGCTGTAGCAGCGGCAGGCCGAAGGCCAGGGTCTTGCCTGAGCCGGTGCGGCTCTGCACCAGCAGGTCGCGGCCTTCGAGACCGGGCTGGATGGTCTGGGCCTGGACGGGCATGGGGGTCTCGAAGCCGCGCTTGGCCAGGGCGGCCAACAGGCCTTCGCTGCAGCCAAGGGCTGCAAAGGTCATTTCACTCACTGGTATCTCCCGGGGCTATCCCTGCGTGAGTGTGCCGAGTGGCAGTCACTTCAATTGGCGAACAGCGCCAGCCGGGAGGGGCCCAAACGGAAATCATCTCTCGAAATGCCTTGAAAAACAAGGAGAAATGGTGAGGGAAATGCTTGGGGTTAATATCCCCATATGACGACACTCCTACTCATCCGCCACGGCATCGCCGAGGACCCGCTCCCCGGCCAGCAGGACGCGGACCGCGCCCTCACGGAGGAGGGCTGGGTGAGGACGCGGGCGGCGATGAAGGGCCTCGTGGCCCGGGGCTACCGGCCCACGCGCGGCTTCCACAGCCCCTACCGGCGCGCCGCGGAGACCATGACCTGCCTCCAGGAGGCGGCGGGTGCCTTCCCCATGGAGTCGCGGGTGGACCTGATGCCTGACGGGCGGCCGGCCCAGGTGGACCTGTGGCTGCGGGGCCTCATGGCCGAGGCAAGTGCGGAAGAAGTCTTCGTCCTCATCAGCCACCAGCCCTTCCTCAGCGACCTGGTCTTCCACCTGACGGGTCGGGACGTCGATGCCAAGAAGGCCAGCTGCACCGTCATCAAGTGGGAGAGCCCAGGCTGGCGCTACGAGCGGCACTACCAGCCCGCCGAGCTGCGGGGCTGAGGATGCGGCCCCAGCCTACCCTTCTCCCCCTCGCATCGGGTCTGAGGCTGCACTATCGCGTGCAGGGGAATCCGGCCGGCCCCTGGCTGGTGCTGCTGAACGGTCTGCTGTCCGACACCACGATGTGGGCTGGCGTCCTACCCGGATTGACGGAGCAATACCGCATCCTCACCTTCGACAGCCGGGGGCAGGGCAAGTCGGATGCGCCCCTGGACGGGCCTTATGCCACCGCCCAGCTAGCTGAGGATGCCTGGGAGCTCTTCCAGGCCTTGGGCATCGAGAACCCCTGGCTCATCGGCCTCTCAAACGGCAGCGCCATGAGCCTGGAACTGCTGAGTGCCCATCCTGCCGCCTTCGCCGGGGGCATACTCACCAGCGCCATGCCGTACTTCGACTTCGCCCTGAGCCTGAAGGCCGAGCACTGGGCCCGCTGCCTGGAGGTGGGTGGCCCGCTCATGCAGTTCGACGCCGTGGCCCCCTTCCTGTGGGGTGATGCCTTCCTGGAGGTCCGCCACGGCGTCCTCCGCGCCTACCACCAAGTCGTGACGGGGGGAGCCGACCGTCCCCAGCACGGGAATCTGCACCAGATCCGGGGCACCCTGGGCTGGGACATCCGGGACCGACTGGACCGCATCCAGGCACCCGTGCTGCTTCTGAGCGGCGCGGAGGACCTCCTGACGCCACCCTGGAAGTGCCTCGAAACCGCGCGGCGGATTCCCCACAGCCGCTTCGAGGTGGTGCCCGGGGTCGGCCACGCATTTCCCGTGGAAGCTCCCAAGGCCTTCGTCGCCCGGGTGCGTGCCTTCCTGGCCGAACACCCGGGGGGTTTGGCCGGGAAGGGATTCTGACCTATTCTGTCAGCATTCCCGAGCCACTCCTGACTCGCCCTGCCCCCGAGGTGACCTATGGCCACCCCTTCTCAGTTTCCGACCGTCTTGAGTCTCCAAGGGCTCAAGGAACTCTCCATCGGCAAGCTCGCTGAGCTGGCGAAGGACCTGCAGATTGAGAGCCCGCTGGCCATGCGGAAGCAGGAACTGGTGTTCCGGGTGCTGCAGGCCCAGGCCGAGCGCGAGGGCCAGTTCTTCTCCGAGGGCGTGCTGGAGGTCCTGCCGGAGGGCTTCGGCTTCCTGCGGAGCCCCGACCAGAACTACTTGGCCGGCCCCGAGGACATCTACATCTCCCCGAGCCAGATCCGCAAGTTCAACCTGCGCACAGGCGACACTCTGTCCGGCATGATCCGCGCGCCCAAGGAAGGCGAGAAGTTCTTTGCGATGCTGCGGGTGGACGCGGTGAACTTCGACCCCCCCGAACAAGCCAAGGACCGCGTGCACTTTGATGATCTGGTGCCGCTGTACCCCAAGCATCACCTGCGCATGGAGCGGGACGCCCAGGAGCTGAGCACTCGCGTGATGGACCTGATGACGCCGCTGGGCAAGGGCCAGCGCGCCCTTATCGTAGCGCCGCCGCGCACTGGCAAGACGGTCCTGCTGCAGAACATCGCCAATTCCATCACGGCGAACCATCCGGAAGTTTTCCTCATCGTGCTGCTCATCGACGAGCGGCCCGAGGAAGTGACGGACATGGAGCGCAGCGTGAAGGGCGAGGTGGTCTCCAGCACCTTCGACGAGCCCGCCACTCGCCACGTCCAAGTGGCCGAGATGGTCATCGAGAAAGCCAAGCGCCTCGTGGAACACAAGAAGGACGTGGTGATCCTCCTGGATTCCATCACCCGCCTGGGCCGCGCATACAACACCGTGGTGCCCCCCAGCGGCAAGGTGCTCTCCGGCGGCGTGGACAGCAACGCCCTGCAGCGGCCCAAGCGCTTCTTCGGCGCGGCCCGCAACATCGAGGCGGGCGGCAGCCTCACCATCATCGCCACGGCGCTCATCGAGACCGGCAGCCGCATGGATGACGTGATCTTCGAGGAGTTCAAGGGCACCGGCAACAGCGAGATCGTGCTGGACCGCAAGCTCAGCGACAAACGCATCTTCCCCGCCATGGACATCCAGAAGTCCGGCACCCGGAAGGAAGATCTGCTCATCGACGCTGCCAAGCTCGCCAAGATCTGGGTGCTCCGCAAGATCCTCAGCGCCAGCGGACCTAGCGAGAGCATGGAACTACTGGTGGATCGCCTGGGCAAGACCAAGACCAACGATGAATTTTTGGCCAATTTGCAAGAGCCGCCGCCCCGCAGGTAGTGGCAGGGCTCGGAATATGGCTGCAGGCCAAATTCTGAGCCCAGGCTAAACTGGAAGGTCGCCAGCGGGACTACCCTTGACCTTTCCCCACACCCCCTTCCACATCGGTTCCATTGAGGTGCCCAACCGCCTCGTGATGGCCCCTTTGCATGAGATCACCGACCAGCCCTTCCGCAAATTCATCCGGGAGATCGGCGGGGTCGGGCTCGTGGTTTCCGAGATGATCAGCAGCGAGGCCCTGATCCGGCATGCGGTGAAGGCGGAGAAGATGATGGCGGCCACGGGTGAGCGGCCCCTGTCCATGCAGGTCTCCGGGGGCCGTCCCGAGGCCTTGGCGGAGGGTGCGGTGCTCTGCGAGGCCGCAGGGGCGGACCTGGTGGACCTGAACATGGGCTGCCCGGCCAGCAATGTCACCAAGGGGGGCGCAGGCTCCGCACTGCTGCGCGACATCAAGCTGGCCGAGCGCTGCGTCACGGCCATGGTGAAGGCCGTGAAGGTTCCGGTGACCGTCAAGATGCGGGCGGGGTGGGATGCCTCACAGAAGGACCGCGGCGAGTTCCTGGATTTCCTGCGCATGTTCGAGGGCGCGGGCGTGCAGGCCCTGGCCATCCACCCGCGCACCCGCGCCCAGCAGTACGAGGGGAATGCAGACTGGAGCATCATCGCCCGGGCCGTGGAGGCAGGCACCGCGTACCCTATCATCGGCAACGGCGATGTGAATGGGCGCGAGGATGCCTTCCGCATGGTGGAACAGACCGGCTGCGCCGCGGTGATGATCGGCCGAGGGGCCCTCTACAACCCCTTCCTGTTCCGCCAGGTCCTGGATCCGGAGTTCCAGGTGACGACGCCCATGCGAATCGACGCCACACTGCGGCTCTTCCAGATCTTGCTCGACCTGCTGGAACCCCGTGAAGCGCTGCATAAGATCAAGAAGATCGGCGCCTGGTTCACCAAGGGCGTGCCAGGCGGCCACGGCTTCCGCCAGAATCTGCACGCGGCCAGCGATCCCCAGGCCCTCATGGCCGCCATCGACGCCCTGAGGCATCAGGCCGCGTAGATCAGGCCGGCCCCTCGGCGATGGCCTCTTCCAGGACGAAGGCGGTTCCGAGGCTCTTGGGAGCCTGGCGGATGGTGCATTCCACGGCGGGACAGCGGTCGCAGTAGAGGCGTCCGCAGGGATCCACATGGGTGTGCATCTCGCCTTCGATGGCGCCCTCCTTGAGAGCCTTCACGCCGAAGGACTCGCAGAGGTCGTGGGCCTGCCGCACCGGGTAGAACTCGGGCACCACGATGTGGACATCCACGTGGGTGTATCGGCCGCTGCGGAAGCTGCGCAATTCGTGGATGGCAATGATGTCCCAGGTGCGAACCGCGTTCATGGCGACGAGCACCTTGGCGAGCACCTCGGGATCCTCCATGTCCAGGAGGGCCTGGGAGGACTCCTTCACCAGCCGGAAGCCGGTGCGTGCAAGGAGCAGGCCGACGATCATCGCCATGACCGGATCGAACCACTTGAGGCCGGTGAACGTCACGGCCAGCAGGCCGGTGGCGATTCCAATGGTGGTCCAGAAGTCCGACAGGATGTGGTGGCCATCGGCCTCCAGGGCCTTCGACCGGGTCTTGCGACCCTGGGTGAGGAGGAACCAGCCCAGCAGGCCGTTGAGGCCCCCCGCCACCAGGTTCACCAGCAGGCCCCGGCCCAGATCCTTCAGCTCGACGCCGTAGATGAGGCCCTTGGCGGCTTCGAGGAGGATGAACACCGCGGCGAGGGAGATGAGGCCCCCCTCGAACACGGCGCTGAAGTGCTCGATCTTGCCGTGACCGTAGGGGTGTTCCCGGTCCGCAGGCTTGCCCGCGAAGATCACCGCCCCGAGTGCGAACACGGCCGCCACCACGTTCACGATGCTTTCGATGGCGTCGGACTTCAGGGCCACCGAGCCGGACAGCAGATAGGCAACGTACTTCAAGCCCAGCACACAGATGCCTGCGGTGATGGACAGGAGCGCGATGCGGATCCGGGACTTCTGTTCGGCGTGTTCGGCGGACATGGCGGCTCCGGGCATCAGGGTATCAGCCGAGGTCCTCGAAGAGGCCCCGCTGGACGCCGTTGCCGGGGTCGGCCGGGAACGGGTAGGCAGCGGCGGGGGCCCAGGGCCGATCCGGATCGAAGCGCCCGGGTGGCGGCAGCTCCGGTGGCAGCCAGCGCAGGGCTGGGGAGGGGAGGATCTGGCCGAGGAGGGTCTGGGCTCCGGCTTCGGGCGGGACGGCGGGCACCCGCAGCAGGGCGATGGGCGGATGGTCCAGGGAGTCGGGCCAGGCTGCGGGCTGCATGGCCCGGGCCTCCAGGGGCACGGGATCCCTGGGGTCTGCGGCAAGACCCGGGGTGAAGGATCCAGGCGCCGGCGGCAGGGCCAGGCTGGCGCGCCAGGGGTGGCCTTCCCGCAGGGCCTGCCGGCCCAGGAGGGCCGCGACCTGGAGGTCCGAGCAGGCACCCAGGTGGATGGGGGTGCGCAGGCGTTCCTGCAGCAGCGCCTTGAGGGCCCGCAGCTGGCCCAGGGCCGTGGGCCAGTTGCCGCCGGCCCGCTGGAATTCGGTACCCCCCACAAGGGAGAGCCGCCAGCCCACGGCCCGGCGGGCGAAGGGCAGGTCCACCCAGGCGCCAGAGGCCAGCCGTTGGGCGAGGCCCCGCTCCGCGGCCCCCTGGGCTTCGGACATGGCCGCGACCAGGGCCTCGCCCGAGGCGAGGGAGGGCAGGGCCCCCAGGACGAGGGTCACCTCGCCCCAGAGCCATCCAGGAGGCACCTCGTCGCCTGGGGCGGTCACGCCGAGCTCGGGCAGCCGCCAGGGGATCCCCTCTCTTGGGACCCAACCGACCACGCCCTGGCGCCAGTGCTCCCCCAGAGGACCCTCCGGCATCTCCGGGGTGTGCAGCCAGCCCCGGAAGGCGCCGCCGGGCAGCTGCTGGGCCGCGTCGGGTCCCAGGTGGAGGCTCAGGTGGGGAACGGCGGTGATGGCCTCCCACCAGCCCTGGCGCGATTCGGAGGGAAGCGCCTGCATCCAGGCGGGTGGGTGGTCCCAGATGAGGCCGAAGCCGCCCGGGAGCAGGGCGACCAGGTTCATAAGGCGGGCCAGGGCCCGCCCCGGGGCCGCATGCACGGAGGCCAGGCCCTCCTCCAGGAACCGGGAGCCAGCCCAGCCGGCCCAGGGACCATCGGGCGCTGAGCGCAGGATGAAGCCGCGTCCTTCGGTCCCGGTCATAGGACCTCCTGGGGCAGCGCCAGAGGCAGGAACATGGGCCGGCCGACACCGCCGGGGGTGGAGGCGCGGTCCCATCGGTTCCGAAGCCTCCGGGCCGATTCCAGGGCGGCGGGTATGTCATCGCGACCCTGCAGGCGCAGGCCCAGCCAACTGGCCGAGAGAAGGCAGCCGGTTCCCCGGCGCTCGCCTGGGAGCCTCGGGGCAGCTTCCAGCAGCTGGATGCCATCCAGGGTGGCCCAAGCATCCTGGACCTGGTCGCCCGGGGCGTGGCCGCCCTTGAGCCAGACGGCCGCGGCACCCGCCTCCAGCCAAGGAGTTGCCAGAACCTCGATGCTGGCGGACCGGATTCCCTCCGGAGGCAGGCCCGCAAAAGCGGCGGCCTCACCCCGGTTGGGGCTCACCACCCACCCGCCCATGGGGAGCAGATCGGCGGCCATCCGGCGGAGATCCCCGCCATCGTGAAGGCCCACGCCGGCGCTGGGGGCCAGGACGGGGTCCCAGAGGCGCAAAGGGGGGGCCAGGTGCCGCAGGGTGGCACATAGGCGCCGGAATCTCGTCGCCTCGAGGGCGCAGAGGCTCAGCTTCACGCCCCAGCGGCCGGCTAGGTGGGGCGCCAGGGTCTCAAGGCGAGCCACGGGATCCATGGAAGGGGGCTCGATGCGGCTACAGCCCAGACCGTTCTGGAGAGTCTCCGCCAAGCTCACCGCCATGGGCTGACAGCCCAGCTCGGACAGGGTCAGGGCGTCCCGGAACAGGCCGGCCCCCCCGGATGGATCCACCCCACCCAGACAGAGGGCAAGCGGGGTGGCGCTGGGGTGGGTGGCATCCATGGGAACTCCCAGGATGCCATAGGTTGCGGCCCAGCGAAGGCCGGCTACGCTGGGCTGAGCGCGGGGGCTCGGGGGTGTGCGCGTAGCACGGAGCCCTCGAACAGCATCAGACCCTGCGGTCGGAATCCACGATCTCGGTGACCCGCAGGCCGAGGCTGTCCTCGAGGACGGTCACCTCGCCCCGGATGATCACGCGATCCTTGCAGAGCACGTCCATGGGTTCGCCGGCGCTCTTCTTGAGCTCCACCAGGGAGCCGGACTCCAGGTCCAGCAGGTCGCGGATGGTCATGCGGGCTTGGCCCAGTTGGATCTCCAACCGGAGCGGCGTGTCGATGAAGGGCATGACCTCGGCCACCACCTGCTCGAAACTGAGCACGCGATCGCCCTCGATCCGCTCTCCACGCTTGGCCATGTGCCTCCCCAAAGTCCTGTCAAAGCATGGACCCAGGCCACCGTCACCGCAACGGCCGTGCCAGATGACTGGTCACTGCTGGATGGCCCAGTCCACGATAAGCACGCTCTTGATCGGCCGCTTGGGCTTCTTGTGCTTCGGGTCCTCTTTCTCACCGGGCTTGGGGGGATGGGGCTTGAACTGCTCGTTCAGCTTGTCCTTCATCTCCTTGGCCAGGGCCTCCCGCGACTCTGCATCGGAGGCCTCCTCGACGCTCTTGCCCGACAGGGTGCCGAGCACGATGGACTGGATGAGGCTCTTTTCCGGCGAGGGCTTGTCCCCAGCCACCAGTTTGCCCAACTCGATGTCGCAGAACAGGATGTTGAGTTCGCAGCGGAGGAACGCGTTCCTCCGCGGGCCCATTAGGTTCACGGTACGGGTCAGCACCATGACAGGGGAGGCTTCACCCGCGGCATGACCACCGCCCTCTTTCTTGTCGCCCGTGTCCCCGCAATCGTCAGACTCCTCGGCCCCATGGGCGGCCTCGCCCCCCTGGGCGGCCTCGCTGGCCGCAGCTTCAGCCTTGGCCTTTTCGGCAGCAGCGGCCTTGGCGGCCGCGCGCTTCTTCAGGAACCACATGGTGCCGAAGCCACCCCCGCCAAGGACGGCCAAGGCCGCGACGATGATGATGATGAGCTTCAGGGGACTCTTCTTGGGGCCGGCAGCATCGTCGGACATGGGGACCTCATCGGATGCCCCTTCATCGGATGCCATCCGGAAGAGCCTGAATTGCGTGACGCCAGGAGCCCGGCCATCCGATCACCAACGGAATGGGGGTTTTCCGGGGTGAAGGTGGTGGAGAGACTGTGACAGCCGAATTCTCCTGTTTCCTTGAAAGGGCTGTTACTAACCCACAAAAAAGGAGAGTTGACAAGAAACAGGGCCTGTCGAGACAGGCCCCATCAATCCTGGAATCCGGAAGGAATCCGGACGACTAAATAGCTACTTGCGCTTCTTGCCGCCCTTGCCGTTGACTTCATCAGCAAGCTTCTTGCCGGGCTTGAACTTGGCGACCTTCTTGGCAGCGATCTTGATTGGCTTGTTGTCCCGAGGGTTGCGGCCCGTGCGGGCACCGCGGCTGGCGACCGAGAAGGTGCCAAAGCCGACGAGGGTGACCTTGTCGCCGGAACGCAGGGCGGCGCCGATTCCACCGAGAACCTGATCCAGGGCGGCAGCGGCCTGGGCCTTGGTGATGCCGGCCTTGGTGGCAACGGCGCTGACCAGTTCAGCTTTGTTCATGAGAACCTCCGAAATTGGGGAACTGTGTCCCCGGGTTAGAAAAACGGAATCGCCCCACATTGGGAACGACCGTATTTGCTGGATTTTCGAACATCAGTGGCCGCGAGAGGCCCATGAAACCTGTATTTCATAAACTGCACACAAGCTACGCCGCAGATGCAGCATGGTCAAGGGAATTCTTTCGGTAAAACATGGAGAGTGGCACCGGCACAGGATCTGTATGTTCATGGAACAGCTGAATGGCCGAAAATGCTTGGGTGTAAGTGCCATGGATCGGAGAGATGCCCGTAGAACGGGTGCTGCCGCTCCCTGGGGCACGCCAGCCCCGGCCGGGCCTATGATGGAGCGATGTCCCATCCCTTCTTCCTCACCGTGGCCTATGCCGGGACGGCCTTCCACGGCTGGCAGATCCAATCTGCGCTGCGGAGTGGCCAGGGGGATCTTTGGAAGGCCCTCCGGGCCTTCGATCCGGGGGCGCCCATGCCCCAGGGCACCGGGCGGACGGATGCCGGCGTGCATGCCCGGGGGCAGGGTGTCCTGCTGCAGGCGAGCCGCGACTGGGAACCCTACCGTCTGCTCATGGCCCTGAATGCCCACCTCCCGCCCGATATACGGGTCATGGCGGTCCAGCCTGCGCCGGAGGACTTCTTCCCCCGGCAGCACGCCGTGGCCAAGCGCTATGTCTACCGGCTGGATCTCCGGCTGGCTGCAGACCCGCTGCAGGCCGCCTTCCGGTGGCATGTCCACCAATCGAGCCCGCTTGCCCTGGACGCCATGGCGGAGGCTCTGCGGCCCCTCATAGGCACCCACGATTTTACGAGCTTCCGCTGCGTGGACTGCGTCGCCAAGACACCCGTCCGTACCATCCACGACATCCGCATCGAACCAGGAGACGGTGGGTTGGATCTGGTCTTCGAGGGCACCAGCTTCCTCATGCACCAGGTGCGGATCATGGCTGGGACGCTCGTGGAGGTGGGACGGGGCCGACGCGCCGCGGGCTCCCTGGCCGGCGTGCTGGCGGCGAAGGACCGCACGCGTGCGGGAATCACCGCCCCCCCGGAAGGGCTGTGCCTCGAAAAGGTCTGGTATGGGGCCCATTGGGGCATCGGCGATCCGAGCCCCTGGGGGGAATCAAGTCAGTCCAGGTAGAAGCCCACGCCCTGCCAGACCTTGAACTTCGTCTTGCCGTCCTTGGAACTGGCGGGATCGAAGACTAGGTGCTTGGCTGCCTCGACGCAGGCCTCGCCTGCCTCCCTGGCCTCGGCCGAGTCGCCGGGGAGCCCCTGGATGAGCCTGGCGGCGAGGACATCTCCTTTCTCGCTGATAAGCACGTGGACGACGACCACCCCTTTCGGGCGGCCTGCGAAGAGGCTCGGGGCCTTCAGCCGGGGCGTCGCGCGGTTGAGGTTGATGGCCCGGGCAGGCTGGATGTCCGCGGCGAGCTGCACCAGGTCGCCCTCTCCTGGCACGGCAGCGGTCTTCAGCTGGAGCGCCTCGTTCTCGGCCTTCAAGCGGGCGACCTCGGTCCTGCCTTCGGCGGCGACCTGTTTCGCATCCTGGAGGTCCTTGAGGAGGGCATCGCTGCCGCCCTGGTTCTCGCGCAGGGTGCCCCGGAGCTGCTCAGTCTCCTTGCGGGCCGATTCCGCCTCGGCCTTGGCCAGGTCCCGGGCCTTCCGGGCGCTGCCGATGTCCTTCTGCAGGTCCTCGGTGGCGGCCAGGCGCTGCTTGAGGTCGTCCCGCTCCTCGGTGAGCCGCTTCACTTGCGCCTGCAGCTGGGCGGCCGTGGGTTTCTTGGCGGCCGCAAGGGGCAGGGCGATCAGCAGCAGGGACAGGGCGATGCGCATCGTTCCTCCGGAGCGGGAGGCCCTAGCGCTGGAAGCCCAGCTGGTCGCCTCCCTGGGCGGGTTTCGTGGTCTTGAGAATCCCACGCTTCAGGAGCTTGGAGAAGATGCCGAGGCACTCGTTCGGTTCGAAGGGGGCGATGGAGAGGATGTCCCGGATGGTCCAGAGCCCGTTCACCCGGCTGGCGAGGAAGGCCTCGTTGGGGCCTAGGTTGGTGGTCATCAGCTCGTCCAGGCTGACGGCCAGCTCCGGCACCAAGTCCTGGTCCAGCTTCTTCTCCTCGAGGAGGTCCTGGACCACAGCCATCATCTTGTTCGCGTCGAGGTGGCGGGGCTGGTCCTTGAGGATGCGTCGGAGCTCCTCCTGAGCCTCCTGGAGCTTCTGCTTCTCGACGAGGGCGCGGGCTCGCTGGAGCTGCAGGCTCGGATTCTCCCCGAGGTTGCCGCCGGCATTCACGATCCGGACGAGCCCCTTCTCATGGAGGTCGAAGAGAAGCTTGTTGATCTTGTACTCGGGCATCCGCATGTCGATCACGAGCTGGTCAACCCGCTTGGCGCCGTCCAGCCGGGCCAGGATGTCAGCATCCTCCGGGGCCAGGGGCAGCCGCTCGGCGATGGCCTCGGAGATGGCTGAGAGGACGGCGTCGCCGCCCTTGATGACCCTCCGGATGCGCTTCCAGTCGTCCAGGCGCCGGGCGCCCTCCAGCACAATGCCCGTGACGTCCAGGCTGAGCAGCATGGACTTCTGGTGCGAGGCGGCCCCGTCGTGGAACTCGAAGCTGCCGATGTTCCAGAGGAAGGTGTCGAAGATGCTCTCCTCCACCTTCAGCTGCACAATGCGGCGGATCTCCGCCTCCGTGACCAGTTGGCGGTTGATGAGGATCCTGCCCAGCAGCTGCTGCTCGTCCTCCTGGGTGGCCAGGGCATCGCGGAGCTGCTCCTCGGTGATGCGGTTGAAGGCGAGCAGATACTGGCCCAGGTACTCACGGGGATCGGAGGACCAGATGCTGGTGATGCGGCCCTCATGGAAGGCCACGCGCTTGGTGTGCAGGGGGCCCTTCAGTTCCAGGACGCCGGTCTTCTTGCCCACGGCCAGCCACTGGAAGATGTCCTCCAGGCCCATGGTCGCCAGATCACCGCTCAGCGCCACTTGCCGCCTCCCACGCAGTCAAGCCTACTCCACTCGTTGTCAGAAAACCAAAGTTCGTCAAAATTTACAAGGCCACGCCAGGGCGCTTGATCTTCCTATCGGCAGGCACCTGGGTTTCGATAGGAGTTCAAAGTCGGGACAGCACTTCCCGGATGGCCCGATTCAGTAGATCGGGATGGTGCCGGGCCATGGGGGCCTCGGGGTCCAGGAGGGGGAACCGGTAGACCGGGATTCCCATGATCTCGTCAGACTTGGTCATAAGTGGTTCCCCGCCTTCGACCTGGTATCTCGCCAGCATGTCGGGCTGCAGGGGGGCGGCGTTGGCGATGATGGCTGAGATCCGGGTCCGCCCGAAGGCCGAGATGGCGGCCACGTGGGTCTCAAGGTCCAGCCCGGCGGTCTCGCCCGGTTCAGTCATGAGGTTCGCGACGTAGATCACGGGAGAACGGGAGGATTCCACAGCCTCCTGGAGTTCCTGAATCAGAAGGTTCGAGATGGTCGAGGTGTAGAGGCTGCCGGGCGAGAGGATGACCAGGTCAGACCGGAGCAGGGCCAGGACCGCCTCAGGAAGCGGCTCAGCCTCCCGGGGTTCCAGCCAGAGCCGGGCGAGGGGGGGCTGGCAGGAGCCCACGGCCGTCTCGCCCACGTAGGAGCGCCCGGCCATATCCTCGGCACAGAGGGTGACGGGCACCACCGTTGAAGGGAACAGGCGCCCCAGAGTGACAAGCACGCCCGACAGCTGGCGGATGGCCCGCACCCAGTCGCCCGTGAGGTCCGCGAGGGCCCACAGCATCAGGTTGCCGAGGCTGTGGCCGGCGAGACTGCCTTCACCGCGGAAGCGGTAGTTCAGGAGGTCCGAGAGGGCTGAATCCTCGAGGGTGAGGGCCGCCAGGCAGTTGCGGAGGTCGCCGGGAGGGATGCCGCCGAGTTCGTCCCGCAGGCGGCCTGAGGAGCCCCCGTTGTCGGAGACGGTGACGATGCCCGTCAGCTTCCAGGGATCGCGGCTCCGTCCCGCCTCCCGCTTGAGGGCGCGGAGCAGCGCAGCCAGGCCCGTGCCACCACCTAACGCCACCACCCGCAGGGGCTTGTCGGCATCGAGGCTCGGTGGGCCGGCCATGGCGAGGGGATCCTAACTCAGCGGCCTTCAGTGAAGGCAAAGAGGGGGGACTTCCGGATGGGGTTGAAGTCAGGCTCCATGTGCCACTGGAAGACGAAGTCTCCATCCAGTTCCACGGCCTTCTTCAGGCTCTCCGCGGCGGCCTCAGTGTTCTCGTCCTGGGCGAAGGCGACAGCGCGCAGGTAGTGGAGGGCCCCCTTTGTGGGGTGGCCCTTGATGGCCTTCTCGCTGAGTTTGAGGGCCTCCTCCGTCTCGTGGCGGTTGAGGCAAGCCTGGATCTCGGTGACGGAATCCGCAGCGGCGGCCTTGGGAGGATGGATCTTGGCGTCGGTCAGGGACAGATAGACCTGGGCGCGGCGCTTCATGGACCACTCGCCAGCCGCCTGGGCGTCATCCCGGAGGGTTTGGAGGGCCTTGGCGGCCTCGGGGAACTTGCCCGCGTCCACAAGCTTCACGGCCTTGGAAAAGGCCACGGCTAGGGGCGAGGGGGCTGGATGGGAAGGTGCGGATGGGGACTTGGATGCGGGTTCAGTCTTGGCCTTGGTTGCCATGCGGGATCCTCGGGATGCGTTGGAGAAACTATAGAGTGACAGGGTTTCTCCGGCAAATCCGGGTCCGCATGGCGATAAGGCCTAGGATCACATCTTGAATAGGGCCTTTTCCTGGTTCAGGACCCGGGTCGAGACCAGGGTCATGAGCCCCGCCAGGCCCACGGTCATGGTGAAGGCGATGGCATATTCCATCCAGTTCGGCTGCTGGCTGAACATCTTGCGCAGGGCGATGCAGACGTTCACCACAGGCACATAGGAGAGGAAGGCCATCTTGTCCACGCCCGGGGCCATGGTGAAGACCCCCAGGAACACCACCAGGAAGATGCCGGGGGTGATGGCGCTGCCGGCCTCGATGGTGTTCTTGGCCTGGATGCCCATGAGCAAAATAAAGTTCGAGAAGAAAAGGCCCAGGGGCACCATGATCAGGAAGGTGAGGCCCAGGGTCACGGGATTGGCGATGGCGGACATGGCCTGCATGGAGGTGGCGGAGCCGCCGCCCATGAAGCCGATGGAGATGCCCATGCTCAGGAGGTTCAGCAGGGCGGCGATGACGCCCATGCAGAAGATGTAGAGCAGCTTCCCGAGGATGATCTGATTGCGCGGCAGGCGGGTGGCCATGAGGCTGAGCAGAGTCTGGCGTTCCTTTTCCCCGGCCGTGGCGTAGATGCCATGCTGCATGGCGCCGGTGTACATCATGATCATCAGCAGGTAGGGCAGGAACTTGCCCATGGCTTTGCCCACTTCCAGGGCGACGTCAGCGGCGTTCTTGACCTGCAGCTTCACCGGCTCGGCCAGCTGGGAGGAGGCGCCAAGCACCTGGAGCCGTCCCTGCACCCAGTTCTTCTCCTGGCCCTTGAGGGCTTCCTTCAGCCGCTTGAGCGCCAGTTCAGAAGCCCGCTCGCTCTCGTCCATGGTAACTGCGAGCGTGAAGGTCTGGTGCTTCAGGAGCGCCTCGGCGGCGGTGGCATCCGCCTCCAGGGCCATCTCCAGCTTCTGGTCCCGGATGGCCTGCTTGAGATCACCCTCGGGTTTGGCTACGCGCTCGAACAACTTCGGGTCGGCCAGGACGCCACTCAGCACGCCGGAGGCATCCGCCACGTAGACGCGGCTGGCCTTGTTGCGGTTCTGGGCCTCGTCCCGCTTCCCCATCTTGGCCATCATGCCGAAGATGGCCGGATAGAGCAGGAAGGGCAGGACGAAGGCGAAAAACATCGTCTTGCGGTCCTTCGACAGTTCGAGAAATTCCTTCTTGGCGATGAGCAGGGCGCCGCGCATCAGTTGCCTCCCTCGGATTCAGCCGCGAGTTGGAAGAAGACTTCATCCAGGGTCCTGGCATGTCTGGCTTGCAGGATGTCCCGGGGCGGGGCATCGCCATGGAGCTTGCCGTCGAAGATGATGCCTACGCGGTCGCAGATGTCCTCGACCATGGGCATGACGTGGGTCGAGACGATGACGGTGCGGCCCTCCTCGCGCATGATGCGGAGGAGGTCGAGCACGGTCTTGGCCGTGAGCACGTCGAGGCCCGTGGTGGGCTCATCGAAGATCACCACCTTTGGGTCGTGCAACAGAGCCCGGGCGATGCTCACCTTCTGCTTCTGTCCCGAGGAGAAGCCCTCCATCTTCACATCGGCGAAGTCCGCCAGCTGCAGCTTCTCCAGCAGGTGCAGGCCCCGGCGCTCGGCGGTGCCCGGGTCCACGTCCTGGAATTCCCCGAAGAGCCGCAGGAGCTCGCGGGGCGTGAAGCGGGTGTAGACCCCCATGTCCGTGCTCAGGTAGCCCAGGCATCCCCGCACGGCTTCCGGCTTCTGCCGCGTGTCGAACCCGCAGACGTCGATGGTTCCGACGTCCGGATCCATGAGTCCGGCGATCATCCGCAGTGTCGTGGATTTCCCGGCGCCGTTGGGGCCAAGCAGTCCGTAGATCTCGCCCGGCTTCACGGTCAGGGAGATGCCTCGCACAGCATCGATGCGCTTGGCCGTCCGCGTCTTGCGGTCCTTCACGGTGAAGGATTTGTGGACCTCGTTCAATTGGATCACCAGGACCTCCGGGTGGAAGGTCCCAGTCTAGGAGGCGGCCTCCGGGGCCGATCGACCCATCGGTGAACGGGGCCGGGGGACCGGTGAACGGGACCCCTAAAGGCTTCAGCGGTGGCCGAGAACCCCCGTCGTCCCGAGCATGATCATCACTAGGCCCATGGCGACGCAGTAGATGGCGAACCCGTTGAGCCGGGGCTTGCGGGTAAAGCGGTCGAGCAGGCCAATGGCGAGATAGCCGGAGACAGCGGCCGCCACTACCCCGGTGGCGCAGAGCAGGAACGGTGAGAGGGAGCCCGCCGGAAAGGCCAGCTCCGCCGGCAGGGGCTGGTGCTTCAGGAGCGGCTTCAGGAGTCCGCGTAGCTCGAGCACGGCGGCGGCGGCGATTGTGGGCATCCCGAGGAGGAAGCTGAACCGGGCCGAGGCCGGCAGCTTCAGGCCGCGGAACACGCCGACGGAGATGGTGGAGCCCGAGCGCGACAGCCCGAAGCCGCCGCCGATGCCCTGGATGGCGCCCACGGCCAAGGCGTCCATGGCCCGCAGATCCTGGAGGTCTCGGCCGGCCAAATCCTGCTCGATCTGGTTCACCCGCTCGCCGCTCAGGCGGTTGGCCAGGAACAGCAGCACCGCCGTCACGAGCAGGCCGATGCCGTAGACCCACAGGTGCTCCTTGGCCGCCTCCTTCACACCCCGGGTGGCCAGGCCGAAGACAGCCGTGGGGATCATGGCCAGGAACAGCCAGAGCGCGAGCCTCCGGCCCTCCTTGTCCATACCGAAGCAGCCCATGACCACCTGGACCAGCTCCCGCCTGAAGTAGACCATCAGGGCCCCCAGGGTGCCCACGTGCAGCAGCACGTCGAAGGCCAGGGGCATGGGACGGCCCCCGAACAATATGTGCTCCGTGAGGGTGAGGTGAGCCGTGGAGGAGACCGGTAGGAATTCCGTCAAGCCCTGGACCAGGCCCAGGAGGATGGCGTGCAGCAGGTTCATTCAATCTCCGATGAGGCATCAGTGTGCCATGCGTGCTTGAATCTCCCCATGCGCTCCATTGACCTCCGCTCCGATACCGTCACCCAGCCTTCTGCCGAGATGCGTGCGGCCATGGCCTCCGCCGAGGTGGGCGACGACGTGCTGGAGCGCGATCCCACCCTAGCCCGGCTCGAGGAACGCGTGGCGGAGCTGCTGGGCATGGAGGCGGCCCTCTGGGTGCCTTCCGGCTGCATGGGCAACCTCATTGCGTTGATGCTTCATCTGAAGCGGGGCGACCGCTTCCTGGCCCCCGCCCAAGCCCACGTGCTGGGCTCGGAGCTGGGCACGGGAGCCTGGCTGGCTGGGGGTATGCCTGAGGCCCTGGCCTGGGAGGGCGGCCTTGGGCGCCCCACCCCCGCCCAGGTGACGCGGGCGGCCGGCTCGCCCGGACCCTACTACACGCTGCGCACCACGCTGCTCTGCCTGGAAAACACCCACAACTTCGCTGGGGGCACGGTCACGCCCCTGGCTGAGCACCGCGCCCTGCTGGCTGCGGCGAAGGCTGCGAAGCTGGCCGTGCACCTGGACGGCGCGCGGCTCTGGCATGCCGCGGCGGCCCTAGGGCTCGCTCCCTCAGCCCTGACCGAAGGGGTGGACACCGTGCAGGTCTGCCTCAGCAAGGGGCTTGGTGCGCCCATGGGCTCCCTGCTGGGTGGCTCGAAAGCCCACCTCGCCGAGGCCCGGCGCCTGCGCAAGATGCTGGGCGGCGGCGTGCGCCAGGGCGGCGTGGTAGGTGCTGCGGGCCTGGTGGCCCTGGACTACCTGCCCCGGATCGCGGAGGACCACGCCAAGACCCGGCGCCTGGCGGAGGGTCTGCGCGGGTTCGGCATGGCCGCCCCCGTGCCCGAGACCAACATCCTACTGGTGCCCGTGCCCGATGTGGCGGCGGCCCTGGCGGCCTTGGAAGCCGCCGGCGTCCGCGCCCTGCCGGTGGGACCAGCCATCCGGTTCATCCCCCACCGCGACCTGGCCATGGCTGACATCGAAGAGGCCCTGAGCCGCATCGAGCCTCTCGTACCGGTCCTCCGCGGAGCCTGACCATGAAGAAGAGCCTCATCGCCCTTGCCGTCCTCCTGGCCGCGGCCCTCGGCATTGGAGGCTACTTCTTCTACCAGGATGGGCTGGTGGTGGTGCCCTTGGCGGAGCGGCTCATGCTCTTTGTGCCGGGGAGGCCCGAGTTTGGAGAAGACCAGGCCCGGATCGAAGCCCTAATGCTTCCCGGGGCGAGGACCGAGGCCTTTCTCACGCGGCAGGCGGCCCTGACCGTTCTCGAGGAGCAGCCCGGAGGTGTCTTCTCCGGCCAGCTAGTAACGGCTCTGGAGGCCTCCCGCCATGGTCGACGCTGGCGCCTCACCGTGGTCCAGGATTGGCGCCTGCAAGACGGATCGCAACTCAACGCCGCCAAACTCGCCTCGTCCTTAGGCCCAAGAGTCCTGCCCCTCGGGGGTGAGTGTCAGGTGGTGGATGCCATGACTCTGGACCTTCGATTTAAGGTGCGCCCACAGGGCATGCCCGGCCTGCTGTCCCAGTGGCCGGTGGCAGGCAGTGGCCCCTTCCTTCGACAGGGCGGCGTGCTGACACGCTTCGATGGCTTCACTTCGGGCAAGGCAGGGTTCGCGGCCGTTGAAGTGCGGACCGACCTGGCTCTGCTCGAAAGTCGGGCCTGGGCGGATGGTCTTGCCTCGGCCCGCTGGGCCTGGGCCGTATTCCCGGGCCAGGTGGCGCCGGAGGACATGGCCAGGGTGCGGCTGGCGCCCTACGACGAGTTGCGCATGAAGGATGGCAGCGTGTGGTTCTTGTCCCGGCGCTTGCGGCGCCTGCGGCCGGACCAGGAGGACTGGACTCGCACGCGGCTCTTCGGGGCTTGGAAGGGGTCCATGGACCTGCCCTACGACCCCCTGGGGATGTGAGCCGGCAGGGAGGGGTCAGACCAATCCGCGCGAGCCAAGCTCCCGGGCCAGGGCTTTGTCCACCTTCAGGATGTGGTTCACCAGCCAGTCGCGGATGAAGCCCATGAGCTCAATAGAGACGGAGGCCTGGCCTGCGTCGAACTGCTGCTTGAAGTCCGTGACGCTTCGGATGAGCTTGCGGTGCTCCTCCAGGTGCGCCGCCTGGTCGGAGTAGGCGTGGGTGTGCATGAGGCCCTCCTCGAAGCCGAAGTGGGACACGGTGTAGTCCACCAGCTCCTGGAGGATCTCCCCGGAGACGGCCCGCCCCTGGCCCGCCTGCATGGCTGCGTTGAGCCGGTTAGCGATGTCTATGAGCTTCTGGTGCTGCCGGTCGATCTCGGAGTGCCCGACCTGCAGGGCCGGGGACCATTCCATGAGGGGCCTGACGGCTGATCCGGCGGGGCTGGATGGACCGTTGGACGCATGCAGGTCCCCGATCTGGAAGCGCTTGACCATGCCGAACAGGTCGTTGGCGGCGACGCCCAGCTCGGAGGCCGTGGCCAGGGAGTGGTCGATGACCGACTCGGTCTTCGACGAGGCCGCCATCACATCCCGGACATTGCCCACGATCTCCTCGATGCGCCGGGACTGGGTTCCCGTCGCCTGGGCCAGGTCGCCCATCTTGCCGAGGGTCGCCTCGGCCTCCCGTTCGATGGCGCGGAGGGCGTTGGCGGCGTCCCCCGCCCGCAGCACGCCGGACTCGATCAGGGGCGTGGCGGTTTCCATGCCCCGGACAAGTTTCTCGGTATCGGCCTGGATGGCCTGGAGCGTCTGACTGATCTCGCCGGTGGCGCGGCCCGTGCGCTCGGAGAGCTTCCTGACTTCTTCCGCGACCACGGCGAAGCCCTTGCCGAGGTGGCCCGCATGGGCCGCCTCGATGGCCGCGTTGAGGGCAAGCAGGTTGGTCTGATCGGCGATGTCCTTGATGACGGTGGCCATGGATTCGATCTCGCGGGTCCGCTCGACCAGACGAGTGACCTGGACCGAGGAGGCCGCGATGGTGTCCGAGATGGCCCGCATCCCGTCGGTGACCTCGCCCGCGACCTGGGCGCCCTCCTGGGCCCGGTGCACCACCCCCTGGGAGCGATCCACGGTCTCCTGGGCCAGCTGATTCACCACCACCACCGTTTCGGAGACCTCCGTGATGGCGGAGCGGGTCTGTTCGATCACGCCAGCCTGGAGCTGGGTGGCCAGATTGATCTCATTGGACTGGGAGGACAGGCTCTCGAGGTTCCGCTGGATCTTGAAGGCGTTCTGGGACACACCGCTGAGCATCTCGCGCAGGTTGCCCTGCATGCGGCTCAGCACGAAGAGGATGCTGCTCTCGTCGCCGGCTCTGAGTTGGATCTCTCCAGTCAGGTCGCCCTGCGCGATGCGGGAGGTGTAGCCTTCCGCCACCTGGGGTTCGCAGCCGAAGTCTCTGAAGATGCTGCGCCGCACGAACAGGGAGATGGCCAGGAGGCCTAGGGTCCCGAGGACCGCCAAGCCCCCCGTGCGCTTGGCGTGCTGGCGGAATAGGGCATCCACGTCATCGATGTAGATGCCGGAGCCGATCACCCAGCCCCAGGGCTCGAACTTCTTCACGTAGGACAGCTTCATGAAGAGTTCCTTGGTGGTCCCGCCCCCGGCGAGGGGTTTCGGCCACTGGTATTCGACGAAGCCGTGGCCCGCCCGCTCGACCACGTCGTTGAAGGCCACGAAGAGGTTCCGGTTGTCGAGGGTCGTTGGTTTGCCGTGGAGGCCCTCGCTCATGGAGGTGGCCTTGTTGAAGCGCGCCTCGTCCAGCACCTTGCCGTCGAGAGCCGGCACGGTGGCGTGCATAACCATGCTCGGGACCGGCCGTCCCAGATCCTGGATCCAGAAATACTCCTTCTCCTCGTACCGGAGCCGCTTGACCGACTGGATGGCCTGGCGCTTCGCCTCCTCCTCCGGCAGGGCGCCCGATCGCTGCAACTCCTGAAAGCCGGCGAGGACGCCATGGGCGATCTCCACCAGGTGCCGGGTCTTGAGCTGACGGTCCTCGTAGAGCTGCCGGTGCATGGTCGTGATGGACTGCCAGACGATGGCGAGCATGACAAGGAAGGCCGCGGCCACGGTGAGCGTGAGCCGGGTCATCAACTTCAGGTTCCGCAGGTTCAAAGCCATGGCCGCCCTCCTTGTTGCCGAGGAGAACGGGCTGGTCGGCCAGACGACCGTGGGAGTCTTCCGGGCCAGGGGCCTGATCCGTTGGCATCCTCGACGGATGGTCCTTCTCTGATCGGGCAGGAGCTACCCGAGGTTAAGTATGGAAAGGACCGTTGAGTCGGCGTGGTCGGCCGACTATTCGAGATTCGCGGACTGCTCCCGGAGCTGGTCGAGCACGCCCTTGGCCTCCATGACCGCCCGGGTCATGTCGATGCGCTTGCACTTGCTGCCGGTGGTGTTGAGCTCCCGCAGCACCTCCTGGCACCAGACGTCGATGGCCTTGCCTTCGAGCCGGCCCTGGCCCATGCGCTCGGCAAAGTCGTCGAGGTGGGCCGCCAGGCGGGTGAGCTCCTCGCGCACATCCTGTCGCTCAGCCAGGACCCCAGCCTCGGCCAGCAGCCGCTCGGCGGGGAGCTGGCCGGCCAGGCGGGCGTCCTCCAGGATCTGCTCGATGCGCTGGCGGTAGAGGGTGGGCAGCTCTGCCGCCTGCGACTCGGCCTCGGCCTTGAGCTTTTCGCGCAGGGCCTTCAGGCGGGCCAAGCCGTCCTCGAAGAAGGGGCGGAGGCGCTCCGCTTCCTTGGTCCGCCCGGCATTCCAGGTCTCCAGGAGGGCCGTCACGGCCTCCCGGACGGGGGCCTCCAGACGCTCACCCAGGTCCGAGGCCGGCGCCTGGAAGGCCCCCGGCAGGCGGAAGAAGGCCTCGGCCGTGAGTGGCGGGAGGTGCAGCCACTCCGCGTCCTCCTGCCAGCCCTTGGCCACGGCCCTGAGCAGCGCGCGGTTCATGCGAGGCTCCAGGGAGGGCTCGTCCTGCACCTCGATGCTGAGGTCGAGCTTGCCGCGGCTGGCGGCCACGCGCACCTGGGCGCGGATGCCCGCTTCCAGGGGGAAGAGCGCCGGGGGCAGGCGGAGACTCAGGTCCAGGGCCTTCGAGTTGACGCTCCGCAGCGTGAGCCGCAGCTGGCCGGCCTCCAGGGGACGGACGATCTCGGCGAAGGCGGTCATGGATTTCATGGCAGTGATCCCCGGGCTGAATGCCCAGGGTAGCGCGCGACCGGGGGCTCAGGAGGTGCGGATCTCCAGCCAGGGCGCCTCCGACCGGCGGCGGGCCTCATACTTGGTGATGTCCGCCAGGTTCGCCTCGGTGCGCTTGATCTCGTCGAGGCCCTCCAGCAGCACGGCCTTGCGGGCGTGCTCGATCTCGAAGGCGAAGGAGAGGCCGCCGCCGCGCACCTGCTGCGCCGGGAGGTCCACGGTGAGCGGTTCTGCCAAGACCGCGAGAGCCTCGATGGCCTCCATGGGCAACTGCACCGGCAACAGGCCGTTGGCGAAGCAGTTGGTGTAGAAGATGTCGGCGAAGCTGGGCGCGAGGATGGCGCGGATGCCGAAGTCCTTCAGGGCCCAGGGGGCGTGCTCGCGGCTGGAGCCGCAGCCGAAGTTCGGTCCGGCGAGGAGGATGGAGGCCTGGCGGAAGCGGCCCTGGTTCAGGATGAATTCGGCGCGCTCCCGGCCATCCGAGTCATAGCGGATCTCGTGGAAGAGGTTCCGCCCCAGCCCCGAGCGCACCAGGGTCTTCAGGAACTGTTTGGGGATGATAAGGTCCGTGTCGATGTTGGCCCGCAGCAGAGGTGCGGCGATGCCGGTGTGCATGGTGAAGGGTTCCATCTCAGACCCCCATCAAACGGCGGACATCGGTGAAGTGGCCCGTCACGGCGGCGGCGGCGGCCATGCCCGGGCTCACCAGGTGGGTGCGGCTACCGCGGCCCTGGCGGCCTTCGAAGTTGCGGTTGCTCGTGCTGGCGCAACGGACGCCCTCGTCGAGGCGGTCGTCGTTCATGCCCAGGCACATGCTGCAGCCGGGCTGGCGCCACTCGAAGCCCGCCTCCAGGAAGATGCGGTCCAACCCCTCCGCCTCGGCCTGGCGCTTCACGAGGCCCGAACCTGGGACCACCAGGGCGCGGATGCCGGCGGCGACCTTCCGTCCTCGGGCCACAGATGCGGCCTCCCGCAGATCCTCGATGCGGCCGTTGGTGCAGGAGCCGATGAACACCGCCTGCAGGGCGATGTCCGCGATGGGCGTTCCGGGCTGGAGGTCCATGTACTCGAGGGCCCGGAGCATGGCCTGCCGGTCGTCTTCCGTGGCGGCCTGGGCGGGATCGGGAACGCGTCCGGCGATGTCCGTCACCCACTGGGGGCTGGTGCCCCAGGTCACCTGTGGGGCCAGGGTCGAGGCATCGAGGATTACCTCGGTATCGAAGGCCGCGCCCTCATCCGACACCAGGGTGCGCCAGTGGGCGAGGGCCTGCTCCCAGAGGGCCCCCTGGGGGGCCATGTTGCGGCCCTCGAGGTAGGCGAAGGTGGTTTCATCGGGCGCCACCAGGCCCGAGCGCGCCCCGCCTTCGATGCTCATATTGCAGAGGGTCATGCGGCCTTCCATCGACAACGCGCGGACCGCGGCGCCCGTGAACTCCATGACGTGACCGGTGCCGCCCGCGGTGCCGATCTTCCCGATGAGGGCGAGGGCCAGGTCCTTGGCGCCGAGGCCCGGGGGCAGGGCGCCTTCGAAGCGGACGCGCAGGTTCTTCGATTTGCGCTGCGGCAGCGTCTGGGTGGCCATCACATGCTCCACCTCGCTGGTGCCGATGCCGAAGGCCAGGGCCCCGAAGGCGCCGTGGGTGCTGGTGTGGCTGTCGCCGCAGACGATGGTGGTGCCGGGGAGGGTGAAGCCCTGTTCCGGTCCCACCACGTGGACGATGCCCTGGCGGTCGTCGAGCAGGGGCAGGTAAGGCACGCCATAGGCCTTCACATTGGCTTCCAGGGCCTCCACCTGCAGGCGGCAGGTCTCGTCCGCGATGCCCTTCTCGCGGTCGAGGGTGGGGACGTTGTGGTCCGCCACCGAGAGGATCGCATTGGGCCGCCGCAGGGGGCGCCCCGCTTCTCGCAGGCCCTCAAAGGCCTGGGGGCTGGTGACCTCGTGGACCAGGTGCCGGTCGATGTAGAGGAGGCTGGTGCCATCCGAGCGCACGGCCACCAGGTGCTCGTCCCAGATCTTGTCGTAGAGGGTGCGGGGACTCATGGCTGCTTCCTCCTGCCTGGCTGGGTCGTGCGGGTGAAGTCGGTGGCCCGGATCAGCTGCAGGAAGGCCTTGGCCGCGTGGGACAGGGCCTCTTCCCGGCGCGTGACGATGCGGATGAGCTTCTCCACTTGGAGCTCCTTGACGGCGACCTCCACCAGGCGGCCCTGCCGGATGCTCTCCAGCACCGTCATCCTCGGCAGGATGGCGAGCCCGGCGCCGAGGGCCACGAAGTCCTGGATGGTGGCCAGCGAGCCCAGCTCCATGGTGATGCGCAGCGGCGTCCCGAGGCGGGCGAAGAGGTCGATGATGGCGTTGCGGGTGGGCGTGATGGCGTTGTGGGCCACGAAGGTCTCGCGGCCCAGGGCCTCCAGGCTGACCTCCTTCTTGCGGGCCAGCTTGTGGCCCGGGGGCACCACCAGCACCATGTGATCGCGGAGGATGACCTCGCTCTGGAGTTCGGGATGCATGGGGTCGTAGGAGACGAAGCCCACATCCAGGCGGCGCTCGAGCACCTCGGCGGGGATGCGCTCGGAGCTCTGGCGGTAGGCCTGAATGCGGATGGCCGGATGGGCCTGCTGGTAGGCCAGCAGGACGCCGGGCAGCAGGAACTCCGACACGCTCTCGTTGGCACCGATGTTCAGCCGCCCCTGCTGGAGCCCCTTGAGGGAGCCGAAGGTGTCGAGGATCTGCTTGCGCAGGTCGAGCATTCGCTGCGCCAGGGGCAGCAGGGTGGCACCGGCGTCCGTGAGGGTGCCGCCCTTGGTGGTGCGGTCCAGCAGGGTCTCGCCCAGTTCCTCCTCGAGGCGCTTGAGGGCCAGGCTCACTGCGGGTTGGGTGCGGTACAGGCGCTCCGCGGCCCGCGAGAAGCTCTTCTCCCGCGCCACCACCAGGAAGGTTTCCAGCTGCCCGAGGTCCATGACCGCTCCTGCCAGAAGTGTAGGATTCAAAGAATAACTTATGGAATCATAAAAAAAATTAAATACATTTATAACGTGGGACACGCCATCGTGGGGTGATCCCTCCGGCTCCGGCCGGGTGAAGGAGCATCTCGACCCATGGGCACCGAGCGGATCACCATCTTCGACACCACCCTTCGCGACGGCGAGCAGTCCCCCGGCTGCAGCATGAACCTGGATGAGAAGCTGCAAATGGCCCGCCAACTGGAGGCTCTGGGGGTGGATGTCATCGAGGCGGGTTTCCCCGTGGCCTCGGACGGTGACTTCGCCGCCGTGCAGGCCATCGCCCGCGAATGCCGGAATCCGGTCATCGCCGGCCTGTGCCGGGCCATTCCCAAAGACATCGAGCGCGCCTGGGAGGCCCTCCGCGAAGCGGCCCGCCCCCGCATCCACACCTTCCTGGCCACTTCGGACATCCACCTCGCCCACAAGCTGCAGAAGTCGCGGGCCGAAGCGCTGGTCATGATCCGCGAGGGCGTGGGCCTGGCCAGGTCGCTCTGCCCCGACGTTGAGTTCTCCGCTGAGGACGCCACCCGCAGTGACTGGGACTACCTCGTGGAGGTGTTCACCGTGGCCATCGAGGCCGGGGCTACCGTGCTCAACGTGCCCGATACCGTGGGCTACACCGTGCCCGATGAGTACGGCCGCCTCATCGGCCACCTTAAAGCGAAGGTCCCTGGCATCGACGGCGTCACTATCAGTGTCCACTGCCACAACGACCTGGGGCTGGCGGTCGCCAACTCCCTCGCCGCCATCTCGGCCGGTGCCCGGCAGGTGGAATGCACCGTGAACGGCATCGGCGAGCGGGCCGGGAACGCAGCGCTGGAGGAAGTGGTCATGGCCCTGTCCGTGCGACGGGACGCCATGCCTTTCACCACCGGCGTGAACCAGGAGGCCATCTACCGCACCAGCCAGACGCTGGCCAACATCACGGGCAACGAGGTCCAGCCCAACAAGGCCATCGTGGGTCGTAACGCCTTCGCCCACGAGAGCGGTATCCACCAGCACGGCATGCTGAGTCACCGCTCCACCTACGAGATCATGACGCCCGAATCGGTGGGCGTGCGCCAGACCCACCTGGTGCTGGGCAAGCACTCCGGCCGGCACGCGCTGGCCAAGCGATTCGAGGAACTGGGCTATCCGCTCGGCCGCACCGAACTGGACAAGGCCTACAAGCTGTTCACCAAGCTCAGCGACCAGAAGAAGGAGATCTTCGACGAGGACCTGCTGGCCATTGTCCGTGATGGCCTCACCCACATCCCCGAGACCTTCAAGCTGCGGGCGGTCCAGGCCACAGCAGGCACCTCGATGTTCGCCACTGCGCTGGTGACCCTGGCCACCGAATCTGGGGAAGCCACCGAGACAGCGATGGGCGATGGTCCCGTCAACGCGGTGCTCGCGGCGGTGGACAAGCTCACCGGGCTCAAAGGGAGGCTGCTGGATTTCCGGCTCCATGCGATCACCGGAGGCGCCGATGCGGTGGGCGAGGTCTTCGTCCAGGTGGAGTTCGACGGTGTGGCGCACGGCGGCAAGGGTGCCAGCACCGACATCGTCGAGGCTAGTGCCCGGGCCTACCTGAACGCCACCAACAAAGTGCTTTTCGCCCGCCGAGCGTCCGCGCCGGCGGCGGCTGCAACGAGGTGATGCATGACGGACCCCAGGCCTGCACCCCAGCCCGATAGCCCGGAACGCGCCGTCGAGGCGGCGCTGGCCACGGGGCTCCCGGCGCCGGACTCGCTCGATGGGGCCGATGCCTACGGCTGGGGGGTGTGACCATGCAAGCTTTCATCACCGTTCTTGCCGGTGACGGGGTGGGCCCGGAGGTCACGGCCGAGGCGGTGGCCTGCCTCGCCAGCGTCGCCGAGCGCTTCGGCCACCAGTTCACCTTCCAGGAGGCGCTCATCGGCGGGGCCGCCGTGGACGCCACCGGCGATCCCCTGCCGGATGCGACCCTGGAACTCTGCCAGACAGCGGATGCCGTCCTGCTCGGCGCGGTCGGTGGGCCCGCGTGGGATGGCCACGGCCGTGACCAGCGTCCGGAATCGGGGCTGCTGCGGCTCCGGAAGGGACTTGGCCTCTTCGCCAACCTCCGGCCCGTGACTGTCCATCCCGCCCTGGAGAACGCCTCCCCCTTGAAGCCGGAGGTCGTGCGCGGGACGGACCTGATGTTCGTGCGCGAGCTGAGCGGCGGGCTCTACTTTGGCGAGCCCCGGTCCTATTCCGACCAGGCCGCCGTCAACACACTGCCTTACACCCGTGCCGAGATCGAGCGCGTGGCCAAGGTGGCCTTCGAGCTGGCCACCTCCCGGCGCCGGAACCTGGTGTCGGTGGACAAGGCCAATGTGCTGGAGACCTCCCGCCTCTGGCGCCAGGTGGTCAATGACATGTCCCCCAGCTACCCCGATGTGAAGGTCTCGCACCACTACGTGGACAGCTTCGCCATGGCCCTGATCACCCGCCCCCGGGACTTTGACGTGGTGCTCACGGAGAACCTGTTCGGAGACATCCTCAGTGATGAGGCGGCCGTGCTGGCCGGTTCCCTGGGCATGCTCCCCTCGGCGAGCCTGGGCGGGTCCGTGGGTCTCTACGAACCCATCCACGGCTCAGCTCCGGACATCGCCGGCCAGGATGTGGCCAACCCCATCGGCACCATCCTCTCGGCAGCCATGCTGCTCCGTCACGCCCTGGGCCTCCAGGACGAGGCTATCGCCCTGGAACAGGCCGTTCACCGCGTGGTGAAGGCGGGGCATGGCACAGGCGACCTTCGGGGCGGGGCGAAATACATCCATGGCACCCGCTTCATGGGCGCCCGCATCCGCGAGGCCATCCGGCCCCCCCGGACAAACTCACCCCGGCTGGTGGATTCCGCCTATTCCTTCTGCGGATCCCCTGAAGGCCACCGATCGAAGCTCTGACCTGACCCAGGAACTCCTGATGAACTCTTTCCCCGCCAGCACCCCGTTGCCCGTCGCATCCGCCAAGACGGGGAAACTTTCCCTGATTCGACCCGTCGGGCTGGGCCTCGTGCTGCGGCTGATCGACTAGGGGCCACCCGATCGAGACCACTTCGACGACGGCCCCGCACCCACCGGCGGGGCCGCCGACTTTCTGACCCACGAGGACCAGCCATGACTGCCAGTGACCAGCCCCTGAACCGCCACAGCCGGGTCATCACCCAGGGTGCCCACCGCGCCCCGGCCCGGGCCATGCTGAAGGCCATCGGCTTCACGGACGAGGATCTGGCCAAGCCCATCATCGGCATCGCGAACACCTGGACCGAGATCGGCCCCTGTAATTACCACCTGCGCGAGTTGGCTGAGCGGGTGAAGGTGGGCGTCCGGGCCGCCGGCGGCACTCCCATGGAGTTCTGCACCGTCTCCATCAGCGACGGCATCACCATGGGCACGGAAGGCATGAAGGCCTCCCTCGTAAGCCGTGAGGTCATCGCGGATTCCATCGAGCTGGTGGCCCGCGGCAACGCCTTCGACGGCCTGGTCTGCCTCTCGGGCTGCGACAAGACCAACCCAGGCGTGGCCATGGCCCTGGCCCGGCTGGACATCCCCGGCCTGATCCTCTACGGCGGCTCCACCGCGCCGGGCGAGTGCGACGGCAGGGACCTAACTGTGCAGGATGTCTTCGAGGCCGTGGGAGCCCACAGCTCAGGCAAGCTCGATGATGCGGGCCTGAAGAGGGTGGAGGACGCTGCCTGTCCCGGCGCCGGTGCCTGCGGCGGCCAGTTCACGGCCAACACCATGGCCGCCAGCCTGGAGCTCATCGGCCTCAGCCCCATGGGCCTCAATGGCATCCCTGCTGAGGACCCCCGCAAGGGCGAAGCGGCCGAGACCTGTGGCCGGCTCGTCATGGATCTGCTCCGCAGCGACCTGCGCCCCAGCGCTATCCTCACGCGGGAGGCTTTCGAGAACGCCATCGCCGCAGTGGCCGCCACGGGCGGATCCACCAATGCGGTTCTGCACTACCTGGCCCTGGCCCGCGAGGCGAGCGTGCCTCTCACCATCGATGACTTCGACCAGGTCAGCGCCCGCACGCCCCTGCTGGCGGATCTCAAGCCCGGCGGTCGCTTCACCGCACCCGACCTGCACGCCGCCGGCGGCATCCGCCTGGTGGCCCAGCGCCTGCTGGAGGGCGGCAAGCTTCACGGCGCTGCGCTCACCGTCACCGGCCGCACCGTGGCCGAAGAACTCGCCTCGGCCCAGGAAACCCCGGGCCAGCAGGTGGTGCGGCCCATCGCAAACCCCATCAAGGGCAGCGGTGGCCTGGTGATCCTCAAGGGCAGCCTGGCGCCTGAGGGCTGCGTCATCAAGGTGGCCGGCCACGAGCGGCTGCACCACACCGGCCCGGCGCGGGTCTTCGAGACCGAGGATGAGGCCTTCGCCGCCGTCCAGGCAGGCCGCATCGACCACGGCGACGTGGTGGTCATCCGCTACGAGGGGCCCCGCGGAGGGCCGGGCATGCGCGAGATGCTCGGCGTCACGGCGGCCCTCATGGGCGCGGGCCTGGGTGAGACTGTGGCCCTGTTGACGGATGGCCGCTTCTCCGGCGCCACTCGGGGCCTCATGGCGGGCCATGTGGCGCCCGAGGCGTTCGTGGGCGGTCCCATCGCCCTGGTACGGGAGGGCGACACCGTGGTCTTCGATGTGCCAACCCGGCGCCTCGACCTGAAGGTCGCCGACGACGAGCTGGTCCGGCGAAGGGCCGAGTGGCAGGCCCCGCCCCCGCGCTACCGCACCGGCGTGTTCGCCAAATACGCAGCCACCGTGACCAGCGCCTCCGAAGGCGCCATTACGGTCGCCCAGTGAAGGAGGAACGCATGTCCGAACCAGGATCCTTCACCGGTGCCCAGCTCATTTGGGAGAGCCTCCTCCGCGAGGGCGTGGACACCGTCTTCGGCTATCCCGGCGGGGCCATCCTGCCCACCTACGATGCCATGACCGAATACACCATCCGGCACGTGCTGGTGCGCCACGAGCAGAGCGCCGTGCACATGGCGGACGGCTACGCCCGGGCCAGCGGGCGCGTGGGTGTGGTGGTGGCCACCTCCGGCCCGGGCGCCACGAACCTGGTGACGGGCCTGGCCACGGCCATGCTGGACTCCACGCCGCTGGTAGCGATCACCGGGCAGGTGGGTTCGGCCCTGCTGGGCACGGACGCATTCCAGGAAGTGGACATCACGGGCATCACCATCCCCGTCACCAAGCACAACTACCTGGTGACCCGGGCCGAGGACATCGTCCCCGCCCTCCGCGAGGCCTTCGCCGTGGCCCGCAGCGGTCGGCCGGGCCCCGTGCTGGTGGACATCACCAAGGACGCCCAGCAGTCCCGGGCGACTCTGGACTGGGAGGCGGCAGTGCCCCAGCGCCACCTGCGCCACATCCCGCCCACGCCGAAGCCGGCCGACCTGGCCCAGGCCCTGGAGCTCATCCGCCAGGCCAAGCGGCCCGTCATCCTCGCCGGCCACGGCATCCAGCTGTCCGGCGCCCGGGCCGAAGTGCTGGCCCTCGCCGAGCGCGCCGACATCCCCTTCGCCCTGACCCTGCTCGGGCTGGGCGCCGTGCCCGCCACGCACCCGCTGAGCCTCGGCATGATGGGCATGCACGGCGAGGCCTGGGTGAACCGGGCCATCCAGGAGGCGGATCTCCTGCTGGCCTTCGGCATGCGCTTCGACGACCGCGTGACCGGCAAGCTCAAGGAGTACGCGCCCCACGCCAAGAAGATCCACATCGACATCGACGCCAGCGAGCTGAACAAGAACGTGCCCGTGGATGTGGCCATCGCCGCGGACCTGGGCGCCGTGCTGCGGGCCCTGCTGCCCGAGGTGCCCGTGGCGGACCGCTCTGCCTGGTTGGGCACCATCCGCGAGTGGCGCGGGGATAGCGCCGTGCGTGACATCAAGAACCTGCCGGACGATGGTCACCTCTATGCCGCCCACGTGATGCATGACCTCTGGCGGCTCACCAAGGGCGAGGCGGTAGTGGTGACGGACGTGGGCCAGCACCAGATGTGGGAGGCCCAGTACTACAAGCACGACGGGGAGCGCAGCCTCATCACCAGCGGCGGCGCCGGCACCATGGGCTTCGCGCTGCCGGCCGCCATCGGTGCGAAAATCGCCCGGCCTGAGGCCGAGGTCTGGGTGGTGGCCGGCGACGGCGGCTTCCAGATGACCTTCGCCGAGCTGATGACCTCCGTGCAGGAGGAGGTGAAGGTGAACATTGCCATCATCAACAACGGCTACCTGGGCATGGTCCGCCAGTGGCAGGCCCTGTTCTACGAGGGCCGCTATGCCGCCACACCCATCCTGTCGCCGGACTTCGTGAAGCTGGCCGAGGCCTTCGGCATCCCCGGCCAGCGGGTGGAAACGCGCGGGGATCTCGCCGCGGCCGTGGCCCGGGCCCGGGAAGCCAGGGGCGCGGCCCTCATCGAGTTCAAGGTCGAGCAGGAGGACAGCGTCTACCCCATGGTGCCCGCCGGTGCGGCGCTCCACGAGATGATCCGCCGCCCCAGCGTCCTGGCCGAGACCGGCTCGGATCCCGTATGAAAGGAGGTCACATGCCCCACGTGCTCGTGGTCTACACCGACGACGAACCCGGCGTCCTCACCCGCGTGGCCTCACTGATCCGGCGGCGCGGCTTCAACATCCACTCGCTCACCGTGGGGCCCACGGAGCGGTCCGACCTGTCCCGCATGACCATCGTGGTGGACGCCGAGGCTCCAACCGTGCGCCAGGCCGTGGAGCACCTGCGCAAGCTCGTGAATGTGCTTGCCGTGGAACAGCTGGGCGACCGGCCCATGGTGGTCCGCGACCTCGTCCTGGTGCGCGTGGCCACGGCACATGAAGTCCGCTCCGAGGTGCTCCAGCTGGCCCAGGTCTTCCGGGCCGCCGTGGTGGACATCGCCGAGGACAGCATCGTCATCGAGTGCACCGGCAGCCTCGCCAAGATCGATGCCCTGGTGGACTCCATGCGGCCCTTCGGGATCCTCGAGCTGGGCCGCACCGGAGCCGTGGCCATGGCCCGCGGCACCCGAACCCCCGCGCCCTCCCGCGCCCCCGTGCCTCTCCGCACGGGCACGGGGCCCGAAGCCATGTCCGTTTGATCCCTTCCTGATTCTGCGACACCAACCTCAAGGAGCCTCCCATGGCCGTCATCCACTACGAAGCCGACCTCGACCTCATCCGCGCCCGCAAAGTGGCCATCATCGGCTATGGTTCCCAGGGCCACGCCCACGCCCTCAACCTCCGCGACAGCGGCGTCAACGTGCGCGTCGGGCTCCATGCCAGCTCGGCTTCGAAGGCCAAGGCGGAGGCCCAGGGGCTGACGGTCTCCACGCCTGCCGAGGCGGCGGCCTGGGCCGACGTGATCATGATCCTCACTCCGGACACGGGGCAGGGGGAGCTCTACCAGAACGACATCGCCCCGAACCTCGCCCCGGGCAAGACCCTGATGTTCGCCCACGGCTTCAACATCCGCTACGGCTGCATCGTGCCCCCCGAGGGCGTGGACGTGAGCCTGGTGGCCCCAAAGAGCCCTGGCCACCGCGTGCGCGAGGTCTTCGTCGAAGGCGGGGGCACGCCCGCGCTGGTGGCAATCCACCAGGACGCCAGCGGGCAGGCCCTGGCCCTGGCCCTCTCCTACGCGGCGGGCCTGGGCCTCACCCGCGCCGGCGTGCTGGAGACCACCTTCACGGAAGAAACCGAGACCGATCTGTTCGGCGAGAAGGCCGTGCTCTGCGGCGGCGCCAGTGCCCTGGTGAAGGCCGGCTTCGAGACTCTGGTGGAGGCGGGCTACCAGCCGGAGATCGCCTATTTCGAGTGCCTTCACGAGCTGAAGCTCATCGTGGACCTGATGCAGCGGGGCGGTCTCAGCTACATGCGCTACAGCATCAGCGACACGGCCGAGTACGGCGACTACACCGGCGGACCCCGTATCGTCACGGACCAGACCAAGGCCGAGATGAAGGAGATCCTCAAGGAGATCCAGGATGGCCGCTACGCCACGGCCTGGATCGAGGAGAACAAGACGGGCCGCAAGTGGTTCGAGGCTCAGCGGGCCGCGGATTACGAGCACCCCCTGGAGCAGGTGGGCAGAAAACTTCGCCGCATGATGCCCTTCCTCGATCCCGTGGAGACCGCTGCCCCCACCGTGAAGCACTGAGGAATTTCCGTGACGGAGCTCGGGCCTCTTGACCGCGGGTCAAATGCTTGAGCCCCGTCCACCCTTTTGGCCTCAGAATGGTGTCTATGCGCGGAATGCCATCCGCGCCCAGGAGCCTTGCATGGCCGAGTCCTTCTTCAAGACCGCCACCTCGCCCACCCTCCAGGGCTGGCAGGCGCCTGGTTCCTTGGACTTCCAGGCCGCCTTCCTGCGAGCCGGCGGCTGGGCCCTGCCCCGCACCGATGCCTTTCCGGATGCCGCGAAGCTTCGCGCCCGGCTCGAGGAGCTCAAGGCCTCCATGCGCGATGGTGCCAAGATCGGCCTGGACCTCCGGGGTCTGCGGGACAGCGCCGACAGCGTGATGTCCGCCGCCCGTGAGGCCGGCGTGGCCTTCCTGCTGCACACCGCCGAGCTGCCGCCCTCCCTGGCCATCCTCCGCCACACCAACATGCCCCGGCTCGTGGCTGTGCAGAACCCCGAAGAAGGCGCCAGGGCGAAAGCCGGTGGCGCCGCCGCCTTGCTGGCCCGGGCCTGCGATGTGGCCTCCCTCCGCAGCCTCGGCCTGCCTGTCATGGCCGTCGCCGATACGGAAGCCGAAGCGCGACAGGCCATGGCCGATGGCGCCATCGGCCTGCAGCCCCGCACACCCGGCCTGCTCGATTCCTCCCCCCTGGCCGCCTTCCGGACGCGCCTCATGGCCGGGCTCGACTCCATGGGCCAGGCCTTCGTGCGCCGCGGGGCTTGCACGCTGCCCCGGCTCAAGATCCGCAACCTCGACCTGGCCTATCCCATCCAGCAGGGTGGCATGGGCGTGGGCGTCTCCTGGGAGGGGCTCGCGGGCGCCGTGGCCAGCGCCGGCTGCGTAGGCCTGGTGTCGGCCATCGGCACGGGCTACCACGGTTCGGCCAACCCCAAGATGCGCCTGGGCCGTCCCGACGGCACGGATGCGCTGAACCCCCCCAAGGCCCTGGAGTGGATCGTCCGCGCGGCACGCGAGCGCTCCGGGGGCCGCGGCGCCGTGGGGGTGAACATCCTCTGCGCCATCGAAGGCTACGAGGAGGCCGTCAAGGCCTCCATCGCCGGCGGCGCCCAGATGATCGTCAGCGGTGCCGGCCTGCCCCTGGGCCTGCCAGGCATGGTGGGCGACGCCGATGTGGCCCTAGTGCCCATCGTCTCCTCCGGTCGCGCCCTGAGCGTCATCTGCAAGCAGTGGCAGCGAAAATACAACCGCCTGCCCGACGCAGTGGTGCTGGAAGGCCCCGAGAGCGGCGGCCACCAGGGCTTCAGCCACGACGGCTGCCTGGATCCGGCCCACACCCTGGAAAACATCCTCCCCGAGGTCATCGAGGAGCGGAACAAGTGGGGCGAGTTCCCCATCCTGGTGGCCGGCGGTGTCTGGGATCACGCGGACATTCAGCGCTTCCTTGCCCTCGGCGCCGACGGTGTGCAGATGGGCACCCGCTTCATCGGCACCTTCGAGTGCGACGCCTCGCCGATCTTCAAGGAGGTCATCCTCCGGGCCAAGGCCGAGGACATCGGCCTCATGAAGTCCCCGGTGGGCCTGCCCGCCCGGGGCGTCCGCACCAGCCTGCAGCGCAACATCGAGGCCGGCACCGCGCCCCA
>Ga0268298_10000168_pt1 | contig 81823 bp, 64 predicted proteins | sample WWTPWeurt_MetaG_FD_194462 | JGI IMG/M metagenome (GOLD analysis project Ga0268298, IMG submission 194462) | Activated sludge microbial communities from WWTP in Nijmegen, Gelderland, Netherland - WWTP Weurt | ecosystem: Engineered > WWTP > Aerobic digester > Activated sludge | place...
CTTCAGCAAAAAGAGAATCGACGCCAATTTTTTGATAAGAGATTAATTGAGGAAAATCGTGCGATGAATTCTCAAAAAGCAAACTTGAATCTGAACTACTTTTTAAAGCAAAACGAACAGGCAATCCTTTGTTTTGATTGGTTACTGTAGGTATATAAAATAGTGTGTTGTTTTCCGCAAGTAGCTGAATTTGTTCAAAAACCACTGTGTCGGCTTTGTTTAACATATAACTTTTGCCTCTGAATTCACTTTCACTTTGCATTATCCAAGCCTCAAAAATACTTCCATGTTTAGTTTTGCTTTCCCATGTCCCAATTAACCAATTTGATTTTTGCAATTGATTCGTTTGTTGGGCACTGCAATTTAAAACTCCCAAAAGTGAAGCACAAGCAATAGTAAGTTTTAGATAAGATTTCATGCGGTTATGTGAACTAGATTAAGGTTAAATAGTTTGATATAAAATTCATTAAACACATTTCATTGAATTTAAACAATGACGCGATATATATGCAATTACCTAAAGAACTAAAATTTAAAAGGCACTGCTTGGTAGGTTTACTAATCGCGCTTCAATTGAAAGAGAATTTTCTAATTTATCGTGTTTGCAATTTTTAAACATTTCCAATTTTTGCATCAAAGTCCATATAGGACGAGTCATTACGCCCGCATCATTGGTGCATGATAAAAAACTATCTCTTTCTTTCTCATTCTTCATTAAAATAGCACAAAGCCAATAATTGGATTTTGTATCAACAGGTTCTTGTACAAAGTCAATCTCACCCGCATTAAAAAATTCAGAATAGCGATTCGCTAAGCTTCTTTTCTCGATCAAAAACTTATCTAATTGCTCAAGTTGCGCACAAGCTAATGCTGCGTTAATGTTCGGCATTCGATAATTATAGCCTATGGAGTCGTGTTTAAATTCCCAGCGATGTGGAATTTTTGCTTGTGTTGTGAGATGTTTTGCTTTTTTAGCCAAGGCCTCGTCGTTTGTAATGATTGCTCCACCTCCTCCACAAGTAATGGTTTTATTGCCATTGAAACTAAATGCACCGAGCTTCCCATAAGTTCCGGTATGTTTGTTTTTGTATGTGCTACCAATTGATTCAGCTGCATCTTCAATTAATGCAATTCCATATTCTTCACAAATCGCAGCTATTTGGTCAATTTTACAGGGATGACCAAAAGTATGCATAGGCACACAAGCTGAAATTTTTTGCCCACTTGATTTATGATAGCAACCATCTGTTTTTTGTTCTGTATTTTCTGCTAGATATGCTTTTAGTTTGCTTGCACTCATGCCAAGTGTATCCATATCAACATCAATAAATAAAGGCTCAGCCGATAAATAAGAAATAGCGTTACAAGTAGCTATAAAACTCAATGCTTGCGTTACAACAAGATCGTTGCGCTTTACTCCGGCAACCAACATTGCCATATGTAAGGCAGCTGTTCCGTTAACAGCAGCAACAGCATATTTAGCCCCGGTATATTTGGCTAGATTTAATTCAAATTCATCTACAAACTTTCCAACCGAACTAACAAAAGTAGAATCGATGCATTCCATCAGGTATTTCTTTTCATTACCATTAAATACAGGTGCATGTAATGGAATAAAATCTAGATTGGGAAATTGTTGTTTAATAAAATCAATACTTGACTTATACATTGTAGATGTCGGCTTTATAGTTTTTACGATTGTCTTCCTTGCTAAACCAATCAATTGTAGCATTCAATCCTTCATCAAGGCTATATTGCGGCGTCCAGTCGGTGAGCGATTTAATTTTTTGGGCACTTCCCAGGAGTCGTTCTACTTCGCTTTTTTCAGGACGCAATCGTACATCGTCCGAAATAATTTGAGCGGCTGGATTAATTCGATCTATTAGTTTTTGCGCTAAATCTTTTATTGAAATTTCTTGCTGTGTTGCAATGTTTACCTCTTCACCTATAGTTTTTTGGCTATTAGCAATTGCTATAAAACCTCTAACAGTATCTTTTACAAAAAGTAAATCGCGGGTAGGGTGAAGCGCTCCTAATTTTATTTCCTTTTTACCGGCCATTAATTGAGTAATTATAGTTGGAATAACCGCTCTTGCACTTTGTCGAGGACCATAAGTATTAAAAGGTCTAACAATTGTTACTGGTAAATTAAAACTTCTGTAAAAAGAATCTGCAATTGCATCGGCTCCAATTTTAGTAGCCGAATAAGGCGATTGTCCTTGCCTTGGATGGGTTTCATCAATAGGCACTCGTAATGCAGTGCCATACACTTCGGAGGTAGAAGTAACTAAAACACGTTCAATATTCAAGTCTCTTGCAGCTTGCACTATGTTTAAAGTTCCTTTAATGTTAGTATCAACATAGTTATCGGGTGAATGATAACTGTATGGTATTGCAATCAAAGCTGCAAGATGATAAACACAATCACAGCCCTTCATAGCAGCGCGAACACCATAAGGATCGCGCACATCACCTGCAAAAAATTCAATCTTGTCTTTTTTCTCCTGTGTTAAAGTATCTAACCAACCCCAAGAGTTAAATGAGTTGTAATACACAAAGGCACGCACCTGCTTTCCTTCTTCAAGCAACTGCTCTACAAGGTGGCTGCCAATGAATCCATCTGCTCCGGTAACTAAAATTTTTTTCATTTATATTTAATTTAATTTTAAAATCTAACTACTTAGCACTTTCATAACTGTTATTTGAAATAACTTTATCTAAGTTGAAGTTAAAATTTATTCTCATCACAAAAATTATCTTCGAGTTTTAATCGTTTTAAGATGTGCAACTATTTGCTTGGCAGCAGCACCATTGCCATATACTTCTTTAAATTTTTTGCCTTTTAATTTTATGGCAGCTGTTATTCCCTTTAAAATAGCAGCATTTTCGTTATCCACATGCACTACATTATTGCTCGACAATCTGCCTAGTTGACGATTACCAACATTTACAACCGGAATTCCCAAAGCTGCCGATTCTATTATACCGCTCGAAGTATTTCCAACCATAATACTGCAATATTTCATGGCAGTGAGATATCCCTTTTGTCCAAGATTTTCGTAACAGGTTATTTTTTGTGGATATTTTTTTTCGAACTCAAGCAATTTTTTTCGAATTATTTGACCCTCGGTATCAGCATTGGGTAGTGTACACAATACTTTCATTGGTTGTTTTGTAAAAGCCTTAATTAATTCAATAATATTGGTTTTATTAGCACCTACATGCATGGTTTCTGGATGATACGTACATAGGATATACGGTTCATCAATAGAATATTGAAAGCTTTTCTTAAACTCAAGTGGTGTAAAAAGTTTCATGTTCATCACTGAATCAATACCTAATGCTCCAACATTGAAAATATTTTCTTTACTACCGGTAATTTTTGCAACTCGGTCCTTATGTTCTGAATTTGTAGTAAAATGAAAATTAGAAAGACAGCTTAATGCATGTCTGAATTTATTATCTATAGCACCTAATGTAGTTTCACCTCCATGAATGTGCGCCAGTGGTATACCGAATGGAATAACCGAAGCTGCTGCGGCAAACATTTCGAAGCGATCGCCCAAAACAAATAACAAATCAATTTTGGAAGCGTATTTTTTCCAACAACTTGCAAAAACACTGGTCGTTGTACCCATAGATTTTGCAATACTTTCGGCATCATCACCCGGCAACAGCGAATGAAGTTTTTCGCTAATTTTAAAGCCGTGTGCTTCAATTAATTGATACGAATTACCATACATTTCGCTAGTATGCATTCCACCCGCAAATATTAAAATTTGAAAGTTTTTATCGTTTTTTAAAGCATTTAATAAGGGAAGATAAATCCCAAAATCAGCACGAGAAGTTGTAATTATTCCTATAGTCATTTTACGTGCTGTTGCGTGAGTATCAATTCTGCCAATTTCCAGTCAAGCTGTGTATCTAAGTCAATAGAAGCTTCCTGTGACATGATATACTTTTTGAGTTTTGTAAATTTTGAGAGCGACTTTAAGCGATTAAATGATTTAACATTAATAACATAAACAGCACCATTCATCTCGTATACAGGCGGACTGTCTTGTCGTCGAGTTATAGCTTCCGGAAGTTTTTTTGATTTTTCAAGATAACCCTCTGTATTTTCTTCGAGCAATGTAAAATAGGGGTTTGCTTTACTTTCTTTTACGGCAACAACCATGTCTTCATTTCCCGTAAATAATTGCAAAGCTTCTTTCACATGTTCCGTTTTTCTAAACGGAGAAGTTGGTTGTAATAACACTAAAACATCAGGGTGTATATTCTTTGATGCATAAAATGTCAAAGCATGTTCAATAACCCCATCTGAACCTGCGGTATCTGTAGCTAAATGGGCAGGACGAATAAATGGGACTTTAAGTCCGGTTTTTTCAACAGTGTTTGCAATTTCTTCTGAATCGGTACTAACGCAAATCAACTTATCATCGCTAAGTTGGCGGGCAACTTCTACTGTATAGTTTATTAAAGGTTTTCCGTTTAACGGCTTTGTGTTTTTACCGGGTATTCCTTTTGAACCTCCACGGGCAGTAATGAGGTAAAGTACTTTCATTACAATTTAATATGTTTAATGTCTTCTTGTGCCTTCTTATATTCGTCGTGTTGACCAATATCAAGCCAATAGCCTAAAATAGGATAGTATATCAATTTATGCCCATTTTCAATAACGCGTTGCATAAATTCTGTGGCATCAAATGATCCGGTTTCGGGTATTAATTTCAATAAATTTCTTTTAATTAAGTAGATACCGGCATTCGAATAATAAGTATAGGTTGGTTTCTCACTCAGCGATAACACTTTTTCATCATCTACTTCAAAAATAGCGTAGGGAACATTCACCTTATATGGAACAGAGGCAACAGCCATATCTGCATTTTTTTGTTCAAAAGATAAATAGAAATCTTCAAAATCAATATTCGTCAATAAATCAGAATTCATTAACAATATGGTATCATTTTCAAAAGAGTCAACTAAACTCATAGAACCAATGGTTCCCATAGCTTTTGTTTCCTTGATATACTTTATATGAATGCCTTTTTGTTTGCCGTTTCCCAGATATTGTTCAATTTTTTCGCCAAGGTAATTTACCGAAATATATACTGTGTTAACGCCAAAGGCTTCCAATCGATCTATATTGTGTTCAATAATCGGTTTATCGCCAACTTTTAATAATGGTTTTGGTAAATTTTCGGTAAACGGTCGTAAGCGTAATCCTTCGCCACCAGCCATAATAAAGGCATCCACAGGAATAATAGAACGCTTTTGTGCTAAATCAATAATGCGAATTATTTCATTTTTCGCATTCAGCAAGGGAATAAGATTCAGGTTTTTCTTTCGAAGCTCGTCAATATCGCTAACGGTAAATTTATTCTTACGCAAGTAGCGAAACTCTTTAAACATAAAATCAGAAACAGGTTGATACAATGAAAGTCCATTTATAAGTCCTCTTCGCACATCACCATCGGTAAGCGTTCCCAGAAGTTGTTTTTTATCATTTACGATAAAAAGTGTAAGACTTTTTTCACCGCTTAAATCGTTCAGCGTTTCAAGAGCTTCCTTAACAGTTAGCTTTTCGTTTACACAATTTTGCTTAAAATCTTTCATTTCAATACCTTAGATTTTCGCTCCTTAGTTCAAATCATTAAAGCTGAGTTTATGATCGGCAGTTAAATTAGTTTTGATTTTTTTACCAAGTAAAAGTTCCATTAACATTGGAGAAATTCCATCACCCGGTCGTTTCATACATATATCTTCTGCGGTTAACGTAGTTCCGGCTTTAAGGTTTCGAGAAATATGCACACTTTTTCGTGCAATAGATTTATTTTTTAGTTCAGACGGACTAGGCTTTTTAATTCCATCGCCCATCGCTTTTTCAATATTACGAATACTTTGCACCATTTGCTTTAATTCAGAAGGATCAAGCGAAGCTCGGTGATCGGGTCCTTCCATGGTTTTATCAAGAGTAATGTGCTTTTCAATTATACATGCGCCCAAGGCAACAGCGGCAATAGGAACTTCAATACCTAATGTGTGATCGGAATACCCAACTTTAATATTAAATGCTTTTTGAAGCGTGAGCATTGCGGTTAAATTAACATCGCTCATCGGAGTAGGATATTCGGTATTACAATGTAACAAGGTGATGTTTTGCAGGTTAGTTCCGTTTAAAGTTAAAACATTTAAAGCTGCTTCTATTTCACCAAGACTAGCCATACCGGTACTAAGAATGACAGTTTTTTTTAACTTACCAATTTGGGTAAGATAGGGAAGGTTCGTTAATTCACCGGATGGAATTTTAAAAATAGAAATTCCAAGTTTTGATAATAAATGGATGCTATCTGAATCAAATGGGGTTGACAAAAATTGGATTTTCTTTTTTTTGCAATATGCCATTAAAGATTTATGCATGTTCACATCCATCTCCAACTTCTTAATCATATCATACTGCGATTCAGAGCGGGTGGTATTTTGCAATTGATACTTTGCTTTAGGGGCTTTTTTGCTAACCAAATTGTCGGCTTTAAAAGTTTGGAACTTCACAATGTCGGCTCCAGCCTCAGCAGCAACATCCACCAATTTTTTGGCGAGTGTTAATTGTCCGTTGTGATTAACTCCTGCTTCTGCGATTATTAAAACCGGTTTTGTGCTCATAGTTTTAAGTTGCAATATCCTCTTGCTTATGCTTTGGTTTCAGGTTCTTTCGTATCATTATTCTTTTTCTGGCCGTATCCGTAATAGCCTCCATAGCCATATCCTTTTCCATATCCATAACCATATCCATAGCCATACCCGTAACCAAAACCATATCCGTAATTGTATCGGTTATAATAATATTTTGATTTGCGTTGTTTCACACCATTTAGCACGAAACCGAAATTTTGCAGTTTGTTTAGTTCAACAATTTCATGTGCATTATTTACAGATCCTTTTGTAGCAAATCGAACGTTCAAAACAAATAGGCACACATCAGCATATTTCATCAAAATGAAAGCATCCGAAATTAATCCAACCGGTGGTGTATCAACAATAATGTAGTCATAGTTTTCACGTCCATAGGTTAACATTTCGTTCATGTGTGGACTCAAAATTAACTCCGAAGCATTAGGAGGAGTAGGTCCTGCGAGGATGGTATCCAAATTCTCGACCGAAGTTTTTAATATAGAATTGTGTGTTGATTCTTTTCCAACAAGGATATTACTTACCCCAAATTCCGATTTCATATTTAAACCAAGGTGTACTTTAGGCTTGTGCAAATCGAGCTCAATTACCAGTACTTTTTTCCCTGCCTTTGCCAAAATTGAGGCAAGATTTACGGAACAAAAAGTTTTACCTTCTCCTGGATTATTGGAAGTAATCAACACAATTTTTGATTTACTTTCAGAAGCCATGTATTCGAGATTGGTACGTAAACTTCTAAATGATTCAGTTATGGGCGATTTCGGGTCTGCATCTACAACAATGTAAGATGATTTACCGGCATCTGAATAAAGAATTTCTCCTAAAATAGGCAATGTTGTTAATGCTTTTAATTCAGGCACACTTTCAATTCGTGAGAAGAAGGTGGTACGCATAAACACTATTAAAAGCGCAATTACCAAACTACTTCCTAAAAACGAATACAAAATTTTGTTTTTGTCAGGCTTTACTATACCAATGGAACGAGCCGATTCAATAATTTTGGTTTCGGGAACTATACCTGCTCTTGCGATAATCGTACTGGATTTTTTCTCAAGTAAAAAAGAGTACATTTTTTCGTACACCTGTTGTTTTCTGGCAATATTCAAAAGCTGACGCTGTTTTTGCGGGATGTTTTGGATAGAACCTTCATAAGATCCAATCGCCTTTGAAATACGATCAATATTGGCCTGTATAGCAACTTTTGTATTTCCTAAATAAGTAAGAATGTTACTCTTTAAAAGTTTAATTTTTTGGTCAATCTCGGTAATTGACATGTTTTTGGTAGTGGAGTTAAACAATGCCCCGTTTCGTGCAATTTGAAAAGTATACAATTCTCCAACCGAACGTTTCAAGAAATCATCCTCACTGTTAATATAGAAAGAAGGCGGAAGCAATTCAGGATCCTTATCGAGAATAATGTATTTTTCCAATTCTCCAATGGATTGCATTTGCAACTGAAGCTTGGTTCTTTGCGCTTCATAGTCAGTAAGTTGCTGAAAATAGGTTTCCTCTTCTTTAGATAAATCTAAAATAGCTTTTTGTTTTTTATAGTTTTCAAGATCGTCTTCAATGCTCGACAAAATTTCTATTACTTCATCCAATTGTTTATCAATGTATCTCAAGGTATTTTCGTTGATATCAACTTTGGATTTTAGTGAATAGTCGAGGTAAACTTTCGACAGCGTGTCCAAAAATAACACAGCTCTTTCTGCTATTTCATCTTCAACAATAACAGAGAGTATGGCTGTATATTCTTCGTTTTCAACTGTTAAACCCGATTGGTATTTCGAAACCAGATTTTGAATATTATGCACTTTAAATTGGTATTCATAATCGCGCAATGCACCAACTGTGTTGGCATCTATTGAAGCATTCCGGCTGACAATAATTTTAAAGTCAGAGTCGACTGCTTCCTTATCAAAACTAAATTTATGTGAAATAGCCTCTCCGTATTTATCATATTTAATACTGTAGTTATTTTCATCAATAAAAGTTAGTTTAATTGGTTGTTCATATAAACTAGGGTTGATGCTCAAAACCTTTATTTGAAAAGGCTTTGCTTCATAAATTTCAGTGGTTTTTAATCTTCCAACAATATAATAGGATACATCCAAATTTAGTTTAGAAACAGCTTTTTCTATTAAGTCGTAAGATTTAATAACGCGCATTTCATTTGAAATTTTTTCATAACTATTATACGCATTGTAGGATTGACCGAGACCTTCGAGAATCTGACTTTGATAGTCGTAAGTTTCTTCCGATTTAATTAATATTTGAGTCTTAGCGGCGGAGTATTCCGTTAATTTATGAATGTAAACAAAGGCAATAATGTAAGCCACTCCCAAAAAAAGTAAAATCAAGAGCCAGTTTCTTGAGATTATTTTGATTAAATTATTTACATCATTAATGTCAATCAGGGAAGAATTCTTTTGCGCCATCTATCTAACGTGTATATTGGTTCTGAAAAAAGCGGACAAATATATAAATAAAAAGCTACTGCTATTGATACACGTGTTTCCCAATTATCGAAATCTTACAATTGCTCGTAATTTTTATTTGCATTTCATTTTGTGTCTCAACTTTTTTTCTATTTTTGTAGCAAATTGAATATTAAGATGAAGAAGTTTTATACCTATTTTGCTGCATTTGTCATCGTTTTTTTAGTTGTAAATATCTCTGTTTCATTGGCTGGCGGACCACCACCACCTCCTCCAGGCGGGGGCGGACCACCTTGTTTTCCTCCTCCTTGCATGCCTATTGATGGTGGAATTAGTTTTTTACTAGTTGCCGGAGCGGCATTTGGAGCTAAAAAGGTGTACGATTCACGTAAAAATTCATCTGAAAATAAAAACTGATAAGTCTTAGAACAACCAGCTAAGATGTTTCAATTTGCAAAGAAAAATCCTGCGGCATTTTTTCTTTTAAAAGCGCTACTACTCTATATTTTTTGGTATATATTTTACGAACTGTGGCTACATCCTAAAGGATATTTAGATGCACTTGTAATTGACAACTTAATTAAAAGTGGCGAATTTATTATCTCAAATTTAGGCTACCGATTAATTCCAGAACCCGATCCTGAATGGGCAATTCGTACACTGGGTATCGATGGAACCCACGGAATTTGGATTGGCGACCCTTGTAATGGAATTACTCTTTTTGCTTTATTTACTGGATTTGTAATTGCCTATCCGGGGCCCTTAAAATCAAAACTTTGGTTTATTCCACTAGGCTTAATTACCATACATATCGTAAATATTATTCGAATAGTTGCTTTGGTATTAATTACTTTATATGCTCCACAATACCTCGAGTTTAATCATACCTACACCTTTACCATATTGGTTTATAGTTATGTGTTTTTTTTATGGATGATTTGGTCAAATAAGTTGGCCGCCAATTCATTAACAGTAAAAAACGGTTAATTTCCTTGAAAACTTCCCAAAAATTACCTTATCTCAAGTTACTGTTAATTGTTGTCTTCCTTATATTACTTGGGTTTTTTCGTGACTATTTTCTGTCGCAATACAACAATTATTTATACCAACTTTATTATAAGGACGCCGAATACAAAATTGATTCGGAGTTTAATTTTTTGAAAGGATTTAATTACATGCAACTATACTATGCGAAATTTTTTATCATCGCATTTTTTTGTTTAGTGTATTATTTCGTTACTCTGATTACGCTTAAATTGCTTTTTGCTGAAAAAAAAATAATTCCAATTACAACATTCTTTTACGGATGTATCCTCCTCATTTCACTTATTTTTTACCTTTACGGAAAGATGGCCTCCGATGCTGAAAAATTTTACGAATTGTCTCGCACTTTTTTAGCCTTGCTGCAATCGCCGCTTCTGTTAATGATACTAATACCTGCAATTAAACTGGGAACTAAAACAAACTCTAATTAATCAACTATATGAATAAAGACAAGCAAATTTTTGACCTCATCGGAGAGGAATTAAAACGGCAAACTGAAGGAATCGAATTAATAGCATCCGAAAATTATGTAAGTCAGCAAGTAATGAATGCAATGGGATCTTGCCTTACAAATAAATATGCCGAAGGACTTCCTTTTAAGCGCTATTATGGAGGTTGCGAAGTAGTTGATAAAGTTGAACAATTAGCAATTGACCGTATTAAACAGTTATTTGGAGCTGAATGGGCCAATGTTCAACCGCATAGTGGTGCACAAGCAAACGCAGCAGTAATGCTGGGAGTGTTAAAACCAGGGGATAAAATTCTAGGCTTTGATTTGTCGCATGGTGGACATTTAACACATGGTTCACCTGTAAATTTTTCAGGTAAATTATATGTTCCAAGTTTTTATGGGGTTGAAAAGGAAACAGGTAAAGTTGATTACGATAAAGTGGAAGCTACGGCCATAAAGGAGAAACCCAAATTAATGATTTGCGGTGCTTCAGCTTATTCACGCGATTGGGATTATGCGCGCCTTCGATCAATTGCCGATAAAGTGGGAGCATTGTTGCTTGCCGATATTGCTCATCCTGCAGGTCTTATTGCTAAAGGTTTATTAAATAACCCACTACCGCATTGCCATATAGTTTCAACTACCACCCACAAAACACTTAGAGGGCCGCGTGGTGGATTAATAATGATGGGTAAGGATTTTGAAAATCCAATGGGATTAAAAACACCCAAGGGTGAAACAAGGATGATGTCTTCAATTTTAGATGGAGCAGTGTTTCCGGGTACTCAGGGCGGGCCGCTTGAACATGTAATTGCAGCTAAAGCAGTAGCTTTTGGTGAAGCTTTGAGCGACGATTTTAAGCTTTATGGCGTGCAACTCATGAAAAACGCCAAAGTGATGGCACAAGCATTTGTTGACAGAGGTTATGCGGTAATTAGTGGAGGAACCGACAATCATTGTATGCTCATTGATTTACGCTCTAAAAATATTAGTGGTAAGGAAGCTGAAAATTGTTTAGTTAAAGCCGATATTACAGTAAATAAAAACATGGTTCCTTTCGATGATAAATCACCTTTTGTGACCTCAGGAATCAGAGTAGGCACAGCTGCAATTACTACAAGAGGAATGAAGGAGCATCAAATTGAAAAGATTGTAGACTTAATGGATCGCGTAATTATAAATAGTAGCAGCGATTCAATAACTTTGGAAGTGAAAAAGGAAGTAAATAAAATGATGCAGGACATGCCTTTATTTGCCTGGTAAACCAAAATCACCTATGAATAAATTAAAAGAGAAACAGCAATGGATAAATTGGGTTTCTCTTTTTTTATTGCTTTTATTGATAGTGCATTTTACGCTTTCTTTAGCATATTCATTTCTTCCTGAAAGTAAGCGGTTGAAGGGATATATGGAACCTTTGTTTACGCAAAATTTTAAAATATTTGCTCCAAATGTACCCGAAACTGAAAGCAGTTTATTTATCAGTTATTTTACTAAGTCACAAGGATGGAGTAGTTGGCAAGCGGTAGGTTTGCAGGATAGGAATTCAGCTCAAACTAATACTTTTTCAACCCATCGTTTTTCATTACTGATACATCAAAACACACTTCACAATTTACATTACATAGTTGAAACAGCAGCTTATTTTAATCAGCAATACAAAAAAAAATCTACCTCAATTATCAACTGCGCTGCTAATGAAATTAGGTATTTACCCGAATTTAAGTATGCTCAAAAGTATTGTCAAGATTATTGTACAAAACAATTTCCGACCAGTTCAGATTTGAAGTTTAAATGTTGCCTAGTTACAAGTGCTATTTCTGAAAAAAATATGGATGTTTCGCCTATCTTTAGCACAACAACAAAATTTGATTTCCTATATTTTAATCAGCCCTAGCTTATACAGCAATTCAGTATTGCTTATTTCACAAGAGATTTCAAAATTTTATAGTAATTTCATCCCTTCAATTTTTTTATGATAACATTTAACAAGCCTTATTTATCAGGCAAGGAATTGCACTATATTCAAGAAGCTGTTGCTTCAATGAAAATCTCGGGTGACGGTACTTTTACTAAAAAGTGCCACAAGTTTTTTGAAAGTACCTACGGTTTTAAGAAAGTACTCCTTACTACATCATGCACCGATGCTCTTGAAATGGCGGCCATATTAATTGACACAAAAGCTGGCGACGAAATTATTATTCCTTCGTATACTTTTGTTTCAACCGCAAATGCTTTTGTACTGAGGGGTGCAAAAATAGTGTTCACAGATAGCGCTGTCGAAAATCCGAACATGGATGTAACAGCAATTGAAAAATTAATCACACCGCAAACAAAGGCTATTGTGGTTGTGCATTATGCCGGAATTGCTTGCGATATGGATAAAGTGATGGAGTTGGCGAATAAGCATGGTTTATATGTAATTGAAGATGCAGCTCAAGCAATTGATTCATACTACAAAGGAAAACCGCTTGGTAGCATTGGCCATTTGGCTGCATTTTCCTTTCATGAAACAAAGAATATAATTTCAGGAGAGGGAGGAATGTTAGTTATTAATGATGAAAAATTTGTTAAACGAGCCGAGATAATACGCGAAAAAGGAACCAATCGTTCAAGTTTTTTCAGAGGCGAAGTTGACAAATATGGATGGGTAGATATAGGTTCTTCCTTTTTACCATCCGATATTATTGCTGCATTTTTATTTGCACAACTTGAAAACATAGAAGATATACAGAAAAGAAGAATTGAAATTTGGAATTGTTATGAAGCTGGATTAAAACAACTTGGTGATAAAATGCAAGTACAATTGCCTTTTATACCTCAGTTTGCAACCAACAATGCACACATGTTTTACCTGGTTTGCAAATCATATGAAGAAAGAACAGCCTTAATCTCACATTTAAAAAACAACAACGTTTATTCAGTATTTCATTACCTTTCATTACATAAATCACCATTTTTTGCAACTCAGCACGATGGACGAGCGCTACCAAATACCGATAGATATGCCGATTGTTTAGTAAGGTTGCCACTTTTTTATGAATTGAGCAGTAGCGATTGTGCAACAATTATAAATTCAATTAATGAGTTTTATTCTAACCGCTAAGTAGAAGGTGAATTTTTTTTTACGCGATAAACTTCAGTTTGTAATCATTGCACTTGCGTGGGTGATAAGCGGTATTTACATGGGACCTGTAATTTATGTCTTGCTCCCGTTGTGTGTAATACTGTTCAAATTTAAGGACATGTTTTTCGAATTGTTTTTTGGCTTCTTAATGTTGCTTGTGCTTTGTGATAGCCGGCATCCTGAAATGCGATGGACAGTTAATCTAAAAGAATTTTACATTGTAATGCTGGCAGTGTATTTACTTTTTGATAAGAAAAACTTTGGAAGCTATAGTACCTTTTATTTGCGCTTTTTACCCTTTATTTTAGTTGCGTTTTATTGTGTTATTTGGGCTGTTTTTCCGGTTAAAGCAGCGCAAAAAACCTTTTCATATTTACTCTTGCTTTTTGTTGTACCCAATTACGTTTACAAGCTATACCATGATGAGGGCGATAAGTTTTTAAAAAACTTGATTTGGCTTGGTAATGCATTGCTTGCAATTGGAATTATCTTGTATTTTACCAATCCTCGTTTGGTTACATTTTTCGGGCGCTATTGTGGAGTGTTAGGTAATCCCAATGGATTAGGAATTTATACCATGCTGAATTTTTTATTGTTTTCAATGGTGAAGGGTATTCGACCCAAGCTGTTTGATAAGAACGAACAGTTATTCATTTATGTGGTATTAATTTTCACTTTGTTTTTATCAGGTTCAAGAAGTTCAATTATTGCAGTAATAATTTTTTCAATCTTTAATTACTTCAATAAAATGTCGCCTATTTTAGGCATCATAGCCTTTCTGTTCATTTTAGTTGCGTATCAAATTATTGAGAGCAATTTGAAATTAATTATTATCACCTTAGGATGGGGTAAGTACTTTAGACTTGACACCTTAGAAAGTGGTTCAGGTAGAATTGTTGCTTGGGCTTTTGCTTGGAAGGAAATACAAAATAATTTTTTTATTGGAAAAGGTTTTTCTCATACTGATTATGTATTTGAATGGAATTACCTGGCATTAAACAATAAAGGGCACAACGGAAACGCACACAATTCTTATTTAACCTTATGGCTCGATACAGGATTGGTTGGTTTAGCATTTTACATCATTGCTTTGCTCTCAACTTTTGTGAAAGCGGCATTAAATTCTAGAGTTTCCATTGCGATTATGTATGCCATACTCTTTCAAATTTTCTTTGAGTCATGGCTAGCTGCATCTTTGAATCCATATACAATTCTGCTCATTATTATGCTGGTAATTTTATCGGATACAAACATTGTTAAAGGCGAGGAAGTGGTTGAACAAACAGACGATGAAAAGGAAGAAAAGCTCCCTGATTTTTATCCTCAACGCTTTGTACCTCAGCGGTAATTTCATGAATAATAAGGTGAAAAAGTTTCTGTTTCTTTATTCAGAGTTGGCAGGTTACATGCTTTCCTGCATGAAATTGTTAACAGAACTTAAGCCTGTTGAAATAGAAGTAATTTGTTGGCCGGTAAATAAAGAAGCTCCCTTCGCTTTTACATTTCCTGATAAAATTAAGGTGCACCAAAAAAACGAATTTACGTATGATGGTTTGGTAAAAAAAGTTGAATCTATTAATCCGGATGTTATTTATTGCAGTGGTTGGATTGATAAAGATTACTCCAAAATATGTAAACGCTATAAATCGAAAATACCTGTAATTACTGCATTTGATAATAAATGGAAGGGAAGTATTCGGCAGTACATTGCAACTTTGGTAAGTCCTTTCACAATTAAAAAGTATTTTTCGCATTGCTTTGTCCCCGGACCACAACAATATACCTATGCGCGAAAATTGGGTTTTGAAAAGGAAAAAATTTTAACGGGATTGTATGTTGCAGATATCGATTTTTTTTCAAAACAGTTTTCACTTACCAAGAAACAAAAAGAAGGGAATTTTCCGAAGCGATTTATATACGTTGGAAGATATTATGCTTTTAAAGGACTCGAAGATTTATGGCAGGCATTTGAAATGCTTCAAGTGGAACATCCTTCTGAATGGGAACTATGGTGTTTTGGTACTGGCGATTTACCATTATTTCAACATCCCAAAGTGAAACATTTTGGATTTGTACAAACAAACGAAATGGCAAATTACATTGCGCAATCAGGCGTTTTTGTGTTACCTAGCCGCATTGAACCTTGGGCAGTAGTAGTACAAGAATACGCCGCTGCTGGCTTCCCTTTAATTTTAAGTACTGAAGTTGGTGCAGCTGATGTATTTTTGGAGGATCAAAAAAACGGATTCCAGTTTAACAAACAGAATGTGCAAGAACTAAAGTCGGCACTTTATAAAATGACTCAACTTAGTGACCATGAGAGAATGAATATGGCTGAGAAAAGTGCTTCCTTAGCTCATACTATAACACCCAAAGATTGGGTTACAAAAATTTATTCAGTGTTGGATACTAAATAATATGTGTGGAATAAATATAATCATTGGACTGCAAGATGCACAGCTAGCAAAAAACACTCTAGCTGAAATGAATGCTGCAATGGCACACAGGGGGCCCGACAATGATGGGATATTTGTTGATGGAACCGTAGCCTTAGGACATCGTCGATTATCGATTATTGATTTAAGTGCAGCAGGAAACCAGCCAATGAGTGGTTGTGAAGGCAGGTATCAAATTGTGTATAATGGAGAATTTTACAATTATCAAGAAGTAAAAAATAAATTACTTGCGTTAGCAAACCCTTATTCCTTCAAGTTTGGTAGCGATACCGAAGTTATTTTAGCTGCTTATCATACCTGGGGAGTAAATTGTTTGCAGCATATCAATGGCATGTTTGCTTTTGCTATTTACGATGCAGTAAAAAAGGAATTGTTTATTGCTCGCGACCGAATGGGAATAAAACCGTTGTATTTTTATCAAAACGAAAATCACCTGGTTCTTTCTTCTGAAATACGCTCTTTATTAGCGAGCGGTCTAATTCCTCGAAAATTAAATAAAAAGGCATTAATCGATTATTTGAGGTATCAAACAGTGCATGCACCGGAAACAATGGTTGAGGGTGTAAAAATGATGATGCCTGGAATGTATAGTTTAATTAATACTACAATTAAACCCATCATCGAAGAAAAAAAATACTGGTCCATTCAAGAAATTTCAACATTAACTACCAAGGACTTTTCATATAAACAGGTTTGTGAAAAAGTATACGAGTTACTTTATGAATCGGTACAACGCAGATTAATCGCAGATGTGCCCTTTGGTGCCTTTTTAAGTGGAGGTATTGATTCAAGCGCAATTGTTGGATTAATGAGCAAAGCAGCTTCACAAACAGTCAAGACCTTTTCAGTAACATTTGATGAAAGTGAGTTCAGCGAAGCCAGATTTGCCAGATTAATTGCCGAAAAATTTAAGACCGATCATCATGAGATTAAATTAACCAGCGATTACTTTATGCAGGAACTTCCTGCTGCACTAAAAGCAATGGACCATCCAAGTGGCGATGGACCCAATACCTTTGTAGTTTCAAAAGTTACTAAAAATGCCGGAATTACAATGGCTTTATCAGGATTAGGAGGGGATGAATTATTTGCAGGATATCCAATTTTTACGAGAAGCCAATTGCTTCAAAAGTTTGGGGGCTTAGCGATGGTGCCAGCTGCTTTAAGAAAAATTCCAGCCGAAATTTTTAAATTTATTCGTCCCGGAATCGCATCCGAAAAAATGGCCGAATTGCTCGCTTTAAATAAATTAAATTTTGAAAACACTTATCCCTTATCACGACAAATTATTGCTGATTCGCAACTGAAGAAACTGACAGGTTTCGCGCAACTAGAGCCCAATTCGGTTGCACATATAATTAATGAACACGAACTTAATAAGTTCGAAACCTTAACTAAAGTTTCAATCGCTGAAATTTGCACTTACATGCAGAATGTACTTTTACGCGATACCGACCAAATGAGCATGGCAAGTGCACTTGAAGTAAGGGTACCTTTTTTAGATTATACGCTGGTTGAATATGTATTGTCATTACCTGATGCATACAAAAATCCAACAAGTCCAAAAAGATTGTTGATAGACGCATTGGGCGATTTATTACCTCCTGAGATTGTTAATCGCCCCAAAATGGGATTTACCTTACCTTGGAAACATTGGATGAAACATGAAATGCGCCAGTTTTGTGAGCAAAAAATTGGCTCATTAAGCAAGCGTTCATTTATAGCAGAAGCTGAAATTATAGCGCTATGGAATGCATTTTTATCAGATAATCCAAGAGTGCCTTGGAGCCGTATATGGTACTTAATAGTGCTTGAAAATTGGTTGATCGAAAATAATATTTCAAGCGAATGAACAGTAGAAAAAGAATTTTAGTGTTCATCGATTGGTATAAACCCGGTTTTAAAGCCGGTGGGCCAATTCAATCCTGTGCAAATTTGGTAGAACACTTAAGTCCTTATTTTGAATTTTATATAGTGACTCGCGATACTGATTATTGCGAAACAGAGCCTTATGCATCAGTAGTTAGCAATACATGGAATAAGCTGAACAATGGGGAGCAGGTGTATTATATTTCGCAAAATTGTTTATCAGCCGCTACCATCAAAAAATTATGCAACGAAACACACTGCGATACAGCCTACATCAATGGCGTTTATTCGTTTTACTTTTCGTTGCTTCCGCTCTATTACCTTAAAGGAAAGAAAACTGTAAAGTTGCTTGTTGCTGCGCGTGGAATGTTGGCTCAAAGTGCTATAAATATTAAGGCGAACAAGAAAAAAATATTTCTTTGGTTCGCCAAAAAATTTGGTTTTTTTACTCGTGTTACTTTTCAAGCAAGTACCGTCGATGAGCAGGCTGCTATTTCATTAGCACTGGGAAAGGAAACAAAAATTGTGTTGGCCGAAAATTTTTCAAAGAAGGTAAAAGCAACTACACTTCCGGCTAAAACAAAAGAGAAAGGAACACTGCGATTAGTTAATATCGCACGAATAGCCCCTGAAAAAAACTTGTTGTATGCTATTTCAATACTTCGGCATGTAAAGTCGAATGTGATTTTTGACTTTTATGGACCAATTTACGATAAAGCTTACTTTGACAAATGTTGTGAACTTATTGCTAGTTTGCCCCAAAATATTACTGTAACCTACAAGCAAAGTATTGAAAGCGATAAGGTGAATGAAACACTTCAACACTATCATTGTTTGTTTTTACCAACACAAGGTGAAAATTTTGGTCATATTATTTTAGAATCTTTTACTGCAGGATGTCCGGTAATTATTAGTGACAAAACTCCTTGGAAGAATTTAGAAGCATTGAATATTGGATTTGCGCAATCCTTAAGCAATACAGCTTCTTTTGTTGAGGCTATTGAAAATATGGCAGCATTAAATCAAGAACAGTATATTTTATGGTCGAAATCGGCCTTTGATTTTGGAGTACAGCATACAAGTAATCCGGAAATTCTAAAACAAAATTTAACTTTGTTCAATTATAAACAGGAACATGAGTAGAACCGATTTGTCGAAATTCAATAATAGCCTTTATTCACCGGGCGCAGGTTTTTTTAAACGTCTGCTTTGGTATTTCGTAAATGCGATTATTTTTATGAATCCTGTTTTCGCATTCAACGGTTTGAAAGTATTTTTTTTACGAGTATTCGGAGCCAAAGTTGGCAAGGGGGTAATAGTAAAACCATCGGTAAATATTAAATATCCTTGGTTACTTTCAATTGACGATTATGTGTGGATAGGAGAACGTGTTTGGATTGATAATCTTGCCAAGGTAAGCATTGAAAGCAATGTATGTGTTTCGCAGGGAGCCTTGCTTTTATGCGGCAATCATAATTATAAAAAGCCAACTTTTGATTTAGAAATAGGAGAAATAATTCTAAAAGAAGGTGCATGGATTGGAGCAATGGCAACAGTTTGCCCGGGTGTTACTTGTCAGAGTCATTCAATTTTAACGGTAGGCTCAGTTGCAACGCACGATCTTGATGCCTACACAATTTATCAAGGAAATCCGGCACAAAAGGTAAGAACACGCACAATGAATCAGGTTTAAGGTATAAAGATGAGCAGTAATTCAGCAAAGCGTATTGTAGGAACCCACAGCATTACTTATAGTCAAATTCGTTTGTTTGCTACTTTACCATTTGAAAATTATGAAGTAGTTAAATTAAAGGATTTTATGCGTGTTCCTGCACATCTATATTGGAAATTAAAAAAGAAACCTCATCGTTTTTTAACCAATTTATTTTACGATGCCGGACTAAACAAGTATGACTTACTTCACTTTTTAAATGCTGTAAACATGGGTAATCAGCCCTGGATTTGCACCTTTGAAAGATACATTCCCCGTGATGCACATCATCCGGGTGTATATAAAGATGAGAATCGATACATCAATTATGCTTTGCAGCGTGCGGCTCATCCAAGCTGTAAAAAATTACTAGCGCTAAGCAACTATGCTAAGCGTTCTCAAATTCGATATCTTCAAGAGTATGGTAAGTATGAAGAAGAAATTATGAGTAAAGTAGAAGTATTACACGCCCCTCAAAAACTCATGATTCACAATTTTGATGAGAAAACAACCAATCCCGATTTTTTAACTTTTACCATTACCGGTGCTGACTTTTTTAGAAAGGGCGGATTAGAAATTATTCGTGTTTTTGATCGATTGCTTTCAGAAAAACATCCGGTTTGTTTAAATATTATCTCTTCGCTGAATTATGGTGATTATGCTTCTAAATCAACTAAAGCCGACAAGGACTATGTATTGGGTATAATTGCTAAACACAAGCAAATCAATCATTACACAAGTTTACCCAATGACAAAGTACTACAACTACTGCGCTCAACCGATATAGGTTTATTGCCCACCTATGATGATACTTATGCATTTTATGTTTTAGAATGCCAGGCATTTGGTTGTCCTGTGATTACTACTAATGGCGCAGCTTTGCCTGAAAACAATAACAATACAGTTGGTTGGATGATAGATGTACCATTGTATGAAGATGGTAGATCGATTCCAAGAGGAGCGGAGCAAAAAAGCACTTTCTCAAACATTGTTCAGGAAAAGCTTTATATGTATGTACTTGATGCTCTTAAAAACCCAACACAAATTCGCGAAAAAGGTGAAAAGGCTATGCTTCGTATAAAAAATGAACACGATTTAACTAGCTATACAAAACGTATGGAAGAAATTTACAACCTTGCGCTTGCATAATTGCTATTTTTACAGTTTAAAACTTCAATCATAAATCAATTTTAAAATACTTCTTTGACACTAATGAATAATTTATTGTTAACCTATCTGCGAAAATTTCCAATCGAGTATGGCAAGCACTGGCTCGCAGACAAAGTTAATTTACCACATAAAATAGTTGAATATACATCAACGCATAATATTACATGGAGTTTGGACTTGGACGAATACCAAATGCGTCAAATTTATTTGTACGATATCTATGAAAAAAATACCATACGTCACTTACTAAAATTGTGTAAACCCAACTATACGTTTATTGACGTTGGTACCAATATTGGATTTTATTCCATCACCATGGCAAAGTTTTTATCACAAGGTCAGGTGCATTCGTTTGAGCCCAATCCCTATATTTTTAAGCTTTTTCAAAATAATTTGGCACTAAATAACTTGCCTAATATAAAAGCAAATCCGTTTGGATTATCTGATAAAAGTGAAACATTAACTATACGCTTTAGTAAATCAAACCTTGGTACATCAAGCGTTTATAAAACAAATTCCGATTTTTCAGAAACAATTCAATTGCGGCCTTTTGATGAGTACTGCAACGAAAATAACATTCAAAATATCGACGTAATAAAAGTGGATATCGAAGGAGGGGAATTGAGTTTTTTAAAGGGTGCAACAAAAACCATTAACCGAATGCCTAAATTAATTTTGGTAATGGAAATTATTGAAGAGCATTGTAAAAAAGCTGGTTATTCGCCCAACGAATTGTTAGATTATGTAACCAAAACTTTAGGTTTTACGGCCTATTTACCAAAGCCTTATCCTTTTCCATTAAAAAAGGTCGATACCATATTGTCGGGTTACAACGATAATATAATTTTCCTAAAAGGCTATTAAGTATTTATCGTGAAAGTATCTATTGTTACGGTTTGTTATAACAGTGCTGAAACTATTGAAAATACATTGATTTCAGTAATATCGCAAAGCTATCCGAATATTGAATATATTGTAATCGACGGACAATCTACTGATGCTACATTAGAAATTATTGGGCGATACAAATCAAAATTGGCGAAAGTTATTTCAGAGCCTGATAAAGGAATTTACGATGCAATAAACAAAGGAATTCAATTAGCAAGCGGTGAACTTGTTGGAGTATTAAATTCCGACGATTTTTATGTTAACAGTTCGGTTATAGAAGAAGTGGTTAAAACACTCCAGCAACAGAATGCTGATTGTGTATATGGAGATTTGCAATACGTTGACAGGCAAAATACCGACCTCATTAAGCGAAACTGGGTTTCTGGAAAATATGAACAAGGCTTATTTTATAAAGGTTGGATGCCTCCACACCCCACTTTTTTTATCAAAAATGAATGTTATAAAAAGTACGGTTATTTTAATTTGAAATTAAAATCGGCAGCCGATTATGAGCTGATGCTGCGGATGCTGCATGTACATCAAATTAAAGCAGCTTATTTACCCAAAGTGTTGGTAAAAATGAGGGTAGGAGGAAAGAGTAACATAAGTTTGATGAACCGCATTAAGGCCAATCGAGAAGATAAATTGGCCTGGAATATAAATGGAATTAAACCACGGTTTTATACTTTATTGATGAAACCACTTTCAAAACTGGGACAATTTTTTAGCTAACTCGTTAAAAGCAAAAACGCCACAGAAGTTAAACTCTGTGGCGTTTTTTTATAAATAAATGGGGGTTTATTCAACGGTTACCGATTTCGCTAAATTACGCGGTTGATCCACATTGCATCCACGCATTACAGCAATATGGTACGATAATAATTGCAATGGAATTACTGAAATTAATGGCACCAAAACATCATCGGTTTCAGGCACTTCAATAACATAATCAGCCATTCCTTTAACTTGTTCGTCGCCCTCGGTTACAACTGCTATTATTTTTCCTTTTCGAGCTTTAACTTCTTGAATATTGCTTACTACTTTTTCGTAGGAAGCACCTTTTGTGGCAATAACAATTACCGGCATTTCTTCGTCAATTAAAGCAATAGGACCATGCTTCATTTCTGCTGCTGGATAACCTTCTGCGTGTATGTAGGAAATTTCTTTTAATTTCAATGCTCCTTCCAATGCAACCGGAAAACTGTTTCCTCTACCTAAATACAAAGCATTGCTGGCATCTTTTATTTTAGCAGCAAGCTCTAATATTTTAGCATTGTTTTTTAGGACTTTCTCTACTTTTTCAGGAACGCTTACTAATTCAGTTACTAATTGGTTGAATCGAGAACTGGTAATTGTTCCTTTACGTTGTGCTATGTTTAAAGCCATTAACGTAAGAACTGTTACCTGAGCTGTAAACGCTTTTGTTGAGGCAACTCCAATCTCTGGTCCGGCATGTGTGTATGAACCAGCATGAGATGCTCTAGCTATAGAAGAACCTGCTACATTGCAAATTCCTAGAATAGTTGCTCCTTTCGATTTTGCTAACTCAATTGCGGCTAACGTATCTGCTGTTTCACCACTTTGTGAAATTGCAATAATCACATCGCGTTCACTAATAATTGGATTTCGGTACCTGAATTCCGATGCATATTCAACTTCTACCGGAATGCGAGCTAAATCCTCAATTAAATATTCACCAACCATTCCCGCATGCCAAGAGGTTCCACATCCTATGATTATAATGCGATTGGCATTTACTATTTTTTGCATGTACTCGGCAATACCGCCTAGTCTAACTAAAGAGCCACCTTCGGTGCGTATACGACCACGCATACTGTCTTTAATGGAACGTGGTTGCTCAAATATTTCTTTCAACATAAAATGCTCATATCCGCCTTTTTCAATGGCTTCTAATTGCATTTCTAATTCCTGTATATAAGGAGTTTTCTTTTGGTTCTTTATGTTGATGATTTTTATTTCTTCGTTTCTTCTTAATACAGCAATTTCCTCTTCTTCAAGATATACCACATTCTTAGTGTATTCAATAATTGGAGTAGCATCAGATGCGCAAAAGAATTCACCTTTTCCAATTCCTATAACAAGTGGACTTCCTTTTTTAGCAGCTACTAATAAATCAGGATCATTTTTACTCATTACTACGATAGCATAAGCACCAGAAACCTCGTTTAATGCTAATCGAACTGCCTCAACTAATCCAATTTTTTCTTTCAACATGATATCTTCTATCAAGTGAATCAAAACTTCAGTATCGGTATCGCTGTTAAAATTATGACCACGTTTCATTAACTCAGCTTTTAATGCGGCATAATTTTCAATAATACCATTGTGTATTATCACTAAATCTTTGCTTTCTGAATGATGTGGATGTGCGTTTGCATCATTCGGAACACCGTGTGTAGCCCAACGAGTATGCCCAATTCCAATAGTACCTTCAGTACTGCTTTTTCCAATATGAGCTTCTAAGTCAGAAACTTTTCCTTTGCACTTGTATACATTTAACGTAGTATTTAATAACGCAACACCTGCACTGTCGTAACCACGATACTCAAGGCGGTGTAATCCTTTCATAATAATCGGATAGGCATTTTTTTCACCAATATAAGCTACAATTCCACACATAATTTTTTGTTTTAAAGTTTAGTATAAGTTAAATTAAATTGGATGTTTGATCCACCTTGCAGCACCACACGATTAGCTGTAGTGGAAGGTGATGCTGTTTGAAGATAAAATCCGTAATCAGTATAATTTTTTCTAATCACTTGTTGTACATATCTGGCTATATTAAACCGGTATTCATTTTTGTCGGCATCATAAGTACCTCCATAATAATCGCCCGAAAAAGCCGAAATTTCAAAAACATCAGGTAAAATAACCCTATTACCAGAAATATCTATACCCGATAAAAATAATCTGCTGCTTGGAACGTATTTTCCTGTTAAAGGTTCTACAATTTTAAAAATAATTTCTGCTTTATGAATTGCAATAGGCCCCGAATCTATAAGTTGTTTTATAACAGGGATTTCTATTTTACTACGCAATCCGGCTAAAGCTTGAACATAAATTTGTTGTTGTCCTAAAGCTGGATTCGATAATTGAGCTTGTATTAAGGGTGCATTAGAATACTCATGTTTAAAAATATTTAATCTCGCACATTCAGCGCCATTTATTTTGTAGTCGAATTTACCTTTGGGGATGCTATCGTTGTGGAAATAAGTAGTTATTTTAGAAGCACTTCCCAACAGGTTAAACGAAATAATTCCACCTTGATTCACTGCTTGGTTGGGATTGTTTACGCGTACATATAAACCTTTGAAGTATTTTTTAAACTCATCATCACTTTTTAAAGCTTCATTATTAAAAGGTGACAGCCCCATTATTTTTTTTGCAAAAAGTGTTTTGTCAAGCTGTATTCTAAGTTGTGGATTCTCATAAATAGTGTCAACCTTTACACTTGAAACTAAATCAGGCAAAAAAGTTTTAGATCCAATTTTATTCGATGCTACAAAAAAAGTATCAATTGAAACACTCGAAGCGTAAACTGTATCAGCAACCTTAGTATCCTTAATTAATTCAAATACTTCAACAGTTTGTTGTCCATTCAGTTTTTTAATGTCTCCATAAGCATCGCTATATTCTATAGAAAGAACAACCGAATCAATAATAGGAGTTGATCCTCCTTTAGTAAAATCGGGTGATAATTCACTGAGTGTAAATTGGGAGGTAAAACCTGCTTCACATTTTCCAAATACAGGATCAATGTAAGACCCTAGTAAACTAAATGGTCGTTCGTCAATAAGCAGAGAATCGTCTTCTAGAAGGGTGTATGATTTAGCGCCATTATAGCTAAAGTGCAATGCATTTAATAAATCATCCTCTGGCAATGTGGCAATAGAGGTAAATTCTTTTTCGCGGCAGGAATTAAAAGTACAGATTAAGCACAAAAAAAATATCCTTTCTAAATTTTTGAAATTTAGAAAGGATATAGTTGATGGTAATGTGGTTAACAAATTTGATTTAAATTTCTGTGTATTTTGTTTCATAAATTTATTCTGCCAACACATTTGCTTCTTCTAAAACTTCATCGTAAAAGTTTGAGTAAGCATCTACATACTCTTCTACTGTTTTAAATCCAAGTGTTGGTTTAGTCAATGATTTAAAGTACTTTTCTAAATCAGGATGTACTTTTTCACTTCCTTTTATAACCGCATCGCTATAATCCATAGCTGTTTTGCTTATATTTACGAAGGAAGGATCTTTCAATTTTTTCACATCGGCATCATTCACTCCATCCAACAATATTTTTTTGTTGTATTTCGCATCCAATGGCTTTTCAAAACCATCGTCGTAAACCGAATAAATAATTTTAGTGTCAGCAAATAACGGATCGTCTTTAAAGGCCTTTTTTATATAAATCGGCATTGGACTGGTAAACCATCCATGACAATGAATAATATCAGGACTCCATCCTAATTTACGAACTGTTTCGATAACCCCTCTGCAAAAAAACACAGAACGCTCATCGTTATCAGCAAAATAATTATTCTTTTCATCAGCCAATGTGTGCTTGCGTTGGAAATATTCTTCATTATCAATGAAATAAATTTGCATACGGGCACTTTGAATCGAAGCAACTTTTATTATTAGCGGATGATCGCTGTCGTTTATTATCAAATTCATTCCGGATAATCGGATAACCTCATGTAACTGATTTCTTCGCTCGTTTACATTTCCAAAGCGAGGCATAAATGTTCTGATTTCTTTACCTTTTTCTTGAATTCCCTGCGGTAGGTAGCGACCAATGTTGGCCATCGGACTTTCATCTAAATAAGGAAATATTTCCTGTGACACAAATAACACTTTTGCTTTCTTCATATAGATTGGTTTAGATTAAGGTTATTTTTTCAAAGTGCAAATTTAGTAAAATATCTGCTCAATTTCAAGTTTATATATTAGCTTTGCCCACTTCCTTAAATTATTACTTGGTTTTGATGCCATAATCTTCATTTTTATACATCTTTTAAAGCTAAGCCATCATTTATGATTGTTTTAAAACACAAGCAAGAAGTTAGCAGTTTTACGTCAACTTGTAAGCTAAACAACAAAAAAGTTGGTTTTGTAGCTACCATGGGAGCCCTTCACCAAGGCCATTTAAGTCTTATACAATTTGCGAAAAAAGAAAACGATGCAGTGGTTTGTAGTATTTTTATTAATCCACTGCAATTTAACGATAAGAACGATTTTGATAAATACCCCAAAACCCTTTCAGCAGATTTAGCACTGTTGGAAGGCCAAGGCTGCGATGTTGTATTTGTTCCGGATGTTGAAGAAATGTACGCTTCAGAAGATGCAACACAATTTGATTTTGGAAAGCTTGACAAAGTAATGGAAGGGGTTTTTCGACCGGGTCATTTTTTAGGAATGGCTAAAGTGGTTAAACGGCTTTTCGATTGTGTACAACCACATACTGCTTATTTTGGGGAAAAGGACTTTCAGCAGCTTGCAATTATTCGAAAATTTACTGCCGATTTACATTTGCCGGTTAAAATTATTGGTGTTCCAATTATGCGAGAAAAGGATGGATTGGCAATGAGTTCGAGAAATACATTGCTCTCGGCTGATGAACGAATCGCCGCTTCTGCTATTTATAAAACATTGCTTGAAACTAAACAAATGGCGTTTAAATTTCCGGTTGAAACCGTTAAAGAATTTGTACTAACAAACATTAATCGAATTCCGGGCTTTGCATTGGAGTACTTTGAAATTGCAGATGCTGATGAGCTTCAACCAACAAACAGCTGGAACACGCTCAACCCTTTAATGGGTTTCATTGTAGTACGTGTAGGTACTGTTAGGCTAATCGACAATATACAATTGAGTAAATAAGCAAACATAGTAGTTACTGTTTATCTAAATTCAATTAATTTGACAATAAAGAATGAATAAATCACTAGCCAACGTTTTAAAAGCCCTGTTTTTTCTTGGAGTAGGAGTACTACTTATTTGGTTGGTTACCCGAAATTTAAGCGAATCCGACAAACAAAATATTTTTCAAGCCTTTAAGGAAGCAAAATATACTTGGATTGTGGTAGCAATGATTATAAGCGGTTTAAGTCATTGGTTTAGGGCAGCTAGATGGAAAATGCTTTTGGCAGCATTAGGTCATCAACCTAAATTATCGAACACTTTTTTTGCTGTAATGATAGGTTATTTGGCAAATTTTGCCCTACCTCGATTAGGTGAAGTATCAAGGTGCGGGGTATTGACCAAGTATGAAAAAATTCCTTTTTCCGAATCCTTTGGAACTGTAATTACCGAAAGGGCAGTTGATGTAATTTGCCTATTGATTATCTTTGGTTTGACTTTGCTAATTGAGTTTCAAAAAATTTTTCAATTAGTGAATGATACCATCCTTGCTCCATTTCAAAACAAACTAATGCATCTAAAAGAAAACTTACTGTTTGTGTTTGTGTTCATTTTGATTTGTGCAACTTGTGTTGTTGTGATCGTAAAATTCAAAAACAAATTGTTACAACTTTTTTCAGGAAAATTTTTAACTGCCTTAAAGGGATTTTGGGAAGGGATGAAGTCAGTCAAAAATGTAAAAAATCCACTTGTGTTTGTGCTTTATACAGCCTTAATTTGGGGATGTTATGCCTTAATTTTGTATTGTTCGTTCCTATGTTTTGCTGAAACATCCGGCTTAGGTTGGGGCGCAGCACTGGCAATTTTAACATTTGGTAGTGTGGCAATAATTTTTGTGCCGGGAGGAACAGGCGCATATCAAGCACTTGTAACTCAATTGTTAACTGCTTCTTACTTTATTAGCTTTGTAATTGCCTTTGCATTTTCATGGATTGTTTGGACTTCCAGTTTATTAGTAATCTTGCTACTTGGAATAATTTCATTAGTTTTATTACCCTTACTTAATAAACCTACTAATGCATCTACAAGCAATTTCTGATAAAATTTTTTTACGCCCTCAATTAGTCGTTTGGTTAAATGCCATGCGTTTTAAAAATGAGAAACTTGTTTTTACCAATGGCTGCTTCGATATACTGCATCAGGGACATATTGATTACCTTGCAAAAGCGGCTGATTTAGGAACTAAATTAATTATAGGTGTAAATTCCGACAACTCAGTTAAGCGATTGGGAAAAGGTGCCTCAAGGCCAATTCAGGATGAGCAATCTAGGGCATTGTTAATCGCTGCTTTACACTTTACTTCTGCAGTTACCATATTTGACGAAGACACTCCAATTCAATTACTTGAATCGGTTAAACCCAATGTACTTGTTAAAGGAGCAGACTGGAAAGTAGAAAAAATAGTTGGCTATGATTTGGTAAAGGGGTATGGTGGAGAGGTGGTTACCATTGAATTTTTGCCAGGTTTTTCAACTTCGGCAATTGAACAAAAAATAAAATCCAGTTAAAAACATGCTTTCAACTTTTCGAAAATACTGGCAGGATCAACCATTAACAGTGGTGCTGGTATTGGCTGTTTTATTTCGAATGCTGGCAGTTCTTTTTTCGAAAGGATATGGCATGCACGACGATCATTTTTTGATTATTGAAGTAGCCGAATCCTGGGCCGATAATTATAACTTCAACAACTGGTTGCCCGATAGCAGTGGGAGTGGAGGCCCTAGTGGACATAGTTTATTTTATACCGGATTGCATTACTTTTTTTTCAAAGGAATGCACCAAATCGGAGTCTTCGACCCTCAAGTAAAAATGTACTTTGTACGTTTGATTCATGCACTATTATCCTTAGTGATTGTGGTACTTGGTTTTAAAATTACCGAACACTATTCAGGAAAAGCATTAGCCCGACAAGTTGGTTTATTGCTTGCTTTATTTTGGTTTATGCCAATGTTGAGTGTTCGAAACTTAATTGAGGTGGTATGCGTCCCTTTTTTAATGCTGGCGACTTATCTTCTTTTAAAGAATTCAATTAAACAAAAATCAGGTTATTATTTATTGGCAGGTTTTATTGCCGGAACAGCTTTTTCTATACGCTTTCAAAGTACGCTTTTTATTGGTGGTTTAGGATTAGTACTCTTGTTCCAAAAAAATTGGAAAGGAGCAATCTTGTTTGGTATTGGAGCAATTTTTAGCATTTGTGCTATACAGGGAATTACCGATATTATTATTTGGAAAAGACCATTCGCTGAGTTTCAAGCTTATGTTCAATACAACATTGAACATGCGCGCGACTATAATACTCAAGCATGGTATCAGTATTTTTTGGTGCTGGGAGGTATACTTATTCCACCAATTAGTTTGTTTTTTTTGGTAGGTTTTTTTAGAAGTTGGAAAAAATATACGCTATTGTTTCTTCCAAGTTTTATTTTTCTTGTATTTCATTCTTATTTCCCAAATAAACAAGAACGCTTTATTTTTCCAATAGTACCATTTGTTATTATTTTAGGAAGTATTGGCTGGAAAGAGTGGATGGAGAACTCCACTTTTTGGCAGCGAAAACAAGGTTTATTAAGAGCTTGCTGGATATTTTTTTGGGTGTTGAATAGTATAGCGTTGCTGCCTGTTACGGTTGCTTATTCAAAACGAAATAGAGTTGAAGCAATGACTTATTTATCACACAAAAAGGATCTGCGATTTATTGTAATTGAAGATAGCAACCGTGATGAATTCTTAATGCCACCTCTATTTTACTTACGTCGATTTAAAAGTGATTCATGGGGGGTACATGGTGTTACTAGTTTGCATACAGCTAAAGATCTGTATGAAGAACAAAAAAATCTCAAACAAGAAGAAAAGGCGAATTATGTTATCTTTTTTCAAGAAGAAAATTTGGCTAAGCGAATTGCTGATTTTAAAAAGTATTATCCCAATTTAACTTATGAAACAGCTATAGAGCCAGGTTTTATTGACAAAGTAGTACATCATTTAAATCCCAGAAATAAAAATCAAAATTGTTTTATCTTTAAAATGCAAGAGTAAATAGGTGTTATGGCTAAAGTAAAAACAAGTTTTTTTTGTCAGAATTGTGGCGCTCAGTCTGGCAAATGGATTGGTCGTTGCCCATCCTGTAATGAATGGAATACTTATGTTGAAGAAGTGATTCAAAAGCTCGACACTACACCGGGCATTCCGCAAACAGCGAACAAAAGAAGTGCTCAACCACAACTGTTAAGTGAAATAAGTTCGAGCGAGGAAAAACGCATAGTTTTAGCTGATAAAGAGTTGAATCGAGCTTTGGGAGGTGGTATTGTTCCAGGCTCAATTGTTTTATTTGGAGGTGAACCGGGAATAGGAAAATCGACTTTAATGTTACAATTAGCGCTACAACAAAAGACTTTAAAAGTACTTTATGTGAGTGGTGAAGAAAGCGAACAACAAATAAAAATGCGCGCTGAACGCATTCAAAAAGGAAGTACCGGCTGTTATATTCTCACTGAAACATCCACCCAATCAATTTTTCAACACATCGAAAAATTACAACCCGATTTGTTAATTATCGATTCAATACAAACCCTTTACACAGCTTCAATTGAATCTTCTCCAGGTAGTGTTTCACAAATTAGAGAATGTGCTGCTGAATTGCTGCGTTTTGCCAAAGAATCAGGTACTCCGGTATTTTTAATTGGTCATATTACAAAAGATGGAAATTTGGCAGGTCCAAAAATATTGGAACACATGGTGGATACTGTGTTGCAATTTGAAGGCGACCGAAATCATGTATACCGCTTACTGCGAAGTACCAAGAACCGATTTGGAAGTACCAATGAATTAGGAATTTACGAAATGTTAGGCTCTGGTTTACGTGAAGTTAGCAATCCTTCTGAAGTATTAATTTCTAGCAGGGATGAGAGTTTTAGCGGTATAGCTGTATCTGCAACACTCGAAGGAATGCGCCCAATTTTAATTGAAATTCAAGCTTTAGTTAGCACTGCTGCTTATGGCACTCCTCAGCGCTCAAGTACAGGATTTGATTTACGTCGTTTAAGCATGCTTTTGGCTGTGCTTGAAAAACGATGCGGATTTAAATTAGGCAGTAAGGATGTATTTTTAAACATTGCAGGCGGACTTAAAGTTGACGATCCAGCAATTGATTTAGGAGTAGTTAGTGCCATTTTATCGAGCAATGAAGATGTACCTGTTGAATCGAAATATTGTTTTGCTGCAGAGGTTGGATTATCTGGTGAGTTGAGACCGGTAACAAGAATCGATCAGCGCATTTCTGAAGCTGAAAAACTGGGCTTTGAACAAATTTTTATTTCAAAATACAATCAAAAAGGTCTTGATATTTCTTCTTACAAAATAAAAATAGTTGCATTAAGTAAAATTGAAGAGGTTTTTGAATGGTTGTTTGGATAAGGTTTTTATTTATTCAATCTACCTGCAATTTGTAACTTTTAGTGTAATCATTAGATAAATTTATCCTTCTTAAAACTTGTAAACTTCTACACATGAAATTTTTCGGAATTATACCGGCGCGTTATGCTTCCACTCGTTTTCCCGGCAAGCCTCTAATCGAAATTAATGGTAAAACCATGGTACAGCGGGTTTACGAACAAGCATCAAAAGCCAAACAGCTTTCAAAAGTGCTAGTTGCAACTGACGATGATCGTATTTACAAGCATGTTTTAAGTTTTGGTGGTAATGCGGTAATTACAAACGAGCAGCATCCAAGTGGAACCGATCGTTGTTATGAAGCCGCTTGCATAACTAGTATAAACGAAGAAGATGTTGTAGTAAATATTCAAGGTGATGAACCATTTATTTCCCCATTGCAAATTGATTTGCTTTGTGCGTGTTTTACTTCAGCTAATGTAGCCATTGCCACATTAGTTAAACGTATTAATTCAACTCAAGAATTGGAAAGCAATTCAACGCCCAAGGTTATACGCAACACTGCAGGAGAAGCCATATATTTTAGTCGTAGTCCCATTCCATATTTCCGTGGAAGTATGTTAGAAGATTGGTGGAAACAAACCGACTATTTTAAACACATAGGAATTTACGGGTATCGTATGAAAACACTGGCAGAACTTACGAAATTAACACAAAGTAAACTCGAACTAGCAGAATCACTCGAACAGCTTCGCTGGATTGAAAATGGCTATAAAATTCAAACTGCCATTACAGAAATTGAATCAATTGCAATTGACACGCCTGAAGATTTGCTCAAATTGACTGAATTAAAAAAACACCCTTAAAGCTTACAGACTAAGCATGTAGTGGAAACACAGAATTGGCTTTAGAATAGCATTCAAGTAACTGCGTTTTATTAAGGTTCGTTTCCAACTTATTTGTATCTAAAAATTGGATTAAGCTCTCTGTTGAGAGATTTCCAACTAAATCGTCATTGGCCATCGGGCAACCACCAAAACCATGTACGGCCACATCAAATCGTCTGCAACCACTTTTATAAGCTGCACCAATTTTTTCGAGTCGGGTATCCGGTGTGGAATGTAAATGTGCACCAAATTCAATCGTGTTGAATCGAGGTATTAAATTAGAAAATAAATACGCTATACTATCAGCGGTGCTAACTCCAACCGTATCCGATAAGGCTATAATTTTTATTCCCATACGGTGCAACATACCGGTCCAATAAATAGCAACATCACTGCTCCATTCATCTCCATAAGGATTTCCAAAAGCCATTGAGATATAAATTACTAGTTTTTTATGATTGCGTTCACATAAATTTTGAATTTCTTCTACTCGAATTAAACTTTCTTGAATAGTAGCATTAGTATTACGCAATTGAAATGTTTCTGAAATAGAAAATGGATAACCAAGATAATTTATTTCTTCAAATTCGACCGCAGCTTCAGCCCCTCGTGTATTAGCAACAATAGCAAGTAATTTTGAAGAGGTATTAGAAAGGTCGAGCCCTGCTAAAACTTCGGACGTATCACGCAATTGTGGTATTGCTTTGGGCGAAACAAAACTTCCGAAATCAATGGTGTCGAAACCAACTTTTAACAAGCTATTGATGTAGTCAATTTTTTTTTGAGTTGGTATAAACTCATCAATACCTTGCATCGCATCTCTTGGACATTCTATTATTTTCATTTTTTCGGAGTGTTTTTTATCGTTGTTTTTGTGTAAAATAATTCCTTAATTAATAAGTTGTTACCTAATGCTTATGCGCCTCTGCACTCAATATTCTTAGATTAATTTCCTTAATAAGTGAAGGACCTTCATAAATAAATCCGGTATACAATTGTACTAAAGTTGCACCTGCATTTAATTTTTCTAGTGCATCTTCAGCCGAATGTATGCCACCTACCGCTATTATTGGAACTTTCCCATTACTTTTAGTTGAAATATATTTCACCACCTCAGTTGAGCGCTGCTTTAGAGGCTTACCACTAAGACCTCCTGAGCCTATTGCATTAATTAATGTTTTATCACTTAACAAATGAGTTCGCTCAATTGTTGTATTAGTTGCGATTATTCCATCTATTTTCAACTGCATTACAATTTCAATTATCTCATCCAATTGATGCGTACTTAAATCTGGCGCAATTTTCAGCAAAATGGGCTTATTGAAAGGTTTTGTGGATGCAAGTTTTTTTAAACGGGTAAGTAAAGCAGTAAGCGGCTCCTTGTCTTGTAATGCGCGTAAATCAGGTGTATTAGGCGAGCTAACATTAACCACAAAATAGTCGACAACTTCGTACAATGCATCAAAACATTTTACATAATCGTCTGCTGCTGCATCGTTTGGAGTAGTTTTGTTTTTACCAATATTCCCACCAATCAAAATATGTTTGTTTCGTTTTTTTAATCTTTTTGCTGCTTCAATTACACCTTCATTATTAAACCCCATGCGGTTAATCAATGCACTATCTTCGGGTAATCGAAACATTCGAGGTAATGGATTTCCCGGTTGTGGTAATGGAGTAACAGTACCAATTTCAATAAAACCGAAACCCAAACAACTTAATTCATTCACCAGTTTTGCATCTTTATCAAAACCTGCAGCTAAACCAACTGGATTCGGAAATCGTATTCCAAATACAGTGCGTTGTAAGCGTGAATCGAGCGTACAGAAATAACTGGAAACAAATTTAGATACAAATGGAATTTTAAAACTTAACTTTAAAAATTTAAAAACCAGATGATGCACTCGTTCTGGTGAAATAGAAAAAAGGATTGGTCGAATTAAATACTTGTACATAGTGAAGACTGACGAAATGTTTTGAAATCCTTTAAATTCAAGACAAATAGTCGGCTAAATTTGAAAAGACAAGCCAAAATTACTTAATTACTTGCAATTTTATTGTGGGAATATTTTTTGAAGTAGGAATGATGCACTACAAAATAAAAAGGAGTGCAATTAAAATTTAAAAAAATGAACTTAAAAAATTATACAATAAAATCTCAAGAAGCCATTCAGGAAGCTCAGAATCTAGCTATCGCTAATGATCAACAGGCAATTGAAAATGGTCATTTATTAAAGGGAATTTTCAATGTAGATGAAAATGTTACTCCTTTTATCCTAAAAAAATTAAATGTTAATACCGTAAATTTTGAAAAAGCGCTGGATAGAGTAATTGAAACCTATCCCAAAGTAAGTGGAGGAAATCCCTATTTATCAAATGCCGCAAATCAGTCAATTGTAAAGGCTAGCACCTATTTAAAAGATTTTAAAGACGAGTTTGTATCTATCGAACATTTGTTATTAGGAATTCTTGCAACAAAGGATACAATTTCTCAAATGATGAAAGACAATGGCATAAATGAAAAAGACTTGAAAGCAGCAATCGCAGATTTGCGAAAAGGCGCTAGCTCTAATTCAGCAAGTGCCGATGAAAGCTACAATTCATTAAATAAATATGCCATCAATCTTAACGAGCAAGTGCGCAAGGGAAAACTCGATCCGGTTATAGGCAGAGACGAAGAGATAAGAAGAGTTTTGCAAATTTTGACACGAAGAACTAAAAACAATCCAATTTTAATAGGAGAGCCGGGTGTAGGAAAAACTGCGATTGCAGAAGGTTTAGCACATAGAATTGTTAATGGAGATGTACCTGAAAATTTAAAATCTAAATTAATTTATTCGCTCGACATGGGTGCTTTAATTGCAGGTGCTAAGTACAAAGGAGAATTTGAAGAACGATTAAAATCGGTTGTAAAAGAAGTAATTGCTGCTGATGGAGAAATAGTGTTGTTTATTGATGAAATACATACATTGGTTGGCGCCGGTGGTGGCGAAGGAGCAATGGATGCCGCCAATATTTTAAAACCTGCTTTGGCAAGAGGCGAATTAAGGGCTATAGGTGCAACTACATTAAATGAGTATCAAAAATACTTTGAGAAAGATAAAGCCTTGGAACGACGTTTTCAAAAAGTTTTAGTTGATGAGCCTTCTGCTGATGTTGCTATTTCGATACTGCGTGGTATAAAAGAAAAATATGAAACACATCACAAAGTTCGAATTAAAGATGAAGCAATTATATCGGCTGTTGAGCTTTCGCAGCGTTATATTAATGAACGTTTTTTACCCGATAAGGCAATTGACCTAATGGATGAAGCCGCTTCTAAATTGCGCATGGAAATTAATTCTATGCCGGTTGAGTTAGATGAATTGGAAAGAAAAATCAGACAACTTGAAATAGAAAAAGAAGCTATTAAAAGAGAGAATGACACGAAAAAACTCGAAATATTAAGTAAAGAAATAGCTGAATTAAGTGATCAACGAAATTCATTAAAAGCAAAGTGGCAAAGTGAAAAGGAAGTAGTTGAGGGTATACAAAAAGTAAAAGAGCAAATTGAACAATTAAAATACGAAGCCGAAAAAGCTGAGCGCGAGGGCGATTATGGAAAGGTTGCTGAAATTCGCTATGGGAAAATTAAAGAAGCAGAGATCCAATTGGATTCATATAAATCAAAATTGGATGAACTGAAAGCCGGGGGTTCACCAATGATTAAAGAAGAAGTAGATGCTCAAGATATTGCCGATGTAGTTTCACGCTGGACCGGAATTCCTGTAACCCGCATGCTACAAAGCGAACGCGAAAAATTATTGAGCTTAGAAGCAGAATTGCATCAACGGGTTGTTGGGCAAGATGAAGCAATTGAAGCAATTTCGGATGCAATACGCCGAAGCCGCGCAGGAATGCAAGATGCAAGAAAGCCAATTGGTTCATTTATCTTTTTGGGAACAACCGGTGTGGGAAAAACGGAATTAGCAAAAGCACTCGCAGAGTTTTTATTCAATAACGAACATTCCATGACCCGAATTGACATGAGTGAGTACCAAGAAAGGCATGCGGTTAGTCGATTGGTTGGAGCACCTCCGGGCTATGTTGGTTACGAAGAAGGTGGACAATTAACTGAAGCAGTTCGGCGCAAACCATATAGTGTTGTTTTGCTCGATGAGATTGAGAAAGCCCATCCAGATGTATTCAATATATTATTGCAAGTTTTGGACGATGGTCGATTAACAGACAATAAGGGAAGGGTGGTGAATTTTAAAAATACCATCATTATTATGACCAGCAATTTGGGTTCGCAAATCATTCAGGAAAATTCTGAAGGATTAACCGAGGCTAATCGCGACAAAATCATGGCCAAAACTCGTTTGGAAGTTTTCGAATTATTGAAGAAAAGTATACGCCCTGAATTTCTAAACCGCATTGACGAAACTATTCTGTTTACACCCTTAAATAGGGAAGAAGTTAAAAAAGTAGTTGAGATTCAGTTTGGAATTATTGCTAAAATGATGAAGGAAAATCATGTTAACATAGAAGCTACCCCAGAAGCAATTGATTGGCTCGCCCAGTTAGGATACGACCCACAATTTGGTGCTAGGCCGGTAAAACGTGTACTTCAAAAACGTGTGGTAAACGAGTTGAGCAAACAACTCTTAGCAGGAAAAGTACAACCCGATAGCGAGATTATGCTTGATGTATTTAATGGTGATTTTGTTTTTAGGAATAAAATTGAAAAGGAAATTAAAAAGAATGTTTCCTTAAACTAAGACATCCCTAAGCTTTTATTCTAAGCCGTCTCACTAATAAATGAGGCGGCTTTTTAGTAGTAAAACCTTTTTAGTTTTTAGACGTTTAACCGCATCGCTTTTAACGAATGTAAGTAATTGATTTTTAGAATCATTAAATGATTATTAATTCTTTGATTAGTATTATTCTATGTCAAAAAAAAAAGTATATTTGTTTCGTTAATATAACCACTAAAAAATACCATTAATATGAAAAATATCTTTATTCGTCAGCAAAAATGGCTGAAATCAGTTGTTGCATTTTCAGGTAGAACCTTGTCAGTTGCAGGACTTGTTTTATTGTTTGGTCAGCAAAGTTTCGGTCAACAATTGCAAATGTCTGATTTTGTGTTGTTTTCAGGAAGTATCCAAAGCGGCTGTACATCACCTTCATCACCTGGTGCTGGGGTATTTATGGGATCGTCTTCAAGTGTAACTGGTGGAGGTACTGTTGGTAGTTTAAAACTTGTGAGTACAAGTGGAAGTGCATCGATTATGGCCAACATAAGTAGCCTTGGAAAAGTAATTTTAGCAAATAGTAATGTTGTTTCCGGTAAAATTACAGCAGCTAATTCTCCTGCAGTTACTGGAACAATTGTTTCTGTTGGATCCAATGCTACTTTGTCTGGCAATATAGATGTAAACGGTAATTGTGTTGTGGGTGGTGGAACTGTAGCCGGCAAGGTTACACATCCTACCGGAACAACTTATACCGGACCAACTCCGGCAGGTGGTAATGTAACTTCAGCTCCAAGTTTGCCTGCTTTTCCCGTTTTACCTGCGGTCAATGTTTTCCCAGCATGTCCTGTTGTTGCAGATATAACCGGCAATAAAACAGTTGTTGCTGGCAAGTATGGTAAAGTTAAACTTTCTGGAAATAAAACACTCACATTCAGTGATACTGGCGTATATGTTTTTGATAGAATTGAAAATAAATCCGGAACCAGTAACACTTTCGTATTCGATTTTAAGAATCGACCTTCAGGAACCATCCGAATTTATGTACACAACAATGTCCTTCTTGAGAAATTAGGTGTAAGTATTATAAATGGTGGAAGTGCTTCTCGAATTTATTTAGAAACACACAGTACAGCTCAAACCGGATTTAAAATAGCAAATGGTTCCTCCTCAACCCATACCAAATGGGCTGGAACTGTTTGGGCTCCTTATACCGCAATAAGTGTTGGGTCTGGAACAGGTAATAGCGATATTGTTGGTGCCTTATGGAGTGGAAGCCAAGTAAATTTACAATGTGGAGTTAGCATGGTATATGCTCCTTTGCTAGTAACTACTTGTACAACCCCAACAGCAAATGCAGGTTCAGATAATGTTTTAACTTGTGCAATGCCAACCGCTCAATTATCCGGATCGTCTACAACCGCAGGTGTAAGTTATTCTTGGGTAGCATCATATGGTGGAACAATTACTTCTGCGACAAATATTGCTAATCCTACAGTTACAACCGCCGGTACTTACACACTTACTGTTACAACTGCCACTGGTGGTTGTTCGGCAACCGACATAGCAGTTGTAACCGAGGATAAAGTTGCTCCTAATGTAAATGCTGGACCTGACAACGTAATATCATGTGCTTATTTAACACGACAATTAGCTGGTTCATCAACGACTCAGGGTGTAAACTTTAGTTGGACTACAGCCGGTGGAAATTTTACCAATTCAAACTTGCAAGCCCAACCTACAATAGATGCAATTGGAACGTATACTTTAACTGTTACTAATCCAACCAATGGATGTACTGCTTCTGATGTAGCTCAAATTAGTCAAGGCCCATGTATATTTCCATATTACCCGCCTGATCCAACCGGTAAAGTGGGTTCATTGATTGGGTCAGAATTAACTTCTTTGTACTACAATTTTAATCCTTCGGTTAGCGATACACTTGATAACATATATCAAATAGAACAAGATAGTGTGTATATTGAAGTTATTGCACTTGCCGGACAATATCAAAATTTATTAAACCTCTTACTTACTACTCCTTATGGTATAACCGATTTAATTGACAATGGTCCAAATACACTATTCATTTCAGGTTTGTATCCGGTTGCTCATCTAAAAAAACTTGACAGTTTACCAACTTTAATTGACTATGTGCGACCTTTGTTTCCGCCAGTTTCTAACGCAGGTATTGTAACAAGTGCAGGCGATATTGCACTTAAATCTAATTTAGCGCGAACCGGATATGATTTAGCTGGGGCAGGAGTAAAAGTAGGTGTAATTTCAAATAGCTATAATACCATCGTTGGTAATCCTGCAGCTACAGATATTGTTAACGGAGATTTACCGGGACCTGGAAATCCTCTAAATACAACACCTGTCCAAGTTTTGAAAGATTATCCATACGGCGTTCAAACCGACGAAGGTAGAGCGATGTTGCAAATAGTACATGATATTGCACCTAAAGCTGATTTGGCATTTCGCACCGGCTTTATTAGTTCGGGCGATATGGCTCAAGGTATAGTAGCATTAAAAAATGCCAATTGTAAGGTAATTGTTGATGATATTACTTTCATCACAGAACCTTTCTTTCAAGATGGTATAGTTGCCAAGGCTGTTGATAATGTTACTGCTCAGGGAGTTTCTTATTTTTCATCGGCAGGAAATTTTGGCGATAAATCATATGAAAACAATTTTAATCCGGTACCTGCTCCAAATGGATTAAACGGTTTTGCCCACGATTTTGGTGGTGGTGACATATTCCAAAGCCTGGTTTTGGCTCCTGGAAATTATGTAATTGTTATGCAGTGGCAAGATTCAATTTACTCACAAGGGCAAGTTTCTACCGGTACTAATAACGACTTAGATATTTATTTAACAGCTGATAATGGTATAACTTTATTCGGATTTAACCGAAACAATATTAGTGGAGACCCTCTGGAAGTACTAACCTTTACTGTTGGTGGTTCAGTTCCACAAAATGCGAGTATAATGATTACCCGTGCTTCCGGTAACAGCAATGTACGTTTTAAGTACATAATTTTTAGAGGCGAGGGTGTTATTGCCGAGCACAATTCAGGAACATCAACTATTGTTGGACAAGCAAATGCTGCCGGTGCAATGGCAGTAGGTGCTGTTTTATATACCAATACACCTGCTTATGGAGTTAATCCTGCAACAGTTGCTTCTTTCTCTTCAATAGGAGGAACACCGGTGAATGGAGTAGTGCGTAATAAGCCGGATATATGTGCGCCAAATGGCGGTAATACTACCGTTAATATGGGGGGTGTAAATATTGATTCCGATGCCTTCCCAAATTTCTTTGGTACTTCAGCCTCTGCTCCGCATGCTGCGGGAGTTGCAGCTTTGTTACTTGAAGGTAAGCAGAAATTTTATAATCAAACCATGACTCCGGTTGAGGTGAAATCGGTTTTACAAAGTACTGCCGATGAAATGTATACACCAGGGTTTGATGAAAAGTCAGGTTTTGGCCTTACCAATGCTGATGCGGCTATGCGAACTTTTGCTGCACCCACACCGGATATTATTTCACTTGCTATACCTCAAACAATTACTCCAGGTACAGTTACTTTCACTGTTACTGTTGATGGTAACTTTCTTACTTCTAATTCACAAATTATATTCAGAGGCCAACCATTGGCGACAACTGTGCTTTCCAACAATCAATTGCAAGCTACCGTTCCGACTTTCTTTGGTAATCCTCCGGTGCAAATCTATAACCCCTCAATTGCCCCAAATACCAACGACGGTGGTTATTCAGATACACTTTATTTTTTTGGAGCAACTAAGAAAAATGTCGTAGTAAGCTGTCAAAACAAAACTAAAAAATACGGTGAAGATTTGCCTGTATTTACTTCAAACGTAACTGTTGATGGGCAAGATCCTGCTAGTCTTGGACTAACCCTTGCTGATTTAGGGTTGTCAGCTATACAATACAGCACTCCGGCAACTAGCTCAAGCAATGCAGGTATATATTTTATTCGTGCATCTGCGCCTGCAACTAGCGACATTGGATTACAAGAATTGTATAACTATTCTTTTAATGATGCATTATTAACCATAGAAAAAATGCCGCTTGTAATTAAGGCAAAAGATTTGGTTCTTACTTATGGCGACCAAATTAATGGATTGGATTTAGATTTTGATTACACTTTTGATACTTCAAATATTGCAATTCTTAATCAAACTACTTTTATAAATGCTATTGCAAACGACCATAGTTCAACCTTAGTAGATGCAGTTGCGTTAATCGATGATCAAACAGTGGTTAATCAAAGAGGTTTGGTAAACTCTGATTTAGCAAATTTGAGTTTTATGGTAAGTCAAAAAGGATTAGTGAATCAAAGAGGATTGGTGAATCAAAAAGGATTAGTAAACAATGTTCCTTTATACGATACAACAAAAGTAATTGATCTGGCTTTATCATCCTTGTTTGGTTATCAGGTAGATTCAGTAAATGCAACTTTGGCAAATGGTAACCCATTGGCAAATCAAAAGGGATTGGTGAATCAAAAAGGCTTAGTAAATGGTACTGCAACTGTGAATCAAAGAGGATTGGTAAACGGTTCAACTGTAGTAAATAGTACTACTGCCTCTGGAGGTGCTGATGTTGCAGTTATTATTGACGAAGATGATTACACCGCTGCTACCGATACTATTTATACTTTTTATTCAATTAACTTAATTACTGGTGTAGGAGCAGGGACTCATTTTGTTGTTCCTGGCGCATTTATCACCAATAATTTTGATGTTACCTATGTACCGGGAACCTTAACTATATTGCCTGATTCCTTGTTTGTTACTGCTGATAATCAATCTCCACTTTGCAATAGTTTACCAACGTTTACTGCAACAATAACCGGATTTGATTACGATGATAGTCCAGCAACTGTTATAAGCTCAGGTCCTGATTTTGCGGTGCTTGATAACTTAAATCAAGTTGTTGTTGGTACTCCAGATGGTGGAAATTATTCCATTGTTCCGAGCAATGTAACTTTAATAGCACCTCCGAATTATTTTGTAATATATAACACTGGATTGTTTAATCAACCCAACTTATTAACTTTAGCTGCTACAGCAACACAATCTTTGTGCTATGGACAATTGGGATCAGTAAATTTAATAGCCAATGGAGGCACTGGTAATTATGTGTATACAGGCACAACCGCTAATTTAGCTGCAAATACTTATCAATATCAAGTGAGCGATGCCAATGGATGTACTGCCGATGCAGTGGCAACAATTGATGCAGCACCAAGCGAATTGTTGTTACAAGCAACTGCCTCGCAAGCATTATGTTTCGGGCAAACTGGAAGTGTTAATTTAATAGCTTCCGGTGGAGTGGGCAATTATCAATACGATTCAACACCTACCGTAAATTTAGTTTCTGGAAGTTATACATATTCTGTTACAGATGGAAATCAATGTACTGCTTCTGCCACCGTATTTATTGATCAAGCACCTTCTGCTGTTCAGCTGCAAGCTACTGTTACTCAACCATTATGTTTTAACGAGTTAGGATCTGTTGTCTTAACAGCAAGTGGAGGAGTTGGTAATTATAGTTACAACGCAACGCCAGTCACAAATTTAAGTGCCGGAACATTTGCCTATACAGTTAGTGATGAAAATGGCTGTAGCGCATCAACAACTGCTACAATAAATGCAGCACCTTCACAATTAATTTTAACAGCAACTGTTAGCCAGCCTGCATGTTATGGACAATTAGGGAATGTAACTTTAACAGCTAGCGGTGGTACCGGAAATTATACCTTTGGTCCCGATGCAACCACTAATTTAACGGTAGGTAACTATAGTTTTACTGTAAGCGATGATAATGGATGCAGTGCTTCAACAAGTGCATTAGTAAATCAAGCGCCAAGTCAGCTTTTGTTAAGTGCAACTGCTTTACAACCAGCATGTTTTGGACAAACCGGAAGTGTAAATCTATCAGCCAGTGGTGGTAGCCCGGGTTATACCTATTCAAACACTGCTACTACTAATTTAGGTGCAGGTACTTATTCATATACAGTAACAGATGCCAATGGATGTTTAGCTTCAAATTCAGCAAGCATACAAGTACCAAGCGCTATTAGTTTAAGTACCTCAAGTACACCTTCAGGTTGTGGAGTAAGCACTGGAACTGCAACTGTTGTTGCGAGTGGAGGTACACCTGGATATGCTTATACTTGGAACCCAACAGGAAAAATAGGAGCAAATGTTACTGCGTTAGCTGCTGGAAATTATACTGTAACGGTGAATGATGCCAATGGCTGCTTAGCAACTACTTCTGTAACAGTAGGAGTTTCAGGTACAGCACCTGCAAGTCCGGTATGGTATGCGAGTGGATCCGATGATAATCAGGCATTTGGTGTATGTGGAGGAAATACTTATGAATACGAGATATTAGCTGTTCCTACTGCAACATCTTATACATGGTCAGCACCTGCAGGATGCATTATTAAGGATGGTTTAGGTCATAGTGGAAATCCTTTAACCTTATATGGTGTTAGTTCTAACAACGAATATGAAGTAGATGTATTATTACCTTCGGGTTTTGTATCAGGTGTTATTTCAGTATATGCTAGTAATGCATGTGGCAATGGACCAACCATTAGCAAATCAATTCAATCAAAACCCAACAATGCAGGAACTATAAGTGGACCTAGCACCAATGTTTGTCGTAAAACAGGTCAGGTTTATTCAATTGCAGCTGTATACGGCGCAACTTCTTACCAGTGGACTGTTCCATCAGGAGCTAGTATTACTTCAAACAATGGAACTTCCATTACAGTAAGTTTTGGAACTAATTTTACAAGTTCAGGTGCAATTACAGTTAAGGCTGTAAATTGCTGTGGTTCAAGTACAGCATCGAGTGTAACAGTGTATGCAGCGCCAGCACAACCCGGTGCAATAACTGGAGCTACAACTGTATGTAAGAGCAACGTTTCGGTTACTTATTCAATAGCAGCTGTTAGTGGGGCAAGTTCATATACTTGGACAATTAGTGGAGGAGCTAGTTTTGTTGGAACACCAACTGGTACTACTGCCACCGTAAAATATACTTCTGCTACTTCAAGTTCAATAACCTTAACTGTAAAAGCTAAAAATACCTGTGGTTCATCTGCTAGTAAAAGTTTAGCTATTACAATGAATTCAGGTTGTCGTACAATTGCAGGAGCAGATTTAGAGGAAGAAACACTTACTGTTGAAAACGAATTTAAGGTGTTTCCAAATCCTTCATCCGGTATAGTGTCGGTTTCATTTGTTGCTTTCGAAAATAGTGCTTACACGTTCAAAGTAATGGATGTTTTAGGAAATGTTGTACTGCGTGAAACTGCCGATGTGGTTGAAGGTGAAAATGTTCAAAAATTAAATTTGAATCAATTGGCACAAGGAGTTTATTTAATTCAAATTGAAGACAAAAGCAATGTAATAAAAACCTTGCGTGTCGCTATACAATATTAATAGCTTGAATGCTTAGTAAAAAAGCCACTTCCGGAAAATGGAAGTGGCTTTTTTACTTTTAATAATTGGATGTTTTGTTTCGTGATTTTTTACTACGACAAAACGATTATACATTCTTACAAGTAATACGAATTTGTTCAAATAATTAAGATTTGCTGTTTAAGTCTTAAAAAACTTGGGGAAAAATTGAATATACGTTTACAGCCATTTTTATTTTGACAATTAAATATTTTTTCATTACTTGCACCCTAATTACTAAAACAAAAATCATTCTTTGATATGACACTTAAAAAATTACACATCAGGAAATTAGCATTTTTGTTGGCAGTTCCCGCTATAACATTTTATAGCTGTGGTGGTGGCGACAAAGAAAAGAGTAGCGAGGATGTAGTTGCTGTTGACAGTACTAAAACCAACCTTGTGAATGTGAATGGAGCTTTGTTCAGTATTCCTTCACCAATTGAAACCTCACTTTTATTAAAGAAGTTAGGCGCCAATTACACCAAAGACATTTTGAATGCAGCAAGTAAAAGCACAACCTATTCAACCAACTACAAAAAGGCTTTAAACCTAGGTGTATACGGTGCTGATTTAGGTTATGTAACTATTTACGAACAACCTCAGGATGCAATCGGTTATTTAAAAGTAGTAAAAAAACTTGCAGATGATATTGGAGTTTCCGGTGCGTTTGATGCATCTTTAATGAAGCGTTTCGAAGGAAATTTAGCAAATAAAGATTCCTTGTTAGGAATGACTTCAGCTGCTTATCGTGCTAGCGATTCATATCTTAAAGACAATGAAAGAACAGATGTAAGTGCATTGATTATTGCCGGAGGTTGGGTTGAAAGCTTATATTTTACTACCAGTTTAGTAAAAGCAAAACCAAATCAAGAAATTGCTAATCGCATTGGCGAGCAAAAATCTTCACTCGATAATTTAATCAAGCTTTTGACACCGTATTATCAACAACCTGAATATACAGAGTTCGTTGATGCGTTAATTGACTTAGCTTATGATTTTGATGCAATTGAACAAAAATACACTTTTGTTGCTCCAACTACGGATGTAACTAATAAAGTAACAACCATTAACAGTAAATCAGAAGTTGTTATCACTGAAGCACAGTTGAAAGTTATTACTGAAAAAATAAATCATATACGCAGCTTAATTGTTGGATAATTAGAAATCAATAAAATAAAAGTTCTTTCATCGACACCCAAGCATTTTTCAGCTTTTGTTATCCATGTAAGGAATATAAAAATAAACCAAAAAATATGAAAACTATCATTTCAAAAATTGCTTTTATTTTATGTGTGCTGTTGATTAGCAGCAAAGCAAACGCTCAATGCGATACCATTGCAAATGCTTGTGTAAAAAATTTAACCAATCAGTATATTTCAGATGGTCAGCAATACAGAGCACTTTTACTGGATAAAGAAGTTGCTGAATTTCATGCAACCTTTTACGGTGGTTCTCAATATAGAATAGCTGCTTGCAGTGGATTAACCGATGGAAACCTAACCTTTGAATTATACGATAAAGAACGAAATTTATTGTTTAGCAATGCCGATCAAATGAACTCTCCATACTGGGATTTTAAATTCACCAACACAATGGATGTAACAATGGAAGCTAAACTAAATAAAACAAGCTCTACATCTGGATGCGCAGTATTGCTCATTAGTTTTAAACAATAACTGTATTGCAAAATACTTAAAAGACATTATACCTCGAGTTGTAATGTCTTTTTTTTTTAACCTAATTAACCACCCAAGCCAATGAGTGAACGAATTCTGAAAGCCCTTATGCAACTTTTCGCAATTATTGCAAAAGTTGATGGTGTTACTAATTCAGGAAGGTATATTGTTCAATCATTTTTAAAACAGCAACTCAATCAAGAATTAGTAGATGAGTATTTAAAGCTCTTTGACGAATTTGTTGAGAAATTGCAGGGTGGTGGAGATAGCGAAAAACGTAAAAAAAAGACTTCGGTAAATTCAGTAAAAGTTTTAAAAATTTGTACTGAGATCAATAAGGAACTTACGCAAAAGCAAAAGGTCGTTGTTCTTATTCGATTGATTGAATTTATTAATTCGAATGACGAAACCTCTGAACAGGAACTAGAGTTTGTTAAAACGGTTTCAGAAGTATTTAATATTGAAGACCAGGAGTTCATTCGTTGCTCCACCTTTATCAATAGTAGTAAAAATGAATTTTCAGATTCAAGTAATTTACTGCTAATCGATAATAGTAAAGAGCTTCATGAAAATAGATCCCGCCATTTATATGTAGAAACCCTAAGTGGTGAAATTCGCGTGCTACAGATATCTAGTGTAAGCATGTACATTTTGCGTTATTTTGGGACAGCTGAATTGTACTTAAATGGACAACTTCTTACTGCTGATAAAGCACATATTTTAACACCCGGTAGCACCATCCGAAGCTCCAAAGTATCTCCAATTTATTACAGCGATATTATCAGTTCATTTATGACTGATAAAACCGCATCAAAAATTGTATTTCAAACCAAATCGCTCGAGTTTAAATTTAAGAACGAAAAAATTGGATTACATAAGTTTAATATGTTTGAAGAATCGGGAACTCTCATTGGTATTATGGGTGGGAGCGGTGCCGGTAAATCAACCTTATTAAATATTTTAAATGGTAACGATAAACCTTCCGGTGGAGAAGTACTGATTAATGGTATAAATATTCACACTGAAAAAAATAAAATAGAAGGAGTTATCGGGCACGTGTCTCAGGATGATTTATTAATAGAGCAACTCACCGTTTTTCAAAATCTTTTTTACAACGCAAAACTTTGTTTCGATAATTTATCCGATAAGGAAATTTCTAAAATAGTACTCGAATTACTCATCAGTATTGGTTTATACGAAACTAGAGATTTAAAGGTAGGAAGTCCTCTTGAAAAAACTATCAGCGGAGGACAACGTAAACGATTAAACATAGCATTAGAGCTTATACGTGAACCTTCTGTTTTGTTTGTGGATGAACCAACTTCCGGATTATCATCACGCGACAGCGAAAATATTATGGACTTGCTAAAAGAGCTGGCCCTAAAAGGAAAGTTGGTATTTGTTGTAATTCACCAACCATCCTCCGAAATTTTTAAAATGTTTGATAAGTTAATTATCCTCGATTTAGGTGGATATGCAATTTATAACGGAAATCCTGTAGAAGCGATTATTTATTTTAAGACTTTGGTTAACCATGTAAATGCTAACGAGAGTGAATGTGTTACTTGTGGAAATGTAAATCCGGAACAAATTTTTAATATCATCGAATCGAAGGTATTAGATGAATATGGAGATCAAACACAAACACGTAAAATTTCGCCTAAAGAATGGAATGAATTTTATACACAGAAACTTGAGCCGGATGTTGAAGCAGGCACGGTTGAAACCGAAATTCCTAAAAGTACTTTTCGAATTCCCAATAAAATTAAACAATTCGGGGTGTTTATTACCCGCGATGTGCTTTCTAAACTAACCAATAAGCAGTACTTAATTATTAATTTATTTGAAGCACCTGTTTTAGCTTTAATTTTATCGTATTTGGTGCGCTACTTTAAAAGCGATGTTTCAAATAAAGCTGGCTATGTGTTTTATGATAACGAAAATATGCCTGCATACATGTTTATGAGCGTGGTAGTTGCTTTATTTATTGGATTAACTGTAAGTGCCGAAGAAATTATTGCCGACCGAAAAATATTAAAACGCGAATCTTTTTTAAATCTTAGCAAAGGCAGTTACCTCTTTTCGAAAGTGAGTATCATGTTTACACTTTCAGCAATTCAAACACTTTCATTTATTCTTATCGGTAATACTATTTTAGGAATAAAAGGCATGTACCTCGATTATTGGTTTGTATTATTTACTACTTCTTGTTTTGCCAATATGTTGGGATTAAATATTTCTGCAAGTTTTAATTCGGCAGTTACAATTTATATCTTAATTCCTTTTTTAATTATTCCTCAATTGTTGTTGAGCGGCGTAATTGTAAAGTTCGATAAATTAAATCCTGTAATTACTACACAAGGAACTGTTCCTGTTTCGGGTGAAGTAATGACTTCGCGTTGGGCTTTTGAAGCATTAGCAGTTAATCAGTTTAAGAAGAATGAGTTTGAGAAAAATTTCTACATGCTCGACAAAAGTATTAACGTGTACAACTTTAGAAAAGATGATTGGTTAAAAGCATTAAAAGCTAAAGTTGATAATTGCGAAAATATTGTTTTAGATATAAATGAGCGCAACGATAAAAGTAAAATTGCTGAGTTGGAATACGATTTATCGGTGTTGAAAAGTGAGTATGAAAAGCACAATCAAAAAGATAAGAATAGTCCTGTGTTTAAAGCATTAGATAAATTAACACTGAAGGATTTTAATCGTGGTATCTCAGGACAATTAAAGGAATACAACAAGCAATTGGATAAGTATTTTATACACAATGAAAATATTTACCGCAACAAGAAAGATTCTTTGGTGACACAAAAAATATTTGAGTGGGGTAGTGAAGGAATTACACTTACATCGCAACAATTAGACTTGTACAACGGAAAAAAATCTGAGACTACTGAATTAACTGCATTGCAAAGATTTCAAGAGCAACGTCGTCGAAAGCTATTAATTGAAAAAGATTCTACACTCAAAGATAGCTTATCGACACTAAGTGCACCGCTTGTTGTATCGCGTTATACCTCGGCAGACAGTGCTATCGTTCGAAAAGTAAAAGAGGATGGAGAAAATCGTTTAAATGACTTAAAATCAAATTATGTAAACAAAAGCCTGGATGATTTAGTAACCAATATTCAAGATTTTGATAAGATAGTGGAGGTTGACAGTAAATTAATTCAACGTAAGAATCCTGTTTATCTTGACCCTCCTAAAAATAGCATAATAAGAGCACATTTTTTTGCACCTAGAAAAAGAGTGTTTGGACAATATTTCGATACCTTTTGGGTGAATATATCGGTTATCTGGGCCATGTCATTATTGCTTGCTTTTACCCTGTATTTCGATGTGTTGAAAAAGTTGATGGATTTTTTCGGAGATTTCAGCAGCCGATTTAAATTCTTGAAAAAGAAATAAGCTAACTTTATTTTATAAGTTAAGAAGCTGTAATTCACCTTGAGTTACAGCTTTTTTATTTTTAATATAATAGTTGACTATATTTGTTGAAGCACTTTAGTATGAAACAACTATTCATTTTTGTATTTTCAATTATATTGTTAGGTGATGGCTTGGGTTCCGTTAAAGCACAAGATGCCGCTACCGATAGTTTGAAAAAATTGGTGGATACAGCTCCTTCCGATACTGATAAGGTAAAAGCTATGATTTCGCTCGGTCGAAACTATTTTAGTTCGGCTCCCGAATTAGCTATAAAAACATGTAACGATGCTCGCTCACTGGCCGAAAAAATTAATTACAAACGAGGAATTGCTTTGGCGTTAAAAAACTCAGGAATTGGTTATTACAATCAAAGCAAATACGTTGAAGCGCTCAATGATTGGGAATTAGCGAAAAAAATTTCTCAAGAAATTGGGGATAAAAAAATGGTCGCCAATATGCTCAGTAATTTAGGAAATATATACCGCGATCAAACCGACTATCAAATGGCTGTTGATTTATACCTACAATCACTTAAAATTGCCGAGGAGATAAAAGATTCAGTCCGCACAATGACCGTACTGATTGGTTTGGGTGCAACCTATGGTGAAAAAAAATCAAAGTCAGATATAGATAAAGCTATTGAATACGATCAACAAGCTATGCCATATGCCGAAGCTCTTGGGCAATTGGATGCACTAGGAACGATTACCGGAAATTTGGGAGAAATATATTTAAGCCGAAATCAGGATTCCTTGGCATTACTTTATTTGGAAAAATCGTTGAAAGCATATGAAGGTACTGAAGCTGTGCCTTATCCTTTAAATTTAATAGGACAAGTTTATGCCAATAGAAAGGAATACGATAAAGCATTGATGTATCAAAAGCAATCGTTTGAGATTGCTCAAAAATTGGGTGGCCAGCTTGATATGACGCGTGCTTTGAAAGGAATGGCTGAAACTTATCAGCGCATGATTAAATACGATTTAGCCATTACAAATTATTTAGAAGCTAAGAAAATTGCAAGAGAAGTAGGTGCCAACCTTGAATTGAAATATATTTTTGAAGGATTGCACTTTTGTTATGCTCAATTAGGTGATTTCTCAAATGCCTATAAATATCAGGATTCATTGCTTGTAATTAAAGATGTAATTTACAGCATTGATGCAGATAAGAAACTGGGAACCCTCATGTTTAATTTTGAGATAGAAAAAAAGCAAGGCGAAATTAATTTACAACAGAAAGAAATCAGTAAACAAAAAATTGTTAGAAATAGCTTCATAGGCGGATTTGCTATTGTATTACTTTTTGCTGCCGTGTTTTTTAAACAACGCAATCGAATATCAAAAGAGAAACAACGCAGCGAAGATTTGTTGCTCAACATCTTACCATCAGAAACAGCAGAAGAATTAAAAGCTACAGGTGCTGCTAAAACTAAAAGCTATGAGTCGGTTTCGGTGTTGTTTACCGATTTTAAAAATTTTACACTGGCAAGTGAAAAGCTTAGCCCGGAGGAATTAGTAGCGGAAATAAACTATTGCTATAGCGAATTTGATAAAATTATTACGAAGTACGGTGTTGAAAAAATTAAAACTATTGGCGATGCATATATGTGTGCCGGTGGCTTGCCGGTAACAAATACAACGCATCCAATAGATGTTGTTAAAGCAGGGCTTGAAATGATTCAGTTTATAGAAGCGAATAAAAAGGATCGTATTGAAAAGGGCCAACCTTATTTTGAACTTCGTTTGGGAATACATACAGGACCTGTGGTTGCAGGAATTGTTGGAATTAAGAAGTTTGCCTACGATATATGGGGCGATACAGTAAATACCGCTTCACGTATGGAGAGTAGCGGAGAAGTAGGAAAAGTAAACATAAGTGAAACTACCTATAACATCGTTAAAAAGTACTTTAACTGTACCTCCCGTGGAAAAATTAAAGCAAAAAACAAAGGTGAAATTGAAATGTATTTTGTTGAAAGTTTCATTTAACCACCGTTTCACATTATTTTGTTATTAATTTTTTAAAATCTATAACAGCACAATTTTTTTTGGTATTAAGTTTGCAAAAGATTATGCCCTAACTTAAAAAATAGAGAAATGAAAAAAACAATTTTAGCCTTTGCTACCTTACTTATTGCATTTAGCAGCTTTGCTCAGAAGTATACTAAAATGGGATATTTTAATGCTGTGTTTGAAAACAACGATGTAAAAATAACTGCAGACGATGCTGTTTCAAATGAAAAGTACTTAAAAGTTAAGGTAAGAATCAAGAACAAAACAAATGATTATTTAATTTTTAGAGCGAGTGATTGCGTTTTTAAAGTGAACGGACAGGAGTTGAAGACAGAGGAAAAAATCTTGTTAATTTCACCCAATGACGACGATTTCAGAGTGGTTGATTTGAAAGGAACCGGCTTAATGGTTGAGTCTTTTCAATTGGTGGTTTCAGGCTTGAGTCGTTTTCCGGCGGATGCAGCAGGTATAGCAGCACCTGATTTTAAATTACCTCCAAGTATGAATGATTTTTCAGCAGGTGCATTTAAAGTAAATTTGGTGAGATTCAACAAAGAAACCCAACGTACCGATGCTAAATTTAGAGCACTTTACAGTGGTACAAAAATCGGAATATTTGATCCAAGCCAAGTGGCCATGAAAATGCCCGATGGAAAAGAATTTGCCAACTATAAATCAGATAGAAAATCCTTGATTTTTTTACAAGGTGAGGAAGATACATTTACCACTACTTGGTTGAATGATATGATGCCTGGCTCTGGTGATATGCAAAAAGTTGATATGATGATTTTGTGGAGAAATGCTTTCAAGGAAGTAACTCCAACGCCAATGGATGCTCAAACACTTGATATAAAGTTTAGCCCAGCACTTTCAAAATAAGTTTAGAACCCAATTTTTAGTAAAAGCCGGAATTTAATTTTCCGGCTTTTTTATTTTAGTAGTTAAGCCCAATGCCTATATTTTGTTGATTATTGGAATGCTTGTAACAGAATTTTCAATTAATTTAGCAGTCTAAAAATAAGTCAAACACCAAATGTTCTTTTTATGAAAAAAAAATCTACTTCTTTTATTGCACTTTTAACTGTAGTAACCTTATTCTTTTCTGCTACTACGGTATCCTTTGCCCAGTATCAAAATGCATTGGATTTTGATGGAAATAGTGATTTTGTAAATGTACCCAATGCCTCAGGTTTGATTGCTGGAAGTAACACTAAAATATCGCTTTCGTGTTGGGTAAATTTAAAAACAGCTCCTGCAGGATTTCCAGATTTTGATGGGTATGCCGGTTTTAGAAATAACACTACTGCCGACTTTTATTTAGTTGCGTTAAGCGGAACTACTTTAGAAGCCCGCTACAGAAACAGTTTAGGAACATTTTATACAATTACTTACACCGGTTTGCAATTAAACACCTGGCAACATTTTGTGCTTACTTACGACAATGCAAAACTTAGATTATATAAAAATTCAGTTTTAGTTGATTCGCTTAACGCAAGTGGAAACATCACTGCTACCACTGTTCCATTAACTATTGGAAATGTGATTTTTAATGCAACCAACTTTTTGTTGAACGGAAAAGTAGATGAAGTAGGACTATGGAATAAGGCCTTAACCCAAAGTGAGATTAACTGTGTGTATAAAAGTCCAATTGATGTTGCTAGTCCGAATTTGCAATTGTATTACGATTTTAATCAAGGAATTGCTGGATACAATAATGCTTCTGTTAGTAACCTACTTCCCAAATTTGGAAGTATTAACGGCACTTTACAAACTTTCAACCTAAACGGCAATACTTCAAATTTTGTTGATGGAGTTGTAAACTACACACCATTAGTTGTAAACAAATGTGCCGGACAAAGTCATGTTTTCAATTCACAAACACTTACCAGTACAGGCAGTTATTCGCAGTATTTAACAGGAGCTTCAGGATGTGATTCAGTGGTTGTATTAACACTTCGAATTCCGGATACATCAATCGTGTTAAATGGTTCTAGTTTAGCAGTCGATTTTGTTCCGGGAGCTACTTACCAGTGGAAAAATTGTACAACACATACAGCAATCGTTGGAGCTACAGGTAATACCTATACTCCAACCGCAAATGGTGCTTATTATGTAGTGATTAATTTACCCGGTACTATTACTTCTTGTTTAGATTCATCCGCTTGTTTCAATTTGTTGAATGTGGGTGTGAACGAAAATAGTAAATCAACTAGCTTTTCGCTTTATCCCAATCCAGTTCAATCTCAGCTTAACCTTGAGTTTGGAAATATCCAAAAAGAGCTTTTAGTGGTTATTTCAGATATTACCGGCAAACAAGTATGGAAATCGAACTTTACAAATGTTACCTCTGTGAGAGCAGATGTATCTCACTTAAAGGAAGGAATTTATTTTGTTGAAACTACGTTTGATGATAAAGTTAAAGTAAGCAAACTACTCAAAGAGTAATTTCATTATACAATTATAGAAGGGCAATAAACACTGTTTTTTGCCCTTTTTTATTTTGTTGACCAAAGATGTTATTTTTGAGCAATGATGTGTAAGTTGATTTTACACTATCATTTTTTGCTTATTCACGCTATCATCTATTAAATCAATTTAACTGGAAATTTACATGCTCAAAAAATTCGGATTCAATATATTACTATTGGCATTAAGCGGGAACTTATTTTCACAAACCGAAGAAAAGCACCTCAAAAATATTCGCCAACTCACCTATGGAGGTGACAATGCCGAGGCATATTTTAGTTATGATGATAGAAATTTAGCCTTTCAATCGAACAATAAAAATTGGGGTTTGCAATGCGATCAGATATTTAATTTATCAATTGAAGCTGCTGCAAAGGATAGTAGCTATAAACCTATGTTGATTAGCACAGGATTGGGGCGTACTACTTGTTCCTATTTTTTAAAGGATGGAAAGCATATTTTGTATGCTTCAACACATGCTGCTAATAAAGCTTGTCCTGAAAATCCAGCTCCTCGTGCCGACCATAAATATTTATGGGCAGTGTATGCATCGTTTGATATTTACATTGCTGATTTAACCGGTACTATAACCAAAGTACTTACTGAAAATCCTGGTTATGATGCAGAAGCTACTGTTTCACCAGATGGAAATTCAATTGTATTTACCAGCACAAGAAGTGGTGATTTAGAATTATGGACCATGAACATTGATGGAAGCAATTTGAAGCAAATAACCCATGAATTAGGCTACGATGGAGGTGCATTTTTTTCGCCCGATGGAAGGAAGTTGGTTTTTCGTGCATCTCGCCCTAAAAGTGAGGCCGAGAAAACTGAATACAGGGATTTACTTTCACAAGGTTTAGTGATGCCAACTAACATGGAAATATATACATGTAATGTTGATGGATCAGAAATGAAACAAGTAACACAGTTGGGCAAAGCTAATTGGGCTCCTTACTTTTTGCCGGATGGAGATAAGATTATTTTTTCTTCCAATCATGATTCGGATCGTGGTTATAATTTCAATTTATTTACCATTAATTTGGATGGAAGTGGATTGGAAAAAATTACACAACTCAGTAATTTTAATGCTTTTCCAATGTTTTCACGCGATGGCAAGCACTTGGTTTTTTCGTCGAATCGAAACAATCATGGCACCCGTGATACGAATTTATTTATTGCCGATTGGGTTAAATAAACAGTAAAATCTAAAGCATAATTAATTGTATTAATAGAATTGAAAAAGGATGAAAAAAAGTGTATTCGTTGCTTTATTGTTAGGATGTAGTACTTGGGGGTATTCCCAAAAAATTAGTAGTAGCAATCTAAAGAAGGATTTGAGTTATTTAGCCTCCGATAAACTGGAAGGCCGAGGAACTGGGTTGAAAGGTTGTGAATTGGCTGCTGAGTATATTGCCCAGCAATTTAAATCAATAGGACTTTTACCAAAAGGTGAAGATAAGGGATATTTAAAAAGCTTTACCGTAAAAGTAGCAGCTAATCCGCATGCATCGGTTGATTCGGCAGCGCATGAAGTGACAAGTTCAAACGTTATTGGTTACATCGATAACCAAGCCGAAAACACTATTATTATTGGAGCGCATTACGATCATCTAGGAATAGGAAAAGATGGAAATTCACTCGACGCGAATCCACAAGGTAAAATTCATAATGGAGCCGACGATAATGCTTCCGGTGTTGCAGGTGTATTGGCTTTGGCTAATTTTTACCAACACAATAAATTCAAAGAGAAGAACAATTTTCTGTTCATTTGTTTCTCGGGAGAAGAATTAGGTTTATATGGTTCAAAAAAGTTCTGTGAAAATCCTACAGTTGAATTAACAAAAGTGAACTTTATGATAAACATGGACATGATTGGTCGTCTCGATTCATTAAACCGTTTACTTGTTTATGGAGTAGGTACAGCTGCACCCTTTGTAAAAATAGTTGAGGCTAAGAATAGCATTTTTAAGTTAAAATTGGATAGTTCAGGAATAGGTCCCAGCGATCATACATCCTTTTATTTAAAGGACATTCCAGTGTTACATTTTTTTACCGGACAACATGCTGACTACCATAAACCAAGTGATGATATTGAAAAAATAAACTTTATTGGAATTCAAAAAGTACTGGAATATATTACAGCTTTAATCGATGAATTAGATAAAGGACCAAAGCTTACATTTTTGAAAACTCGAAACGCAGACAATGAAAATACTCCCAAATTTAAGGTTACATTGGGGATTATGCCCGACTATGTTTATGAAGGAGTAGGAGTAAGGGCTGATGGAATTACCATTGGAAAACCAGCCTCTAAGGCAGGTATGCAAAAGGGAGATATTGTTATAAAATTGGGAGATATTTTAGTTAAGGATATGCATACTTATATGGAGGCTTTATCGAAATTTAAAAAGGGCGATACAACAAAGGTGGAAATTATGCGAGGTAAAGAAAATCTAACATTAGATATTTCTTTTTGAATTAACTACAAGTAAATCTATTTAAGTATGGTCAAATAATCAATGGCATTTTTACTTAAACCCTGGTATTACAAATTGAGCTGTACTATATCTATTTTCATCAATCAATTTGCAGATGTAAACTCCATTGGTTAAAGCACTCACATCAATAGTTTGCAATTGGCTCCAGGGAGGAAGTTTGCGTTGCAGTATAAATTTGCCATCTATAGTATAAATCTCCAGCAATTTAGTTTTTGCTGTCGGGGTGTAACTTATGTGAAGCGCATCCTGCAGAGGGTTAGGATAAACCGAAATTTCAATTTTTGCATTCCTTGTAACATGATTCTTAATTCTCAACTGCAATGTATCGCACACGCTGCCACTATCGGCACCTAAAAAGTAGTTGGGATGCAAAGGAAGCGAGCGGATGTTGAAAGTTTTTAGTGCCACTCCGTGTTGTATAACATTGCACGCAACACCGGCGCTATCGGGCGAGTCAATTACATGCAGGTAAGGAGTGGAAGTAATAGAGGCTATGTAAATTTTACCATCGGGTCCCAATTGCTGATAGAAAAATAAAGTTGGATATCCCAGAGAGTCCACAAAATTATCGTATATCGCAACGGTATCGAGTGTAGCAGCAATATTAACCGAATCTAAATTAAACTGGTACAAGTATGTTAAATCAGAAATATACAATTTACTTGAATTAGCCGAAAAGGCAAGTCCGCCCGAATCCATAGTATCGGGAAAAGCAATGTGCACCGGATTGCTGAAAATACCCGAGCAGCGGTCGAAATCGTAAATATTTAAAAAATCAATACCATCAAAGCGTCCAAATTTTTTACCATCGGGCGAAAAGCAACATTGAGCAAATCCTTGATACCATCCCGATGGCGGAAGCCCTATGGTTTGGTTGGGCATAGACTGTATGCCCGAAGGAGTAATGAGCAGCACCTGGTATTGATTACTGCGGTACTTAGGCGCTACCAGCCACCAATCGCGCCCGTTGGCATGCTTGCAGGCGGCGATTAATCCAAACTCAGCCATGGTATCGTTAAAAGCAATGTTGTTTTTACTGGTCACTGCCCCAAGTCCATTATTCAAGCTCATATCAATTACACTAAAATATGCTTTGAATGGAAAATAGGTGTAATTGTTACTCCCGTCTGCCCAACTATGAAAAAGATAATATTTGTTGCTGTCGCCCGGAAATGGGATAATAATAGCTGCTCTGCCACTTGGATTGTAAGGGCTGGATGAAGCAACTCCGGCGTGCAGACGGCTTCCATTCAGCATAGTATCTTCGCTGGCATCGGCTATCCATTTGCCATTTGTGTAAAACAATAAGTTACCTTGCCGATCACAAATTGATGCATTGGCTACACTCATCCACATTTTACGAACCATACGTGTAATGGCAAGGCTGTCGTTTAGAAATTCTACATTGGTTCCACTTCCATAATATACGGTATTTAATCCTCCATATCCTAGGTACCATCGGTTGGTTAATCCTTGCGAATTGCACAAAAAAGGATAAAGTACTAATAATAAAATGAGTTTTTTCATTCTTAAATTTTATATCAGAGAGAGGCAAAATAAGTTTACGCCTTTCCGTAAGTGTATTTATTTTATTAAAACAAGTTTATCCTTTTTCAATATCTCATTTCCATTTAATATATCGAAATCCTGACCTTGTGAAATTATTCAATTTAAATCAGGTACTTGGTTTATTTTAATTGAAAACAAGCATTACTAAGAATTAGAATAAATGAGATGAAAATATATAAAAAATATGGCTTGTGAAAGCTGCAAAGTTGAGGTAAAGGATGCATTAGTGGAATTAGATATTTCGCCTGTGAAAGTTGAATTAGGAGAAGTTGAAACAACCAAAGAAATTTCAGATGACGATAAAAGGCTTTTAAATAAAAAAATCAAAAAGGTAGGATTAGAGTTGTTGGAAAAAAAGCAAGGAGTTTTAATTGAGAAAATTAGAAAGGTAATTATTGAATATGTATACAAATCTGACGAGAAGCCTAATATTAAATTCTCAGTATTATTGAGCGAAAAATTAAACCACAGTTACACCTATTTAGCAAACTTTTTTTCGGAAGTAGAAGCCACTACAATTGAACAATTTATTATAGCATTAAAAATTGAAAGAATAAAGGAGTTAATTATTTTTGAAGAAGATACCTTGTCTGAAATTGCCTACAAGTTGCATTACAGCAGTGTTTCACATTTATCTTCACAATTTAAAAAGGTAACAGTATTAACACCAACACATTTCAAATCGTTGAAGGAGAAACGAAGAATTGCCATACAAAATATTTGAAAAGAAAAGAGTGGTAGTAAAAGGCTGGACTATAATCGAGTTTTTAGGTAAATTACTGAATTAATGCGATGGTTGTTTAAGCTCCTTTCAATCGTTTATTTACACGATATTCAGCATCAAGTACTTTAATTTCGTCAATAAGTCTATCCACATCAGAAATACTGGTTCCATCGTATATGCCTCTAATATGTAAATCCTTATCGATTAAGTAAAGGTTACTTTGATGTGCTATTTCTTTGCTGTTAGCAGGAATAATTTCTAAACCTGAACTAGCAAATCGCAGCAAATCATGTCTGCTACCGCTCGCGATACTCCAAAAATCGGGATTGGCATGAACCATTCGACTATAGCGTTTTAAAATTGGAATAGAATCAAGTTCGGGATTCACCGATAAAGCTACAATTTTAAACGCTTTGAGGTAATTTAATTGCTTTTGCATGCGGAAAAATTGCGCCGAAATTTTTGGACAAGAAGAAGTGCAAGCAGTGCAAATTAAGGCTACTACTGTTATTTTTCCTTTAAACTCTTTGGGTGTAATACTTTTTTGGTCTTGGTTAACAAACAAAAAATCGGGAAGTTGAGTGTAAATGGTGTCTTTACCATTACTTGCTAACTGTTTTGTTCCAAAGTAATTCAGGCGTTTGTATAAACCAGCGGGATTTTCTAGAAATGGTTTGCGTATCATAAAAATATAAAACGCAAAACATAAAACTGTGGGTATAATAAAAATAGAAAACAGCAAAACCCGCTTTAATTTTGCGGAAATTTTGCTGTTTTCGGGCATGTGATTAATTAGTTATTTATTCGTGAGCAGCTTCTGCGTGTTCACTGTGCTCTGGTTTATCTGTAATATTTTTATCCATCACCATGCGGTACTTTTTAGCATAGGTACCTTCACCTAAATCGGCAATAAATACAAGGTAAATAATGAATACAATAAAAGGAACCAAAACGGCATATTTAAAAGCTTTTACTTCATCACCAAGATGCATAAAAGAAAGCACAATATATCCGGCCTTTACTATAGTAAATCCAATAAAAATAACTTTAAGTGCAAATTCCGAAAAGTGGGTATTGTAAAATCCAACCATTAATTCTACTAAGGTAATTCCCAACATAATCCAGAAAACATTCCAGAGTTTGCGTCGTTTCGTTTTTCCTTCTTCTTCACTGTGGTGAGCCATTAGCTCATACTGAGGATAGTTATCGTTAAATTCTGACATAGCTTATTTCTATTTTTGAAATTGATTAATGAATTATAATAAGTAGAAAAAGGTAAATACAAATACCCAAACTAAATCCACAAAGTGCCAGTACAAACCAACTTTTTCAACCATTTCGTAATGACCGCGTTTTTCGTAAGTACCATTTAATACATTCAGAAATATGATAAAATTAATTACCACACCGCTAAATACGTGGAATCCATGGAATCCGGTTATGAAAAAGAAAAAATCTCCGAAAACAGGTAAACCATATTCGTTGTAAGATAAATTTGCGCCGTGAACAAGGGTATCTTTCCATTCTCCATCAACTAAAATATTGCGAATAGCTCCATGTTCAGTTCCAACAATAAAGTGGTACCATTCCCAAGCTTGAGAACCAACGAATGCTAAACCACCAATAATGGTCCAAAACATCCACTTTGTTACTGCTTTACGATCATTACGATGTCCAGCTTCAACGGCTAGTACCATGGTAACCGAACTCATAATCAAAATAAATGTCATTAATCCTACATAAGCTAAAGGAATATGACCTTCATAAAAAGGAAAGTGCGTAAATACATCACCCGGATTTGGCCAAACATCAGGGTATTTGTGACGCATAAAACCATAAGCTGATAGTAATCCTGAAAAAGTAAAGGCATCGGAAATAAGGAAAAACCACATATACATTTTTCCATAACTAATTCCAAATGGAGAAACCCCACCGCCCCAGTTAGGTTTTGATTTGTTTAAAGCTGCATCGTGCGACATAGTTCAAATTAAAGTTAAAAATAGTATTAGCTTTCAAAAAAAAATTTGTGCAAGTTTAACTAATAAAGATTAGAAAAAAGAATAAATATATCCATAATCCATCTAGGAAATGCCAGTAAGTGGCGCAAAGCTGCAAGGATAAATAGTTTTGCGCAGTGTATTTATTTTTCAACGCCTTTATGTTAACAGCTAATAAATAGAGCATGCCGCCCAGTAAATGTGCTAAGTGCAAACCTGTTAATACAAAGAAAAAGGAACCGGAAGCATTGCTGTCTTTACCGGCAAAAAATACCTTTTGTTCCGAAAGTTGCGACCATCCCATAAACTGACAAATCATAAAACCAATTCCCAAAACTAAGGTTGCAGCCAAAGCCTGTTTAATTTGAGAAAAGTTATTTTTTTTAGCAGCCATTAAAGCAAAGTTCATCGTAAGACTGCTAAGTAACATGAGCGCGGTACTGAAGTAAAAAGCCTGAGGCATGGTAAAAACCAACCAATTTCCTTCTGCGTGTCGCACCACATAAGCACTCGTTAAACCACCAAAAAGCATGACCATACTGCCTATAGCAACATACAGCATTGGTTTGGCGGTTTTTTTTCTAATTTCTTGCTTTTCAGCGTAATTAAGGGAGCTCATACTAAGTATTAAATTGTTTTATCAAAAAGTAAGGCAAGTTGTACTAATGGCAAATAACCAAAAGAACCAAACATAAGTTGCTGTGCTGCTTTTAGTGAACAGGTTTTGAACAAATGAATAGCTTGTAGTGAAAATAAAATACCGCATAGTGTAATAATTACAGCCGAAACAGTACCCGAAATTCCAAAGAAAACGGGCATTAAACTGATAGGAACTAAAAATAAGGTATATACCAAAACTTGAAAAGCACTTGCTTTATCACGTCCTCCGGGAGAGGGAAGCATTCTGAAACCGGCTTTTTTGTAATCGTCGTCGAGCACCCAGGCGATTGCCCAAAAATGCGGAAACTGCCACATAAATTGCACTGAAAACAATATCCATGGCTCAATTTCGCTGAGGTTATTGGTAGCCGCTATCCATCCTAACATGGGTGGAATAGCTCCCGGAAAAGCCCCAACAAATACAGCAAATGGTGTTTTTTGTTTTAAGGGAGTGTAAACAACTGTATATAAAAATAGTGCAAGCGTTCCTAACAAACCACTTAAAGGATTCATAAAATACCATAAAATGGCTATACCGGCTACTCCGAATACTATTGAAATGGTGTAAGCTTCAGTTAAACTCATACGACCGGTAGGCAAGGGGCGATTTGCTGTGCGTGACATAAGTTTGTCGAGGTTTCGTTCAATAATTTGATTGAAACCATTGCTGGAAGCGGTTACTAAAAAACCACCAATAATTAAAAAGCTTAGCTTCGAATAATCGATTACATCTGAAGCCAGCATAAAACAAAAAGCTGCCGACATTACCACCAGTGTGGCTAGTCGCAGCTTTACAAACATAAAAAGGTCGCTTAGCTTACTGGTAGTTACAAGGGCATTGTCAACAGGTAAATCTTGCGTATTTGCAGGATTTGTATCACTCATTTAATTGGCTTACTAATTTTTGAGGCTGCAATTTTACTGATAATTTGCTGAGTTTGCAATGCTATTGAAAATTAAAATTTTTCTAAAATAACGACGGCATTTACAATGTCTTTAAGATGGGTAAGTGATACATGAATTTTGCTAATCTTTTTTTTCTGAACAGTAATTAAAGTATCGCCGATTAATTCAATATCGGGTTTTCCCAAACGGTTGTTTTTGATAATGACTTCATTAAACGACATTTTTCCACGCCAACCGGTACCAAAGGCCTTGAAAAATGCCTCTTTTGCAGCATATCGAGCAGCATAATTTTCACCTTTATTTTTTTTCGATTCGCAATAAGCAATTTCGCTATCGCTAAAAATGCGTTTTTTACCGGCAATACTACCTACTAACTTTTCTACTCTTTGAACCTCAATAATATCGGTACCAATTCCAAAAATCATTTGTGTTAGTTGATTAAGGCTATGAATAATTAAAATTCTAATTGAAGTTTAAAACGAATGCCAAATTTAGTAATATTTGGACGGTCGAGATAAGATAAACGCCACAAGGCATCAATTCGCAATACTTGAAAAATATTTTCAATCCCTACGCTTGTTTCATAGTAAGGATAACTCAATGTACTAAGGTTTGCGGGTAAGTCTAGTATACTTTGGTTAGCTGCACTTAATTTACCAACCAGTGCTTTTCCTGAAACAACTTCACGCCAATTGAGTTTTTTAATCAAGGGAATTTTATTGAATAACAATCCTTCAAAGTGCTGCGAAATCGCAAGACTGGCATATTGATCACTTACAAATTCAAAAAGATTCATGGTATTAAATGTATTTTCATTATATAAGTAGGTTTGATTTCCGGCATGTATTTCAAGCAACGGAAAAGGAACATTTCCCCATATTTTACCTGCATCAACTTTGTACCTGAAGGTACCTAAAATTCCCAATTTAATTTTGTCTTTCACACTTAACGACAATTTTTGATAGGCATACTCACCATTCAAAAAACCTTTTATACCATAGTAAAAATGCACATCTAATATTGGAAATTGAGTTCCTAAACTAATACGTTGATGATTACCACTAATAAATCGCTCTCCATAAGCAAAGCGCGTATGCACCGAAAATTCAACAGTTGTAATCTTGGTTACATTGGCAAATTGGCCGGGGCTATTTTCTTTATCGTACACTAAATCTCCTGTAGGAATTAGTTCTTTACGTTTAAATTGAAATTTATTTCCAAATCCATTGAACCAATCTTTTTCAAAAAAGGCATTTATTTCACGTACCTTATTGTAAGTGCGAATTTGTGTTCGCCGTAACGCAGACGTAATTATATTATCATCCTTAAAAATACCTTGTGCCAAACCAAATTGTTCTACATCTTCACGATAAGTTGCACTTAATAAACTCCGTGGAATTCGCTTAAAAAAGTAGTTTACGGTTGCACCATATTTAAAATTCTGATCGAGTGTACCGTATGCTAGATACCCACTAAATCCTAAATGCTTATCAAATTTTGTATTTGTTCGAGCACTTAATTTAAAGCGATTTCCTTCTAATGCGTTAAAACTATAGGTGGTAAAATAAGGACCAAAATCAACAACTCCCCATGAATTGTAGCCTTTCACAACGTTGGTATAAAATTTAAAAATTGGAACCTTCGGAATTGAATCTGCAATGGTATATACATCCCTGTCATGTGCACTTAACGAATCGTGTCGCGCGCTTGCCCAAAAGTCAGCGGATTTTATAGTACTGCTGTCGTTCATTACAATATTTTCGGGATTCAAATAAAATGATTCTTCTCTCAATTCATTGATTTTAAAGTTTCGATAAGTACTGATTTTACCGCCGGTAAAATGTTGCTTACGCAATTTGTGCGGAATTAAAATAGCTGCATCAAAGTGCAATTCATCCTTTGTGAGCATCCACACTTCTTTTTGAACCTGTTTGAATTCTTGTTTGAATATAAAACTTTGTATATAGTTAATATTCGCGTCTTTTACGATTCCGGCTTCAATATTTTTGATTGCAAAAGTGGTATCGTTTATCCACATTTCACCGGCAAATGTGAGCTCTTGCTTTCGTTTTGGCTGAAAGGAAACTTTGTAACAAAAGCGATTTTCAATATATGCGCTATCCAACAAATAGTATTTGTAAAAGGCAAATCCGGCGTTTGAAACAGGACTAACAAAGGCTCTTCCAAATACTAAAATATCGTTATCGTACACATTAATATTTTGATAGGTATCTCCTAAAAGTCGCGATACGCTTTCATTTTGCATACCTCCAGTTTTTGTAGCTTTAATTATTTCCTTTTTTTGAGAAGGATTTTTTCGGAAGTAAAAATCGCTTAACGACTCAGAAATAAATAGCGGTAAATAGTAATCATTTTCAATTGTATCGACATAATTAAATATGAATCGAAAAGGGCGTAAGAATAAATTCTTGCGTAGTTTCGGTTGGAAGTTTTTTAAGTCAAATTCAATTTTATTATACGCTTCATATTCGTAAGCGTCGAGTTTGGATTTGTTATTGATGTCTTTATTAGCAATAGTAGCACGAATTATTCGCCAAGCAGGATTTTCAAAATCTCTCGCATTTACTACTACTTCCTTTAGTTCTAATCCGCTACTTTTAAGCACAACTGTTACAAATTGAGCTTTATCTTTTTTTATAGCAATTGTAGTTGTTTTGTATCCTATGAGCGAAAAACGAAGGGAATCAGAAGCATAATAAGTCTCTATCGAAAAAGTTCCATCAAAATCGGTGATGGTACCTATTTTGGTTCCCTTAAAAGTAACATTTACAAAAGGCAATAGTTCCTTGCTTTGTTCGTCGATCACTTTGCCAGAAACACGTGTTGTTTGAGCTCTCAATGCGTAGCTTGCCAGCACAAAACTGACAAATACACTAAGCGAAATAACTAATTTTAATTTGCTTGCTCGCACTTTTGTAATTGTTCGGTAATGTGTTGTACTTCTTTTTGAAGGGGAATTTCTTTACTCAATGCAAGCTTGTAATAATAAATAGCCTTTAAATTATTTTTCTGAGTAGCGTAATAATCACCCAATAAAGCATACACTTCATACTGCTCCGGATTGCTAACAATAAAAGCGTTCTCGATGGTAGTATTCAAAGCTGATTTGCTTTTAACGCAGTTAGTTATGTGAGTTGCAATTACTTTGTAGCGTTTAAAATTGGCATAGCTATTTGTATACAAAAATGAATCAGCCGCAAGGGTTAAGATTTCTTCCGTAATCTCCTTTTTTACATTCAATCCCGCACAAGATGAAAATACTTTTGTTATATCATAACATACATATTTTCCTAGTTGAAATGGCTGAGTGCTTACCCATATTAATCCTTTTGCAGGTTCCATAATTACTGAATGATGTGCAATTAATTGATTGATTGATTTTTCATTTCCCAAACCAATATTTTCATTGTTCAAACCTTCTGTATTGCGCAAAATTTCTGCGGCTTCACGGGGTCCAATTTGCCCATACGAATCAATTAGTTGTTTCATTCGTTTATACCGGTACATGGAGGAAGAACTTTTTTTGTTTTCAATATTTACAGGGTCGTTTTCAAAAACCTCACTTTGGAAATTATTCGAGCAAATAATATAATTATCAGTTGTTTCGAGCAGTCCTGTTTGAGTTGGGGATTTTTCAATTGTGCTAGTTTTGCCTTCTTTTGCTGAACCAATGAATATACTTTCTGACACAAAAGTTTTACGCTTATCAGCAATGGTTTTTGCTTCCTGAATGGTAGAAGCGTATTGTAGGATTTCTCGTGCAACCAGCGAAATAGGAGTTGCTGAACCGCTAGGTATGTCAGACTTAGAAGCATTAATGGTTACTGTTAATCCTTTGTCGTTCATACCGGAAACGGCACCAACAAATCCACCCCAAGTAATGAACACAAATTTATTTCCATGTATAGGATTGTAAAAACATACCACCTTATCTTTTGCAAAATCGTCACCAACATAAAAATCGAAATTACGTGCAATCAATAAATTTCCGTCTGAACTTTTGGCATTCCATGCTGAAAAGGCAGTACAGCCTACAACCATATTTTTATCTTGCAAAGCATGACCAATATCGTGGGCTGCATGGTAATTTAAACTGCGTTGGTATTTTGAACCAATAAAATCATATTCATCATTGAGTGCATTTGACACTCCGTATATTTCTTGTTTGTATTCTTCGGATATAAATTTATCTAAGTCGCGGTTAAACCAAGCAATAGCGTATTTTAAGTAGTTGAGGTAAGTTTGTGACGGAATAAGTTTTTTTATTTGACGAATAAAATATACTTCCTGCAACTGAACCAACTCTTGTGCAAGCTTTCCATTTATCAAACCTCTTTCGTAAGGATCCTCTGCTTCAACATACATCTCCCACAAACCGGAATTACTTTTCTTTATCCAGGAATTTTTTAGGGCATAAAAATCGGAATCCAATTTTAAACGTTGTAAATTATTTAGGGTAATGTTTTTAGGAATAGGAGGATAAACTATGGCCACCGATCGAAAGTAAAATACAGCTGTTACCAACAGTAACAGAATGATAGCTAAACTATAAAGTACTATTTTTTTCATTTAAAATTTCGGCAATTACTTCTTCGCACTATGTTTACAACCAGAATTAAGCAATAAAGTTTTTGTAAATTCCTCTTATTTAATTTAGGGTGTTATTTTTTTAGCCTGCAAATATACGTCTAATCGTGCCTTTATGACACGAAATTTTTACTGGTATAACAATTGAAAATTAATTGTATGGACTTAAAAGCTCAACAAAAAAGCAAACAATTTCATACCTGGTTTTTTCCAGTTGCTTTTGTATTTGTATTATGGGTGATAAAATCATGCGAAGTAGTTTTTCACAAAGAATTTTTTCGTTGGGGTGTATATCCTCGAGAAATTAAAGGATTAATAGGTGTTATAGCAGCACCTTTGCTTCACGGTGATTTTGCCCACTTGTTTTCGAATACAATTCCTTTACTGGTTTTGGGTGCAGGCTTATTTTATTTTTACAGACAAATTGGATATAAAGTGTTTTTATTTATCTACCTAATATCAGGTTTGTGGGTTTGGATATCTGCGCGCCCTTCATACCATATTGGAGCAAGTGGAGTTGTCTATGGTTTAGCCGCATTTTTATTTTTAAGCGGAGTTTTACGTCAACATAAATACCTGATGGCCTTTTCACTCTTTGTAGTGTTTTTGTATGGAAGTTTAATTTGGGGTATTCTACCACTGCAGCAAGGTATTTCCTGGGAAAGTCATTTAATGGGAGCTTTGGCAGGAATTGTAAGTGCTATTTATTATCGAAAAATCGGTCTTCAAAAAGAGCAATTTGTATGGGAAGATTCTCCGGATGATGAGGATGAAAATGCACTGTGGAAACAAACTGAAATTGAAAAATTTATTCCGGATGAACAACTTCAACAACCGGAAATTACTATTACCTACAAAGTAAAACAATCAGCAGAAAAGCCTGAATAGTCTTAGTTTTAACCTAAAAAAATTAACTCTTATTAAAGGATACTAGTAATTTTTTGTTTTTAAGGAATAGTTAAATCCGGTACCCAGGTACTTAACATCGCCAACGGAATTGTTAAAATACATAGTATCCGTATTGGATGTACCAGTTTGATGATAGGTGATTTTATCACATATAAAAGTTCCGGCCGGAACCGTAACACTAACATTCTTAGCAATTACAACATAGGTAGCAGTTGTTGCACCATTAGTGGAAGTCCAGGTATCGCCAACTACTGTATTAGATTTACGGTACTTATGGTTGGCTGTTAATGTTTGACTAGGTGATTGATACAACCATCCACCGCACTCTTTTGAATAAACTGAATCGTTTATTAAACTGCTGCTAAGTATGGTTTTAAACTGATTGCCTCCAAAATTTTTTATTGTATGTGTCAAAATAAAAGTAGAAGAAAAATAGCTAAAGTCATAGGTTAATATATGACCGGCTGCAAGATAGCTCATTATTGGTGTACCACAAGTATCAGTTGGAGTAACAACTGGAACTGAAGTATCAGGAGTTGTTTCTTCGGTATCTTTTTTACAGGAGCTAAGATAACTAACACCAAATATTACTAAACAACCTAGAGCAAGAAGTGACTTTTTATTTCTCATAAATTATTGATGCTAATTGATAATGGATATTTACAAACCTACGAATTTTTACTATATAATTAGCGTTTGAGTAACTATGCAAATTATAATTTGTCTTCACCAATTGTATGAATACAGGCAGCTTTTGTCTGTAATAAAGAATCAAAATTTAATACCTATTAAAGGTAGCATATACATATTGCAAATATGCCTTAGCGTTAAGATCATTAATTTTTGAGTAGCTGTTGTTTGCTATATTTTTTTTCTCCACAAAGGAGTATGCAATACTATCACTATTGCTAATCCAACCAAGTACTGTTTCATTGCTGTAATAGGCAAAATCCTTCGTTCGCGGATTCAATAAATTTTTGCTCCATACATAACTAGTGCTAGCTATATTTAGCTGATTTAATAGAGTGGCAGCAATATCGTGTTGATTCCCAATTTTAGAACATCGGTACTTTTTAAATTCTGATTTAAGTGCATTTCCAAAAAACAACAATGGAATGTGTTTAGCTTTTGCAAGGTTCATATCATTGTTTTGAGGTAAACGGTGACCATGATCTGCAACCAAAACAAAAAGTGTGTTGTTATACCATTTTTGTTTAGCGGCTTTTTGGAAATATTGCTTTAAACATTCATCTGTGTATGCGGCTGTATTTCTAAATCGGTTGGCTTCGTCTTTTCCTTTGAATTTAGGAGTGTTAGGAACTTCAAATGGTTCGTGATTGGTTAAGGTTAAAACTACAGAAAAAAACGGTTGCTGTTCATTCGATAAATCTGACAACTGTTTGTTAAGTACAAATTCATCATGCGCTCCCCATTTGCTATTTAGTTGTGCTGTAGAATAATCTTCTATATCGCTAATTTTTTCAATTCCCGATTGACGAAGATATGCTCCAATATTGGCAAATTCTATTTCGCCTCCATAATAAAAAGAAGAGTGATAGCCGTGTGATGATAGGTCTTTGTAAAGCGATGGCAATTTGCTAACTTTTGAAGTATGTTTAATTATTGACTGATCGGGTTGAGCCGGAAATCCACTAAGTATGCTAACTAATCCCTGATCCGTTCGCATACCGCTACCATATATTTGGGTAAAAAGCAAGCCTTCTGAAGCTATACTGTCAAGTGTTGGACACACACCTTTTTCTCCACCCAAACTATTCATAACATCGGCAGTGTGGCTTTCTAGAATCAGAAAAATAATGTTAGGTTGTTCTGTATTTACTATTCGAGGAATGCTGTCTGATGTTGTTTTAAACAAATTATTTACCAGTAGTTCAGCATTTTTTTCTTGCATAAATTGATATTTTTTTTCATTCGCATCATGGCTCCAAATAGTATTTCCTAAATACCATACTGAATTTACCGCAGCATGATTAACTACAGTAGACGATGAAAAATAAGCTGAACTTTCGTTTATTGGAATCAATTGAAAACCACCACGTGCCGCTATGCCAAGTAATATAGGTGAAATTAACGTAAAGGCAAGATTAGAAACTACCTGCTTTTTTTGAATTTCATTTTTTTGTTTCAAAATTTTGAGCCAAATCTTGAAGAAAAAATACTGCATCGCACATATCAAAACAAGTGCAATTAGCAAATAGCTGATTTTAACTGAAGCAATTATTTCCTTCGGATAGAGTAAAAATGAAAGTGCACGTTTATTAAGTAAGCTCTGCCATTCTTTGTACAGCAAGGTATTTCCTAAACACGCCAAGAGTACAATCAACAATAAAATAAACGATACACTATTTGTTATTCGAATACTAATTGAATGTTTAACTAATAGCTGAAATAATATTAAGAAATAAGAAACTATCGAAAGATAACAGGCTGTTGCTAAATCCAAGCGCAAACCGTGAACAAACAAAGTAGTGATTTCGAACCAGTGTGAGTTTGAAAACAGTGAAAAGTTATAGATGATGAAGAGTAATTTTTGGATGAAAAAAAAGAACATCCAAAAAAGTATTATATAAAAAAGTTGAAGAAAATTTCTCAAAATATTAATCAATTTTTATGAGTTGACCTTGGTCGTTTAACTCAGCCCCAACTTTTACCGGATTGCCTTTATAATAAATATTTCCAAGGTAATCGAGCCTTGCAAAAAGTTCGTAAGATACTTGAACAACTAAATCGTTGGTTCCTTTATTTGTAACAAAAGTATAAGCAGTAGTTAAATCAGAAGCATCGGTATATCCATTCCCTACTTGATAAATATAATTAATTCCTGCCTTTCCATGCAAGGTTAAATCAAGCTGCCCTGTAGCCATGTTAAAGTGACCTTCTGTTATATCTAATAATAAATCAACACTGCCGGTTCCTCTATGGCAATCGAGTGTAAAAATACTGTCGGTTATATTTTTACTGCAACGTATATTACCGGCGCCTCGGTAGATTAAATGGATAAGACTTTTACAATGTACTTCTATATTTATTTCTTTTTTATAACTCCTTAAAAAATTAAATTTATTCGTGTTTTTAAGAATTAATTTACCCTCTTTTACTGTTGTAACAATGTCAGGAATTAAATTCTCACCTGCTTCAATTATTACTTTATTTACGGTATCAGGTACAATTAAAACATTAATAGTGTTGAATACCTCCAATTCATTAAAATTTTCTAAAGCCCTTTCTTCAATAGTAATTTCGCCAGTTGTTTGAATAAAGTCGGGTGCAGATTCTTTGTTGCATGAATGTAGCATTGCAACAAAGAGTATAAATAGTGAGATAATTAATTGTTTCATGTATTTACTAAAAAGTATAACCCAATCCCCATTCAAAATAATCTGCTTTAGCGTAATGTGTTTTCAGTGAAAAATTTGCCATCATTCTTTTTGAAAAGTGATAACGAATACCATATCGATTATATACTGTGCCGTTGCTTTTGTATTTACTTATTAAATATACTCCGGCTTGCAAGGGAAAGGATACTTTTCCAAAGATAACTTCCCAACTTACATTTAAACCAATTTGTGCAACATCCAAATTACTCACAGGTATTTGGTCGCGTTTAAATTGTTCTTTTATAGCTCCATCGAAAAAAACATCAATTCCGCTTCCCCATTTTCCACGTGTATTTCGCACTCTGGCAAAATTCATGGATGCACTTGCAATTCCATATTTATCGCCACCTGCCGGTGCAATTTCTTTGAAACCTCCGCAAAATAGAATAAAAAATTCATTGTGTTTTTTAAATTCTTGTAGGCTATCGAAAGGTAATATGGGCTTTCGCGAAAAGGAATAAGCAAGTGCTAAATTTGCTGTAGCCAAATTGACACCTAAATTCGGAATTTTAGTTGCACCATTGGAAAAATGGTTTAGTGCCAATCCAACGTATAGTCGAGTAGTGCGCGTAATTTGATGTTTTGTTTCGAGCTGAACACTAATTGCAGAATTAAGTTTCGAGCCTATTGCATTGTTTTTGTAGTTTGCAAGTCTGTCAAAAGGAGTCGACAAATAAGCTAATCCGGCGCCAAACCTAAAATTGGCATGAATCCAATTTTTTCGCAAATAGGGAAATGTAATGGAAGGTAGCAAAGCATATGCATTTCCAAGAATTTTATTATTCCCAAAATTAGTAGTTAATAAGCTAAGGTTTAAATCAGGTAAATGATAGTCGCGTTGCCAGGGTTTACTTCCATTGGTTAGTTTCGACAAGGTAATTTCATACACCGGAAAATGCGCTCTCGAAAACTGCTGCAAGCTTGGTGTGTGGGCAATAACAAATCCATAATGATAGCGAAATGAAAGTTGGTAACCTTCATGCATTTTTGTTTGCGCCCATCCAGCAGAATAGAACAGTAAACTAAAAAAAAATAAAAAATATTTTCTCATTTAAAGTCCCAAAAATATAAAATTGAATCAGGTGAACGTTATAATAAAAACTAATTATTAAAGTAAAATACTAGCAGTGTAATATTTAAATTCTAATTCCTGATTCACAAATACAGAGATCAATTTGACAGGTATTACAAATGTGAGAAGTCTGGGAGTACAATCAATAAAGCCAATTTACAATTATCTTATCAAGATTGAAAAGTGAAAATGTATTGATCTTAATTAAGTTTAATTGTGCAACTAACCGGAAAATGATCGCTTAAATCAACTTTAGAAGTTGTGAAATTAAAGGAATTCAGCTCTTTTGAATGGAGTATAAAATCGATACGAAGTGGTGGTAAATTTCCATTATAGGTTGGTCCAAAACCGTTCCCCGATTCAACAAAAGCATCTTTCAAACCACTTGATATAGTATGATAAGCGTAAGAAAAAGGAGAATCATTAAAATCACCACAAACTATTACTTGATGCGGTGAATGAGCAATGTGTGAGGCAACAGAATCAGCTTGCGCAGCGCGTTTTACGAAGGCTCTTTTTAAACGAGCCAGTATCATACGAGAAGCTGTAAGTTCCTCCTTATCTACGTCAACATCATCGTTATTCTTAAGCTCATCAATAATTTTATACTCTTGTTTTTTAAAATGCAACGATTGAAGGTGCATGTTATAAACTCGAAGTATTTTTTCACCGGTATTTATATCGGAATAAATACAAGCATTATTTGACTTTTTGGAAAAGTGAACACGCTTTCCTTCAAGTATTGGAAAGCGGCTATAGGTTGCGATTCCCCAATGTTCGTTTTTGTGCAAATTGGCTGTATACACTATAGTGGCATAAGGCAAATTCAGAATTTTTTTAAGACTATCTTGATGTAAAAATGTTTTTCCCTCATCGGTAAAGAATTCTTGAAAATTTACAATATCCGGATTTTCTTTTTTTATAAATTCAAGAATTTTGGTGCGTGTTTCACTGTTGTGTTTCCAATTGTATAAATCAAAAACTCGAACATTAAAACTCATAACCTTAATGTTTTGGTGTGCATCGGCAGCAAAAGTTTGACTTGATGAAAATTGAAACAGTTTTCCAAGATTATTCCAACCAACTAAAATACTAATCAACGAAAGCAAAAAGAGTTTACGAAATTGAGTTAACCAAAAAATGAGAAACGCACAGTGAACTATTACTAAATACGGATAAATTAAGGCGAAAAAAGCGAAAGGCCAAAATTTTTGTGGGCTAATAACAGCGCCTAAGTAGGAAAAGAGTAGAAAAACACTAAATAGGATATTCAATACCAAAAATAATGTATGAAATCGTCCTAATTTTTTCATGGTTGTAATTTTATTTAACAAGGTAACAAGATAATTTACCTTTGAACACTCCCCGGTTTACTTACTTTTTAAATTAATTTATTCTTTACTCATTTTAAATAACTCTTCCTTTTCTTGAGCGGTTAAACTTTCATATCCTGATTTTGAAATTTTATCCAATATTAAATCAATTGCTTCTTGTTTTGATTTTTTGGCTGCGCGATAGGCTTCGTCGCTCTTAGCCTTTTTATGTGCAACCTTCAAATTAGATACTTTTTTTCTGTTAACTAGCTGCTTCAATTTCATAAGTAATGTATCAAAAGGTGATGCAATGTCTCTGCCTTTGCGTAATTGTGTCATTGCAAAATATCCATACATGGCACCTCCCAAATGTGCAATATGTCCACCTGGGTTTCCTTTGTCGATACTTATCAAATCCAAAATCACTAAAAAAAGTGCAATAAATTTAAGTCGAACAGTACCAAGTAAAATCAAGTTTACAGTAAAGTTGGGCAAATAAGTAGCAACGGCGACAAATACTGCCAACACTGAGGCTGAAGCACCCAATGCAATTGAATTGGAGGTTCTGTCACTGAAAACCGGAAAAATATTAAACACCAAAATATATAACAATGCACCGGCTATACCTCCTAAAAAATAAGTACTTGTAAATTTCTTTTCACCCAGGTATTCAATAAATAATTGCCCCCCAAAATACAACATAATCATGTTTGAAAGTATGTGAAAGAAACCTTCGTGCAAAAACATGTAGGTAATAAGCGTCCACGGTTTGTGAAAAAGCAATTGTTTCCAATCAGCAGGAACAGCAAGCCATTTTATCAAATTTAAGTGGGTAGTAGGATCAGCTGCAAATAAATAAAATAGTAGATTGGTTATATTAACGATTAAAAAAACAGCGCAGTTTATAAGCACAATTTTGGTAAGTGAATTACCTTGTTTAAATGCTTTTTGAATTTCTGCGATTAAGGATGTATTCATAAATTAGAAACGGTATTTTTTTCTCCAATAGAGTATCATCAATATTCCAAATAACATTCCACCTAAGTGTGCGAAATGTGCCACATTATCAGTACTATTTGAAATTCCACTATATAGTTCAATAGCCCCGTACAACATTACAAAGTATTTTGCTTTCATTGGAATTGCGAAATACACATAAATTATGTTGTTAGGAAAGGTCATTCCAAATGCCAACAACAATCCAAACACTGCGCCGGAGGCACCAACAACAACTGGTGCATTCAAAAAATCTACTTTGTATTGTTGCATAAAATCAATAGATAATTGTTGAGCAGCACTGGCATCTGTAACTAATAATTCATTGTACTTTCCAACAAATTCTTGATAATTATAGTGTACATTTTCAATGCCTAAACTAAATAATTTGGGGTCATCTAAAAATGCTTTAAAGGCAATAGCACTAGGATGTTCATTGTAAGCTGATATAGCATCTAAAACCGGTTTTAGTTCATAATAAACTACCATGTAATGCGTGAGAGCAGCGCCTAGTCCGGTAAATATGTAAAAAGTTAAAAAACGTTTTGGACCCCAAATATTTTCCATGCTGCTTCCAAACATCCACAATGCAAACATGTTTAAAGCAATGTGGGTAAATCCACCGTGCATAAACATGTAAGTTACGAATTGCCAAGGACGAAATTTCTCAGCTTCAAAATAGTGTAGTCCGAGATAATCGGTTAAGTCAAAATGAAAGCGTAAATCGAAAGCATAAGTGGCTAAAAAGAGTAACCCATTTATAATTAATAAATTTTTTACTACATCAGGAAGCAACTTAAAACTGGAAGGTCGGTAATTGTCGTAACTCATGGTCTATGTGTGGAGTTTTTTTGATGAAATGTTCGATTATTTTTTAAACCTCTTTTCTAAGTCTTCGAGTGAATAAGTTGTTAATGTTGGTTTTCCTGAGGGTGATGCATAGGGTTGTTCACAGGCAAATAGCTCATCTATGATACCTTTCATTTCTTCGTTCGATAATATTTTGCCCGATTTTATAGCACTGTAATATGCCATTGAACGAGCTAAGTTTTCGGTAGTTTGAAGTTTTAGCTCTGATTGATTTTTTTTAAATTCTTCGAGTATACTTTCCAACTGTTGTTTACTATCAGCATCTGATAATATGGGTGGTTTGCCGTGCACCACAAAAGTGTTTTTACCAAATTCTTCAAGTGCAAATCCTAAGTCATTTAAAGAAGGTAAAAGCAACATCATTAAACTAGTGTCAGCAGCATTAAATTCAATAGTTTCAGGAAAAAGTAACTGCTGTGAACCTGCTTTATGATTGGTTAAATTGATTAAAAATTTTTCATATAAAATGCGTTCATGCGCACTTTGTTGATCCACAATTATAAAACCGGTTTTAATATGTGATAATATGAACCTGCCATGTAATTGATAGGTCAAACTTTTTGAAACTTCCGAAAAGTCATTTTCCCATTTTGGATTTATTATTTCTTGGGTTGCAGTTGCTTCAGTACTCGCAAATTGAGGCTTTTCAGTTGAACCTTGGTGTCCTTCATACAACTTCTCCCAATTTTGCAAATTAGCTCGTTGCAATAATGAAGGACCATTAAAAGCGCGTGTAGATTCAAAAGTAGTTTGCGTTTTAAACGGATTGTATTCAGGATTAACTCTGATTTTTGGCGCTTCAATAATCCGATCTTTGGGAGGTCCATCCAATGAAATACTCGCTTCTTGTTCAAAATCAATAGTAGGAGTGAGGTTATGTTGCCCTAATGATTTTTTAATGCTCGAACGTAAAATGGCATAAATAGCTTTTTCATCCTCAAACTTAATTTCGGTTTTTGTAGGATGTATATTGATGTCAATTGAATTGGGCGCAACTTCTAAAAACAAAAAATAACTGGGATGCGATTCTCGAGGTAACAATTGTTCGTAAGCATTTTGAACAGCATGGTGCAGATAGGCATTTCGAATAAAACGATTATTCACAAAGAAGAACTGTTCACCACGTGTTTTTTTTGCAAATTCAGGTTTGCCAATAAATCCTGTGATTTTTACGATAAAAGTTTTTTCCTCAACCGGCACAAGTCGTTGATTATAATTGTTTCCAAACAACGAAACAATTCGCTGCCTTAAATTACTTTTGGGTAATATAAATAGATCGGCTCCATTGTGGTTTAATGAAAATTCTATTTCTGGATGTGCTAAAGCAACGCGTTGAAATTCATCAATTATGTGGGAAGTTTCTACCGGATTTGATTTTAAAAAATTGCGTCTTGCCGGAACATTAAAAAACAAATTCTTAATAGCAATAGAGGTTCCAATTGAGGTGCTACAAGCCTCTTGCGATTGAACAACGCAGCCTTCAATGCTTATTTGCGTTCCAACTTCATCTTCTTCTCTGCGTGTTTTCAATTCTACTTGTGCAATGGCAGCAATTGAAGCCAAGGCTTCACCTCTAAATCCTTTTGTAGTAATTGCGAATAAATCTTCTGCCTTAGTTATTTTAGAAGTTGCGTGACGTTCAAAACACATTCGGGCATCGGTTTCGCTCATTCCTTTACCATTGTCAATTACTTGAATAAGCACTTTACCGGCATCTTTAAGTAAAAGTTTAATGTGCGTACTTCCTGCATCAACTGAATTTTCAATCAATTCTTTAACTGCTGATGCTGGTCGTTGAATTACCTCGCCTGCAGCAATTTGATTGGCTACAGCATCGGGCAACAAATGAATAATATCCGTCATTACAAAGCGCTCTAATTATATATCGTACTCAACAAAAATAACGGTTTTTATCTGAATTCCATTGAAAGAAATACTAGGTTTTTCGCGATAACAATAATTTAATTAAGCCATTAATTAGCAAGTTGCAACATATCAAGTAAGTACAGTAAATTACTAGCTCAAGCTGAATGAAAGTTAAAAATTCTGAATAAAAACATACGCTTCAAAAATTTCATCTAAATGAAACTATAAAATAACTGCGCTCAATTTATATCTTTGCCGCGCAAAAAATAATTGAACCTAACTGGTTCATTCGCTTTGCGTGAAAAAAGTTTAACACAAAAATTGCTTATAAAATCAAGTATGAAAAATACAGCACTTACTCAAAAACACATTTCGTTGGGCGCCAAAATGGTTCCTTTTGCAGGATATAATATGCCTGTTTCCTATGCAGGTATTACCGTTGAACATGATTGTGTGCGAAATGCTGTAGGTGTGTTTGATGTGAGTCACATGGGTGAATTTATTTTGAAAGGTGATCATGCACTTGATTTGATTCAACGAGTAACCAGCAATGATGCAGCTTTGCTAAACGATGGCAAAGTGCAATATTCATGCTTTCCTAACGAGAATGGAGGAATAGTGGATGATTTATTAGTGTATCGTATTGATGCTAAAACCTATATGTTGGTTGTGAATGCTTCTAATATTGAGAAAGATTGGAATTGGATTTCGAAATTTAATACAAGCAATGTTGAGCTGCACAATATTTCCGAAAAGACTTCATTACTTGCAGTGCAGGGACCAAAAGCTGCTTCTGCTTTGCAAAAACTAACCGATATGAATTTGATCGATATGCCTTACTACACTTTTGCAAAAGGTAAGTTTGCTGGTATTGACAACGTTCTGGTTTCGGCAACCGGTTATACCGGTGCAGGAGGTTTTGAAGTATATTTCGAAAACCAGTATGCCGATCAAATTTGGGATGCCATTTTTGAAGCAGGAAAAGAATTCGGTATTGCTCCAGTTGGTTTAGGAGCTCGTGATACCTTGCGTTTAGAAATGGGTTTTTGCTTATATGGTAATGATATTGATGATACTACATCGCCAATTGAAGCAGGCTTAGGTTGGATTACAAAATTTTCGAAAGAGTTCACCAATAGTAAGGCTCTTTTAGAACAAAAGGAAAAGGGTGTTAGCCGTAAATTGGTTGGTTTTGAACTTATTGATAGAGGAATTCCCCGTCACGATTATTTGATTAAGGACGTTCAAGGAAATAATATAGGTAAAGTATGCTCAGGAACCCAATCTCCAAGTTTAGCAAAAGCTATTGGTATGGGCTATGTTTCCAGTGCATTTGCGAAAGTTGATACAGAAATTTTTATCGAAATACGAGATAAACAAATCAAAGCGAAGGTTGTTAAACTTCCGTTTTATAAAAAATAAATCAGCTTGCAAACTTTTTGCACGACTCAACGTCTTGTCCTATATCGGCTCGACCAAAGCGATGCTCCATTTATTTTGGAATTGCTGAATACCGATGCATGGAAAAAATTTATAGGCGATCGTAATATTACTTCAGTCAACGATGCAAGTGCCTACATTCAAAAAATTGAAGCAACAAAAACGGTAAGTTATTGGACAGTTAAATTAAAAGATACTGCCACTAGCATAGGTGTAATTACTTTTATTAAACGCGATTATCTGGATTACCACGATATAGGCTTTGCTTTTTTGCCACAGTATTCAAAACTTGGATATGCCTACGAAGCTACTATTGGCTCTTTAGCTGCTTTAAGTGCCACGCATTCATCACCGGAAATACTCGCAAGTACGCTAGCTACTAATAGTAACTCAATACAACTTTTGCAAAAATTAGGTTTTTCATTTATAAAAAAAATTACACACGATAACGATTCGCTGCAGTTGTTTTCGATAAATTCGGAGTGTTGTAAATTGGATAAACTTTGTTTTGATTTTTACTCACTATTCACATGTTCAACAACAGTTCAACATCGTGTCAATGAGTTAAGTCAACTTTGCCTTCCGAGTGCAAGTTTCGAAAACACCACGTTAAATAGAAATGAAAAGCATTCACTTACCGAATTTATTGAATCACGCCAAAAGATTTTAAATAATGGCAGCTACACAAATTTTGAAGAATTTGAACTAAGCCGCACTATTTCCCTTGATACATCAACAGCAATACGAGTTTCAAATTATCAGAAGCAGGGTATTAGAGATGGAAAAGCATTCCTTGATAAAGGCGTGAAACAATTTCAATTAAGGAAAACAAGCTATGGATGGAAAATTGAGAAAGTTAGTTGGTTCGATGAATTGCATACAACTTAAGGGATTAACACCTGTAAACTGTTGGGAAGTATACTAACTGTAAACTCTTGGTCTAGTTCAAAAGCTTCTCCATCCAAGTGAATTTTTCCGGAACCCGATTTTACTTCCAGTTTTTTAAACTGTAGATGCTGAATAAATCGCGACTTATGTGCTTTTTTACTAAATAACAAATAGGCAAAATAGGGGATATTTAAAAGAGGTATTTTTTGTAAAATACAAAGTTCCCCGCTTCCATCATTTATTTTTGAATTAGGAGATATAAAGGCATTATTCCCAAACTGAGAACCGTTTGCAAAGCTTAGTAGAAAAGCTTTTTGCATAAATCCTTCGGCATCTATTTTTAATTCATAGGACTGCATTTTGTATTTAAAAAACTCCTTCAAAACCAATTGAATATATGCGAGGAAGCCTCTCTTACCAAAATTCGAAAAAAGGTGTGCAATGTGTGCATCAAAGCCTATTCCTGCAATATTTATAAAGTGATGCCCATTAATTTCACCCGAGTCAACCAATTGGCTATTTCCATTTAGTATTACATCCAAAGCAGCCTTTAAGTCCATCGGAATTGAAAGATGTCTGGCGAAGCCATTTCCGGAACCACAGGGCAAAATTCCTAGTTTCGTGCTTGAATGAAGCAGTCCTTTACTAACTTCATTCACTGAACCATCACCGCCAACGGCCACTACAATATCGTAGTTTTTATCAACAGCAGCTTTGCTTAGTTCAGTGGCATGATGTGGCTTTTGAGTATACACTATGTCATAACTGAACCGCTCTGAAATAGAAACTTCTGATAAAAGTTGTTCAACTTGTTTTTGTTTTCCAGTTCCTGATATAGGATTGATGATAAAACAAATTGATTTTTTCATTATTGATAAAATTTCAGAAGCTCACTTTTAAGCTACACCTGCATAATCAGATAGGTAGTTAAATGGTTCGGTTAATACACCATTTTTTGCAATTGTAGCCCTTTCGATTAGTTGTTCTTTGTCGCTCCCTAATAAGGATGGAAGTACTTTTTCAATTAATTCTTTTCCAAAATCTTCAGAAGCATTGCGAGGTAATTCACAAGGTAAATTATCAACCGCCATCACGGTAATGGTATTAATATTAAACGGATCGTCAATTGTTTCGGTCAATGGATTATATCCATAAAACTTATTTTCAATAGTGCTGGCTTGTGTCGTTGAAGGAATAGAACCATTAATA
>Ga0268298_10000169_pt1 | contig 81763 bp, 81 predicted proteins | sample WWTPWeurt_MetaG_FD_194462 | JGI IMG/M metagenome (GOLD analysis project Ga0268298, IMG submission 194462) | Activated sludge microbial communities from WWTP in Nijmegen, Gelderland, Netherland - WWTP Weurt | ecosystem: Engineered > WWTP > Aerobic digester > Activated sludge | place...
TGCACGCATGATCGAGCTCGACCCTGCGGAAGCGATGGCCTATCGCACGGCACTGCAGGAATTCAGCGTGAAATGGCGGGCGGCGATCGTGCGCTGGGAGAAGGAGGCGGCGCCGCTGAAGGGCGTGCCGGTCCTCGTCCAGCACAATGCCTTTCCCTACCTGGTGCAATGGCTCGGCCTGAAGGAAGTCGGCACGCTCGAACCGAAGCCGGGCGTCGAGCCATCCGCCAGTTACCTCGCGTCGGTGCTGGAACGGCAGCAACGCGAACCGGCCCGCATGGTACTGCGCCCGGCCTACCAGCATGACGCGCCGTCGCGCTGGATGGCCGAACGGGCGAAGATACCGGCGGTGGCCCTCCCCTTCACCGTCGGCGGCACGCCGGAAGCCAACGACCTGGTGACGCTCTTCGACGATACCGTGCGCCGCCTCCTGGCCGCCCTGGCGGGGCGCTGAACATGTTCATCGAAGCGCGCGATCTCGTCGCCGGCTATGCCGACCCGGTCTGCGGCCCGGTCTCCTTCATCCTGGGGCCGGGTGAAATACTCGGCATCGCCGGCCCCAACGGCTGCGGCAAATCGACGCTGCTTGGCGCGATCGCCGGCGGTGTGCGCATCTTCTCCGGCGAAATCCGGCGGTCGCCGCAACTGCAGGTAACGCTGCAGACGCAGCAGCAGCCGGACATCGCCGGGGTGCCGCTCTCGGGCCGCGAGCTGCTGGCGCTGACCTCGGCCAGCGCGGAAAGTCTGCCGCCCTGGCTTGCCGGACGTCTCGACGAGCGTCTCGACCAGCTGTCCGGCGGCCAGCGCCAGTACCTGCACCTGTGGGCCTGCCTGCAGGCGCCGGGCGATGCGGTGCTGCTCGACGAACCGACCAACAACCTCGACCCGGCCGGCGTCCGCCTCCTTGCCGAAGCGCTGCGGGCAAGGGCCGCCGCCGGGGCCGGGCTGATCGTCGTCAGCCACGACGACGATTTCGTTGCTGCGGTCTGCGACCGTACGCTACGCTTGGAAGCTGCCTGATGCCGACTCTTGCCGACCTCGGGGCACGAATCTTCGACCCGCTCTTTGCCATGCCTTTTTTCACGGGGCTGGTCTTTGCCGTCTTGCTGCCACTCTTTGGCGCCTACCTGCGCCTGCGCGACGAATGGCTGGCGGCGCTGGCCTTCGCGCAGACGGCCGCCGCCGGTGCGCTGCTGGCGATGCTTGGCGGCGTGCCGCTGCTGCTGGGCGGAATCGGTGCCGCGACCGCCGCTGCCGGGCTGAAGACCCTCTTCGAAGGTGCTGCGCGAGGCGTCCAGGGGGCCGCCTACGCGATGCTGCTCGTCACCGGCTGGGGCCTCTCGGTGCTGCTGGTGGCCAACCTGCCGCTGGCCGAACGCCTCGGCCATGCACTGTTCGACGGCCAGCTGTACTTCGTCGAGCGCGAACACCTCATCGCGGCCTGGCTGGCACTGGGGGTCGCCGGTGGCCTGCTGCTGCGCCTGTCGCGGACACTGCTGCTCTGCCACTTCTTCCCCGACTTCTTCCGCGCCCGCGGACGTTCGGCGCGGCGGGCGCATCTGGTGTTCGACATGCTGGTTGCCGCGGTGCTGGCGATCGCGACGATGAGCATCGGTGTCATGGCCGCCTTTGCGATGATCTTCGTGCCGCCGCTGATCGCCTGGCAGTGGGCGCGGACCTGGCGGGGTTCGCTAATGCTGGCAATGCTGGCAGGCCTCCTGGCCTACCTGGCGGCCTTCGCGCTGGCGCTGGCAGCGGATCAGCCCTTCGGCCCGGTGCTGGCGTTGACGCTGGTCGTGGCCGGGGTCCTTTCCGGCGGCTTGCACCGATGCCGGGGCGGTCATTGAAGCGGGGTGCCGGTGCGTGGCAGGGGTGCTGCAAATTGCGGCAGTTTCGCCGATGTGTTAAAACGACCGCTCGTCGCCACTAGAGCACCGGCAGTCGCCTCCAGTACCCATGGTTTTTTCCTTCTTCAAAAAGCCGCCCGAGAAGATGGTCGCCCGTCCGGCGGCCGCGCCGGTGCGCGCCAAGCCCGAGCCGACGCCGGCTGCTGGGCCGGCCGGCATGCCCGGTTCGGCAGAGGAGAAGGACGCGCCGCGCGAGCTGGCGCCGCTTGATTTCACGACGTCCAACATCAAGTCGCCGGCCGCGGCACCGGCTGCGCCGGCGATGGTTTCGCCGAGCGATTTCAGCGATCTGAGCGAAAGCCCGGAAGGCTTCCATGTCGAAATGGACGTCGACCCGGTCGAGGCGGACGTCGAGCAGGCGGCCGTTCTCTATGCCAACGGCCAGGATGCCGCGACCGGCGCCGTGCTCGAGAATGCCGTGCATGTGCACCACTTCGGCCCGGGGGAACGCCTCTGGCTGATGCTGTTCGATTTCTACCGCCTGACCAACCAGCACGCGCCCTTCGACGCACTTGGCATCGAGTATGCCCGGGCCTTCGAGAAATCACCGCCGGTCTGGCGCGGCGCCGAGGCGCCCAAGGCGGCACCCAAGCCGACGGCGTTTTCCGGGACGGTGATCTTCAAGGGCAGCCTGACCGGCGAGAACGATGCCGCCTTTGCGGCGCTCGACGAAGCGATCGAGAAGAACCCGAAGCTGCGCGTCGAGTTGAACCGGGTCAAGGAGATCGACGATCTCGGCGCCGAGCGCATGCTCGGCGTGCTGGAAATGGTGCGCAAGAAGAAGCGCGAGGTCGAACTGGTGGGGCGCGATGCGGTGGCCTCGCTGATCGAATCGAAGATCGCGGTCGGCACGCGCGAGAATGCCGGTTGCTGGCTGCTGCTGCTCGAGTTCTACCAGATCATGGGCAAGGAAACGGAGTTCGAGGACATGGCGATCAACTACGCCGTGACCTTCGAGATGTCGCCGCCGTCGTGGGATCCGAAGCGGGTCGCCAAGGCCGAGCCCAAGCCCTTGCCGGCCGCTGCGGTCGACGGGGCTGACGAAGAGGAAGATGCCGCATCCTCGGCCGCCTTCGTCCTCCGCGGTGACCTCAAGTCCGAACGTTTCGGCGGTCTCCCGGCCGTTGCCGAAAAGGAAGACCCCGTGGTCATCGATTTTTCGGCCGTCACCCGCATCGATTTCGTCAGTGCCGGCACACTGGTGAATCTGCTGACGCCGGCCAAGCGCGCCGGCAAGCGCGTCATCATCAAGCATCCCAACCATCTGGTCGCCGAACTGCTCGGCGTTGTCGGCCTCAAGGCCGTGGCGGAAGTGGTTTTCGCGAAGAACTGATCGCCAGATTTCCCCGGAAGAATCCATGGAACAGTATCACGGCACCACCATCCTCTCGGTGCGTCGCGGCAATCGCGTCGCCATGGGCGGCGATGGCCAGGTCACGCTCGGCAACATTGTCATCAAGGCGACGGCGCGCAAGGTGCGCCGGCTCTACAAGGATCGCATCCTCGCCGGCTTTGCCGGCGGCACGGCCGATGCCTTCACGCTCTTCGAACGCTTCGAGCAGAAGCTGGAGAAGCACCAGGGGCATTTGCTGCGTTCGGCCGTCGAACTGGCCAAGGACTGGCGTACCGACCGCGCGCTGCGCCGGCTGGAAGCCATGCTCTCCGTCGCCGACCGTGAAAGCTCGCTGATCATCACCGGCAATGGCGATGTGCTGGAGCCGGAGCAGGGCATCGTCGCCATCGGGTCGGGTGGGGCCTATGCACAGAGCGCAGCGCGGGCCCTGATCGAGAATACCGAGCTGGCACCGGTCGATGTCGTCAGGAAGTCGCTCGAAATCGCCGGCGACCTCTGCATCTACACCAACCGCAACTTCACGCTCGAAACGCTGGATTGATCCGGGGGGCTTCCCCGGCCCGTCAGAGCCCGAGGGCCTGCCGGACACCCGAATAGCGCGCCTCGATCTCCGGGAAGCGGGGCGCCAGCATCGACCAGTCGAGTCCCAGGCGCAGCAGCGCAATTTCGGAAACATCAGGCACGTGATTGCGCTCGCTCTCGCCGAGATCGAGCGCATGGCTCAGCACCTCGGCGACATGCACCAGATCGCCGATCTCGCCGTCTTCCCCGGAGTCGGGCCGGTGGTGGCCATGAATGGCGCCGACGATGTCCTCGGGCAGCCGCCAGAGCCGGGCCAGTTCGCCGCCGGCGATGGCGTGGTCGTAGCCGAATATTTCCTGCTCTGCGGCGACGATTCCGACGTCGCCCTGCCGCATGCGGATGCGGACTTCCGCGCAGGCATCCGGTGCGACTGCAAGCATCAGCAGCTGGCCGATATCGTGCAGCAGTCCCGCGGAGAAGGCGGCCTCCGCATTGTGTCCGATCCGTTCGGCGATGACGCGCGCGCAGGTGGCGACGCCGACACTGTGCCGCCACAGCAGGCGGCCGTCGAAGCCGCTGGTGACATTGCCGAACTGCTCGATCAGGGCGGTTGCCAGCGTGATCGTGCGCACGGTTTTGAGGCCGAGGACGAGGATCGCCTGCCGGGTCGAGGCGACCTGGGTAGACAGGCCGAAGGCACTGCTGTTGGCGGCCGCGAGCAGACGCGCGACGATCACCGGGTCGGTGTTCAGGCGCTGGACGAGGCTGTCGGCATCGGCATTGTCGTCGTTGAGCGTTTCCAGGATGTGCGTCACGACCTGCGGCAGCGTCGGCAGTGCGCCGGCTCCTTGCAGGAGTGTTGCGAGATCGGGCGCGCTCATTCGGCCAGCCGGCGACGGTAGGCGGCGACGGCCTCGCGCAGCGCGCGGCGCTGAGCGCTGCCCTCACCTCGGAAAATGTGATCGATGCGCGCGGCGGCCGCCGCGATGTCGGCGGCGATGGTGGCATCGTCGCGCGGGTCCGCGACATGGACGGAGAGGAATTCGAGGTTCCGCCGCCGCAGGTTTTCCAGCGTGGTCTCGTCGAGTACCGTACCGGCGGCGAGGAGCACGGCCCCCTGCGGGCCGCAGACCTGGCTGGCGACAACCATGCCCGGCGCGAGCTCGCCGGGGGGCAGGCAGACGGTACGTGTCTTCATGCCGGCTAGTCTGCCATAGCTCCCTCCCGAAGTGATACATTCCCAACCCCGTACCCGCTTTCATGAGTTGCCCAGCATGACCCAGATGACGCCGCAGGAAATCGTCCACGAACTCGACAAGCACATCGTCGGCCAGAACAAGGCCAAGAAATCGGTCGCCATCGCGCTGCGCAATCGCTGGCGTCGCGCGCAGGTCACCGATCCGCTGCGCCAGGAAATCACACCGAAAAACATCCTGATGATCGGGCCGACCGGCGTCGGCAAGACCGAGATCGCACGGCGCCTCGCGCGCCTCGCCAATGCGCCGTTCATCAAGGTCGAGGCGACCAAGTTCACCGAGGTCGGCTATGTCGGCCGTGACGTCGACACCATCATCCGCGACCTCGTCGAGGCTGCGGTCAAGAGCGGTCGGGAATCGGCCATGAAGCGCATGCGCGCGCGCGCCGAGGATGCCGCCGAGGAGCGTGTGCTCGATGCCCTGCTGCCGCCACCGCGCGGCAGCAACTTCTTCGGCAACGAGAACGTGCCGGCCGAGGACAATACGACCCGCCAGAAATTCCGCAAGAAGCTGCGCGAAGGCGAACTCGACGACAAGGATATCGAGATCGAATTGGCAGCGCCGTCGATGAGCGCCGAGATCTTCGCCCCGCCGGGCATGGAAGAACTGACCAGCCAGATCCAGGGCATGTTTCAGAACATGGGGGGTGGCCGCCGGAAATCGCGCAAGCTGAAGATCCGGGAGGCGATGAAGCTGCTCGTCGACGAGGAGGCTGCCAAGCTCGTGAACGACGAGGAAGTGAAGCTGGATGCGGTGACCAACGTCGAGCAGAACGGCATCGTATTCCTCGACGAGATCGACAAGGTGGCCAGCCGTTCCGACATGCACGGCGCCGATGTTTCACGCCAGGGCGTGCAGCGTGACCTGCTGCCGCTGGTCGAAGGCACCACGGTGTCGACCAAGTACGGCATGATCAAGACCGACCACATCCTCTTCATCGCCAGCGGCGCCTTCCACCTCGCCAAGCCCTCGGACCTGATCCCCGAGCTGCAGGGCCGCTTTCCGATCCGCGTCGAACTGGAATCGCTGTCGGTGGCCGATTTCGAGCGCATCCTGACGCAGACTGACGCCTGCCTGACCCGGCAGTACGAGGCCCTGCTGGCCACCGAGAACGTCACGCTCGAGTTCCGCGACGACGGCGTCCGCCGCCTGGCCGAGATCGCCTGGGCGGTGAACGAACGCACCGAGAACATCGGCGCCCGCCGCCTCTACACGGTGATGGAAAAGCTGCTCGAAGAGATTTCCTTCGACGCCGGCAAGCCGGGCACCGAAAAGCTCATGATTGACGGTGCCTATGTCGATAGCAGGCTTGGCGAACTCTCGCAGAACGAAGACCTCTCGCGCTACGTGCTGTGATGCATTCAGAGCCGTTCGTGGTGAGTAGCCCCGCGTCGCGGGGCGTATCGAACCATGAACGGTGTCGTTCTGCCAGCGCCATGGCCGTTCATCCCGAGTAGCGCGCAGCGCGTATCGAAGGACGGTTGAAACCCATGCTGCTCCGCATCATCGCCATCATCTTCCCGATCTTCGCCATCGTCGCCGTGGGTTATGCCTACGCACGCGTGAAGAAACCGGACATGGCGTTCGCCAACCAGCTGAACATGGACCTCTTCGTCCCGGCGCTGGTCTTCGCCGCGTTGGCGAACAAGAGCTTCGACCTGATGGCGAACTGGAAGCTGGCGCTCGGCGGCACCATCATCGTGCTCGGTTCCGGGCTCCTCGCCTGGCCGGTGGCGAAACTGATGAAGGTGCCGGCGAACACCCTGCTGCCGCCGATGATGTTCAACAACTCCGGCAACATGGGGCTGCCGCTGATGGTGCTGGCCTTCGGCGAACAGGCGCTGCCGCTTGCCGTGGTCCTCTTCTTCGTCGAGAACACGCTGCACTACTCGCTCGGCACCTGGATGCTCGACCACCACGCCAAGCTGTGGAACCTGTGGCGCGTGCCGGTCATCGCCGCGGCCATCGCCGGCCTGGCCGTGAGCCTGCTCAGGATCGAACTGTGGGCGCCGCTCTACATCGGCATCAAGATGCTCGGCGATGTCTCGATCCCGCTGCTGCTCTTCTCGCTCGGCGTGCGCCTGACCGATTCCGTCTCTAAGGATGTGACACTTGGCCTCGTCGGTGCCGCGCTGTGCCCGCTGGCCGGCATGGCCATCGCCTGGGCGATGGCACCGCTGCTCGGCGTCGACGACATGCAGGCCGGCATGCTGCTCATTTTCGGCGCCCTGCCACCGGCCGTGCTCAACTACATCTTCGCCGAGAAGTACAAACAGGAACCCGAGCGCGTCGCCTCGATCGTGATGATCGGCAATACGGCGTCGCTGCTGTTCATTCCGCTGGCACTGTTTTTCGCGCTGCCACGCTAGGCGATCTCTGTCGAACGCCTGCTTTACGGCAGGTATGCCATTCGCGTAATATCGGCCAGAGGCAGACGAATCCCGATATATCTCAATGAGCCAAGAATTTATTGTTAATGGCGATGTAGGAACCCTTAAACCACCGAGATCCGGGTGGTTTTTTAGGTTTCCTTCGTGGGTCGCGCTCGTCTTCGCAGTTCCGTTGCTACTGCTGTTTCTTATGTCTCTAGCGGCTTACACGAATTTCATTTTCCCGTTGTTCTTTGGCATATCGTCATCTTTGTTTTTTGGTCTTTGGTACCTCTCGCGAAAGGTTGCAAAGACTGTCGGGCTGGTTCGGATTTGTCGGAACTCAAATAAGGTTTCTATTGTTCGCAGAAACGGTTCTGAAAATGCGGCACTTCTAGGGCCGTTTAAACGTATTTTGATCGCGAAGGTGGTTGTAGTTCCTGGCTACACTTGGGGAGCTTTCCTCGAAGGGGAATCCGCTGAATTTGCTTTATGTGCCGGATTTACGTTTCAAAGATTATTGATACGGCGAATCCGCCCAGTTGCCGAATGGCTCAACATCCCAGTTGAAGTTTCTGACCAGATTAAAGAGGTAGATTTGGCCAGTTCCGTTCAACGCAATGCAACCCAGTTCTATCGATAACGGGTTAAACACTGGGACTGTTCGGAACGGCTAGAGAGCGAATTACTTGACCGGTTTGGGTCGATAGCACGCCTTAATAGTTCAAAAGAGCAGACATTGCCGCTCTCCGCGCGCATGCAGCGCACCGTTCAGTCCAGACGAATCGTTGTCCACTGCGCGTTGGTAATCCGCAGCAGTTTCTCCGGCGTCAGGGGGAACACCGAAAACGGGGTCCCGGCGGCCGCCCACATCGTCTCGAACTGCTGCAGGTCTTCGTCCAGCACCAGCTTGACCGGCTTGGCATGGCCGAGCGGGGATACCCCGCCGATGACGTAGCCGGTCGACTCTCGCACGAAATCGGCGTCCGCGCGGCCGAGCTTCTCGCCGACGATGGCGGCAACCTTCTTCTCGCAAACCCGGTTGGCACCGCTGGCCACGACGATCACGGCCAGGCCGCTTTCCTTGCCCTTGAATACGACGGACTTGGCGATCTCGGCGACGCTGCAGCCGATGGCCGCAGCGGCCTCGGCGCTGGTGCGCGTCGGCTGTTCGAACTCGACGACCTGCACGTCGAGCCCGGCCTCGTGAAGCAGCCCCTGCACGCGCAGGGCGGTGGGGTGCTGCGCGGGTTTCATGCCGCTTGCGGCCTGACGACCCGCGCTTCGCGGATCGGCAGGTTGGCGAGGGCGGCGAGGGCGGCGAGCACGATGTCGGCGTACCACATCCAGCCGTAGTCGCCGAAGCGGGTGATGGCAATGCCGCCCAGCCAGGCGCCGAGGAAGCCGCCGATCTGGTGCGAGAGCAGGGTGAGGCCGAACAGGGTGCCGAGGTAACGCACACCGAACAGTTTGCCGACGATGGTGGCGGTGGGCGGCACGGTGGCCAGCCAGGTGAAGCCGAGACCCGCGGCAAAAAGATAGAAGGTCCAGTCGGTCTTCGGCGCCAGCAGGTAGGCGATGACCAGCAGGGCGCGCGAGGCGTACATCCAGAACAGCACCATCTTGCCGCGGTAGAGCGAAACGGCGTGGCCGGCGTAGAGGCTGCCGGCGATGTTGGTCAGGCCGATGATGGCCAGCGTCCAGCTGGCCACCGAGGCCGGCAGGCCGCACAGGTCCACCTCGCCCGGCAGGTGGGTGACGAGGAAGGCGATGTGGAAGCCGCAGGTGAAGAACCCGGCGTGCAGCAACAGGTAGCTGCGGTCGCCCATGGCGCCGCAAACTGTGTTCCACAAGCCGGCTTCGCCAGGGGCGGCCGCTGCCGGCTTTACGCCTTTGGGAGCGACGATTCCGACCAGCGGTAGCGCGGCGAGGGCGATGGCGGCCATCGACCACATGGTGCCCATCCAGCCGAAAACTTGAATCATCTTCTGCAGCACGGGCGCAAAGATGAACTGGCCGAAGGAGCCGCCGGCATTGATGACACCGGACGCGGCAGCGCGCGATTCCGGGGGCAGGCGCTGGGCGGTGGCGCCCATCAGCACGGAGAAGCTGCCGATGCCGGAGCCCATGGCGGAGAGGACGCCGAGGGTGAGCACGAGGCCCCATCCGGTATCCATGAAGGGGGTGAGCGCACTGCCGGAGGCGAGGATGAGCAGGCCGGCGAGCAGGGCCTTGCCCGGCCCGAAGCGATCGGCCACGGCGCCGGCGATCGGCTGAATGGCGCCCCAGACGAACTGGCCGACGGCCAGCGCGAAGCTGATCGAGACGATGCCGAGGCCGGTGCTGGTGTTGAGCGGTGCGACGAAGAGGCCGAGCGACTGGCGCGAGCCCATCGTCACCATCATGATGCCGGCGGCGGCCAGCGTGATGATCCAGACCTGCGGGGTGTTGAGGGTGCGGAACATGGGTGGGTCCCCGTTGTTTTTGTAGCCTGAATTGTAGGCTGACTCGGGGCGGATGGTTTGGTTCCCGTATCGCGTGATCAGCCGGAGAATCGTTGGATCTTTCGCCGGTCGCGTTTCGTCGGGCGTCCCCTGAGGTCGGCGCCCGGGGCGGGGGCCAGTGCGCGGACCTCGGCAGCCTGTTCCCTGGCGAGGTGGCTGGCCGCGGTTTCCTCATAGAGCTGGCGGGCTTCCGGGGCTGGCCGGCGATATTCGTTGATGGCGCGCACGAGCACCGTCCAGTGCGCCTCGCCGATGCTCAGGTCGAGCGTGTCGCCGACCTTCACTTCACGGGCCGGCTTGACCGGGTGGCCGTTCAGCTTGGCCTTGCCGCCGTCGATGGCATCGGCGGCGAGTGAACGCGTCTTGAAGAAACGCGCGGCCCACAGCCATTTGTCGAGGCGGAGCCGGTCGGGCGCTTCCTTCGCGCCGCTCATTCCTTGACCGGCTTCTTGCCGAGCTTCCGTTGCAGCGTCCGCCGGTGCATCTTCAGCGCCCGCGCGGTAGCAGAGATATTGCCGTCGTGCTCGGCGAGCACGCGCTGGATATGCTCCCACTCGAGGCGGTCGACCGAGAGGGGCGAGTCGGAAATGTTGAGTGAGGCGTCGCCCTCGACCTTGTTCAGCGCCGCGACCACTTCGTCGGCATCGACCGGCTTCGCGAGGTAGTGCGTGGCGCCGAGTTTGATCGCCTCGATTGCGGTGGCGATGCTGGCGTAGCCGGTGAGCATCACGATGCGCGTGTTGGGGTCGAGTTCGATCAGCTTTTCGATCAGTACGAGGCCGGAATCGCCCGGCATCTTGAGGTCGACGACGGCGTATTCGGGCGGCTGCTGCTGCGCGATGCCGAGCGCGGCGGGCACGTCGGCCGCCGTCGTCACGTCGTAGCCGCGGCGCTCCATCGCGCGCGCCAGTACCCTGCGGAAGGCTTCGTCATCGTCGACGAGAAGGAGGGTCGGTTTGTCTTGGTCGGTGGCGTGGTTCATGTCGGAGACAGAGTCAGTGGGGCAAGCGGGAGGGTAACGCGGGTGCGGGTGCCGCCAGTGTCGCGCGGCGTCAGTTCGACGCTGCCGCCGAACTGCTCCAGCGTCGCGTTGGTCAGGAAGAAGCCGATGCCGAGTCCGTCGGCCTTGCTGCTGACGAAGGCTTCGCCAAGCCGTGAGGCCGTGGCCGGATCGATGCCGGGACCCTGGTCGAGGATGTCGATGGTGAGGGCGGTGGCGCTCCATTCGGCATTGAAGGCGAGGCCCTCGGGCGACGCGTCGGCGGCGTTGTCGAGCAGGTTGAGCAGGGCCTGTTCGAGCCGCCGGTCGGTAGCGATTTCCGGCGCCGGGCGCGGGCCGGCCAGCGTTGCCGCGACGGTGGCCTGCGGCCGGATCAGCTGCCATTCCTCGAGCAGGCGTTCGAGGTAGGCGTCGAGCGGAATGTGGCGCGAGCCTTCGTCGCGCGCCTGGCCGGCCGAGGCGAGGGTCTGCGAGAGGATCCTCTTGCACTCGTCGACCTGGGTGCGCAGCAGTTGCAGATCCTCGCGCAGTTCGGTGTCGTCGGCATGGGCGAGTTCGGCCTCGCGCAGGACGACCGCCATCGTCGACAAGGGCGTTCCGAGCTTGTGCGCGGCCCCTGCGGCGAGGGTGCCGAGGGCGAGGATCTGTTCGTTCTTCAGCGCCTTTTCGCGGGCGGCGGCAAGTTCGCGGTCGCGCGCCTTCAGTGCGGTCGCCATGCGGGTCAGGAAGAGGGCGACGACGACGGCGCTGACGACGAAGTTGAGCCACATGCCGAGCACGTGCAGCGCAAAACCGCTGACGTGTCCGGCGTGCTCCGGGGCGACACCGGAGGCGCGGGCGAGCAGCGCGTCGAGTTCCGCCATTTCACCCTGTGGCGGCGGCAGCGGCAGGTTCCAGAACATCAGGAAGGAGTAGGCGAGCAGCGTGGCGCCGGCCATCAACCATGCCTGCCGTACCGGCAGGGCCGCGGCGGCGATCGTCAGCGGCACGAGGAAGAGTGAGACGAAGGGGTTGGCCGAGCCGCCGGCGAAGTAGAGCAGGCCGCCGAGCGCAGCGACGTCTACCAGCAGCTGCGCGAAGACTTCTTCGTCGGTGACCGGGCGCGCCTGCTGCTGCCGCCACTGTGTAAACAGGTTGAAGGCGCCGAGCGTGATGGTGATTGCGACCATGGGGAGCACCGGCAGCGGAATCCTGAGCCAGATCACCGCAAGCAGCAGCACGCCTCCCTGCGCGAGCACGGAAATGCGGCGCAGGGCGATGAGGCGGAAGAGCAGGCCGGGGGCGGGAGGCATGGCCGGGATTTTACGCCGCCGACGGCGCCTTGCGCCGGGGTGCGGCAGTCTGTCGCACCCTTCGTGCCGTTCAGGCGGCGGGAGTCGCCGGCCCGGCGAACAGCGTTTCGAGCCGTCGCTCGACCAGCGAATAAACGGCCGGTACGACGACCAGCGTCAGCAGTGTCGAGGAGATCATGCCGCCGATGACGGCGATGGCGAGCGGCTGGTTGGTTTCGGAGCCGGCGCCGAAACCGAGTGCGGCGGGGAAGAGGGCGAGGATGACCGTGGCCGAAGTCATCAGCACCGGCCGCATGCGGATCGGGCAGGCTTCGGCCAGTGCGCCGTCGACCGACAGGCCTTCGCTGCGGCGCTGGTTGGTGAGGTCGACCAGCAGGATGGAGTTCTTGGCGACGAGACCGATCAGCAGGACGAGGCCGATCATCGAATAGATGTTGAGTGTCTGCCCGAACAGCCACAGCGCGGCGACGCCGCCGACGATGGCAAGCGGCTGCGCCAGCATGACGATGAAGGGCTGCACGAAGGAGTTGAACTGGCTGGCGAGCACCATGTAGAGCAGGACCATCGCCAGCGAGAAGGCGAAGATCATGTACTGCATGGTCTTGCCGAATTCCTCGGCCTGCCCGATCAGCTTGATCTGGTAGCCGGTGGGCAGGATCTCGGTCGCGGTGGCCTTCACTTTCTCGACGGCCTGCCCGAGCGGCATCGTCGGCGAGGCGAAGAAGGTGGCGGCGTATTGCAGGTCGAAACGGCCGATCACGGCCGGGCCGAGCGTCTGCTTGAACGAGGCAACGGAATCGAGACGGACGAGCTTGCCGTCCTTCGAACGAAGATAGATCTTGGCGAGGTCGGAGGGCTGGGTGAACGAGCCCTCGCGCGCCTTGACGCGGATGTCGTAGCGTTGGCCGTCACCGGGTTCGTCGTTGTACTTGGCGATGTCGACCCCGCCGGTCAGCATGTTGATGGCCAGCGCGACGTCCTGCGTATTGAGGTTGGCAGCGGCGATGCGCAGGCGGTCGGGCTGGAAGACGAGCTGCGGCAGGTCGAGCTGCAGGTCGGTGTCGATGCGGCCGAGTGCCGGTTCGAGCGCGAGCTTGCCCTGAAGTTCTCGGGTGAGGCGCCCGACCTCCTGCAGGTTTTCGCCGGCGAGCACGAACTGCAGCGGTTCGCCGCGCTGGCCCTGCACCATCGGGTAGGGGGCGGCGAAGGCGCGTGCGCCCGGAATCTGGGCCAGCTCCTTGCGCAGGACAGGCAGCAGTTCCTGCTGCGTGATCTTGCGCTCGGCCTTGGGCAGCATGCGTGCGACGACGGTGCCCTGGTTGACCTGCCCGGCCGAGCCGAGGCCGATCAGCGCGAATTCGGTAAAGATTTCGGGGTGGGCGCGCAGCACTTCCTCGACCATGCGCAGGCGCGAGTCGGTGTAGTCGATCGAGGAACCGAGCGGTGTGCGCAGATAGACGAGGAAACGACCTTCGTCCTGCTCCGGCGCGAAAGCCTTGCCGACGTTGGCGAAGAAGGGGATGGCGCAGGCGACCGTCAGCACGGTGAGTGCGACGACCTTCCAGCGATGCCGCAGCGACCAGCCGAGGATGGCGCGGTAGATCGTGTCCAGGTGCGTGAAGGCGGCTTCGATGCGGCGGTAGAGCGGGCCGTGGGCGTGCCCCTTTTCGGTGACGACGAGAAAGCGCGAGCAGAGCATCGGCGTCAGCGTCAGCGAGACGAAGAGCGAGACGAGCACGCCGAAGGTGACGACGACGGCGAAGGAGCGGAAGAACTGGCCGATGATGCCGCTCATGAAGATGACCGGCGCGAAGATCGAGACCAGTGACAGAGTCGCGGCGATGACCGCGAAGACGACTTCATTGCTGCCGTTGATGGCGGCGGAAATGGGGTCGGCGTCGAGCTCCTCGCGGTGGCGGAAGATGTTCTCGAGTACGACGATGGCGTCGTCGACGACGACACCGATCAGCAGCAGCAGCGCGAGCAGGGTCAGCGAGTTGAGCGTGAAACCGAAGAAGTAGATCACCGCGATGGCGCCGAGCAGCGAGACCGGGATTGCCAGCGAGATGATCAGTGTCGAGCGCAGCGAGCGCAGGAATACCCAGACGACGAGCGCGGCGAGGATGGTGCCCTCGATCAGGTGTTCCTTCAGCGCATTGACGATCTCGAGGATGAAGACGGCGTCGTTGGAGACGATGTGTAGCTGCATGCCGGGGGGAAGTTGCGGGCGCAGTTCCTTTTCCAGCTTGTCCTTGACCTTGTCGACGATGGCGACAGTGTTGGTGTTGGCGATTTTGACGATGCCGAGGCCGACCGTGGTCTCGCCGTTGAAGCGGGCGAGCTGGCGGTTGTCGGTGAGGCCGTCCTCGACATCGGCGATGTCCTGCAGCCGGATCGGTGCACTGCCCTTCCACGCGATCACCATCTGCTTCAGCGAATCGACCGTGTGGAATTCCAGATCGAGCTTGACCAGGTTCTCGGTCGTCTTGCCGACGATGAAGCCGCCGGCGAGCTGCACGTGCTCCTTGGCGAAGGCGTCGTTGACGTCCTGTGCCGTGACGCCGAGCGCGACCATGCGTTCGGGAATCAGGTTGGCGCGGATGGTGCGGTCGCGTCGGCCGCCGAGGCGGACTTCGCCAACGCCGTCGATCGTCTCGATGCGCTTTTTCAGCGTGTTGATCGCGTACTGGTTGAGCTGCTGCTGGGTGCGGTCGCCCTGCAGCGCCAGCCACATGATCGGCTGTGCATTGGTCTCGACCTTGGCGACGATCGGCGGATCGACATCCTTGGGCAGGCGGCGCAGGACCTGATTGACCTTGGCCTGGACCTCGTTGAAGGCGACGTCGATGCGCTTCTCGAGGTTGAAGGTGATGTTGATCACCGAGATGCCGGGCGACGAGGTGGACTGGATGTGCTCGATGCCGGGCACCGAGTTCACCGAACTCTCGAGCACGTTGGTGATCGAGGCGTCGACGATGTCCGGGTTGGCGCCCTTGAGGGCGGTGGAAACCGAGACGACCGGAAACTCGATGTACGGGTAGCGGTCCATGCCGATTCGCCCGTAGCTGATGATGCCGAACAGCACGAGCACGGCGGAGAGCATCCACGCGAAGACGTGCCGCCGGATCGAGAGTTCGGGTAGCGTCATGGCTTGGCGGCTTCGGTCTTTTCCGCAGGCTTCTGTGGTGCAGAAGCGGGCTTGGCGCCGCGCTCCTGAACAGTGACCGGTGCGCCGTTGGTCAGGAATCCGGCGCCGTCGAGGGCAACGGTCTCGTCAGCCTTGAGGCCGGTGACGATCTCGATCAGGCCGGCCTGCTTGCCACCGGTCTGCACGACACGCTGCTCCGCCTTGCCGTCGACAATGGCGTAGACGACACGACCGGCCGGGCGCAACACGACCGATTGTTCGGGGACCATCACTGCCGCTTCGCGGACGCCGATGACGACTGCGGCATCGACCGAGCCGCCGCCCTTGAGCTGGCCGTCGGGGTTTTCGATGCGGGCGATGACGTCGATCGCGCGGCTCGATTCGGTGACGGACGGGCGGATGTCCTCGACTTCGCCTTCCAGGGCCTTGCCGGGCAGCAGCGGGCTGACGAGCCGGACCTTCTGTCCGCGCTGCAGCTTCTGGGCAGCCGCTTCAGGGAAGGGAAGGTGGGCACGCAGACGAGTGTTGGAAACGAGACGGAGGACCGGGTCGCCGACCTTGAGGTAGTCGCCCTGCGACGCGATCTGCTCTTCAATGATGCCGTCGAAGGGCGCGGCAATCCTGGTTTTCTGCAGTCCGTTCGCCGACAGCGCGGCGCGCGCACGCGCACCTTCGAGCTGGCTCTTGAGCGCATCGCGCTGGGCCGACGCGTCGTCGAGCGCGTTCTTCGAGATGAAACTTTTCTGCACCAGTTCGTTCTGGCGGGTGACGAGGCGTTCCTGCTGCGCGAGCAGCGATTCGATGCGGGCGATTTCGGCGCGGTCGGCCTTGTTCTGCTGGACGATGTCGGTCGGGTCGATCTCGGCGAGTACCTGCCCCTTCTTTACCGCTTCGCCGGCACGGACGGGAAAGCGTACGATGCGCCCGGCGACTTCGGCGGCGATGCGCGGGTCCTGTACGGCCTCCAGCGAGCCGAGCGTCGTCTCGACGATTTCCAGCGGCTGGGTCTTCGCCTGCGTGACGGTGATCAGCGTCGGCGGCGGGCCGGCCTTCTTCTCCGGCGCTTTCTCGCCGCAGGCGCCGAGGGCGATGGCGGCGGCAACGACCGTCAGTACCCGCTTCACGGCAGCGGCTGCTCCAGTGCGTAGATCGATTCGACGGTTTCACGCCGGCGGACGAGGTGGGCCGTATCGCCATCCACCATGACTTCGGCCGCGCGCGGGCGGGTGTTGTAGTTCGAGCTCATCGCCATGCCGTAGGCGCCCGCCGACATGATTGCGAGCAGGTCGCCGGATTCCAGCGCGAGCGGGCGGTCGTGGCCGAGGAAGTCGCCGGATTCGCAGACGGGTCCGACGATTTCCCAGGCCTTTGCCTTGCCGTTGCGCGGCGCCACCGGCAGGATGTCGTGCCAGGCATCGTAGAGCGCCGGTCGGGCGAGGTCGTTCATTGCGGCATCGACGATCGCGAAATTCTTCACATCGCCGGGCTTGAGGTATTCGACCTTGGTCAGCAGCAGGCCGGCATTGCCGACGAGCCGGCGGCCGGGTTCGAGCACCACCTTCAGCTTGCGGCCGGCAAGCTTCTTCAGGAGCGGTTGCAGGTAGCTGGCGACCGTGGGCGCCACCTCGTCGCTGTAGCGGATACCGAGGCCGCCGCCAAGATCGATGTGGTGCAGGTGGATGCCTTCGGCGTCGAGCTGGTCGACAAGCAGCAAGACCTTGTCGAGTGCTTCGGCGAACGGCGCGGGATCGAGCAACTGCGAGCCGATATGGCAGTCGATGCCGGAAACCTCGATGTTCGGCAACGCGGCTGCGCGGCGGTAGAGGGCCAGCGCATCCTCGTATGCGACGCCGAACTTGTTTTCCTTGAGGCCGGTCGAAATGTACGGATGCGTCTTGGCATCGACGTTCGGATTGACGCGCAGGCTGATCGGCGCCTTCCTGCCGACGCTGCCGGCGACCTCGTTCAGCCGTTCCAGTTCAGGGGCCGATTCGACGTTGAAACAGAGGATGCCGGCGGAGAGCGCCTGCTTCATCTCGTCAGCTGTCTTGCCGACACCGGAGAAGACGATTTTCTGCGGGTCGCCACCCGCGGCCAGTGCGCGCTGCAGTTCGCCGCCGGAGACGATGTCGAAACCGGCACCGAGTCGCGCGAAGAGATTCAGGATGGCGAGGTTGGCGTTGGCCTTGACGGCATAGCAGACGAGTGCGTCGGTACCGGCAATCTCCTGCTGGAATTCGCTCAGCGAGGCTTCCAGCGCTGCGCGCGAATAGACATAGCAGGGGGTGCCGAAGCGGGCTGCGATGTCGGCGAGGGCGACCTGCTCGACATGCAGATCGCCATTCGTGTTGGGGAAGTGTGGATTGTTCGATGTCATCTTGATGATCACTTGGGGGCGTCAGGTGCCGTGTTAAGATCGCCGGCGCCTTGCGCTTCGGCAGGTTTGTCCTGGGCCGGCGCAGGTTTGCTGCCCGCCCAACGATCGAGAATCGGCGGCTGATGAGGGCCGGGGAGTTGGGTGAGGTTGCCGCGCGTGCCGCAGGCGCTCAGTGCGACGGCGGCCAGCAGCATGGCCTGAAGAATGATCGGACGCATCGGTCGGCCGTTAAAAAATGGGGATGGTAGCACGGATGAACGAGACCGAATTCGCTGCACTGGCGGACAAAATGCTGGCCCGCATCGAGCATGCGCTGGAAGCTAGCGGGGCCGATCTGGATTTCGAGCTGGCCGCTGGCGGGGTGCTCGAAATCGAATTTGCCGATGGCAGCAAGATCATCATCAATAAACACGCCATTGCCCGCGAAATATGGGTCGCGGCCAGGGCGGGCGGTTTTCACTTTCGCTACGATGGCAGCGCATGGTGCGATACGCGGGACGGCGAGGATCTGCTCGTCAAATTGGCGCGGCTGGCCTCCGAGCAGGCCGGCGAGCCGGTGCCGCTCGCCTAGTCGACCGGCTTCGAGTCGGCGTCTCCGGCCTGCTGCTCGGGGACCTCTTCCGGCGCGTGCTCCTTGTAGAAGTACTCTTTCGCCGGCCCCTTGGCGCCCACGACTTCCTTGCTGACCATGCCCTCCGGCACCGACGGGAACGATTCCGGCACATCCTTGAGCGCCTTGGCCATGTAGTTGATCCAGATCGGCAGGGCCGCTGCGCCGCCCGTCTCGCCCTTGCCGAGGTCCTTCGGCTGGTCGAAGCCCATCCAGGCACAACCGGTCAGGGTCTGCTGGTAGCCACAGAACCAGGCATCGACGTGTTCGTTGGTCGTCCCCGTCTTGCCGGCCAGATCCTTGCGCTTGAGCGTGGCAGAGGCCCGGGCGGCCGTGCCGTAGATGGTGACGTCGCGTAGCAGGCTGTCCATCACGAAGGCGTTGCGGGGGTCGATGATGCGCAGTTCCTCGATGCCGGCGGGTGTTGGTTGCGCCTGGGCGAGAATCTGGTCCTTGTCGTCACGGATGTCGCGCACGACGTAGGGCTGGATACGGTAGCCGCCATTGGCGAATGTCGCATAGGCCGTCACCATCTGCCACGGGGTGACCGAACCGGCGCCGAGCGCCATGGTCAGGTAGGCGGGGTGCTTCTCGGCCTCGAAGCCGAAGCGGGTGGCGTAGTCCTGGGCATAGTGGGTGCCGATGGACTGCAGTACGCGGATCGAGACCATGTTCTTGGACTTGGCCAGTGCCGTGCGCAAGCGCATCGGTCCCTCGTATTTGCCGTCGTAGTTCTTCGGTTCCCAGGCCTGCGAACCGGTGACCGAGGCCGGGAAGACGATCGGTTCGTCGAGGACTATCGTGGTCGGAGTGAATCCCTTCTCCAGCGCCGCCGAGTAGATGAACGGCTTGAAGCTGGACCCCGGCTGGCGCCACGCCTGCGAGACGTGATTGAATTTGTTCTTGTTGAAGTCGAAGCCGCCGACGAGGGCGCGGATGCTCCCGGTTTGCGGGTCGATCGAGACGAAGGCCGATTCGACCTCCGGCATCTGCACGATCTGCCAGGCGCCCTTGTCGTCCTTCTGGACACGGATCACGGCGCCGCGGCGGATGCGCTTGTTCGGCGGGGCCTTCTCGTCGAGCATGCGGTTCGCGAACTTGAGCGCGTCGCCGGAAAGGGTGATCAGGTCGCCGCCCTTGCGGTAGGCCTTGACCTCCTTCGGGTTGGCGGCGAGCACGATGGCCGGGGAGAGGTCCTCGCCGCCGTAGATGTCGGCAAGGATTTCGTCGAGGGCCTCGTCCTGGTCGGACTTGACGTCCTTGAGGTCTACGTAGCTTTCGGCGCCGCGGTAGCCGTGGCGACGGTCGTAGTCGAAGACGCCGCGGCGGAGGGCGGCGTAGGCGGCTGCCTGGTCGGCCCGGGTGATCGTCGTGAAGACGCGCAGGCCGCGCGAATAGACGTCCTCGGGGAAGCGGTCGGCAGCCATCTGGCGCGCCATCTCGGCGACGTGCTCGGCATGTACCGCGTAATCGTTGGTTTCACGCTTGACGACCAGTGTCTGCTTCAGGGCGACCTCGTGCTGCTTTTCGTCGAGCGCCCCCATTTCCTTCATGCGGCGCAATACATATTGCTGGCGTAGCTTGGCGCGCTTCGGATTGACCACCGGATTGAACGCCGAAGGCGCCTTCGGCAGTCCGGCGAGCATCGCGGCCTCGGCGGCCGTCAAGTCTTTCAGCGGTTTGCCGAAATAGATACTGGCAGCGGCAGCGAAACCGTAGGCGCGCTGCCCGAGATAGATCTGATTGACGTAGAGCTCAAGAATCTGGTCTTTCGTCAGGTTGTGCTCGATCTTGAACGAGAGCAGGACCTCGTAGAGCTTGCGTGTGTATGTTTTCTCGCTGGAAAGGAAGAAGTTGCGGGCAACCTGCTGCGTAATCGTACTGGCGCCCTGCTTCTTGCCACCGGAAGTCAGGTTCATGATTGCTGCGCGCAGCATGCCGAGGGTGTCGATGCCGCCGTGCTGGTAGAAGCGCTCGTCCTCGGCGGCCAGGATGGCCTGCTTCATGACCGGGGGGACATCCTCGATCTGGACGATGCTGCGGCGCTCTTCGCCGAATTCGCCAATCAGGTGTCCGTCGGCGGTGTATACGCGTAGCGGGATCTTCGGGCGATAGTCCGTCAGGACTTCGAGCGTCGGGAGATTGGGGTAGGTCAGGACGAGAACGATGGCGACGACGGCCACGCCCATCAGCAGGAGACCGGCGAGAAGAATGAAGGGGTAAAGAACCCAGCGCAGCGGGGAGGACAAGTCGATGTTCCGGAAGTCGGTAGAAAGAGTGTGGCGCGGATTATACGCGTCACGATTAATGCCATAAAAATAGCTTTACATGCCCTATGCTTGTTGCTAGGATCTAACGTAGATTATTGTATAACGCTTCTAAGTGTTCATTTAAAAACGTTTTTTTGCCGAGGACAACGACTTGCAGATTGATCTCTCGATCTTCAATACGAAGGCGCGTCCCTTGATTGGCGTGGACATCAGTTCCTCTGCCGTCAAGCTGGTCGAGCTGTCGGGCAGCGGCAAGGAGGGGTATCGCGTCGAGCGATACACGATCGAAGTCCTTGCCAAGGATGTTGTTGCCGACGGCAATATCGTCAACCTTGAGGCTGCCGCCGAAGCGGTCAAGAAAGCCTGGAAGCGGATGTCGACGTCGACCCGCAATGTGGCGATCGCCCTGCCGGCAGCCGCGGTCATTACCAAGAAGATTATCGTCGCGGCTGGCCAGCGCGAGGAAGACCTCGAAATGCAGGTCGAATCCGAAGCCAACCAGTACATCCCGTTCGCGCTTGAGGAAGTCAATCTCGATTTCCAGGTGGTCGGTCCGGCGCCATCTTCTCCGGACGAGGTCGAGGTCATTATCGCGGCCTCACGCAAGGAGCGGGTGGAAGACCGTGTCGCCGTTGCGGAAGCTGCCGGCCTCAAGCCGATGGTGATGGATGTGGAGTCCTACGCAGCGCTGGCAGCTTTTGAATTGATCGAGAAACAGTTGCCGGAAGGCGGGCAGAACCAGATCATCGCGCTGATCGATGTGGGCGCCAATTCGATGAACCTGACCGTGCTCAAGAACGATCAGCAGCTCTATGCCCGCGAGCAGGCTTTCGGCGGTAACCAGCTGACCCAGGATATTGCGCGGCAATACGGCATGAATTTCGAGGAAGCAGAAGCGGCCAAGCGAGCCAACAACCTTCCGGACACCTACGAGTCCGAACTCCTGCGCCCGTTCGTGGACAATATGGCGCTTGAGGTATCCCGAGCCCTGCAATTCTTCTTCACTTCAACGCAGTTCAACCAGGTTCATCACATCGTCCTGGCCGGGGGGTGCGCGACGTTACCGGGCGCCGACGAAGCGGTCGCTTCGCGGACGCAGATCAATACCGTCGTCGCCAACCCGTTTGCCGACATGGTGTTGTCGGATCGGGTGAAGGCCCGCAACCTGCTTGCTGACGCCTCATCACTGATGGTGGCTTGCGGCCTGGCCATGCGGAGGTTCGACGAATGATACGCATCAACCTCCTGCCGCACCGCGAGCAGAAACGTAAGGAACGGCGGCAGCAGTTTTTTGTCTTGACTGCGCTCATCGCGGTGCTCGCCGGTCTGATCGTGTTCCTTGTTTACTCCATCATCGGCGGCTACATATCGACCCAGGATGAACGGAACGACTTCCTGAAGCGGGAAATCGCCGTCCTTGACAAGCAGCTGGAGGAAATCAAGCGACTCAAGGAGCAGACTGCTGCGCTGCTGTCGAGAAAGCAGATCATTGAAGCGCTGCAGGGGGATCGTGCGGAAGCGGTTCATCTGTTGAATGAGCTGGCGAAACAGGTTCCGGAAGGGATTTTCCTGCGTTCCATGAAGCAGCAGGGCAACACCGTTACGCTGCAAGGCGTGACACAGTCGAACGCCCGTGTGTCGGCGCTGATGCGCAATATCGATGCCTCGCCCTGGATGGAGCGGCCGGTGCTGATGGAAATCAAGACGGGCAACCTGGATAAGCGACGTGTCAGCGAGTTTACGATGACTTTCGTGCTGACCCGGGCCGCGACGACAGATGCAGCGGGGGGGCGCAAATGAAAAAGATAGCGATGCCTAACGTGGATCTCCAGGGATTGCTTGATGACTTTCGTCGCCTCAATCCGAACGATGTCGGCACCTGGCCCCTGGTACCCAAAATCACGGCGTTGCTCGGCGTTTTTGCGGCACTTCTGGCGGCTGGATGGTGGTTTGTCTGGCAGGATCAGCTGGACGCCCTGGAGCTCAAGAGGAACGAAGAAACCAAGCTCAAGGAAGAGTTCCTCAGCAAAAAACAACAGGCTGTAAACCTTGAGCTACACAAGCAGCAACTGAACGAAATCGACCGTTCATTCGGCGCCTTGCTGAAGCAGTTGCCGAATAAGGCCGAGGTCGAGTCGCTTCTGGTTGAAATCAACCAGTCGGGAATGGGTCGGGGTTTGCAGTTCGAACTGTTCAAGCCAGGTGCTGAAATAGTCAAGGATTTCTATGCCGAGTTGCCGATTTCAGTCCGCCTGACCGGGAGCTATCACGATTTCGGGGCGTTTGCCGGCGATATCGGTCGCTTGTCGCGAATCGTTACCTTGAACAACCTTTCCATTGCTTCTCAGCAGAAAGACGGAACCATGGTTCTGGACGCTGTGACGAAGACGTTCCGCTATCTTGACGAAGAGGAGCTTGCACGCCAGCGCAAAGCTGCTGCAGATGCCAAGAAGGGGGGTAAGAAGTGATTGCTAGCCGAGTGCTTTCCGTGGCGCTTGCGGCAATTGTTGTCGCGGCCTGTAGCGGTGGGGGTCAGGAAGAGTTGCAGCAATGGATGAAGGAGGAAACCAAGGATTTTCGTGGTCGAATCCCGCCTCTGCCCAAGGTCAAGCCTTACGAGCCGGTTGCCTATGATGCAGCTGGAATTGTAGATCCCTTCAATCAGCGCAAGATGACCGTCGAGGCCAAGCAGCAGGGGGGAACAGGCTTGCGTCCCGACCTGGACAGGGCGAAAGAGCCTCTGGAAGCCTACCCGCTGGAGTCAATCAAATTCGTGGGTTCGTTGACGAAGAACCGGCAAACGCACGCGATTGTTTCTGTGGACGGGGCCTTGCAGCAGGTCAGGGCAGGAAACTATATGGGCCAGAATTTTGGGGTTATTACGAAAATATCCGAGACGGAGCTGTCCTTGCGCGAGTTGGTGCAAGACCCGTCCGGAGATTGGGTTGAGCGGACAAGCACGCTGCAATTGCAGGCCAAGGAGGGTAAATGATGGGGTTCAATAGAAAATACTTGCTCGCCTTGTTGGGGGGTCTGCTGTTCTCTGGCGCGCTGTTTGCGCAAGATGCCAAGCCGTCTGCGAACGAGATTCAGTCGATCAATGTTGCACAGCAGGGCGGCAGCGTGATGGTCAAGCTATCGCTGAAGGAGCCGCTGAGTGCGGTCCCGGCGAGTTTCAGCGTGGCCAACCCGGCACGACTGGCAATTGACTTTCCGGCGACGGCAAATGCCATCGGCCGTAACAGCCAGACCTTCAACGAAGGTTTGCTGCGCAGCGTGAATCTGGTCCAGACACCCGAAAAGACGCGCCTGGTGATGAACCTGAATCAGGCCTCGGCATCTGACATCCGGCTTGACGGCAAGGACCTGCTGATCTCCTTGACGGCGGCCGTTGCCGTTGACCCGGTCAAGGGCAAGGTGACTCATTTTGCCGAGGCGAAGCCGACCGCGAACCAGCATGCCATCCGCGACATCGGATTCCGTCGTGGCAGGGACGGTGAAGCTCGTGTAATCGTTGAGCTGACCGATGCGTCGACCGGTATCGATATTCGACAGCAAGGCGCGCAGTTGCTGGTCGACTTCGCAAAGACCGCTCTGCCTGACCATCTCAAACGCAAGATGGACGTCACCGATTTCGCCACGCCGGTAACTTCCGTGACTGCGACGCAGCAGGGAGCGGGTGCGCGCTTGTCCATCGTGCCGAAGGGGCTCTGGGAACATAACGCCTATCAGACGGAAAATCAGTTCGTGATCGAGGTCAAGCCGATCATCGAGAATCCGAACAAGCTGGTGCAGGGTAGTCGCGGCGGGTATCAGGGCGAGAAGCTGTCACTCAATTTCCAGAACGTCGACGTCCGTCGCCTGCTGCAGGTCATTGGTGAATTCACCGGCATGAACATGGTTGTCAGCGACTCTGTCGGCGGCAATCTGACGCTGATTCTGAAGGACGTGCCGTGGGATCAGGCGCTCGACATCATCCTTCAGCAGCGTGGTCTGGACATGCGCAAGAATGGCAACGTGATTCTTGTAGCGCCGCGCGACGAAATTGCCACCAAGGAAAAGCTGGAATTCGAGTCCCGTCAGCAAATCGGCGACCTGGAGCCCGTGCGGACCGAAAGCTTCCAGTTGAATTATCAGAAAGCGGATGCAGTCCAGAAGTTGCTGACCGACCAGAATCAGCGGATGCTCTCGAAGCGTGGCAGTGCCGTCGTCGATGCCCGTACGAACATGTTGTTCGTTCAGGACACGCCCTCGCGCCTCGAAGACGTCCGGGTGTTGATCGCGAAGATCGACGTCCCAGTGCGCCAGGTGCTGATCGAAGCACGAATTGTCGAAGCGTCGGACAGCTTCAGCAAGGATCTCGGGGTTCGCCTGGGTTGGAACATGGCGAGTAACCAGGCGGCAGCTTTCGACGTGCAGAAATCGGGGCAGTTCGTTGTTGGCGCCGGTCTCGGGACGACCGGTCAGGCCACGACGGGTACCGCCGGCTCGAACATCTCGGTTCCCCTGGGCCAGAACGTCAACTTGCCGGCAAATCCGCGTTCGGGGCAGGCAGGCCAGATGTCCTTCGTGCTCTTCGATAGCGGAAGAAGCCAGTTCCTCAGCCTTGAGGTCAGCGCACTGGAGGCTGACGGTCGCGGCAAGGTTGTCTCCAGCCCCCGTGTCGTCACGGCCGATCAGGTCGAGGCGCTGATCGAGCAGGGCGTGGAAATTCCCTACCAGCAGGCAACGAGTTCCGGGGCGACTTCCGTATCGTTCCGCAAGGCAAATCTGGCGTTGAAAGTGAAGCCCCAGATCACGCCGGACGGAAAAATCACGATGACCCTCGACGTCAACAAGGATACGCCGAATACCCGCCTGACCACGGGTGCCGGCGTGGCGATCGATACCAAGCACGTCAAGACCGAAGTATTGGTCGAGAACGGTGGAACGGTTGTCATTGGCGGTATCTATCAGCAGGAATCGCGTGAAACGACCAACCGCATACCCTTCTTCGGGGAGTTGCCGTATCTCGGCTGGCTGTTCAAGAACACCCAGAAAACGGACGACAAGACGGAGTTGCTGGTGTTCATCACCCCCAAGATCATCAGTGAAAGCTTGACCGTTCGCTGATCGAAAACCCTGTTTGAGAAAGGCCGGCAATGCCGGCCTTTTCTTTTCCTGCGCTAAAATAGGGCCGTGCAAGCGAAATGCAAAAACATCTATCTCGTCGGCCTCATGGGCGCAGGCAAAACGACCGTCGGTCGGACTTTGGCCAAGCGCCTTGGCTGGCAGTTTTTTGATTCCGACCACGAGATTGCGGGACGAACCGGGGTTTCGATCCCGACGATCTTCGAAATTGAAGGGGAGGCAGGTTTTCGCAAGCGCGAAAGCCTGATGATCGAGGAGCTAGCCGGTTTGAACAACATCGTCCTCGCGACGGGCGGAGGCGCGGTACTCGCCGAGCATAATCGCGAATGCCTGAGAAGAAGTGGCCTCGTCGTTTATCTCTGCGCATCCCCCATGCAGCTGTTCGAGCGTACCCGGCACGATCGCAATCGACCCTTGCTGCAGGTTCCGGATCCGTTGGCGCGATTGAAGGAACTGCTCGCCGAGAGGGGGCCCCTGTACGAAGAGCTGGCGGACATCGTGATCGATGGGAATCGCGGCAACGCCACTTCTGCAATACAGCAGATCATGTGTGAAATGGACAAGCGATGCAGTCATTGAAGGTGGAACTCGGCAGTCGCAGCTATCCGATCCTTGTCGGCCCCGGCTTGCTGGACAGAGCGGATCTGATCGTTCCGCATCTGCAGCGACGAAAGGTGCTGGTGGTGACCAACACGACAGTTGCGCCGCTATATCTTGCTCGTGTCGTGCAAGCGCTTCAGAGCGCCGGGATCGCCTGCCTGTCGTGTGAGCTCCCCGATGGCGAAAAGTACAAGGACTGGGTTACGCTCAATCAGATCTTCGATGCCCTCTTGTCGAACCGCTGCGAACGCGGGACGACCCTGATTGCGTTGGGCGGCGGGGTAATTGGCGATATGGGAGGCTTCGCAGCAGCCTGCTATCAGCGTGGTATGCCGTTCATCCAGATTCCGACCACCCTACTGTCACAGGTCGATTCGTCAGTTGGCGGCAAGACGGCGATCAACCATCCTCTTGGCAAGAACATGATCGGCGCCTTCTACCAGCCAAAGCTGGTTCTCGCCGATACGGACACCCTCGCTACGCTGCCGGATCGGGAGCTCTCTGCAGGTCTGGCCGAGGTGATCAAATACGGACTGATTCGGGATCTGCCATTCCTCGATTGGCTGGAAAACAACCTGGAGCGGCTTCTCGCGCGCGAACAGGATGCACTCATCCATGCCATCCACCGGTCCTGTGCCAACAAGGCGGAAATCGTCGCGGCCGATGAACGGGAGACTGGCGAGCGAGCCCTGCTCAATCTCGGACACACGTTCGGCCATGCGATCGAAACCGGTCTCGGATATGGCGAGTGGTTGCATGGCGAGGCGGTGGCTGCCGGAACAATGATGGCAGCGGAGTTGTCGTCTGCCATGGCACTGATTGCCCGCACTGACGTGCAACGGATCGAGCGACTGCTGTTGCGCGCAAAGCTGCCTGTTGCCGGCGCTTCGATGCCGGTCGAACGCTATCTGGATCTCATGCGCCACGACAAGAAGGTCGACGACGGGCGCCTTCGCCTCGTCCTCTTGGAATCAGTGGGGCGCGCATTCATCAGCGACGCGGCGAGCGACAGGCAGATAGCCGCCGCGATCACGGCGCGAATGCCAAAGTGACACCAAGCGCCCCGTATGCCGCCTGTGAAGACCGTTCGCGCGGCCGTCGCCACGAGGAGGCGCGGCCGTCGATGCGCGGGGACTTCCAGCGTGACCGAGATCGCATCGTGCATTCGACCGCGTTCCGGCGGCTGGAATACAAAACGCAGGTCTTCGTCAATCACGAAGGCGATCTCTTCCGAACGCGCCTGACGCACAGCATCGAAGTGGCGCAGATCGCGCGTGGTATCTGCCGGGCGCTAAGGTTGAACGAGGATCTTGCTGAAGCTGTGTCGCTGGCGCACGATCTCGGTCATACCCCCTTCGGGCACGCCGGGCAGGATGCGCTGCACGAGTGCATGCGCGAACACGGTGGCTTCGAGCACAATCTGCAGAGCCTGCGCATTGTCGACAAGCTGGAGGAGCGCTATGCCGCCTTCAACGGCCTGAACCTCTGCTTTGAGACGCGCGAGGGAATCGTCAAGCATTGTTCCCGGGAAAATGCCCTTCAGCTGGGCGATGTCGGTGAGCGCTTCCTCGTCGGGTGCCAGCCTTCCCTGGAGGCCCAGGTCTGCAATCTTGCCGACGAGATCGCCTACAACAACCACGATGTGGATGATGGCCTGCGATCCGGCTTGATCACGCTTGAGCAACTGCGCGAAGTCCGGCTGTTTGCACGACATATCGCGCCTGTCGAGGCCGAATACCCGGCGCTGCGGGATCGCCGGCTGATTCATGAAACGGTGCGCCGCATGATCAACACGTTGGTGTGCGATCTGGTGGAAACGACCGCCAACAATGTCGCGGAACATGCGCCTGCCGATATCGAAGCCCTGCGCCAATGTCCGCCGCTGGCAGCATTTTCGCCCGCGCTGGTTGAAGAAAACCGGGAGTTGAAGCGATTCCTGCGCGTCAATCTCTATCGGCACTATCAGGTGCTGCGCATGACCAACAAGGCACGCCGCATCATCGGCGACCTCTTCGGTGCCTTCATGGCCGATCCTCGCCTACTGCCCCCGCAATACCAGCGCGCCGAGAATCAGCCGCGTTCGGTGGCCGACTATATTGCCGGCATGACCGACCGCTATGCGATGAAGGAACACCGGCGCCTGTTCGCGGTCGGAGAAATCTGACGGCACTCGCCTGTGCCGTCCGGTGCGCCAGATTGGTGCGCCGCAACACCTTGAACCCGCACGGGTTTCCCTGTATATTCCGCAGTCGCCCCAAAAATTCCCAAGCCGGCACCGTGCCGGCTTTTTTGCCGTCTGGCGCGTCGGCAAGTGCCGTGCCGCGCCTTGATTTATTAAGGAACCAAGCGTGATGGAAAACGCTGTGCAGCAGGCATTACCTGACCGGCAGGGTCTGTATGACCCGGCCAACGAACACGACGCCTGTGGCGTGGGTTTCGTTGCCCATGTCAAAGGCCAGAAAAGCCACTCGATCGTCGAGCAGGGCCTGCTGATCCTGAAAAACCTGGATCACCGCGGCGCTGTCGGTGCCGACCCGCTGATGGGTGACGGTGCCGGCCTGCTGATCCAGATTCCCGACCAGTTCTTCCGTGAAGAGATGGCGAAGCAGGGCGTCAACCTGCCGCCGGCGGGCGAATATGGTGTCGGCATGTGCTTCCTGCCGCAGGAAAATGCCAGTCGCGTCGCCTGCGAAGAGGAAATCGAGCGTTCGGTGAAGGCTGAAGGCCAGGTCGTTCTCGGCTGGCGCGACGTCCCGGTCTCGCGCACGATGCCGATGTCGCCGACGGTCAAGGCGGTCGAGCCAATCATCCGCCAGATCTTCGTCGGCCGTGGCCCGGACGTCTTCGTTACCGACGCCCTGGAGCGCAAGCTCTACGTCATCCGCCGCCACTCGGCGAACGCTATCAAGTCGCTCAAGCTCGCGCACAGCAAGGAGTTCTACGTCACCTCCTTCTCGGCGCGCACCATCGTCTACAAGGGCCTGCTGCTGGCCGACCAGGTTGGCGAGTACTTCCTCGACCTGCAGGATGCCCGCTGCACCTCGGCGCTGGCGCTCGTGCACCAGCGCTTCTCGACCAACACCTTCCCGAGCTGGCATCTCGCCCACCCGTTCCGCATGATTGCGCACAACGGCGAGATCAACACGCTGCAGGGCAACGTCAACTGGTTCAAGGCGCGCGAGAAGGCGATCTCCTCGCCGATCCTCGGTGACGACCTCGACAAGATCTGGCCGCTGCACTACCCCGGCCAGTCCGACTCGGCCTCGTTCGACAACGCGCTCGAACTGCTCGTCATGGGCGGTTACTCGATGGCCCAGGCGATGATGCTGATGATCCCGGAAGCCTGGGAAAAGCACACGACCATGGACGAGAAGCGCCGCGCCTTCTACGAGTACCACGCGGCGATGATGGAGCCGTGGGACGGCCCCGCCGCGGTCGCGTTCACCGACGGCCGCCAGATCGGCGCCACGCTCGACCGCAACGGCCTGCGTCCGGCCCGCTATCTCGTCACCGATGACGACCTCGTCGTCATGGCCTCGGAATCCGGTGTGCTGCCGATCCCCGAGAAGAAGATCGTCAAGAAGTGGCGCCTGCAGCCGGGCAAGATGTTCCTGATCGACATGGATCAGGGCCGCATCATCGACGATAAGGAACTCAAGGACTCGCTCGCCAATGCCAAGCCGTATCGCGAGTGGATCGAGAAGATTCGCATCAAGCTCGACGAGCTGCCGGTCGTCTCCGAGTCGAAGGAAGACTCCGCCGTCTCGCTGCTCGACCGCCAGCAAGCCTTTGGCTACTCACAGGAAGACATCAAGTTCATCCTCGAGCCGATGGCGGCCAACGGCGAGGAAGCCACCGGTTCGATGGGCAACGACTCGGCGCTGCCGGTGCTGTCGTCCAAGGACAAGGTCTTCTACAACTACTTCAAGCAGCTGTTCGCACAGGTGACGAACCCGCCGATCGACCCGATCCGCGAGGAGCTGGTCATGTCGGTGGTGTCGTTCGTCGGCCCGAAGCCGAACCTGCTCAACGTCTCCGACATCAACCCGCCGATCCGTCTGGAAGTCTCGCAGCCGGTGCTGTCCTTCGACGATATCCAGAAGGTGCGCCACATCGAGAAGTACACCGGCGGCAAGTTCCGTTCGCACGAACTGGATATCTGCTACCCGGTGGCCTGGGGCAAGGAAGGTGTCGAGGCCCGTCTGGCGTCGCTCGTTTCGCACGCCGAAGACGCCGTGCGTTCGGGCGCCAACATCCTGATCATCTCGGACCGCAAGCTGGATGCCGATTGCGTCGCCATCCCGGCGCTGCTCGCCACCTCGGCAGTGCATCAGCACCTGGTCAAGGAAGGTTTGCGCACTTCGACCGGCCTCGTCGTCGAAACCGGCTCGGCGCGTGAAGTGCATCACTTTGCGCTGCTCGGCGGCTACGGTGCCGAAGCCGTGCATCCGTACCTGGCGCTGGAAACGCTGCGCGACCTCGCCCACGGCGACGCCGAAAAGGCGGCCAAGTTCGAGAAGAACTTCATCAAGGCGGTCAGCAAGGGGCTGTGCAAGGTCATGTCCAAGATGGGCATCTCGACCTACATGTCCTATACCGGCTCGCAGATCTTCGAAGCCATCGGCCTGAAGAAGGACTTCGTCGAGAAGTACTTCACCGGCACGCCGTCGAACATCGAGGGCATCGGTGTCTTCGAGGTCGCCGAAGAAGCCATCCGCACGCACAAGAAGGCGTTCAGCGCCGACCCGGTGCTGGCCGACATGCTCGAAGCCGGCGGCGAGTACGCCTACCGCGTTCGTGGTGAAGACCACATGTGGACGCCGGACGCCATCGCCAAACTGCAGCACGCGACGCGTTCGGGCGAGGCGAAGACCTACAAGGAATACGCCGCGATCATCAACGACCAGAGCAAGCGCCATCTGACGCTGCGCGGCCTGTTCGAGTTCAGGAAGGCGGCAACGCCGGTGCCGCTGGAAGAAGTCGAGTCGGCCAAGGAAATCGTCAAGCGTTTCGCCACTGGTGCCATGTCGCTCGGCTCGATCTCGACTGAAGCGCACACCACGCTGGCCATCGCCATGAACCGCATCGGCGGCAAGTCGAACACCGGCGAAGGCGGCGAGGATGCCAAGCGCTTCCAACCGCTCAAGGCCGGACAGAAACTGTCCGAAGTGGTCGGTGCCTCGCGCATCGAACGCGACTACGAGTTCAAGGAAGGCGACTCGCTGCGCTCTGCGATCAAGCAGGTCGCCTCGGGCCGCTTCGGTGTCACCACCGAATACCTGGTCAACGCCGACCAGATCCAGATCAAGATGGCGCAGGGCGCGAAGCCCGGCGAGGGCGGTCAGCTGCCCGGCCACAAGGTCTCGGAATACATTGGCTTCCTGCGCCACTCGGTGCCGGGCGTCGGCCTGATCTCGCCGCCGCCGCACCACGACATCTACTCGATCGAGGATCTGGCACAGCTGATCCATGACCTGAAGAACGCCAACCCGGTCGCCAGCATCTCCGTGAAGCTGGTGTCGGAAGTCGGTGTCGGTACCGTTGCTGCAGGGGTCTCCAAGGCCAAGGCGGACCACGTCGTGATCGCCGGTTACGATGGCGGTACGGGCGCATCGCCCTTGTCGTCGATCAAGCACGCCGGCACGCCGTGGGAACTGGGTCTCGCCGAGACGCAGCAGACGCTGGTGCTGAACCAGTTGCGCGGCCGCATCCGCGTGCAGGTCGACGGCCAGATGAAGACCGGTCGCGACGTCGTCATCGGCGCGCTGCTCGGTGCCGACGAGTTCGGCTTTGCCACTGCGCCGCTGGTCGTCGAAGGCTGCATCATGATGCGCAAGTGCCACCTCAACACCTGCCCGGTCGGCGTTGCCACCCAGGATCCGGTGCTGCGCCAGCGCTTCTCGGGTCAGCCCGAGCACGTCGTTAACTACTTCTTCTTCATCGCTGACGAAGTGCGCGCCATCATGGCCGAACTGGGCATTCGCAAGTTCGACGACCTGATTGGCCGCTCGGATCTGCTCGACATGCGCGCCGGCATCGAACACTGGAAGGCGAAGGGTCTCGACTTCTCGAAGATCTTCCACCAGCCGAACGTGCCGGCCAGCGTGCCGCGCCTGCATGCCGAAACGCAGGATCATGGCCTCTCGAAGGCGCTCGACCTGAAGTTCATCGAACTGGCCAAGCCGGCCCTCGAAAAGGGCCAGAAGGTCAGCATCGAATTGCCGATCAAGAACGTGAACCGCACCGCTGGCACCATGCTCTCGGGCGAAGTGGCCAAGCGTTACGGCCACGCCGGCCTGCCGGACGGCACCATCGATATCAAGCTGACCGGTACCGCCGGCCAGAGCTTCGGCGCGTTCCTCGCCAAGGGTGTCGCGATCGAACTGACTGGCGAAGGCAACGACTACGTCGGCAAGGGCCTCTCCGGTGGCCGCATCGTCATCAAGCCGGCGGGCGATTTCCGCGGCGTCACGACGCAGAACATCATCGTCGGCAACACCGTCATGTACGGTGCGACAGAAGGCGAATCGTTCTTTGCGGGTGTCGGCGGCGAACGCTTCTGCGTGCGCAACTCCGGCGCCACGGCGGTCGTTGAGGGCGTGGGCGACCACGGCTGCGAATACATGACCGGCGGTACGGTGGTTGTGCTCGGCAACACCGGCCGCAACTTCGCGGCGGGCATGTCGGGTGGCATCGCCTACGTGCTCGACGAGGACGGTACCTTCAAGAGCCGCTGCAACCTCGCGCAGGTGGCCCTCGAAAAGGTGCTGCCGGCGGCCAGCCAGGCCAAGGGCGAGCCGATGCATCGCGGCCTCGCCGACGAAGATCAGCTGAAGGATCTCGTCAAGCGCCACGCCGAACTGACCGGCAGCGCTACGGCGCAGGGCATCCTCGCCAACTGGGATGCCTACCGCGAGAAGTTCGTCAAAGTCTATCCGAACGAATACAAGCGCGCGCTCACCGAAATGGCCGCGCAGCCGCAAAATAAGGAGGCCGCTTAATCATGGGCAAGCCGACAGGGTTCCTCGAGTTCCAGCGCCTCTCCGAGGCCTATGAACCGGTCGAGACGCGCGTCAAGCACTACAAGGAGTTCGTCGCGCATCTTTCCGATGCCGATGCCAAGGTGCAGGGCGCACGCTGCATGGACTGCGGCATTCCGTTCTGCAATACGGGCTGCCCGGTGAACAACATCATCCCGGACTGGAACGACCTGGTCTTCCGCGGCAACTACCAGCAGGCGCTGGAAGTGCTGCACTCGACCAACAACTTCCCGGAATTCACCGGCCGCATCTGCCCCGCCCCTTGCGAGGCCGCGTGCACGCTCGGCATCAACGCCGAGCCGGTGGGCATCAAGTCGATCGAGCATTTCATCATCGACAAGGGCTGGGAGAACGGCTGGGTCAAGCCGCAGGTCGCGGCGCACAAGACGGGCAAGAAGGTCGCCGTCGTCGGTTCCGGTCCGGCGGGTCTCGCTGCCGCACAGCAGCTGGCGCGTGCCGGCCATGACGTGACGGTGTTCGAGAAGAACAGCCGTATCGGGGGCCTGCTGCGCTACGGCATCCCCGACTTCAAGCTGGACAAGGCCATCATCGACCGCCGCATGAAGCAGATGGAGGCCGAGGGCGTGAAGTTCCGCACCAAGGTTGCCATCGGTACCAAGGATGTGCCGGCGGGCATCATCAACGACGCCACCGAAGTCATCTCGGCGGAGCAGCTGAAGAAGGACTTCGATGCCGTGGTCCTCGCTGCCGGTTCGGAAGTGCCGCGCGATCTGCCGATCCCGGGCCGCGAGCTGAAGGGCACCTATGCCGCGCTCGAGTTCCTGATCCCGCAGAACAAGGAAGTCGCCGGCGACGGCGCCAACCCGATCAACGTCAAGGGCAAGCACGTCGTCGTCATCGGCGGCGGCGATACCGGCTCCGACTGCGTTGGTACCTCGAACCGCCACGGCGCTGCCTCGGTGACCCAGTTCGAACTGATGCCGATGCCGCCCGAGCAGGAAAACAAGGCGCTGACCTGGCCGTACTGGCCGTACAAGCTGCGCACCTCGTCGTCGCACGAAGAGGGTGTGACGCGTGACTTCGCCGTGGCCACCAAGGAACTGGTCGGCGACGGCAAGGGCGGCATCAAGGCCCTGAAGGCGGTCCGCGTCGAGTGGAAGGACGGCAAGATGAGCGAAGTTGCCGGTTCGGAATTCGAACTGCCGGCCGACTACGTCTTCCTCGCCATGGGCTTCACCAACCCGGTGGGTGCCCTGCTCGAAGCCTTTGGCGTCGACAAGGATGCGCGTGCCAACGCCAAGGCGACGACAGATGGTGAAGGCTGCTACGCGACCAGCGTCGCCAAGGTCTTCGCCGCGGGTGACGTGCGTCGTGGCCAGTCGCTGGTGGTCTGGGCGATCCGCGAGGGCCGCCAGGCGGCGCGCGAAGTGGATGCCTTCCTGATGGGGAAATCGGATCTGCCGCGCTGAATCTTCCGGCACGACACAAAACCCCGCTCCGGCCTGCCCGCAGCGGGGTTTTTCTTTTGTGACGACGACGCTTGTGGCATAGTGTCGGCTACTCTGGCCGGAGAGCAATTTATGAATACGGAATTGCAGAAATCGATGCAGGTGACCGGGATGGTCGGCAGTCTGGATGGCTACATGCTGATGGTTCTCGGCATCATGATCTTTGCCGGCATCCTGGGCGGCATCGCCAATTATTTCCTGTCCGATCGGCAGGGCGAGCTCTCGTCCCGCGACGGCGTCAAGTACGCCGTCCTTGGCGTCATCGCGGCACTGACCGTGCCGCTCTTCCTCAACATGCTGTCGAGCAATCTGCTCGAGGCGGCGCGAACCCGTCCGGTCGACTTCTTTGTCTTCGCGGGCTTCTGCCTGATCTACGTGGTCGCGTCGCGTCGTCTGTTCGAGAACGCCGCCAACAAGCTGCTCTCGCAGATCGACCAGGTGAAGCGCGACGTCAATCATCTCAAGCAACAGAAGCGTGAGGCTTCGGCACCGGCTGTCATGCGTGAGGAGGCGCCGGTCGTCGCGCAGGAGGCTGTCAAGGCGGAACCGCCCAAGGAATCCCTTTCCTACAACGATGTCGAGATCCTGCGCGCGATCGCCGAAGAGAACTACGTTTACGGCAACCTCGTTGGCCTGACCGACAAGACAGGTCTCGGTCGTGATCTGGTCAGCAACCGCCTGACCGTGCTCAAGAACCTCGGCATCATCGAAACACGGATCAGCGACAAGAATGTCCTGCACTGGTATGTGTCGCCTAGGGGCAAGCAGATGCTCGGCGAAATCCTTGCCCAGGGAGAGCGCAAGAGCGCCTGACCCCATTCACCACCGCAACTCCCGCGCAGGCTGTTTCCTGGCTGCGCTTCAATGTTCCAGACCAATCATTCATGAATCTCAATGTAGTCATTCTCGCTGCCGGCCAGGGCAAGCGCATGCATTCAAATCTGCCCAAGGTGCTGCATCCGGTTGCTGGCAAGGCGCTCGTTCGGCACGTCATCGACACGGCACGAACACTCTCGCCAGCCCGGCTGTGCGTCGTTTATGGGCACGGTGGCGAGATCGTCCGTGCCGCGCTGCCCGATGCCGACCTCGCCTGGGCGCTTCAGTCACCGCAGCTCGGCACGGGCCATGCCGTACAGCAGGCGTTGCCGCACCTCGCCGGCGACGGTGTGACGCTGGTGCTCTATGGCGATGTTCCCCTGACACAGGCAGCGACACTCCGCCGGCTTCTCTCTGCGGCGCAGGATGGCCTGGCGGTGCTGACGGTGACGCTGGCCGATCCAACGGGCTACGGACGTATCGTGCGTGACGCTGCCGGCAAGGTCGTACGCATCGTCGAGCAGAAGGATGCAACCGCCGAGGAAAAGGCAATCCGCGAGATCAATACCGGCATCATGGCGATCCCGACGGCACGCCTCGCGGGCTGGTTGGCCGGGCTGCGCAACAACAATGCGCAGGGCGAGTATTACCTGACCGATCTCATTGCCGCGGCGGTTGCCGATGGTGTGCCGGTCAGTTCTGCACAGCCCGATGGTGAATGGGAGGTTCTGGGCGTGAACAGCAAGGTGCAACTGGCGGAGCTCGAGCGCATCCAGCAGCGCCGTGTCGCAGATCTTCTGCTCGAAGCCGGCGTGCGTCTTGCCGACCCCGCTCGCCTCGACGTGCGTGGCGAGCTTATCTGCGGCCGCGATGTGGCGATCGACATCAACTGCGTCTTTGAAGGCCGCGTCGAGCTGGCCGATGCGGTCGAGATCGGCCCGAACTGCGTGCTGAAGAACGTGACGGTGGCGGCCGGCGCGCGCATTGCTGCGTTCTGCCATCTTGAAAATGCTGTCGTCGGGCCTGACTGCATCATCGGCCCCTACGCCCGCCTGCGTCCCGGCGCCGAACTGGGGGCGGAGGTGCATATCGGCAACTTCGTCGAGGTGAAGAACACCACGATCGCCGCCAAATCGAAGGCCAACCATCTGGCCTACATCGGCGACGCGCGTATTGGCGAGCGCGTCAATGTCGGCGCCGGCACCATCACCTGCAATTACGACGGCGTGAACAAGCACCTGACGGTGATCGAGGACGATGCCTTCATCGGCTCCGATACCCAGCTCGTCGCGCCGGTCACTGTCGGCCGTGGCGCCACGCTCGGTGCCGGCACCACGCTGACCAAGGATGCACCGCCGGACACGCTGACCGTTTCCCGCGCCAAGCAGATCAGTCTGCCTGCCTGGCAGCGTCCCGTGAAAATTCCGAAGAAGTGAGTTGAACCATGTGTGGCATCGTCGCCGCGGTCGCTGACCGCAACATCGTCCCCGTCCTGCTGGAAGGCCTGCGCAAGCTCGAATACCGCGGCTACGACTCCGCCGGCCTCGCCGTCCTCAATGGCGGATTACATCGCCTGCGCGCCGTCGGTCGCGTTGCCGAACTCGCCGCCCAGGCGGATGCGGCATCCACCACCGGCGGCACCGGCATCGCCCACACCCGCTGGGCGACGCACGGCGTTCCGTCGGAGCGCAACGCGCATCCTCACATCTCCGGCGGTCTCGCCGTCGTGCACAACGGCATCATCGAGAACCACGAAGCCCTGCGCGAGGCATTGAAAGCCGAAGGTTACGTCTTCACCTCCGATACCGACACCGAAGTCGTCGCGCACCTCGTCGAAAAGAAGCAGAAGACCATTCCCGATCTGTTCGATGCCGTCCGCGCGGCGCTTTCCGAACTGCAGGGCGCCTACGCGCTGGCGGTCATGCGTGAAAACGACTCCAGCCGCATCATCGTCGCCCGCGAAGGCTCGCCGCTGCTGCTTGGTCTCGCCGATGACGGTATCTATGCCGCCTCGGATGCTTCCGCCCTGCTGCAGGTGACCCGCCGCATGGTCTATCTCGACAACGGCGACTGCGCCGAGATCACCCGTGCCGGCCATCGCATTGCCCGTGTCGATGGCACGCCCGTCGAGCGTGCGGTGATCGAATCCCAGCTCTCGGCCGACGCCGTCGAACTGGGAACCTACGACCACTACATGCAGAAGGAAATCTTCGAGCAGCCCGACGCGCTGGCCAATACCCTCGAAATGGCCGGGGCTGCCAAAAGCCTGCAGCCTGGCCTTTTCGGTGCCGAAGCCCAGAACATCCTCGGTGGCGCGAAGCAGGTACTGATCATTGCCTGTGGCACCAGCTGGCATGCCGGCCTCGTCGCGCGCTACTGGCTCGAATCGCTTGCCGCGATCCCCTGCTCGGTCGAGATCGCCAGCGAGTACCGCTACCGCGATTCGGTCCCCGACCCGGAGACGCTAGTCGTCACCATCTCGCAATCCGGCGAAACCGCCGATACCCTGGCCGCCCTGCAGCACGCCAAGCGCCTCGGCATGGGACGTACGCTGGCCATCTGCAACGTTCCCGAATCCTCACTCGTCCGGGAAACCGCCCTGCGCTTCATTACCCGCGCCGGCCCCGAGATCGGGGTGGCCTCGACCAAGGCCTTCACGACCCAGCTGGCTGCGCTCTACCTGCTGACCCTGGTGCTGGCCAAGCTGCGGAACCGTCTCGACGCCGCGACGGAAGCGAAGGAAATGAAGGCGCTCCGTCATGTGCCCGCGGCCGTGCAGAAGGTGCTCGCCCTCGAGCCCGAGATCAAGGCCTGGGCCCAGTGCTTTGCCGACAAGCAACATACCCTGTTCCTCGGGCGCGGGCGGCATTACCCGATTGCGCTCGAAGGTGCGCTGAAACTCAAGGAAATTTCCTATATCCACGCCGAGGCCTACCCGGCCGGCGAACTCAAGCACGGACCGCTGGCACTGGTCGACAAGGAAATGCCGGTCATTGCCGTCGCCCCGAACGATGCCCTGCTGGAGAAACTGAAATCGAACCTGCAGGAAGTCCGTGCACGCGGTGGCGAACTGTTCGTGTTCGCCGATGCCGATTCGGAAATTGCTGATTCTGAAGGGGTGCATGTCCTGCGCCTGCCGGAGCACTACGGCGCACTATCGGCGCTGCTGCATGTCGTGCCGCTGCAACTGCTGTCCTACCACGTGGCGCTGGTCAAGGGGACCGATGTGGACAAGCCGCGCAATCTCGCAAAGAGCGTGACGGTCGAGTAATGCCGGCAAAGTGTCAGATATTTCCTTGACCGTCGCCGGGCTTTGATCAAAACTGCCCGCACGGCTGGCAAACGGCGGGGCTCGGAGGGGTAAGGTGCTGAAGGCATTTCTTGGCAAACGTGGCAGTGTCCAGGAGCGCCCTGCGGAAACGACAGGGCGACGCAGCGTCGACCCAGAGCGCCTCAAGACCCTGATCGAATTCTTTCCGATCGGAAAGAAACTCCGTTACTACCCCGAGTTCAAGAAGGACATTGTCTTCGACACCCTGATGGTCGGGTACGCCATCAATGGCGAGTTGCTCTATTCCAGCGATGCGGTGGAACGTGATTCCAATGGCCATGTGATGGCCTTTCGCGTTGGTGAGGAAAATGCCCGGATCCGTGCGGCCGACGTCTATCTGTTTCAGGTGCTGGTGCCCGATACGTCCGATCTCGAGCGCCAGCTCGACTACGCACGTCGGGCCGAGATCGGTCGCGGCAAGCAGTTCAACAAGGGCAATTACATTACCCTGATGTCGAATGCGGCGATGCGCGGTCTGTCGACCGTCGATACGGAAGTGGCCAAGTCGCTGATACTGGTGTCCGGCCCCTACGCCCATACCAAGATGATCCTGCTGACGCCAGAACTCACTACGCTGGTGGTGACAGACCAGCGCAGGAAGCCGCGTGCGAAGACCTGCGCGCCGGTGGTGCTGTGCCTGCCGGGCGGCGGCTTGTCGGGGCCGTGCGTGATCGCCGACATTTCGGATGACTCGGTACGGGTGCGCGTGCGCGATCGCGAGACGCCCTTGCCGCCAATGGCCGCCGGCGCCGAAGTCACGCTTGATATCGATCTAGGTGATTCCGGCACGAGCTACCTGCTCAAGGGGCGCGTGCTACGCCGCGCCTCCGACGCCTGCGTCATCCACCTCGAAGGCATGTTTGAGTCCGGCCGTCTCAAGAATTTCGGCCCGCTCGATCTCCTCGAACTGAAGGCCGGGCTGCTCAACTATTCGGCCTGAGCAGCGTCCGCCGACCGTTCAGCGGCGGACGCGGACGTTAAGGTCTCCGATATCCTGTCGAAGTTCGCCGTAGATCGCCTGTAGCGCCTTTTCCGTCGCCGTAGCGAACGCCGAGAATGAATCGTCGCCGGCCGGCTGTTCCCGCCGGTAGCGCTTCTGCAGGAGGACACCTTTCTCCCCACCCAGAGATACCTCGAGTGCGACGACCGCCCGCCCGTTGCCGCTGTCGAGCACCCGCTCGAACGCCACGATGCGCGCCTCGAGCGTCAGTCCGCTCCGGGGTTGCCCTCCGTCCATGCTGGCGAGCATGTGCTCCTTGACGGCCTGCGCCGGCGGATAGAGCCAGAGATGGTAATGGTACTGGCGCAGCTGTCGCGGATCGTCGGCCGGGGAGAATACGATCGGTCGCTCGGCATAGAGGCTATCGGCGCGAACGCTGCGCACTTCGAAAGGCGGCAGCGCGGCCGCCGCGCCGTCCGCCTGCAGGCGGTAGAAGCGGTCGACCGGCGCCGGTGGTGCGCTGCCGCAGGCGGCAAGCAGCAGGACGACGGAAACGGCAAGGACACGGGACAGCATTCTCATCTTTCATCTCCCCGGGCTTCGGCCGGCGGGCGGCTGCTGATCAGGCTGGACGGGTTTTCGCGAATCTGTCGGCTGAACTCGTTCATGTGACGACCGGCCGATTCGAGCTGGTAGAGGACACTGTCGGCACGTCGCAGCGAGGCTTCCAGTTCGCGGCCACTGCCATTGACGATGCTGCGTGAATCGCGAACCAGATCGTTTACCTCTTTTGTTACCGAGTGCAGCTCGCGCGACAGCTTGAGTGCGCTGGCGGATGCCTCGTCGGCGTTGCCGAGCAGGCTTTCCCAGCGCTTGCGGTTGTCTTCGCTGAAAAGCGACTCAACCCGCGTCGCCGTCGTATTGAGTCGGGCCATTGTCGTACGCAGGTCCTCCATCGCAGGTGGCAGGTTCTTCTCCATGCTGCTGCCGAGTGAATCGATCCGCCGCGAAACCTGCGCGAGCATCGGCTTCAGACCCGTCTCGGTCATTTCGCTGAGCTGGCCGGCCAGGGACGCCACGGATTCCATCAGATTTGCCCCGGCCACCCCGCGGATCTCGCCGCCGACAGCCAACATCTCCTTTGCGCCGCCTTCCTTGATTTCCACCAGCGGTGCGCTGAGCAGGCCGGGGGCCGCGATCATCGCGCGGCTATCGGCCGGAATACGGACCGGCTTGCGCAGATTCAGCGCGACGCGATAACGGGTACGCCCTTCGTGCGCAACCGGTTCGATGGCGGCGACGTTGCCGACCTCGTAGCCCTCGAAGGTCACCACCGAACCGACCTTGATGCCGGCGACGTTGCCGAAGTGCGTCAGGTATTCGTCGCCCTTGCCGCTCTGCCCGGTGACCCGATAGAGCCCGTAGAGCAGCACGCAGCCCATCGCCAGCACGAAGCTGCCAACGGCCAGATAGTTGATGTTGTCGCGTTTCACGGTTAGTTGATCTCCCGGGTGAGGCGTTCCATGTATTCGTCGGCATCCACGCTGTCGTCGCGTGGCGTGCGGTCGAGCAGCGCGCGGATGCGCGGGTGCTCGCTGGCGCGCACGGCGGCGGTCCGGTCGCTCATCAGGATGCGGCCATGGTCGAGCACGGTGATACTGTCGGCGATCTTGAAGGCGCTTTCCAGCTCGTGGGTGACGACAACGATGGTCATGTTCATCGCGTCGCGCAGCGTCAGGATCAGTTCGTCGAGTTCGGCCGAAGCGACCGGGTCGAGACCGGCGGAGGGCTCGTCGAAGAAGAGCAGCTTCGGATCCATGACGATGGCGCGAGCCAGCGCGGCGCGCTTGATCATGCCGCCCGAAAGTTCGGACGGCATAAGGTCCTCGAAGCCGGCGAGGTTGACCACCTCAAGCTTCATGCGGCTCATGATGCGGATCGTGTTGTCGTCCAGCTTCGTGTGCTCGCGCAAGGGCAGCTCGACGTTCTCGCCGACCGTCATCGAATTGAACAGCGCTCCTCCCTGGAAGGCGACGCCCATGTTCTTCCTGAGGTCGAACATCTCGTCAGCGTCCATTTTCGTGATGTCCTTGCCGAGCAGCCTGATCGCGCCCGAGGTCGGCTGGTGCAGCCCGAGCAGGTGGCGCAGCAACGTACTCTTGCCCGAGCCACTGCCGCCCATGACGACCATGATCTCGCCTTGCCTGGCGCTGAAGTTGACGTGGTCGAGGATTATCCTCGGCCCGTAGTGGGTGACGAGATCGGTGACTTCAATCGCGAGGCTATCCGGGCTCATCGCTCAGCGACTCGTCAGGAAGGTGAATACCATGTCGGCAAGGATGATGCCGATACTGCCGAGCACCACGGCACGCGTCGTTGCGCGGCCAACACCCTCGGCGCCGGCAGTGACGCCGAACCCGTTCACCGCACCGATCATGGTGATCACTACGGCGAAGATCAGGCTCTTGTAAACGCCCTGCAGCACATCGGCGGCGATCAGCGATTCGAAGGTGCGCGCGAAGAAGATCGGCAGCGGCAGCGACAGTTCGCCGGCGCAGTAAAGCGCACCGCCGAGCAGCGCCAGCAGGTCGGACATGATCGTCAGCGCCGGCAAGGTCAGCAGCATTGCGGCGAGGATCGGCGAGACGAGGTAGCGCACCGGGTTGATGCCGATCACCCGCAGTGCGTCGATCTCCTGCGAGATCGTCATCGTACCGATACGCGCGGCGATTGCCGACCCGGAACGGCCGGCGACGAAGATGCCGGTGATCAGCGGTGCGAATTCACGCGTCACCGAGAGCGCGATGCCGAGCACGACCTGATCTTCGGCACCAAAGGTACGCAGCGTGTGGATGCCCTGAATGGCGAGCATCATGCCGGTGGCGAACGACGCCAGCCCGACGATCGGAACCGCATTCACGCCGGCGCTCATCGCTTCCTTGAATATGGCGGCCATGCGCACCGGTTGCCGGCGGCGGAAACCCGCCAGCAGCCAGTAGAAGGATTCGACCAGCAGCGCCGCAAGGTAGCCGGTTTCGCGTACGGCCTGCACCGAGCGCATGCCGACGCTGGTCACGAAGGAGGCGAGGCCCCCCGTCTTTTCAGCCACGGGCGAGGCGCTCCTCGAGGGAAGCGTGAATCGGGAACACCTTGTCCAGGCGAGCGAGCTTCAACACGCTCATTGCCGGGCCTGCCGGCGCGGCGAGACCGAATTCGAGCCCCTGCTTGCGCGCTGTCTGGTAGCCCTCGACGAGGCTGGCGACGCCGGAACTGTCCATGTAGCTGACGCCGGAAAGATCGACGAGCAGCGGTTTGCCGGCTTTCAGGCTGTCCAGGATCGATTGCCGTGCCTGCGGCGAAGAATGCAGATCGACGTCCCCCGAGAGCAGGATGACGCGGAAGGGCGGTGAGTCGCGTGTTTCGATGTTCATGGTGATTCTTTCCCCTGGCTGGTCGCCGCAGCGCCGGTCGTGTCGATTCTTTTGCCGAGCCGCAGTCGATTCTGCCAGCCGTCTCCCGGCAGCAGGTATGCCATTGTATCGGTGAGTTCACGAATGAAGTGCACACCCAGTCCGCCCGGGCGGAGATCGTCGAGCGCCCGTGGCTGCAGATCCTCGATACGTGCCGGGATGCCGTTGTCGCAGATCAGTGTGACCAGCTCGTCGCCGACCAGCCCGACCTCGATACGCAAGGCCTGCCCTTCGGCGAAATGGTAGGCGTGCTGGATCACGTTCATGCAGGCTTCGTTGACGGCGAGTACCCAGGCAGCGATCGTTTCCTCGTCGCACCCAGCCCCCAGGCAGGCCTGGCGAACGGCCGCGCGGATCTCTGTCAGCGCCGAGGTGTAGGCCGGATAGTCGCGGGCGAGAAGCGCTTGCATCGGAGGCAGTTCACCCGATCGCCAGCATCGTCAGGTCGTCGTGCAGTCGCTGTCCCCCCGCACTGCCCAGCAGCGCCTCGCTGACGGCAGCGAGTTGCGCTTCGGCGCCGCTGGCGGCATGCCGGTCGAGTAGCGTCTTGAGGCCGGCGACACCGAGCATGCCGGCGCCGGCCTTGCCTTCGGTTACGCCGTCGGTGAACACAAAGAGGCGGCCGCCGGCGAGCGTCAGCCGCTGCTGCACGAAGTCGATGCCGGCGACGACGCCGAGCGGCGGGCATTCGGCCTCGATCTCCCGGTAGCTGCCGTCGGTGGCGCGATAGAGCGGTGGTTGATGGCCAGCGTTGGCGAGGCAGATTTCGCCGCTGGCCGGGTCGAAGACTCCGGCGACCATCGTCACGAACATGCCGTTGCGCGCCGTTTCCGCGATCTCGTCATTGAGCGTCGCCAGCAGCGCCGCCATGTCGCTGCTTGTCTTGCCAAGGCAGCGGAAAAGGCTGATCGTCTTGGCCATCAGCATCGCCGCATTCATGCCCTTGCCGGAAACGTCACCCAAGCCCCACGCGATGCGGCCATCTGCCAGTGGGAAATAGTCGAAGAAATCGCCGGAAACTTCCATCGCCGGATAGTTCATGCCGCAGACCGGCAGGTCGTCACTGCCCGCCGCCGGCAACAGGCCGCGCTGGATTTCACGCGCCAGCTCGAGCTCGCGCCGGATGCGCTCCTGCTCGACCAGTGCCTCAGTCATCTGGGCATTGCTGATCGCGAGCGAGACCATGCCGGCCAGCGCCTGCAGCAGTTGCCGGTCGCTGTCGCCGAAGAGGCCGTCACCGGAGCGCTTGTTGATGACCTCCAGCGCGCCGAGCATGCGCGACTTCACCTTCAGGGGCGCGCACAGGATGGAACGGGTGCGGAACCCGGTCAGATCGTCCACGGCACCGGTGAAGCCGCTGTCCGAGGATGTGTCCCGCACCATCTGCACGCAATCGTCGCTGACCGTGCGACCGACGATGCCCTGTGTCGCGTCGATGGTGAGGCCCTCGATCGACACCGGGCCGGCGCAGGCGAGGCAGATCAGGTGTTCGCCCGCGTCATCGAGCAGGAAGATGGAGACTGCCTCCGTTTCCATGTAGGCCATGATCTGCCTGGTCGCGTTCGTCAGCGTCGCCTCCACCGCCGGCGAAGCGGCGAAATCCTGGCTGACGGTGGCAAGCAGCGTGAGCAGTTCGGGGCGCTGCGCCAGCTGATCCTGGGCTGCACGTGCCAGATCGCTGATGGGATCGTTCGCGTTTGTCATGCCGGCAATGATACGACTAGCGCAGCGCCTGCAGGAACTCGTTACGCAGCTGCTCCGAAGCCGCGAAGGATCCGGCGAATGCCTGCGTAACGACGCGCTCGTCGCCCCGACGATCTTCGCCGAGCAGGAGGCACAGCTGCTCGGCTTCAACGATGCAGGCACCGCCGGCAGCATGGCCGTGTGCGACGAGCGCGTCGGCGATGTCGCGCGTCATCCATTCCTGATAGGTGAAGCGGTGGCCGATGGCATCGACCATGCGGGCGATGCGGCCGAAGCCGTGCAGGCGACCTCCGGGAATGTAGGCGACGTGCGCGACGCCACGGAAGGGGACGAGGTGATGCGGGCAGACGCCATGAACGGCAATGCCGCGGATTACGACCATGTCACTGCGTGTGTCGGGGAAGCCCTCGCCGAGCGCGCTGGCGGGATCGAGTTCGTAACCGCCAAGCAGGCGCTTCTGCCAGAGTTCTCGAACGCGCTGTGCCGTACGTCCCATGTGTGCAGTATCCGGCGCGATGCCGCAGGCCGCGAGCAGGTCGCCGACGGCGCGTTCGAACGCGGCCGGATCGAAATTGGCGGGGCGGGGAATGCCAATGCCGTTGTGCGTGCCGCCGGAGCAATGTGTGTCGTCAGCCGGTTCCATCGTTCGTTCCTTGTCGTGCACGCGAGTTTCCAGTCTAGCCGGTCCCGACCTTCCTTGCAGGACGACGCCACGGCGTATTGCCGAACTCCTCGACGAGGAAGTCGACCATCGCCTTCACTTTCGGCGCCAGGTGACGGCCGCTCGGGTAGGTGGCATAGAGCGGCACCGGTTCTGCATGGTGCCAGTCGGTGAGGATCGGCACCAGTTCACCGCGGGCAATTGCGTCGCCGACGATGATGTCGGTCAAACGCGTGATGCCGACGCCGGCGACAGCCAGTTGCAGCACCGTCTCCGCCGTATTGGCGACGACGTTGCCGCCGACATGGACGACGCGGATGCCCTCGTCGGTATCGAAGGGCCAGCGGCGAAGGGCTGGCAGGCTGGTGATCCACAGGCAGTTGTGCTGCTGCAGATCATCTGGCGTGCGCGGCGTGCCGCGGCGCTCCAGATAGTCAGGCGCCGCGCAGATGACGCGCTGCAGGTTGCAGATGCGGCGCGCGACCATCGACGATTCGTCGAGCGGGCCGATGCGGATCGCCAGGTCGATGCCGTCTTCCATTGGCGACAGCGGCGTATCGCTGATCGTGATGTCGAGGTGGATGTCCGGATACCGGGCGAGAAAGCGCGGCATCGCCGGTGCCAGCTGGTGCATGCCGAAGGCCGAGCCGCTGTGCAGGCGCAGGGTGCCACGAGGACTGGCCGCAGATTCGCTGACTTCGGCCTCGGCTTCGTCCATTGCCGAGAGGATGCGCTGCGCGCGGTTGTAGAACGTTTCCCCTTCAGGGGTCAGCTGCAGGCGGCGTGTCGTCCGGTGCAGCAGGCGGGCGCCGAGGCGGTCTTCCAGGCGCGAGACGAGTTTCGAAAGCGCGGAGGGCGTCAGGCCAAGCGTGCGTGCAGCAGCCGAAAAGCCCCCGTTCTCGACGGCGGTCACGAAGGCGGTCATCTCGGCAGCACGATCCATAGCTTGATTATGGATGAATATTCACAAATATTGTTCCGATTTGATGGATTGTTGTTCAATAGATGTGCAATTAAAGTGCGAAGCCATGCAGTGTTGCACTGCGACATGTGGAAAATAGGAGTTGCATCATGGAACAGATCGATATCGCCGCCATCGAACGCCGCGCCCGCCAGCTGCGTGCCGAGGAAATCCGTCGCATCGAAGGGCTCTTCGCCGAACGCCTGTGCGTCACCGGTCGCCTCGCTGCCGCCTCGCTGTTCTCCGGTTTGTTGGCACTGGCCGAGTTGCTGCGCCCGATGTTCTCCTGGAATCCTCAGGACCGAGTTGCCCCGACCCGCTCCTCCCGTCCGAAAATCGCGCTGCACGTCCGCCTGAACCGTGCCGTTCGCGCGCTGTTCGCATGGAATCCGGAAGTGCATCACCACCTGTAACGATTAGGCAACTCTACCCAGTCGCACGGGGGGATGCCGGCTAGAATCAGGAAGTTTACGATTTCGCCGGAGCCTCCCGTGACTTCTTTCAGCACCGCGTCTCCCCGCCCCGCCCCCCGCTACACCTGCGCCGAGGAAATCGCCAACGGCGTGACTCATGGCATCGGCGCCCTGCTGGCGATCGCCGGTCTCGCCGTGATGACGGCCTATGCCTCGCTGCACGGCGATGCCTGGCATATCGTCGCGTGCAGCATCTTCGGGGCGACGCTGATCCTGCTCTATACCGCCTCGACGCTTTATCACAGCATCCCGCACGATAAGGCCAAGGAGGTCCTGCGGGCGCTCGATCATTCCGCGATCTTCCTGCTCATCGCCGGCACCTACACGCCTTTCACGCTGGTCAGCCTGCGCGGGCCATGGGGTTGGAGCCTGTTCGCGGTGATCTGGACGCTCGCCGTCACCGGCATCCTGCTGCGCCTGTTCCTGCGCGGCCGGCTGCATGGCCTGGTCGTCGCCCTCTACGTCGCGATGGGCTGGGTCATCGTCGTTGCGATCCAGCCGATGCTGGAACGTGTCGCCACCGGCGGCCTGTTGCTGCTGGCGGGCGGCGGGCTGGCCTACATGGTCGGTATCGCCTTCTACAAATGGCGCAGCCTGCGCTACCACCATGCGGTATGGCACGGTTTTGTGCTGCTGGGCAGCGGCCTGCATTTCTTTTCGGTGCTCTTCTACGTGATTCCGTGGCCGGGCAGCAGCGCGGCCTGATGGTCCGCTGCGGCCGCTCGTGGTACGCTTCGCCCTGCATATCCACCATCCGCCGCAGCCTGCAATGAATTCCCCTACCCAAGAAGCCGCGCCGATTCCAGCGCCTGACGCATCTCCGGCCACTTCTCCGGCCGGCACCCCGGCGCCTTCCGCACGCGCCATGCTGAAGCAGTTGCAGGAGCGCTTCGTCGCCTTCCGCGACTGCCTGCCGCTCGCCATCGGCATCGACAAGCAGGTGCTCGCCGCGCAGCCGGACCTCGATCGCAAGACGCTGCGCGTTGCGCTGCGCATGCATGTCGGCTCCTTGCGCTATCTGAAGGCGATGCAGCAGGCGACTCAGCGCTTCGATCTGGACGGCAAGCCTGTCGCCGACGTCAGCGAGGAGCATCGCACGCACGCAGCCGAAACGCTGAAGGAGCGATTCCGCAAGGAAGCTGAACAGAAGCGCGCAAAGGCTGCAGCGGAGCGCGAAGCCGAGGCGGTCGAGCGGCGGACAGAGAAGCTGAATCAACTGGCGGCGAAGTTCGCCAAGCGCTGATCCCGGCATTCCTGTTTTCCTCCCTGCCATGCAAAACGGCGCCCGTGGGCGCCGTTTTGCATGGATCGGTCGAGCCCTACTTGCCGGCGATCTGTGCCAGCTTTTCCTCGATCTGCGCGACGGGGACAGCGCCCGGCACGCGCTCACCGTTGGCGAAGAACATCGTCGGCGTGCCGTTGATATTGAGCTTGCGGCCGAATTCCTGATTCTTGGTAATCGCCGTCGTGTCGCAGTCGGCCTTGCCGCCCGGCGCCTTGCCGTCGACCATCCAGTCGTTCCAGGCCTTGGCGCGATCGTTTGCGCACCAGATCGCTTTCGACTTGTCGACCGAATCCTGCGAGAGGATGGGCAGCAGGAAAGTGTAGATCGTCACGTTGTCGAGCTTCTGCAGATCCTTGGCGAGACGCTTGCAGTAACCACAGTTCGGGTCCTCGAACGTGGCCAGCACGCGCTTGCCGTCACCACGGACCTGCTTGACCGCGCGTTCGAGCGGCAGATCGCTCCACTTGATCGCGGTCAGCTTGTTCATGCGCTCCTGCGTCACGTTCTTCATCGTCTTGCCGTCGATCAGGGGGCCGATGATGAAGGCGGTGCCCTTTTCATCGCTGTAGAGGATCTGGCCGTCGGCGTAGATTTCGTAGAGGCCGAGGTAACCCGACTTCGTCACGCTCTCGGCCTTGGCGCCGAATTTGGACTCGAAGTTTTTCTTGACTACGGCCTCGTCGGCGATGGCCGTCGAGGCGAGCAGGGCACCGAGCATGGCCGGCAGCAGTTTCTTCAGCATCAGACTCTCCAGAGTGGTGATTCGATTACAGCGTACCCAAAGCATAACGGGTCAGCATGTTCTTTATGAGCGGCAAACGGTTCGTGAGGTTCATTCCGAGATTGCGCAACGGCTGCATGCCGGGCAGGTCGGACTTGAACAGGCGGCGCAGCGCATCGGTCGATGTCTGCAGCAGGATGACTTCCTCCTTGCGTGCGCGCTGGTAGCGTTCGAGGATGCGCAGGTTGCCGATGTCATGCCAGGGCTGGCAGGCTGCCAGCGTTTCCGCCAGCACGCGGGCGTCCTGGTAACCGAGGTTGATGCCATGGCCGGACAGGGGGTGGATGCCGTGTGCGGCGTCGCCCACCAGTGCCAGCCGCGGAGCGACGACCTTCGGCACGCGCATCAGGCGCAGCGGGAAGGCGGCCGGCGGCGTCAGCAGTTCGAGCTTGCCGAGGGCCTTGCCACCGGCGGCGGCAACACGGGCGCAGAAGTTCTCGGTCGGCAGCGCCACGAGTTCGTCGGCGAGCGCATCAGGGGCCGACCAGACGATCGAGATGCGCTGTCCGGGCAGTGGCAGATAGGCCAGCACGCCATCGTCGCTGAACCACTGGAAGGCGCGGCCGCGATGCGGCATTTCGCAGGCGAAATTCGCCACCACGCCCTTTTCGTTGTAATGCGTGTCGAAGGCGTCCAGCCCGGCGCGGCGGCGCACCCAGGAGTCGCGGCCGTCGGCGGCGACGACCAGTTTTGCCGAGACACTCTTGCCGTCTGTCAGCCCAAGCAGCGCCGCATCCTCGCGGAATTCGATGCGCTGCGGCGAGGCCGGGCAGAGCAGCGTGAGATTGGGCTGGCGCTTGATGTTTTCCCACAGCTCGCAGGCCATCAGCGAGGATTCGAGGATGAAGCCGAGTTCGGAAACGCCCGTGTCGTAGGCCGAGAAATCGAGCCGGGCCCCCTTGTCGCCATAAACCTCCATCGCCGCGATGCGGGCAATGCGTTCATGATCGAGATGCTTCCAGACACCGACACGGGAGAGAAAATCGACATTTGCCGGGCTGATCGCATAGACGCGTGCGTCCCAACCCGACGGCCGTTGGGGTGGCCGTTGCTCGAGCAGGGCGATCTTCAGCGGGGTGTCGCGCAGGGCGCAGGCCAGCGAAAGGCCGGCGAGGCCGCCGCCGACGATGGCGATATCGAAATGCATGGGTTTGTAGGCTCCGGAGCGGCAATTCTCCTTGTGCCGCCGTCGTTTTACAAGTAAATAACGCCCATGGTTACAGACCGTTACGCAATCCTCTTCCTGCCCGCGATTATCCGCTCCGAGCACGACTCCTCCCTCGACGCACTCGTGGCGCTCGATCTTCCGCGCGGCGAGGCCATGGATCTCACGGTCGCCGGTTGGGGCGGCGCCCCGCTGGCAATCCTGGCGGCAGTCGACGGCGGTCGTCCGGTGGCTGCCGTGCCGCTCCCGGACGGGCGCTGGGCCGCCTGCAACACCTATCCCGATGAAGCCGCGGAAACCCGCAGCGAGGCCGAACGTCGGCTGCGAAAGCTGCTCAAGCGCGGCCGCCGCGGCCTGGTTGCCGAGGCTCGTACGCTTCTTCGCGAATGATCGCCGCCGCTCACCGCCTCGCGGTCCGTCCCTTAAGCGGGAACCAATCCCGGCGCCGGCAACTCAAAGTGTTACAAAAATCACTTGACCAGCTTGCTTTTTTGTATCACGATTAATTCGTTAGGTAAAAACGAATTCGCTGTTTTTGCCTTTTCCAACGGAGACAGGAGACAAAAGATGGCCAGCAAGGAAAAATTCGCGCACCTCATGGAATTCCCGCCCGAGACGCAGCAACCGAACGTCTATCCGCTCAGCTGGGTCAGCAAGACCAAGCGCCTGGAAGAAGTCTGGGACGCCTCGCAACGCGAGTACTGGGATCCGAAGAAACTGCCGTGGGATACCTTCGACGCTTCCCGCTACACCTGGGAACAGCGCGAAGCGATCGCCTACTGGTGGTCCATCCTGTCGGTATTCGATGCGTCGGCGCCGCCGGTCTTTGCCGCAGCGATGATCAAGACCTACGAAGCGCATGAGGAAGATGCCGTGCGCCGCTGCTTCTTCTCGGTGACGCGTGACGAGCAGAACCACGAACAGATGTGCGGCATGGCCATCACCAAGATGCTGGAAGCGCCGTCGTATCTGGAATACGAGCCGAAGACGGAAGTCGGTCGCAAGGCCAAGAAGAACGTGCAGTGGCTCTATTTCAACGGCGGACGCTACTGGGAGGGTTACAAGCACGCCGTGCCGAAGTACAGCCTGGCCGTCCTGTTCTCGTCCTTCCTGATGGGCGAGATCGCCGCCGCGACGATCTTCCACCAGATGGCCGCCAATTGCACCGAGCCGGTGTTCAAGGAGGGCTTCCGCATGATCGGTCGCGACGAAGGTCGTCATATGGCGATCTGCATGACGCTGATGGAGCGCGACTATCCGAAGATGGACCTCGCTGACAAGCCGCTCATCACCAAGCAGATCCGCGCCGGCTTCCTCTTCCTCTCCGGCGTGCTGTTCGAGCCGCCCGAGGAGTTCTGGGACATCCCGAAGGACTTCATCGCCTCTCAGCGCGAGATCGAAACCATCGCCCGCGGCGCAGGCTTCTTCATCCCGGAATACGAGGCCAAGAAGGAAAACTGGAAGAACGCCATGCTCAACCTCAAGGGCGTGCTCGACAAGTACGGCATTCCCTTCCCGGCGATTCCCGAAGTCGGCATTACAGGCGAAGAAATTCGCGACGTGGATCTGGAAGACATCATCCCCGTGTTCTAAACCGGCAAACGTGCGCCGTCGCCCGCTTCGTTGCCAGCGCGCCTGTGTGCAATGTGCACACGGCGCTTGCTGACGCCTCGCAGGCGGCGGCTACTTTTTTGCCGGCCTTGGCGTCGTTGAATTGCTGAAATAACATCGAAACCATCCCAACCCCGACAGAGCCCATCATGAAAAAGATCCGCCTCCATCCCTCCGGTGCCGAAGTCGAATGCCAGGAAGGCGATACCGTCCTGCATGCGCTGGAGCGTGCCGGCTACGCGTTGCCGAACAACTGCCGCGCCGGCGCCTGCGGCGAGTGCAAGGTGCGGGTGCGGGAAGGGCAGTTCGACCAGGGCATGGTGCTCGACATGGCGCTCTCGCAGGATGAGCGCAAACAGGGCTTCGGCCTGATGTGCATGGCCAAGCCGCTTTCCGAAACGCTGGTCATCGAGTGGGGTACCGAGGATGCAAAACCGAAGCTGTTCGCGCCGCGCGAGAATGTCAGCTTCGTGCTGACCGACAAGGTGATGCGCACGCCGCGCATCGTCGAGCTGACCCTGATGCCCCTGGGCCAGCCGCTGCGTTTCTGGCCGGGCCAGTATGTCCAATTGGGTGGCGGCCGTGTCGGGATTCCTGACCGCTCGTACTCGATCGCCAATGCGCCACGGCAGGACGGTGCCATCGTGCTGCAGGTGGCGCGGCAGGAAGAAGGTTCGACCAGCATCTGGATCCATGATGAACTGAAGGTCGGCGATCTCGTCCGCCTCTCCGGCCCCTACGGCACTTTCATCGGTGACCCGGCAGTGAATACGCCGGTGCTCTGCATCGCTGCCGGTTCGGGACTCGCGCCCATCCTTTCGCTTGCCGATGCCGCGCTGCGTCGGGGCTTTTCGGCCCCCGTCGCGCTGGTCTTCTCGGCCCGGACGAAAGATGACGTCTACGATTCAGGCCTGATGGCCTACTGGCAGATGAAGCACCGCAATTTCCGCTTCATTCCGACGCTCACCCGCGAACAGGCGTCTGGCATGCAGCACGGTCGCGTACCCGACATCCTGCCCCGGCTCTTCCCCGACCTTTCCGGCTACAGCATCTTTGCCGCGGGCAGCCCGGCTTTCGTTGACGCCTGCATTGCGACGGCGAAGACCCTCGGCGCGAAGGACGAGCTGCTGCATACCGAAGGCTTCTTCTCGCAGGAAATCGCCTGAATTGAGCGAGCGCTCGCCCCGGCGAGGCGGCACCGTTCAGATCTGGTACTGCTGTACCGATTTTCGCATGCGGTCGACGACCCCGTTGAGATAACCGACGGTGGCATTGGTCTGCGCGACGACGGCAACGTTTTGCTCGGTCATCGTCGCCACCTGCTCGACGTTGCGCGCCAGGTCGATCATCGCCGATTGCTGCTCGCTCGATGCGTGCGAAATCTCCCCGACCATCGCGGTCGTCTCGACCATCTCGTTGTTGATCTGGCGCAGGGACTGTGCCGCCTCGGTGACCAGCGTCACGCCCTCGGCGACCTGCCCCGCGCCGGAGCGCATGCCGGCCACGGCCACCTGGGTCTCGGCATTGATCGAGTGGACCATCTGGCTGATTTCCTGTGTCGCCTTGCTGGTCCGCTCGGCCAGCTTGCGCACCTCATCGGCTACCACGGCGAAGCCGCGCCCGGCCTCACCGGCCCGCGCGGCCTCGATTGCCGCATTCAGCGCCAGCAGGTTCGTCTGATCGGCAATCTCGCGGATCACGCCGGTGATGCGACTGATCTCCTCCGAGCGCTGGCCGAGCGATTCGACCTGTTCTGCCGCCGTCCTCACGGTGGTCGACAGCGATTCGATCGTGCGGCTGGCGTTCTCGGTGATCGTCGCGCCGCTGGCGGCGGTCTGCCCGGCCTGGTCGGCCGTGGCGCGCGTCGTTTGCGCGTGGTTGACGACCTCGCCAATCGACACCGTCACCTCCTCGATGGCTGCCGCGGCCGAAGACGTCGCCTCGCTCTGCGCCAAAGCCGAGCGGTGCACGTTGGTGACGCCCGCCTTGACCTCCTCCGTCGCGTAGTTCACCTGTCCGGCGACGTCCTTCATGCCCTGCAGTGTTGCCTGCACCGACGAAACGAACTTGTCGGCCTTGCGCGCGATGGCACCGATCACATCGCGCCGGGAAAGGTCGAAGCGCTGGCGCAGATCCCCGGTCGACAGGATGCGCTCGATCCACTCGCTCGTTGCTGCGAGGTCGCGGTTGACGCCCGGCGTATAGATCAGCAGGAAATACAGGGCGCCGAGCAGCGCTACTGCGCCGATACCTGTCGTGACTCCGGCAGGCAGCGAAATGCCGAGCAGGGGGGCAACGAGGAGTGCGGACGGGACGATGGCGGCGAGTCCAGCCAGCGTCATCTGGCTGCGTAGCGAAAGCAGCGAATTGACGAATTCGGGGCGCTTCCGAACGACCCGGCCGTGCTCGACGTAGATCGACGTGTCGCCCTCTGAAATGCGCCTGTAGGCAGCGCTCGCAGCGGCGATCTCTTCCTTGGACGGGCGGCCGCGCACCGACTGATAGCCGACGATCTGCCCATTTTCGCGCACCGGCGAGGCATTGGCGACGACCCAGTAGTAGCCGCCATCCTTGCGCCGGTTCTTGACGATCCCGCGCCAGGGGCGCCCGGCCTTCATGTCACGCCACAGATCCTCGAACGCTGCAGGAGGCATGTCCGGGTGGCGCACGAGGTTGTGCGACTGCCCGACCATCTCGTCGCGCGTATAGCCGCTGACATTGCAGAAGGCCTCGTTGGCCTCGGTGATGACGCCCTTCAGATCGGTGCGCGAGTAGATGAACTCGCCCTCCGGCAACAGGGTCTCGATATTGGTGATCGGCAGGTTGATCTTCACGTGCGCCCTCTACATTCTTGTTGGTTTTATTTATGACCTAAGCCATGGGCCGCAAGTATATTCCGGGTCGGTAGATTCGTGGGGAACCCGCTTTACGGCCGGGGTGTTCGTGGTCAGTGGCCTCCTCATCGCCGGCGGTAGCCTGTTTGGCAACGTCAGCACGACACTGATTGCCGAGCGTCAAACACCGGTTCCGCTCATGCATGCGCGAGCAGCCAGCCGCGAGCCGCTCCTGCTGTCCGGGCGCATAATGACGCTTTCCGTGACCATGGCGTACCGGAGACGCGCTGCTTCGACAGTGCTGGCCACCGGGTACCGACGGTTCGCGCTTCAATCGCGGGTGATTTTGCGAGGCAGCAAGGAAACATCAATCTTTCCAAGGAGCGGTGTCGTGAGACGAATCCCGATTTTCATGCTGGCAGCTGTCCTGGCGAGCATCATTCCGGCGGCCGCCGAGGAGCGCGAGTACATCTACGGCGCCGAACTGATGTCGCCCAAGGAACGCGACGCCTATCGTCAGGGGCTGCAATCCGCATCGGGCGAGGAAGGCAAGGGCCAGTACCGCCAGCGTCATCGCGAGCGGCTGCAGAAGCGCGCCCAGCAGCGCGGGGTGCAACTCGACGAAAAGGGCATCGTTCGCAGCGAAAGGAGCGGGCAATGATCCGGACGCTTCTTGTCGCCGCGCTATTGACGCTGCTGGCACTTCCCGCCCATGCCCTCACCGGAGATCCGGTGCGTGGCGAAAAGCTGCACGCCAGGTGCCTCGATTGCCACGGTACGGGTCCCTATGCGCCGGACAAGCGCAAGGTCAAATCGCTGAGCGCGCTCCGGAAGGAAGTGAAGCGCTGGGGGACGTACTATGCGCCGGCCTTGAACGAGCAGGATGTCGAGGACATCACGGCGTGGCTGAATCGCGAGTTCTACCGGTTCTGAACCGGGCTGCGGCCTGCGCGCGAGTCGTTCGCTGTTACCGGCATGCGTCTCCTGATTCCCGCGTAATGCCGATCAACGGGCGATTGCGGCCTTGTGCGTCGCCTTCTGTGCGTACATGCGCTGATCGGCAATCCGCATCAACTCATCGAGTGTGCTGCCATCTTGCGGGTAGGCGGCATGGCCCAGGCTGGCACCGATATTCAGGGATGTCTCGCCCACCGTGAGCGGCGAATTCAACGATAGCGAAAATTTCTGCACCACTTCCGACAGCGCGCCGGGGGTTTCAAGGTTTTCGATGATCAGGGTGAATTCGTCGCCACCGATGCGCGCCACGAAATCCGATGCGCGCAGGTTGTCCTGCAAACGCCTGGCGATCGCCTGCAGGACGGCATCGCCGACAGCGTGGCCGTAGTTGTCGTTGATCGGCTTGAAGTCGTCGAGATCGATCATGACGATTCCCAGCGCGATGGCACGGCGCTCGGCCGCCTTGAGCATGCGCTCTGAAGTTTCTTCGAAGTGCCGACGATTGGCCAGTCCGGTCAGCGGGTCGTGCATCGCGATATGCTGGATCTGTGCCTTGGTCTTCGTGTGCTCCGCGATTTCATCCTGAAGCCGCTCATTGCTTGCGATGCCTGCGATGGCGGTTGCTGAAGCATGTAGCCCCTTCTTGATTACGACCCCCTGCCATGTGAGCGAAACGATGAGCAGGGCCAGATAGTAGGTATCCCGGTAGGTGGCACTGATGTACGCGAAATGCAGCGTCATCGGCACCAGGCAGACGATGTCCAGTATCAGGAAATATCTCGGCGTCGTGGAGTAGCCGAGTGCGGCGACGGTCACGATCGTGGTCATGATGATGAACAGGAAGGTGTCGTGCTGCGGGGTAAGGTCACCGGGCAGCATGAATGTCGCAATGCCGTACAGGGAGGCGATCACGGCGCCGACCATGATGCGTGTCCGGACGAGTTCGACGCAATTATCCAGCGTCAGCATGGCTTCACCGACACGGCGCTCGAAAGCCGTGATCAGGATCGATAGCGCGACAACGGCGCCATACCATGCCGCCAGGATGCCGACGGCTACGCCCCCGGAATAGAGCACGAAACCGATCAGCAGGGCGCCGAGATTGAAGCTGGCCATGTTGCCGGCAGCATGGCCGAAAAACTGGCGCGAACAGGCAAGACGAACGCGGTCGTCTACCGAAAGCGGCTTGGCGGTGTCGAGGCCGGTGCTGTTCAAACCCATGCGACACTTTATCCCGTCAGGGAAAAACATGCTGTGACAGGGTTGTGTCCGGTTCCTGACGCGAGGCTTACTTCGGCCGCTTGTCGATCACCCGTTTGGCCTTGCCGACCGAACGCTCGATCCCGCCGACTTCCTGGATGCGGATGGCCGCCGAGACGCCGATCAGCGTCTTGATGCGATGGGCGAGGTGCTTCTTCACCTCCGCCTGCGGCTCGGGGCCGAGGTGTGCGTACTGCGGCTTCATCTCGACCATCACCGCCAGTTCATCCATGCGGCCGTCGCGCGAGACTTCCAGCATGTAGTGCGGCGACAGGCGCTCTTCCTGCAGCACCAGTTCCTCGATCTGCGAGGGGAAGACGTTCACGCCGCGGATGATCAGCATGTCGTCCGAACGGCCGGTGATCTTGCCCATGCGGCGGAACGAGCGCGCCGTAGGTTCGAGCAGGCGGGTCAGGTCGCGCGTGCGGTAGCGGATGATCGGCAGGCCTTCCTTGGTCAGCGAGGTGAACACCAGTTCGCCTTCGCTGCCGTCGGGCAGTACCTCGCCGGTGCTGGGGTCGATGATCTCGGGATAGAAATGATCTTCCCAGATCGTCGGGCCGTCCTTGGTCTCGACGCATTCGTTGGCGACGCCGGGGCCCATCACTTCCGAGAGGCCGTAGATGTCGACGGCGTCGATGCCCATGCGCCGCTCGATCTCCATGCGCATCTGCTGCGTCCACGGCTCGGCGCCATGGATGCCGATGCGCAGCGAGCACTCGGCCGGATTCAGGCCCTGGCGCTCAAACTCGTCGGCGATCGCCAGCATGTACGAGGGCGTCACCATGATGATGTCCGGCTTGAAATCCTGGATCAGCTGCACCTGCTTTTCGGTCTGGCCACCCGACATCGGGATCACGGCGCAACCCAGGCGCTCGGCACCATAGTGGGCGCCAAGGCCGCCGGTGAACAGGCCGTAGCCGTAGGCGACATGCACCAGGTCGCCCGGCTTGCCGCCTGCGGCACGAATCGAGCGGGCGACGAGGTTGGCCCAGTTGTCGATGTCGTTCAGCGTGTAGCCAACGACGGTCGGCTTGCCGGTGGTGCCCGACGAGGCATGGATGCGGGCGAGCTTCTCGCGCGGCACCGCGAACATGCCGAAGGGGTAGGTGGCGCGCAGGTCCTGCTTGGTGGTGAAGGGAAACTTCGCCAGATCGGCCAGCGTCTTCAGGTCGTCGGGATGCACGCCGGCCGCGTCGAACTTTTCGCGGTAGTGCGGCACGTTTTCATAGGCGTGCTTCAGCGACCATTTCAGGCGCTGCAATTGCAGGGCCGAGATCTCGTCGCGGCTGGCTTTCTCGATGGGCTCCAGTTGGGCGCCGTTGGGGATGGCTTGCAGCATGGTTTGTCTCCTCGCTGTCTGAAAATGCGGCGCTTAGACGCGCTCTACGATCATGGCAATGCCCTGGCCGACCCCGATGCACATGGTCGCCAGGCCGTAACGTCCCTTTGTCTGGTGAAGCTGGTTGATCGCCGTCGTCACCAGCCGGGCGCCGCTCATGCCGAGCGGGTGGCCGAGGGCGATGGCGCCGCCGTTCGGGTTGACGCGCGCGTCGTCGTCGGCGAGGCCGAGTTGTCGCATGACGGCAAGCCCCTGTGCGGCGAAGGCCTCATTGAGTTCGATCACGTCCATTTGCGCCAGCGTCAGGCCGCTGCGGGCGAGCAGCTTCTGCGTCGCCGGCGCCGGGCCGATGCCCATGATGCGCGGCGGCACGCCGGCGACGCCCATGCCGACGACACGCGCACGCGGTGTCAGGCCGAAGCGCTTCACGGCATCCGCCGAGGCGACGATCAGCGCGCAGGCGCCGTCGTTCACGCCCGAGGCATTGCCGGCGGTGACCGAGAGTTCCGGACCGTTCACCCCCTTCAGTTTCGCCAGCTGTTCCAGCGTCACGTCCGGGCGCGGATGCTCGTCGGTATCGAAGACCAGTGGGTCGCCCTTCTTCTGCGGCAGGTTCACCGGCACAATCTCGCCCTTGAAGAATCCGGCAGCATTGGCGGCAGCCCAGCGCTGCTGGCTGCGCAGCGCGAAGGCATCCTGGTCGGCGCGCGAGATATTGAACTCGGCGGCGACGTTGTCGGCCGTTTCCGGCATCGAGTGCGTGCCGTACTGCGCCTTCATCAGCTTGTTCACAAAGCGCCAGCCGATCGTCGTGTCATACACCGCATTGCTGCGCGAGAAGGCAGCATCCGCCTTGGGCATCACGAAGGGCGCGCGGCTCATCGACTCGACGCCGCCGGCGATCATCAGTTCGGCTTCGCCGCACTTGATGGCGCGCGCGGCAGTGCCTACGGCATCCATGCCGGAACCGCACAGGCGGTTGATCGTCGTGCCGGCGACCTCGACCGGCAGGCCGGCGAGCAGGCCCGCCATGTGGGCGACGTTGCGGTTGTCTTCGCCGGCCTGGTTGGCGCAGCCGTAGATCACGTCCTCGACGGCGGTCCAGTCCACGCCGGGGTTGCGCTCGATCAGCGCCTTGATCGGCAGGGCGCCGAGGTCGTCAGCGCGGATCGACGCGAGCGTGCCGCCGTAGCGGCCGATGGGGGTGCGAACGGCGTCGCAGATATAGGCATCGCGCATGCTCATGCCTCCTCGAAGAAATGGCCCTTGATGCGGGACGAGCGGCCGCGGAAGACGGCGATCAGTTCGTCCTTCTCGTTCTTTACCTCGATGTCGTAGACACCGGCGCGGCCACCCTGGTGCCGGCCGTGGCCGTGGGCGGTGAGTACCTGTCCCTTGTGCGCCGGGGCGATGAAGTTGATATCCACGCCGGAGGCGACGGTGCGCACGTTGAAGGTGTTGCAGGCGTAGGCGAAGGCAGAATCGGCCAGCGCAAAGATGAAGCCGCCGTGGCAGATGTCGTGGCCATTGACCATGTCGTCGCGCACCGTCATGCGCGTCACCGCCTCGCCAGGGGCGACGCGGACCAGCGAAATGCCAAGGCCCTGTGCGGCCTTGTCGTCCGGCCACATGATCTCGGCGCAGCGTTCGGCGATCTGTTGCGGCGTCAGTGTCGTCATGTGGCGATCACTCCCCGGTGAAGTTCGGCGCGCGCTTGGCCATGAAGGCGGCGACGCCTTCGCGGTAATCCTTGCTGCGCCCGAGCTCGGCCATGTAGTCGCGCTCGACGTCGAGCTGGGTTTCCAGCGTGTTGGTCGAGGCAGCCTGCACAGATTCCTTGATGCGGGCGTAGGCGCGGGTCGGGCCGATCGCGAACTGCTTCGCCACGGCGCCGGCCTGCGCTAACAGTTCCTCGTCGGCGACACACTTCCAGATCAGGCCCCATTCGGCCGCAGTCTCGGCCGGAAGCTTTTCGCCGGTCAGTGCCAGCGCCATGGCGCGGGCATCGCCGATCAGGCGCGGCGGGAACCAGGTGCCGCCGGAATCGGGGATCAGGCCGATCTTGCTGAAGGCCTGGATGAAGGAGGCGGACTTGGCCGCGAAGACCATGTCGCAGGCAAGGGCCACGCTGACGCCGGCACCGGCGGCCACACCGTTCACGGCGCAGATCACCGGCATCGGCAGGCGCTTGATCTGCAGGATCAGCGGCTTGTAATAGAGGTCGATCGATGCGCCGATGTCGGGCGGTGCTTCATCGGCGGCGACGCTGCGGTCGGAGAGATCCTGTCCGGCGCAGAAGCCACGGCCGGCGCCGGTGAGCAGCACGGCCCGGGCTTCCTTCGCGGCGCTGGCCAGCGCTTCGCGCAGCGCCAGGTGCATGTCGGGGTTGAAGCTGTTGAGGCGGTCCGGGCGGTTCAGCGTGATCGTCGCCACGCCATCCTCCAGACCATACAGAATGCTTTCTTCGGCCATCGGTGTCTCCGTTCGGGGCTTTTTTACGGCCCCTTGCCTTGGGGCGCATTTGGTGGTTTGATTATGGCACATCAAATGCGTTTGACAAAAACAAATTTGAACCCGGTGCGAAACTTGACCGACAATGACCTTCGGAGCCCGTCGAAACGGGCATCGACGACAAGAACCCCATGGAGACAGAGCGATGAGCCACCCCCTTTTCGACAAGCACCGCGCCACCCTCGACGGTGCCCTCAACGCGATCCGCACGCGTGGCTACTGGTCGGCGTACAACGAGATGCCGAGCCCCAAGGTCTATGGCGAAACGGCCCAGGCCGACGGCAAGGCGGCGTTCGACGGCTATCTCGGCAAGGAGTTCGTCCTCGACCAGCCGGGCAAGACGGGCACCGTGAAGACCGAGGCCTCGCCCTACGGCATCGCGCTTGACGTCAGCTACCCGAAGTGCGACGCGCAGGCGCTGATCGATGCCGGCCTCGCGGCCATGCCGGGCTGGCAGGCGATTGGCGCCGACGGGCGTGCCGGTGTCTGCCTTGAGATCCTCGACCGCCTCAACAAGCGCAGCTTCGAGATTGCCACGGCGGTGATGATGACCACCGGCCAGGGCTGGATGATGGCTTTCCAGGCCGGTGCGCCGCACGCGCAGGACCGCGGCCTCGAAGCTGTCGCCTACGCCTACAAGGAGCAGGCCGAGGTGCCGGCCGAGGCTCACTGGGAAAAGCCGCAGGGCAAGAACCCGCCGCTGGTGATGAAGAAGCACTTCGAGGTGGTCGGTCGCGGCGTCGCGCTGGTCATCGGTTGCGGCACCTTCCCGACCTGGAACACCTACCCCGGCCTCTTCGCCGCGCTCGCCACCGGCAACCCGGTGATCGTCAAGCCGCATAACAATGCCGTGCTGCCGGCCGCGATCACCGTCCGCATCGCCCGCGAAGTGCTCGCCGAGAACGGCCTCGATGCCAACCTGGTTACCCTGATGGCCACTGATAACCGTGCCGATACGACGGCGCTGGCCAAGCATCCGTCCGTGCGCTCGATCGACTTCACCGGTGGCAATGCCTTCGGCAGCTGGCTCATCGACAATTGCCGCCAGGCGCAGGTCTACGCAGAACTCGCCGGCGTGAACAACATCGTCATCGACAGCACCGACAACTACAAGGGCATGCTGCGCAACCTCGCCTTCACGCTCTCGCTCTACTCGGGGCAGATGTGCACGACGACGCAGGCCATCTTCGTGCCGGCGGGCGGCATCGACACCCCGGACGGCAAGGTGCCCTTCGATCAGGTCGCGGCCGATCTCGCTGCCGCCACCGAGAAGTTCCTCTCCGATCCTGCCGTGGCCACGGCCGTGCTCGGCGCCATCCAGAGCGACGACACGCTGGCGCGCATCGCGTCTGCCAGCCAGTGGGGCGAAGTGGTGCTGGCCTCGAAGAAGATCGAGCATCCTGAATTCCCGAAGGCCGAAGTGCGTACGCCCGTCCTGCTGAAGTGCGATGCCACGAACGAAGCGGCGTGGATGGAAGAGCGCTTTGGGCCGATCGCCTTCGTCGTCAAGGCGGCGGATACGGAGGCCGGCATCGCGCTGTCGGAGCGTGTCGTGAATACCCACGGCGCGCTGACGGTCGGCCTGTACACGACGCAGCAGTCGGTCATCGACGCGATGACCGCGGCGACCTGGCGCAGCAAGGTCGCCCTGTCGATCAACCTGACCGGCGGTGTCTTCGTGAATCAGTCGGCGGCCTATTCCGATTACCACGGCACCGGCGGCAACCCGGCGGCGAACGCCTCGTACGCCGATTCGGCCTTCGTCGCCAACCGCTTCCGCGTCGTGCAGCGGCGCTACCACGTCTGATGCGTTCCGAGCACCTGACCCTCGCCGTTGTCGGCACTGGCGCCATGGGGCGCGGCATCGCGCAGATCGCCGCGCAGGCCGGCTGTCGCGTGCTGCTGCTCGACACGCGTGAAGGCGCGGCGACCGAGGCGAAGGATGCGCTCGGCAAGCAGTGGGGCAAGCTGGTCGAAAAGGGCAAGATGGCAGCGGCCGCTGCCGAGGCGGCACAGGCCCGCCTCGAAATCGTCGCCGACGCCTACGGGCTGGCCTACGCCAACGTCGTCGTCGAAGCCATCGTCGAGAACCTCGACGTGAAGCGCGCGCTGTTCCGCGAGCTTGATGAAATTGTCAGCGCCGACTGCGTGCTGGCAACCAACACTTCGTCGCTGTCAGTGACGGCGATCGCTGCCGGCACGAAGTTTCCGGGCCGTGTCGCCGGCTTCCACTTCTTCAACCCGGTCCCGCTGATGAAGGTGGTCGAGGTCGTGGCAGGTGCGCTCACCGACGAGGCCCCGCTCGAACTGCTGACGACGTTGGCCCGCGAATGGGGCCACACGCCAGTGCGTGCGCAGGACACGCCGGGCTTCATCGTCAACCACGCCGGCCGTGGTTACGTCACCGAGGCGCTGGCGATCCTGCGCGAGTGCGTCGCCGAAGTGCCCGTGATCGATGCCATCCTGCGCGAGGCGGCCGGCTTCAAGCTTGGCCCCTTCGAACTGCTCGACCTGACCGCGCTCGATGTCTCGCATCCGGTGATGGAGTCGATCTATCGCCAGTATTACGACGACCCGCGCTACCGGCCGTCACCGATCGCCGCACAGCGGCTCGCCGCGGGCCTGCTCGGCCGCAAGAGCGGACGCGGCTTCTATCGCTATGACGGTGCGTCGAATCCGGAGGTGCCGGTGCCCACCGCGTCGCCGTGGGCCGGGCCGGTCTGGGTCAGCGATGCCCATGCATCGGCTGCAGAGCCGGTGCGGGATCTGCTGCAACGCCTCGGCGTGACCGTCGAGACCGGGCTTGCGCCCTCGACCGAGGCGCTGATCGTCGTCACGCCGCTCGGCACCGACGTCAGTGCCTGCATCGCCGCCGAGCGTCTCGATGCCAGGCGGACGATCGGTATCGACACCCTCCTCGAGTTCGGCAAGCGCCGCACGCTGATGCGCTCGCCAGCGACCAATGTCGATATCGCCGCACAGGCGCAGGCACTGTTTGCGCAGGATGGCGTGCCGGCCTCGCGAATCGCCGACAGCGCCGGCTTCGTCGCGCAGCGTGTGCTCGCCAGCATCGTCAACATCGGCTGCGAGATCGTGCAGCAGGGGGTGTGCACGCCGGCCGATCTCGATCGCGCGGTCGAACTCGGGCTGGGCTATCCGAAAGGGCCGCTGGCCTGGGGCGATGCGCTGGGGCCGGGAAGGGTCCTGCACATCCTCGCCAACCTGCAGGCACGCACCGGCGACATGCGCTACCGGCCGAGCCTGTGGCTGCGCCGCCGCGCCGAACTCGGCCTGTCGCTGCTGCAGCCCTGATCGATATCGTGGCAGCGCTTTGAGCTGCCACGATGTTCTTCCTCAGTAGGTCTTGTACGGCAGGAATTTTCCACTCATGACGATCTTCACGCGGTCGCCCTTCGGATCCGGCTCGCGCGTAAGGTCCATCGAGAAGTCGATGGCGCTCATGATGCCGTCGCCGAACTCCTCGTGGATGAGCGCCTTGAAGGTCGTTCCGTAAACGTTGATCAGTTCGTAGAAGCGATAGATCAGCGGGTCGGTCGGAACGGATGTCGGCAGCGATCCCTTGTAGGGGACGACCTGCAGTTGCGCAATGGCTTCTTCCGGCAGGTCCAGCGCCGCGCCAATTGCCTGCGCCTGTGCTTCGGTCAGCGTCATCTGCCCGAGCAGCGCTGCCGTACTCCACTCCTTGCTGTGGCCGACGATCTCGGCGAGCCTCGACCAGGAGAGTTTCTTCTTCAGCTTCTGGGCAAGGATCAGTTCCGTCACGTGTTCGCGGTTCATATCTGGGGCTCCTGTCGAAAGGTGAGTGATGTCCTGCTCTCTAGCAAGCCGGATGCCAGTGGGTGACGGCCGTGCGACAAGCCGCTATCGGGGAAATCGTGGCTGAACGCCCCACGCTTGATGCACCGCGAGATGGCAGCGGGGCGGGGTCTGCACCAGCCTGGGGCAGGGGTGGTTCCTGCGCGTCGCTCGCGCTAGCATGGCACCCTTGTCTCCACTCTCCGGACTCCGACATGTCCAGACTGCTTGAACCCGTCCGTCTCGGTGCCCTGCACCTGCGTAACCGTGTCGTCATGGCGCCGCTGACCCGCTGCCGTACCGATAACCCGGGCGCGGTGCCGACGGAGATGATGGCGCGCTATTACGCGCAGCGGGCCGGTGCCGGCCTCATCATCTCGGAAGGCACCATCGTCTCGCCGCGCGGTCGCGGCTATCCGTTCACGCCGGGCATCTGGTCGGACGAGCAGGTGGCTGGCTGGCGACAGGTGACCGATGCCGTCCACGCCGAGGGTGGTCTGGTCGTGTGCCAGCTGTGGCATTGCGGACGCCTGTCGCTGCCGCTGTTCCATGGCGGTGAACTGCCGGTCGCGCCGTCGGCGATCGATCCGCACTGGAAGATGTTCACGTCGCAGGGTCTGCAGGAAACGGTGGCGCCGCATGCGCTGACGTGCGAGGAAATCGCCGACATCGTCGCCGATTTTGCGCGCGGTGCGCGGAATGCGATGGCAGCAGGTTTCGATGGCATCGAGATCCACTCGTCCAATGGCTACCTCTTCCATCAGTTCTTCTCGCGCTGCTCGAATGCGCGCGATGACGCGTACGGCGGTTCACACGAGAACCGCGCCCGCTTCTTCTTCGCGGTGCTCGATGCCGTTGGTCGGGAGATGCCGCTCGATCGCGTCGGCTTCCGTCTCAATCCGATGCTCAATCGTTTCCACGGCATCGTTGTGGACGAGGATACCGTGCCAATGTGGACGCACGTCATCGAGGGCGCCAACCGCTACGGGCTCGCCTATCTACACCTCACCGAGCCGCTGTCGGAAAAGCAGGTCGCGAATACGCCCGGTGCCCTGTCCGATGTCGGCGCCTGTTTCCGGCCGCTGGCGACAATGCCGATCATCACCAACGGTGCGCTGGATCAGGCGAAGGGCGAGGCGCGCGTGTCGCGCGGGCTGGCCGATGCCGTGGCTTATGGCGTGGCCTGGATCGCCAACCCGGATCTCGTCGAGCGGTATGCGCGCAATGCGCCGCTCAATGCACCCGATCCGGACACCTTCTACGCCGGTGGCGAACGGGGCTATCTGGATTACCCGCTACTCGGCAGCTGACGCACGCATCTCGTCATAGGACGACAGGGTCACGCCGGCGCTGGCGAGGCATTCGCGCAGGTGCTTCACTTCCTGCTTGCTGAATTCGTTGCTGTGGTGAGGGTGATGCAGGAAGAATTCACGCTTGTTGAGCACGATGCGGAAGCGTGCGCCGTGGCTCGGCTCGACGTCGGCGCCGAGGTGGTGCAGCAGTGACTCGACTTCGCGCCACTGGATGTTGGCACTGACCGGGTCGTGATAGATCGCCTGCAGGACGTTCTTGTGCTTGTGGCTCATGGTGTCCTCCCCGTGTATTCCTGCTCAACGAACCCGCCGGGGTTCATACCGGCATGATACTCCCTTGCAGCGAGGGCGGCGCTCAGGGGGCAGCCTGCTCCGTGGCGGTTTTCCAAGCCCGGTAGAGGCGGATGGCGACATGTGCGTCGTTGGCAGCGTAGTGGATCTGGCGCTCGTGGAGACGCGGTGACGCCCAGTTGCTGGTGCCGACCTTCTTCGATTTCTGCAGGCGCTGGCCGAAGAAATGTGCGACGGCCATCTTGGCCCCGACCGTACCACGGTGCCCTGGTCCGCGCAGCGCTTCGCCGAGATCGAAGACATTGGCGAGCGCGATGCCGAAGCGTGTCTGCAGGCTGCTGCGATCATTGCCGAGACCGAAACCGACCTTCAGCACCCGCGGCGATTCGAGTATCTCGCGAAGCAGCGGGATCGCCGCAGTGACGGAGGTCGGGAACAGCCAGGCGTGCCTGTCAGTGGCGAGTTGCACCAGGTGTGGGCCGGAGGAGACTTCACCCTTGAGGAAGGTGGGCTTGGATTCCGTGTCGAAGCCGATCGCGTCGACGCTCATCAGCCGCTCATGTGCGCTGACAGCAGTCTCAGCCGTGGTGACGAGGGTGATGTCGGACTGTGCGATGCCTGGATAGGGCGGCAGGTCGGCCGCTTCCAGCGTGCTGCGGTCGAGGGAAACCTTGGCCATGTCAGGACAGTCGCGCCTTCAGCCATTCGCCGATGGCAATGATCTCTTCAAGGCAGACCGCGTGTGACATCGGGTAATCGTGCCAGACCGGCCGGTAGCCTTCATCCGTCAGGAAATCGAAGGCGGCGCGGCCGAGCGCCGGCGAGACGACGTCGTCTTCCGTGCCGTGGGCGACGAAGATGGGGATGCGACGGTTGGCCTCGCTCGCCTCGGCACGCACGAGATCGGTGACCGGCAGGTAGGTGGACAGCGCGATCAGGCCGGCCAGCGGCTCTGCATGCGTCAGCGCCGTGGCGTAGGCGACGGCACCGCCCTGCGAGAATCCGGCGAGGAAGATGCGCTCGCTCGGGATGCCGCGCAGGTTCTCGCGGGCGATCAGTGCACGGATGGCATCCCGCGAGCGGACGATGCCGGCCTCGTCGATGCGGCGGCTCTCCGGTTCGAGCGAGATGATGTCGTACCAGGCCGGCATGATGTAACCACCATTGCAGGTGACCGGCATTTCGGGCGCGTGCGGAAAAACAAAGCGGATGGCCGGCGTGGCGGCCAGACCGAGGTGGGGGATGACCGGTTCGAAATCGCTGCCATCGGCGCCGAGGCCGTGCAGCCAGATCACCGCGTAGCGGGGGGCGGCGCTCGTTTCGACTTCGATCGCAGGGAGGACCGCGGTCATGGCTGCTACGCCCCGGCCGGCAAGCATTGGAGGCAGACCACGGCAGCATTGTGGAAGCGGGGAATGCCGACTTCCGGCATGGTGTCGATCTCGCCGAGTGAAAGTGCGCCGGCGAGCGCCGGCGTATTGAGTCGTTTTGCCAGATCGGCCAGTTCAAGATCGGCCTTGTCCTTGAAATGCATCCGCCTTCCCGCGCAATAGAAGACCAGGATACCTCCGCCGTCCGCTGTCATCTGGTCCGCAATCTTCAGCGTGCAGTTGCAGTCGTCGACGATCGGTGCGCGCAGTAGCCGCAGCATCGAATTCGGCGGCACTTCACCGACGCATTGTACGGAACCATCGCCGTCGTAGGCGACCGGTATGCGCACGAGGACGTCGGCAGCCGTCACCACACCAAGCGGATAGTGAACCGCATGGTCGTAGAAATTCTCCTTCGTCAGATGGGCCCCGAACTCCCGTTGGGATATCTCCTGATAGACCTCGAAGGCTGGCCGGCCGTCGATGCTGACGACACGATTGCCGCTCGCCGAGGTGGCACGCATCAACGTCTGCGATACCGGATAGTCGTGCTCGACGACATTCTTCACCGCTTCCTCGAACAACAGGCCGAGAACACCGTCTCCGAGGGTGCGTTCGGCGTCAAACAGGCAGGGCATCGGCTGAAAGGTTTCGCTGCCGGCATTGACGCCGGCATAGAAAACGCGTCTGTGCAGTTTGCGATAGATGCCGGTCAATATCGACCCGATGGCAGGGAGCTGGCCATCGAATATCAGGAACAGGGTCGGTGTGGCCACTGGCGCCGTGACTTCGCCCGACAGCCTCTCCCCGACTGCCTGTACGACCTCCTGCGCCGTGTCGGCGGCTGTTTCCCGGGATGGGAGGAGGAATCCTTGTGGTGCGTTGTCGAAACGCAGGAGCCATGCACCCCGGGACGAAAAGCCGGATGGCGTGATCAGCATCGGGAAGATGGCACCAAACAGCGGGATGCCGCGCTGGCGGCAGGCGGATTGCAGTACCGGAACACTGCCCTTGCCGGCTTCCGGCAGCAGTACCAGCAGTCCCATCCCGGGGTGCGCCGCCTGCCAGTCATCCAGTGTCTGCGAAAGGCCTTCGAGCGTGTCGGGGAGCAGTCGTTGTCCGTCAATCATCGTTGGTCGGGGTGTGTGGTCCGGGGAAGAGTACATCGGTAAAGCCGAAGCGTGTCATGTCCCGCATCCGGGTCGGGTAGAGCCTGCCGATCAGATGATCGCATTCGTGCTGGACGACACGGGCGTGGAATCCGGAAACGCTGCGGTCGATCCTTTGGCCACAGGGGTCGAAACCCCGATAGCGGATGCGCTCGTAACGGGGTACCTCGCCGCGCAATCCCGGCAGCGACAGGCAGCCTTCCCAGCCGAGCGTCTCGCCTTCGTCGAGCGGTACGATATCAGGGTTGATCAGGATCGTCTGCGGGACCGATTCCTCGCCCGGATAGCGATCGCTGCGCTCGAAGCCGAAGATCACGACCTGCAGTCCCTCACCGATCTGCGGCGCGGCGAGCCCGACGCCACCGGCCGCGGCCATGGTATCGAACATGTCGCTGACGAGTGCGTGCAGCGCTGCTGTATTGAAGGCTTCGACGCGGGCGGCCGTCTCCAGCAGCCGGGAGTCACCCATGCGCAGGATTTGCCTCACGGTCATTTCGCCGGGTTCCGCGCAGGGCGCAACGGGTCGAGCAGCGCCTTCAGGCCGTTATGGTCGATTTCCTGCATCAGTTGCAGCAGCCGGCCGATTTCGCCCGGAGGAAAGCCCTCTCTCGCGAACCAGTTGAGATAGTTGCCGGGCAGGTCCGCGATGATCCGCCCCTTGTGCTTGCCGAACGGCATTTCGATGCGGGTCAGTTTTTCAAGATCGGCGGGCTGCATGGAAGAACGATTGCTCCGAAGTGCTTCGATACATTTTCCGTGCCAGGGGGATTCGTGGGCGATGTGGCATTGTAGCGGGCATGGACCTCGTGCAAGTGCAGATTGATCATTCCATGATATACGGTACTTGCTTGTGGCGATGTGTGACGTATTTCCTGTGCCGGTTCGTCAAGGGCATCTATTATGCATAGCGTATAATTTGCGTTCCGGTCCGGTTCGCGAACCGGATCCCAACCCCGACGAATCGACAGTAAATCATGGCCCAAGAATTCCTCTCCGTCCTCTGTGCCGACATCTCCGGTGGCGAAAAGCTCTTCCAGAAGCTTGCCTCGTCGGAGGCGGCGCATGCCGTGGGCCGGTTCGAGAAACGCATGGCGCAGACCGTGGAAGGCTTTCACGGGCGCCTCGCGCGCTCCGAAGGCGCTCGCGTCATGGCCTATTTTGCCGAAGCGGAAGATGCCTTGCAGTCGGCAGTCGAGATCCAGCGTCGCGTCGCCAATCTGCCGCCGATGTCCGGTGTCGCCCTTGGCGTCAAGGTCGGGGTCTGCGTCGGCCATGCTGCCAACGAGATGCGCTTCTTCGAGACGGAGAATGCGAGCAACGCGGCGATCAATCTGTTGCAGTTTGCGGAGCCCGGGCAGGTGCTGATGAGCGTGCCCAAGCGCGCCAAGGGGTTTTCGTGGAACGATCTCGTCGCGCACAGTCACCCTGAGTTCGAGTTGCGCAGCGGCAAGCGGCAACTTGGCGTCTACGAGCTGGACTGGCGAGGGTTCACCGTTGCGCAGATGAAGCCCTCGTCGGCGAACGACTCCGTGTGCCCGCTGCCGCTCTACCTGCATTTTAAGGGCCGGACGATCGAGCTGGAGGCGGGGACGCCGGATCTGACCATCGGGCGCCTCGCCAATTGCGGCCTGGTGCTGACCAGCGAAAAATGTTCCCGCGTTCATGCCCGCATCGTCCGTCGTGGCGGCAGCTACTTCCTGATCGACCAGAGCACCAATGGCACTTTCGTCAAACCGAAAGGCGGTAACGAGCATCGCGTGCTGAAGCACGAGCTGGCGCTCAGCGGGCGCGGGCGGATCAGCTTCGGTCAGCCGCTGAGCGATGCCGGCGAGGAATATGCCCACTATGCAATCGGTGAGACCCTGCAGCTACGCTCGCAGCATTCTGTCTTTCCGTAATCTCCACCCATGAAAAATAGCCGACCATCGGTCGGCTATTTTTCATGGTGTGCGCAGGCGTTAGCGCTGCCTCTTCTTTTCTTCCGCTTCGCGGACGGCACGCAGGACGTCGGCTTCCAGCACCGTGGTGTCCGTGCCGAAGGCCTTCGGCATGACGATCTCCTCGATAACCGGTTCCTCGCCTGCTGCGGCACCGCCGGGCATCGTCCGGTAAACCCGGGCAAGGTATTTGGCCTGCGCCAGATCCTGCTCGCTGAGACCGGTCTGCATGCCGGGAGGCACGTCGGCACCCAGCTCGATCAACAGCTTGACGACATCCGTCTTGCCGCCGCGGATTGCCATCGACAACGGGGAAACCGGTTCGCTGTTGTCCGCGATGTTGACCTTGGCGCCCCGCCGCACCAGCTCGCGGACGATATCGGGAAACCCCATGAAGCAGGCAATGCCGAGCGGCAGGCCCGGTACGCCCTGGCCGTCATTGATTTCCACCGGTGCGCCCGCTTCGAGGGCGGCCAGTACTTCGACCAGATGTCCTGAACGGACTGCCTTGATCAGTGCATCCTGGGAACTCACGGGGGAACCTCCGTCGGTTTCGTCTTGTTATTCGAGAATGCTGCGGTCAGACAGCGTCGTGCCCGGCCAAGTTTCATCCGAGCGCTGCCCGCGGTCAAGTCTGCCTGTCAGGATTTTCCGCCGAGGCGCCGGAGCAGGGCAGCGCTGCTTTCCTCGAGCGAGGCGCCGTGGGCCTGCATCAACTTGACGTTGAGCACGAGATTCTCGAGCACCAGTTTGGCCGCGACCGCGAGCAGCACGGTCATCCGGTTCTCTTCGCCCAGCTGTGCCGCCTGTTCCGCGATTTCACGGATATGGTTGCAGACCAGCAGGCGCAGATCATCTTCGTCGTAGGGCAGGTCGCCGTAGTCGATCGGATCCTCCACCTCGATTTCCCGGATCAGTGTGGCCAGTGCTTCGGCAGTGATCGGCATTGCCTATTCGGGTGTATGGCCGAGGCGGTGCGACAACTCGGCGCAGCAGGCACGCAGTGCCGCAGCGTTCTCGCCGTCAAGCGACGGGTCGAAGAGTGCGGTCGGGCCGAGCACGGTGATGACCAGCGCGAGATGGCCCTCATGGTCGAACACCGGCGCGGAGAGAGCGTTGATGCCGGGCAGCGGTTCGCTGACGACCTGCGCCATGCCGTGCGCACGGATTTCCTTGAGCTGCTTCTGGGTCGCCTTCCATGACGGGCGCAGATCGCTCTTGGGATAGGCGTAAGGGTGGTGCGAGGCGATTTCGATGTAGCGCTCGATCGTCTTCTCCGGCAGGTAGGCGGCGAAGACGCGGCCGGTTGCCGTCTTGAACAGTGACATCACTGTGCCGGTGCGCATGTTGATGTGGATCGGGTGCGACGACTCCTCGATATGCACGATGGTCGGGCCGGCGTTGCCCCAGACGGCCAACGCCACGGTCTGGTGCAACTGCTCCGCAAGGTCGGTCGCGGCGTGCGTTCCAAGGCGTACTGGATTGAGCCGGCGCAGGCAGGTCAGCCCGAGCTGAAGCGCCAGCGGGCCGAGTTCGTAGCGCGAGGTGGCGGCGTCCTGCTCGACAAGGCCGAGCTTGCCGAAGCTGACCAGATAGGGGTGCGCCTTGGCGGCCGGCATGTCCGACTGCTGTGCCAGATCCTTCAGCGTCATCGGTTCGCCGACTTCGGCCAGGGTGGTCAGGAGTCGGCCGCCGACTTCGATCGACTGGATGCCGCGCTGGGGTTTTTCCATGGTGGTCGTGCTTGTCTTTTCGGTCTTCGGTCGCGGCATTCTAACCTCCGGAGGGCGCTGATCGTTTTTTGTCATGTTAGCAACTAACAAACCAATTGACTATTATCAAATCGCGGTCTATCTTTGCTGCAAGTCGAAATTCAACGGAGTCATTCCATGAGCGGCAAAGCCTTCGCCTCGCAGGCGGATCTGGAAGAAAAGAAGGTCAGCTTCGAGCAGCTGTCCGAGAATGCCTGGGCCTACACGGCGGAAGGCGATCCCAACACCGGCATCATCATCGGCGACGACTCGGTGATGATCATCGATGCCACGGCGACGCCGGTCATGGCGCAGGACGTCATCCGCCGCGTGCGGACGGTGACCGACAAGCCGATCAAGTACGTGACGCTCACGCACTACCATGCGGTGCGCGTGCTCGGCGCCTCCGGCTACAAGTCCGAAGGGTTGCAGCAGATCATCGCCAGCCAGGACACCTACGACCTGATCGTCGAGCGTGGCCAGCAGGACATGGACTCCGAGATCGGACGCTTTCCGCGCCTCTTCAACGCTGTCGAATCAGTGCCGGGGCTGACCTGGCCGACGATCGCCTTCAAGGGCGAGATGACGCTGTGGATGGGCAAACTGGAAGTAAGGATCATGCAGCTCGGTCGCGGCCACACAAAGGGCGATACGGTCGTCTGGCTGCCGCAGCAGAAGGTGCTGTTCTCCGGCGATCTCGTCGAATACGATGCGGCCTGCTACACCGGCGATGCCTACCTCGCCGACTGGCCGCAGACGCTGGACAACCTCTCCGCACTCTGTGCCGACAAGCTGGTGCCCGGGCGTGGCCCGGCATTGATGAATCCCGAGCAGGTCAACAAGGGCCTGGCCTACACCCGTGCCTTCGTCAGTGCGCTTTACCGGGGCGCACGCGAGGCCGTGGCGGCCGGCATGGACCTCAAGGCGGCCATGGCGCATACGCGCAAGATCATGGACCCGGATTTCGCCCAGGTCTTCATCTATGAACACTGCCTGCCCTTCGACGTGACACGGGCCTATGATGAGGCCTCGGGCATCCGCGATCCGCGCATCTGGACGGCGGCCCGCGATCAGGAGATGTGGCACGCGCTGCAGGCCTGATACAACATTGATTTAGTCCGGCGACACCTGATTCCCCGACAGAGGGAGGGAGGAGACAAGATGCTGAAGACCTATACCTATCCGAAGTTTGCCTATGTGCAGCCGGAGGAGCAGAAGAACCGGACGGCGGCGCGCTATCCGGTGGTGATCATCGGTGCCGGCCCGGTCGGTCTGGCAGCGGCGATCGACTGCCGCCTGCACGGCATTCCGGTGGTGCTGCTCGACGAGGACGACACCGTGTCGATCGGATCGCGCGGCGTCTGCTATGCGAAGCGCGCGCTGGAAATCCTCGACCGCCTGGGCGTCGGCGAGCGGGTATTCGACAAGGGCGTTTCGTGGAACGTCGGCCGCACCTTCTTCCGCGAGGAGGAGGTATTCAACTTCAACCTGCTGCCGGAGGCCGATCACAAGCGTCCGGGCATGATCAACCTGCAGCAGTACTACCTTGAGCAGTATCTCGTCGAGCGTTGTGTCGAGCTCGGCGTCGACATGCGCTGGAAGAACCGTGTCGTTTCCGTGCAGCGCATGTCCGATCAGGTCCGCCTGACGATCGAGACGCCGGACGGAACCTACGGCATCGAAGCGGACTGGCTGATCGTCGGTGACGGCGCCCGCAGCCCGATCCGCAAACTGATGGGGCTGGAGGTCGAGGGCAAGATCTTCCAGGACCGCTTCCTCATCGCCGACGTCGTGATGAAGGCCGACTTCCCCGCCGAGCGCTGGTTCTGGTTCGACCCGCCCTTCCATCCGAACCAGTCGGTGCTGCTGCACCGACAGGCCGACAACGTCTGGCGCATCGATTTCCAGCTCGGCTGGAATGCCGATCCGGAGGAAGAGAAGAAACCGGAGAAGGTGATCCCGCGCATCAAGGCCATGCTCGGCGACGAACGCGAGTTCGAGCTGGAGTGGGTCAGCGTCTATACCTTCCAGTGCCGCCGCATGCAGGAGTTCCGTCATGGCCGCGTGCTCTTCGTCGGCGACGCGGCGCACCAGGTCTCGCCTTTTGGTGCGCGTGGCGCGAACTCCGGCATCCAGGACACCGACAACCTGGTCTGGAAGCTGAAGCTTGTGCTCGACGGCAAGGCTCCGGAGAGGCTGCTCGATACCTACTCCACGGAGCGTGTTCACGCTGCCGATGAAAACCTGATGAACTCGACGCGCTCGACTGATTTCATCACGCCGAAGAGCAGTACCTCGCGCACCTTCCGCAATGCCGTGCTGACGCTGGCCGAGCATCACCCGTTCGCGCGTGCGCTGGTCAATTCCGGTCGCCTCTCGGTGCCGGCCTTCCTGACGACCTCGTCGCTGAACACGCCGGACGAGGATGAGTTTTCCGGCACGATGGTGCCGGGGGCGCCGATGGACGATGCTCCGGTTGGTATCGGTGGTGCCAAGGCCTGGCTGCTTGATCAGGTGGGCGGCAAGGGCTTCCAGCTGCTCTATTTCACTGATGTCGCCGATCGTCTCGGTGACAAGCTGGAGCGTCTGCGTGAACTGACCGTCGATGCCGTTCCTGTCGAGCCGGTCATCGTGTCCGAGAAGGCAGGTAGCGTGAATGGCGCCCGCGTCCTGCACGATCTGCAGCATCTCGTTGCCAAGCGCTATGACGCACGCGAAGGCAGCGTCTACCTGCTACGCCCTGACCAGCACGTCGTGGCGCGCTGGCGCAAATTCGATGCCCACAAGGTACGTGCCGCCGTGGCCCGTGCCACCTGCAACAACTGATTGGAGGACAGGAGATGGCCCTCACGCTGACCCCGAATTTCAACGAACCCGGCAAGCGCTATTTTCGCGCCTTCTCGCCCGGCGACGATTTCTACGAGATGCTGATCGATACGCATCGCGACCTGAGCGACGAGCAGAGCGCGCTGGTCAACGCCAAGCTGATCCTGCTGCTCGCCAACCAGATCGGCGACCTGTCGGTGCTGCGCGAGGCGCTGGCGCTCGCCCGCCAGGACGCCTGAGGAGTACGGCATGGAAGTGAAGAGAATTCACCACGTGGCTTACCGTTGCAAGGACGCCAAGGAAACCGTCGAGTGGTACCAGAAATACCTCGACATGCGCTTCATCCTCGCCATCGCCGAGAACGAGGTGCCGTCGACAAGGGAACCCGATCCCTACATGCACATCTTCCTGGATGCCGGCGGCGGCAATGTGCTCGCCTTCTTTGAGCTGCCGACGAAGCCGCCGATGGGGCGCGACCCGAACACCCCGGCATGGACGCAGCATCTGGCGCTGGAAGTCGACTCCGTCGATACGCTGCTGGCAGTCAAGGCGAAGCTTGAGGCCGATGGTATCGGTGTCGTCGGGCCGACCGACCACACCATCTTCAAGTCGATCTATTTCTTCGACCCGAGCGGCCATCGCCTCGAACTTGCGGCAAACACGGGAACGCCGAAAATGGCGAAAATGCTCGACGACGTGAAATGGGAAATGCTCAACGAATGGGCGCAGACGAAGAAGGCACCGCAGCATGCGCGCTGGATGCATGACGGCAGCTACGCCGGAGAATAAGGTTTCATGAAACTCGCAACCCTGAAGCAGGGCGGACGCGACGGTACGCTGGTCGTGGTCAGCCGTGATCTGACCCTGTGCCAGCCCGTGCCCGGTATTGCCCGCACGTTGCAGGCAGCACTCGACGAATGGGCCGCCATTGCCCCGCAGCTTGCCGAGGTCTATGCGGCACTCAACAACGGGGCTGCGCGCCACGCCGAGCGCTTCGATCCGGCGCTGTGCCACAGCCCGCTGCCACGGGCCTACCAGTGGGCGGATGGTTCGGCTTACGTCAATCATGTCGAACTTGTGCGCAAGGCGCGTGGCGCCGACATGCCGCCCGAATTCTGGACCGATCCGCTGATGTACCAGGGCGGTTCCGATTCCTTTGTCGGGCCGCGCGACCCGATTCATGCGCTGGACGAGGCCTGGGGCATCGACTTCGAGGCCGAGGTTGCCGTCGTTACCGGCGATGTAAGCATGGGGGCGACGCCGGCAGACTGCCGCAGGGAAATCCGTCTCGTGATGCTGGTGAACGATGTTTCGCTCAGGAACCTGATCCCGGCCGAACTGGCCAAGGGCTTCGGCTTCTTCCAGTCGAAGCCGGCATCGGCATTCTCCCCGGTGGCCGTGACGCCGGACGAACTCGGTGACGCTTGGGATGGCGGCAAGGTCCATCTGCCGCTGGTGGTGCACCTCAACGACGAATTGTTCGGTCGTCCGAACGCCGGCGTCGACATGACCTTCGACTTCCCCCGGCTGATCGCCCATGTCGCAAAGACGCGGGAACTGGAGGCGGGCTCGATCATCGGTTCGGGCACCGTCTCGAACGTCGACCGCAGTACCGGCTCCGGCTGCCTGGCGGAAAAGCGTTGCCTCGAGACGATCGCCAGCGGCAAGCCGGTGACACCCTTCATGCGTTTCGGCGATCGCGTGCGGATCGAGATGTGCGATGCGGCGGGAAGCACCATCTTCGGTGCCATCGAACAGACGGTGGAACGCTATCCGTCCTGACCCGCCGACCGATCATGCTCAAGCTTTATACCTACTTCCGCAGCTCTGCCGCCTACCGGGTACGCATCGCGCTGAATCTGAAGAACCTCGAATACGAGGCGATTCCGGTGCACCTGGTGAAGGATGGCGGGCAGCATCTGAAGGAGGACTACCGGCGCGTCAACCCTGCGGGTGCCGTGCCGGCGCTGGCGGATCGCGAGCTGAGCCTGTCGCAGTCGCTGGCAATCATCGAATATCTCGATGAGGCCTACCCGTATCCGCCCCTGCTGCCTGCCGATCCGGCTGCACGGGCACGGGTGCGCGCCATCGCGCTCGACATCGCCTGCGAGATCCACCCGATCAACAACCTGCGCGTACTGAAATACCTGACTGGCCAGCTGGGGCTGACCGAAGAGCAGAAGAATGCCTGGTACCGGCACTGGGTTGAGGTTGGACTGGCTTCGGTCGAGTCCCGGTTGACGACGGGTCCCAATGCGGGCCTGACCGGGAAGTTCTGCCATGGTGATCATCCGACCCTGGCCGACTGCTGCCTCGTGCCGCAGGTTTTCAATGCCCGCCGCTTCGGCTGCCGGCTCGATCATGTGCCGACGGTGGTGCGCATCGACGCCGAATGCCGTACGCTTCCTGCTTTTGTAGCCGCCGCTCCGGAGAACCAGCCGGATGCGGAGTGAATGAACCCTGAACGACGATCAATGCAGTTCAATCTGGAGGAGACCCTGATGAAACAAAAGAAACTGATCGCTGCCCTGCTGCTTGCCCTTCCCGCTACCGCCGCGCTGGCCGATATCACGGTCGGCGTTACGGTATCGGCGACCGGGCCGGCGGCCTCGCTCGGCATCCCCGAGAAGAACACGATCGCGCTGGTGCCGACCACCATCGCCGGCCAGAAGGTGAAGGTCGTCGTGCTCGATGACGCTTCCGACACGACCTCGGCCGTCAAGAATGCGAAGAAGTTCGTTTCCGAAGACAAGGTCGATGTGATCGTCGGGTCGACGATCACGCCGGCCTCGCTGGCAATGATCGACGTCGCCGCCGAGTCCGAGACGCCGATGGTTTCGATGGCGGCCTCCCGCGCCATCGTCGATCCGGTCGATGCCAAGCGCCGCTGGGTGTTCAAGACACCGCAGAACGACGCGCAGATGTCGACCGCGATCACCGAGCACATGAGCAACAACAATGTGAAGACGGTGGCCTACATCGGCTTCTCCGACGCCTATGGCGAGGGTTGGGCGAACGAGTTCGCCGGCGTCGCCAAGGCGCGCAAGATCGATATCGTCGCCAACGAGCGTTTCAACCGCGCCGATACCTCAGTGACGGGACAGGTGCTGAAGATCATGGCGGCCAAGCCCGATGCCGTGCTGATCGGCGGGGCAGGCACGCCGGCTGCGCTGCCGCAGAAGGCACTCAAGGAAAAGGGCTACAAGGGCGTCATCTATCAGACGCACGGTGTCGCCAACAACGATTTCCTGCGTGTCTGCGGCAAGGATTGCGAGGGCACCTTCCTGCCTGCCGGCCCGGTGCTGGTGGCTGACCAGCTGCCGGCGGACAATCCGGTCAAGAAATCGGCGCAGGAATATGTCGCCAAGTACGAAGGCGCCCACGGCAAGGGTAGTGTCTCGACCTTTGGCGCGCACGCCTGGGATGCGTTCAAGCTGCTCGAGGCGGCCGTGCCGGTGGCGCTGAAGAAAGGGCAGCCGGGAACGAAGGAATTCCGCGCTGCGCTGCGCGACGCGCTGGAAAACGTGAAGAACCTGCCGGCAGCGCATGGCGTGTTCAACATGACGCCGACGGACCACCTTGGCTTCGACCAGCGCGCCCGCGTCATGGTCAAGATCGAGGGCGGCAACTGGAAGCTCGTCAAATAACAACAGGCCTCAATGACTGAGAGCGTGCGGGACGGCATCCGCCGTCCCGCAACGTCCCCGGAATTTCTTCGTTCCAGGGTGTGGTGAGCAGGGAGAGCAGGTCTTCAATGGATTTCCAGATTGCACTGTTGCTGGGTCAGGATGGTCTGACCAACGGCGCCATCTATGCGTTGCTTGCGCTCGCGCTGGTGCTGGTATTCGCGGTGACGCGAGTCATCTTCATCCCGCAGGGCGAATTCGTTGCCTACGGGGCACTGACGCTGGCAATGCTGCAGGCCGGCAAATTGCCGGCGACCCTATGGATGATTGCTGCACTGGGTGCTGCGATCGTTGTCATTGATGGTGCCATGGCCATCCGGCACGGTGCGGCGCGACGCCTGCCGCGCATCGTTTTATCCAATCTTGGCGTGCCGCTGGCGCTGCTGCTCATCGTGCCGAACATCAACGCTGCCGGCCTGCCGCTGGTCGCCCAGATCGCGCTGACGCTGGCGGTCGTCGTGCCCTTGGGGCCGATGATCTACCGGCTGGCCTACCAGCCGATTGCCGAAGCGCCGGTGCTGATCCTGCTGATCGTCTCGGTTGCCGTGCATGTCGTCCTGATCGGCCTTGGCCTGCTCTTCTTCGGCGCCGAGGGGACGCGCACGCCGGCCTTTACCGATGGCACGCTTGACCTCGGCGTGACGACGCTGCAATACCAGACCCTGTGGATCCTGGCGATCTCGGCGGTGCTGATCGTCGCGCTCTATGCCTTCTTCGGCCGTACCCTCTACGGCAAGGCGTTGCGCGCAACGGCACTGAACCGTACCGGTGCGCGCCTCATGGGCATCTCGACGACGATGGCCGGCAAGCTCTCGTTCACGCTGGCGGCGATGATCGGTACGTTTTCCGGGATCCTCATCTCGCCGATCACCACGCTGTACTACGACTCGGGTTTCCTGATCGGGCTCAAGGGTTTCGTCGGCGCCATCATCGGCGGCCTGGCGAGCTATCCGGTAGCGGCGGCGGGCGCGCTGCTGGTTGGTTTCCTCGAATCGTATTCGTCGTTCTACGCCAGCGCCTACAAGGAGGTGATCGTGTTCACGCTGATCATTCCGGTGCTGCTGTGGCGTTCACTGACCTCGCATCATTCGGAAGAGGAGGAGTGAGATGCGCCGCCTGAACCTTCCTCTCTTCGTTGCCCTGCTTGCGCTGGTGCCGGTCGTTCTGCCGTCTTCGGCCGAGTTCTACGTAACCCTGCTCAACTACATCGGGCTCTACGCGCTGGTGGCGCTCGGTCTTGTGCTGCTGACCGGCGTCGGCGGTCTGACCAGTTTCGGGCAGGCCGCATTCGTCGGTGTCGGTGCCTACACCACTGCCTGGCTGACAACAGCCTTTGGCTGGAATCCGTGGTTGACGCTGGTCATTGCCTTCGCCGCGACAACGCTGGTGGCGCTGGCGCTCGGCTTCATCACGCTGCGCATGGGCGGGCACTACCTGCCGCTCGGCACGATCGCGTGGGGCATCAGCCTTTACTTCCTGTTCGGCAACATCGAGGCGTTCGGCGGCCATACCGGCCTCGGCGGCATCCCGCCGGTGAGCCTGTTCGGGATGGAGCTGAAGAGCGGCCGCGAGTTCTACTATCTGATCTGGATCGCCCTGATGCTCGGCGTGGTGGCGACCCAGAACCTGCTCGACTCGCGCGATGGCCGCGCCATCCGCGCGCTCAAGGGCGGCGTCGTGATGGCCGAGGCGATGGGTGTCAACACGGCCTGGTACAAAATCGTCATTTTCACCATCGCCGCCCAGTTCGCCTGCGTCTCCGGCTGGCTCTATGCCCACCTGCAGCGTTTCGTGAATCCGACGCCGTTCTCCCTCACGCAGGGTATCGAATACCTGTTCATGGCGGTGATCGGCGGGGTCGGGCACGTGTGGGGCGCCTTGCTTGGCGCCGGCCTTATCACCATCCTCAAGCAGTGGTTGCAGGACCTGCTGCCGAAACTGCTTGGCCAGTCCGGTAATTTCGAGGTGATCGTCTTCGGGCTGGTCATGATCTTCGTGCTGCATCGTGCGCGTGATGGTCTCTGGCCGGTGATCATGCAGCGCATCGAACGTTTCCTGCCCTCGGGCGATGACAGCCATCTGGTCGAGCCGGCCGAGGCGCTGCCGCGCCGCGACCGGCCGGTCGGCGGCGACACCATCCTGGAAGTGCAGCAGGTGACCAAGCGCTTCGGCGGCCTGACTGCCAACAACTCGGTCAGCTTCACGGTGCGGGCGGGCGAGGTGATGGCCTTGATCGGCCCGAACGGGGCCGGCAAGAGCACGATGTTCAACTGCATCTCCGGCGTGAATCCGCCGACCGAGGGTGAAGTCCGTTTCCTCGGCCAGCGTGTCGACCAGCTGCTGTCGCGCGAAATCGCGCGGCGCGGCATGAGCCGCACCTTCCAGCACGTGCGCCTGCTGCCGACGATGAGCGTCCTTGACAACGTTGCCATCGGGGCCCACCTGCGCGGCAGTCGTCACTTCGTCCATGCCTCGTGCCGGCTGGATCGGGACGAGGAGCGCCGCCTGCGCGCGGAGGCCGCGAAGCAGATCGAACGCGTCGGTCTCGCCGAGCACATGTTCGACGCCGCCGGCAGCCTGCCTCTGGGCAAGCAGCGCATCGTCGAAATCGCCCGTGCGCTGGCGGCCGACCCCTGCCTGCTGCTGCTCGACGA
>Ga0268298_10000170_pt1 | contig 81733 bp, 74 predicted proteins | sample WWTPWeurt_MetaG_FD_194462 | JGI IMG/M metagenome (GOLD analysis project Ga0268298, IMG submission 194462) | Activated sludge microbial communities from WWTP in Nijmegen, Gelderland, Netherland - WWTP Weurt | ecosystem: Engineered > WWTP > Aerobic digester > Activated sludge | place...
TGGCAGGTTCGTTGACCAGGGCCCGGGCGATTGCCACCCGCTGCTGCTGCCCGCCCGAAAGCTCGTTGGGGTGATGTTCGAGCCGGTTGCCCAGCCCCACGCGCTCGAGAGCTCGGGTGGCTTTCATTCGCATTTCTCCATTGCGCACATTTGAATACATCAGCGGAAGCATTACATTATCCAGAGCGCTGGTGCGCTTTAGCAGGTTGAACTGCTGGAAAACGAACCCGATCTTGCGCCCGCGCACATCCGCCAGTTGGTTGTCTGCCATGCTGTCCACCGCCTCGCCATCCAGGATGTACACGCCGCTGGTAGGCACATCCAGACAGCCGATGATGGACATGAGTGTGCTTTTGCCCGATCCGGACGGGCCCATGATCGAGACCATCTCGCCTTCGTGGATGGTAAAACTGACGCCATCCAGGGCCCGGATCTCGGTATCACCCATTGTGAACACTTTGGTAAGGTTTTCTGCCTGTAACATGTTGCACCTATTTCCCACCAAGCGGGTTGGGAGCCTGGACGCCATTTTGATAGCTGGACTGAACGCGGTCGCTCTCCAGGAGATCACCACTGACAACCACCAGGCTGCCAATGGACTGGGCACTCTGAACATCTACACGCCGGAGACTGCCGTCCGATTCAATGATGGTGACATACTCGCCGACTGTGTCGCTGCGCACAGCGCTGGCGGGAACAGCCAGCGCAGCCTGGGTATCGCTGACCTGGATGGTCACATCAGCCGTTGCGCCGAGCAGAACGGTTTCTTCCACGGGTGTCAATTCCACACGCACGCTGTATTTGATCAACCCTGAAATCGTCTCGCCTACCGGGTTGATGAACGTCACGGTGCCGTTGAGTGTTGCGCCGGGCATGGCGTCCAGCGTGATTGTGGCAGGGTTCCCAATAGCAACCTGGGCAATATCGGCTTCATCTACCTCGGTGACAATATACAGATTGGCTCGGTTGGCCAGCGAAATGGCTGCTGTGCCGGTGGAAACCACATCGCCGGAAATTTGCTCAATTGCAAGGACTTCGCCATCGAACGGAGCGATGATGGTCAGGCTGTCTACGCTGGCTTTGGCAGAATCCACTTTGGCCTGGGCGGCGGCTAAATCCTTGGGATTGGGGGCAATCAGGGTTTCGTATGCATCCTGTGAAGCGCTCATCAGGGCTTCGACCGATTGCTGGTAGGTCGCCACGGCATTATTCACAGTCACGGCGGCAGAATAATCTGTGATCGATTCGGCAAAGTCTTGCACTGCAGCTTCATATTTCATCTGGGCATCCACGATGTCGACCACAAGGGCGGCATCATCCGAGCTGACATTGTCGCTGAGTGCGGCGGCAAGCGCGGCATAATCGTAATCGCGGCTGCGATCGAGCGAGTCCATGCGCTCCGCCCAGTAATACCATTGCGAATCGGGATTGGCCGTCAAGGGGAATGCATCCAGCGCATCGGAAAGATCTGTTTGCGCACTGATCATATCGTCATACTTGTTGGAATCTCCAGAGGCTGACTTTCCCGAAAGCGCACTGGATAGATCTGAGCGGGCCTTATCCCAGCTGGCATAAGCGCCGGCGAGTTTTTTCTGTGCGCCAGCGATGGTTTCACCATCCGGGTTCTGGAGCGCATCAAGCTGTTTCTGAGCATTGATCAGGTCTGCTTGTGCAGAGATGACATTCGCTGCAGCACTGGCGGTTTGCAAGCGCATCAACACATCGCCAGCTTTGACCTGATCGCCCACACGGACAGTGATCGACTCAACTGTCCCGCCGGTTTTCCAGACCAGATTGGCATACGACTGTGCTTTGATATATCCGCTGGCGTCAATTGTGTTCGTGACATTGACGCTGGTCACAGCAGCGGAGTCAGCGGTATTGGCTGCACTGGCTGTCTGTGCCGAAGTGAGCATAAAGATGGAAATTGCGGCGATTACAGCAATGGCTGCGATCAGCCAGGGAATGGTTATTTTGATTTTAGACATGGTTTGCTCTCCTTGTTTCGTTGAATTACCCCAAGGATAGCAGCCAGTTGTAAAGAAACTATCAAGACCGGAACGAAGAATATCAAGAAATCTCTCGGACAGCCGGGCCTTATCACAGCCCAGCTGTCCGAGACAAACCTACCCCCTCAGCTGCCGGGCTCGCCCAAAGACCGCCAGGGCCAGGAGCACAGCGGAAAGCGGCACAAAAAACTCCGGGCGGCCGGCGCTGTGTGCCCCGCTGTAATCCAGCTCCAACATTTTGTTCATTGGGCCAAGATACCAGATCAGCATGTACACAATCTCAAACAGTTTGCTCGTTCCGCTCCACACGCCGGCAGCCAGGGCCAGCGCTGGAACAAAGAGCGCCCCAGAAAACAGCGCCAGCAGTCCGCTGAAATCAGCATCCAGGCTCAGACGCAGGATGGCCCCCACGCTCAGCGCCAGGATCAGCAGCAGCCCTGCCAGCCATTGGGCAGGCAGCTGCCGCCAGAGCGGTGCAGCCGAAGAAAAAGTCATCTGCTGGACATTGTTGTGGGTTTCTCGGCTGCCCATGCCCGAAAGTATCAGGATCGGCCAGACCCAGGTGAGCGGCAAGACAAGCTCGCGGACTTTTGCAGCCGGGTTGACAAAACCGGCAATAATCAGCCCACCCGCAGCCACATACCACCACCAGCGTTGGCCCTTGACCAGCAGCTTGCATTCAGCCTGTAGGACCGTCAGGAAGTTAAAACTGCGGACTGTGGCGGGGATCGGTGTCAGCAAAACAGCCGTCTCTGGCCTGACCAACGGAAGTGCCTGAACTTCTGCCGCAGCTTTTTCCGCTTTCTTTTGGCGCGGTTTAGCCCGCGAGGGATCAAAACGATCAAAGAAAAGTGCTGCAAGCAGCGTGAAGCCAACTGCCAGGGCGACAAAGGAGAGGCGCGCCAAAATCAAGTCAGAAGTCCAGGGGACGCCATCCCAAACAAAGGTGTTGGCAATTTCCTCGGATGGCCCCAGGGAGAAATCGCCGCTGTAATCGGGATAAATCGCGCTGACAGCTTTGCCCATGGTGCCAGACAGGAGGCCAATGCCAGTTGGCTCAAAAGCAATAAATTTGGAGTTTTCGAAATTGACCATGATCACAGGTACAGCCGTGATAAACATAACAAAATAAAGGATATTCCCAAACCCTCCCTGCAGAAAAGGCACCGCCTCAAAGAAAACCGCCAGGGCGGCCACCAGCGCCAGCAGCGGCAGCACAATCAAAAGAAACGGCAGGAGATAGGCAATCAGATCCACCCGGGTGCTTTCAGCCTTCCAGATCTGGATAAAAACGCCAGCCAGCGCCAACAACACGGCCATCGTCATCAAAACAGCGAAATTGCTTAACCACTTGCCAAGCATGTAGCTCTGGCGGGTAAGCGGGGTGGTTGCCATAATCTGCCCCACGCCGGTCTCCCGGTCGCGGCTAACCGAACCCTTGACGAGATAAAACCCAAACCAGCCAATAAAAAAAGTGGCGTTGAGGGACATCATCGCTCCGACCCAGGCCGAATTAAATTCACCCCGGTACTGGCCCAGGCTGAGGGTCAGATTACCGATCGCAATCTGGTAACCCAGAAAAAGAATTAAGCCCAGCATCACCAGGAAACTGTAGCGGCGCACCCGTTCCAAAAAGTCGGCCCGCGCCAGATGATATATGATGCGAGCAGACTTCATTGTTTCCTCCCAATAAAAAACAGATAGGCGTCTTCCAGATTGGGCGGCGTATTCACCGCGGCCGCGTCTGGTTGGGTTTCGCTGACTACCCGCACCTGAACCCCATCACTGCGCCGAATAGCCCCGCTTAAAATGTACTTCTGTTTCAGTGCAGGCAGATCTTCGCTCTCCACACACCATTCCCAGACTTTGTTTTCCAATTCACGCAGCAAAGCCTCCGGGGGCGCCTCACGCAGAAGCTGGCCCTTATTGATCAGGGCAATATGCGTCGCCGTAGCTTCCACATCCGACACAATATGGGTTGAGAGGATAACGATCCGCTCACCGGACAGGTCGGAAAGTAAATTGCGGAAGCGCACCCGCTCTTCAGGATCCAGGCCCACAGTCGGCTCATCCACAATCAGGAGCTGCGGGTCATTCAGCAGAGCCTGAGCAATGCCCACCCGCTGCTTCATCCCCCCCGAATACCCACCCAGGGGGCGTTTGGCAGCTTCCACCAGATTTACAAGCTGGAGCAGTTCATCAATCCGCTGGGAGGCGCGGCGCCCATCCAGCCCCTTAATAGCCGCCATATACTCCAAAAATTCAACCGCAGTCAGGTTTGGATAGACCCCAAAATCCTGCGGGAGATAACCCAATACATCCCGCAGGCTGTCAGGCGACTTGACCACATCTTTCCCGTTCCAGGTGATGGTGCCTTCGGTAGGACGGGTAATGGTTGCCAGCATGCGCATGAGAGTGGATTTACCCGCTCCATTCGGTCCGAGTAAACCCAAGATGCCAGCTTTAATTTCGAGTGAAAAATCCTTCAGTCCCCAGAAGTCTCTTTTGTATTGTTTGCCAAGATTGTGTACGCTAAGCTGCATGATCGATTTCCTCTTCTAAAAACAGTGGAAGATAATTGGGGTGCGCAAACTACGCACACCACACCCATTTTACGCATTTTTTTCAAAAAAGTTGTGAACCCGATAAAGCCCACGGCCTCCAATATGTTGACATTGTTTCCATGCCCTATTAATATAATGTCAGTTCGGGATAAGAGATTTTTGGGTGGCTACGCCACCCAAAAAACACCCAAAACAACCTCTTTTCGAACTAACCCGAACTGGGGTTAATATAGAGACGAGGATTGAAGCCTGTCAGGGCAAGAAATCTCCCCAAATTATTGGCAGCAGCCCCACAGCCCTTACTTTGACCGGTAAAGAGGCTTCTCGGAGCAGACACTCAGGTACAAGGAGACTTTATGGAAACGAACTATGTGCAAATTCAGGCGGATGAGGAGCAGAAATTCGCCCGGCGCGCCGCCGATTGGCGCAATGGGGCCATCATCTACCAGGTCCTGGTAGACCGATTTGCCGAGGCTGAAAATCTGAGCGAGAAACTGGCGCACTATGCCCCGCCAAAACGACTGCGAAATTGGTCAGAAACGCCGTCAGCCGGATCGTTCTTGCCAGAGGCTCATGTTTGGTCGCAGGAAGTGGATTTTTGGGGCGGTGATCTCAAAAGCCTGCTTGCAAAATTAGACTATCTGACAGATTTAGAAATTGATGTTTTGTATTTGAACCCAATCTTCACGGCCTTCACCAACCACAAATATGACGCCCTGGATTATTTGCAGATCTCGCCAGAGTATGGCACCAGGGTCGAACTGGTTGAGCTCATCGAGCAGCTGCACAAAGCTGGCATGAAGATCGTCCTGGATGGTGTTTTCAATCATGTCGGACGCCACTCAGAGCTTTTCAAGCAGGCCGCTTCAAGCCCAGACAGCCCATACCGGGATTGGTTTTATTGGGGTGAGCAATTTCCCCAGGGTGCGCGCCTGTGGGCAAACGCACACAATTTACCAGAACTGAACTTTGAAAACCCGGCGGTCAGAAAATATATTTACGAAGACAAAAACTCGGTTGTGCGCAGCTATCTGCGCTCTGGGATCGACGGCTGGCGATTGGATGTGGCCTTTGAACTGGGTTACCCGTTTTTGCATGAGCTGACCGAAAATGCCCATCAAGAAAAACCCGGCTCGCTGGTGGTTGGAGAAATCTGGAATTACCCCAAAGATTGGTCCCCCGCGGTGGACGCCGTGATGAATTTTACCCTGCGCCAAATCATCCTGGATACTCTGACGGGCAAAACCACACCAGGGCTGGCGAGCGAGATGATCAACAAAGTGATCGAAGACGCCGGGGTTGAGGCTATCCTAAAATCATGGCTTGTCCTGGACAATCACGATACTATGCGAATTACAGCCAGCCTGCCCGAGCACGCCGACCAAAAAATCGCCCAGGTGCTCCAGTTTTCCCTGCCCGGTTCGCCCAATTTGTATTACGGCAGTGAACTCGGGATGCAGGGCGGCAACGACCCCGCCAACCGGGCGCCTATGCGCTGGGATTTGGCAACCCCCGCTAACGAGGTCTACACCTGGACAAAGTCATTGATCAGGCTGCGCAAAACCGAGCGGGCGCTGAAAATTGGCGATTATCGCAAGATCATTTCAAACCGGCTGATTGCCTTTGAGCGCTGCACCGAAAAAGTGAGCGAAACCGTCCTCGTGCTCGTCAATCCAACGTGCGAGAGCGTGCGCGAAAATGTGCTTGTACCCGATTCGAAATTAATGAATGGCACCAGGCTTTACGACCTGTTGGGAAGCGAGAAAGTTCATCATATCTACAGCAGCATTCTGGAGATATCCCTGGCGCCGAAGTCGGCCCTGATTTTAAAACCCAGGACTGAACCGGAGGACGGCTACAGCGCCTATAAGCGCTTCGCCTGAGGGACACATTCCTCAATGCGCAGACGGGGTGGTCAGGCTGAGCAGCTTTTCAGCACTCAACTCTGCTCCCTCGTTGTACAGATCTGCCCAGCCACCATCGAGAGCTCGCTGAGTACGCTCACGTGTTTGCTGTAAGTGATTGGCTTCACGCAAATCCAATTGGGCGTCCAGACTATTCAAGATGCGATCAATACCGCCAATCAGGCTGGCAGAGCGGCTGAAGTCCGATTGCACAGCGGCCACTTCGGCTGCGCCGATCAGACTGTTAACCAGAGTGCGTTTGTCACCCAGGGAAAACAGACCTGCCGCTGATTCGGCGTACAGGCGTCCGGCAGTTTCAAAGTCGCCAGACTCGAGGGCAATATCGCCCAGATTGCCAATTTGCATGGCAATCCCGCGCTGGTCCCCCAGCGCCCGGCGCAGACCCAAACCCTCCTCGTGCAGTTTCTTTGCCGCGGGATAATCTTTCAGACACAACAGCGCGTTCCCCAGGTTGGTCAGAACCACAGCAATCCCGCGCCGGTCGCCGATGTCACGCAGAATAAGCAGGCTTTCTTCATGCGCATGGCGCGCAGCAGCATAATCACCCTGTGAATGAGCAATATTGCCCATATTGGAAAGTGTGGCGGCGATATTCCAGCGGGCGCCCAGGGTCTGGTACACTTCCAGAATCCGGTCATAAATCTGGCGAGCCCGGTCATAATTCCCTTGCTGCTGCTCCAGATTACCCAGCGAGGTGAGAGAAAAGGAAATTTCGCGCAAATTTCCAGTTTCCTGGCTCAAGCGCAGCGCATTTTCATAATCCAGCCTGCACCGGGCAAAATCACCCCGGGCTTCGGCAATCGATCCGAGATTGTTATAAATATTGCTAAGCAGATGCTGGTTTGTGGTTTCCAGCGCCAGTTGTTTGGCCAGTTGAAAAAACTGTTCGGCCGTCACCCACTCACTCTGCAGGCGAGCGACATTTCCAAGCAGGCTTAATGCGCCCGCTTCACCATTTCTTGATCCAGATTGGCGACAACTCTCCAGGCAGCTATCACCCAAATTTTTGGCAGCCTGCAGATCTCCAAGTTTAATTGCAAGCCGCGCCGCATTGAGTTGAGCCTGGCTAAAACGCTCAGTGTTTTTAGCACTGGTATCCTGGTCTGCCAGAGACAGGATCTGGCGCAGCCAACCCAACCCTTCGCTGAGACGGCCGCGTACATCCCACCATTCCGTCAGCGAATTTGCCATTCTCAGAGCAGGCTCGGCGCTCCCAGCTTCAATCGCGAACTTTAATGCGGCGTTCAAATTTGCCTGTTCGAGGTCCAATCCATTCAGCTGTTCGATCTGAGCTTTTCCTGCGGAACCGGCAGCTGCAAGTCCTTCTGCCAACCCCAGAAAAGCCGCCAGGTGGCGCTGGCACATTTCCCCGGCTTCGCCAATTGCTTCCAGTTTATCCAGAGCATATTGGCGGATCGTATCCAGAAACAAATAGCGAGTCTCCGAACGCGAGTGCAGCCCATGGACTGTTGTACTGGTCAGTAGCGATTTGGCCACCAACTGTGCCACAAGTTCCAGAATTTCACTGCGCGTAAGAGGGTTTTCTGCACAGGTTGATTCTGCAATTTTAAGCGTGAAACCGCCCTGAAACACAGCCAGTCTCGCCATCAGCCGGCGTTCTGGCTCTGAAAGCAGGTCAAAACTCCAGTCGATCAATGCTCTTAAAGTCTTCTGGCGCGGCATGGCATTCCGGCTGCCTGGACCAAGCACAGCCGAAGACAACAGATTGAGACGGTCTTTCAGACGCTCAGCAATCTCGTCGGGGGATAAAGCGGACGTGCGCGCAGCTGCAAGCTCAATGGCCAGTGGGATTCCATCAAGCTGCCGACAAATTTGTAGTACGGCATCGGCATTCTCCGGATTCAAGGAAAAAGGCGCCGCGGCTTTGGCGCGTTCAACAAACAAAGCTACACTCTCATAGCCAAGCAGCAGATGTTCACGGCTCAAGCTGCTGGCGGGAACAGCCATCGGCGTGGTTCGCCAGACCTGCTCCCCCGGGATCGCCAGCGCCTCGCGGCTGGTTGCCAGGATCGTGACATTGGCACAGTTTCTCTGAATTGTCTCGACCAATTCGGCACAAGCGGCGACCAAATGCTCACAGTTATCCAAAATCAGCAGCAGGCTGCGGCTGCGCAAGAAATTGGTCACCGTTTCTGCAGCGGTCTGGCTGGGCCTTTCGGCCGCTCCCAACACACGCCCAACGGCCTGTGGAACCTGAGCCGATATCGTCACGGCGGTCAAATCCACCCACCAGACACCCTGCGGGTAATGGCTGGAGCCACCCTGTCCAAGCAGTTCAAGGGTTGCCTGGATAGCAATCCGGGTCTTGCCGCTGCCGCCAGGCCCGGTAATTGTCAGAACCCGATTGTTCTGCAGCGCGCTTTTGATTTGGGCCAGCTCGGTTTTTCTTCCGATGAAACTGGTCGCCGGGATGGGCAGATTCGTGATGCGAGCAGCATCCGACATGGCGACCGAAGTTTGTTTAATCCAATGATACAGCGCCTGGGTCTCGGGCAGCGGCACAACGCCAACATTTACCCGGAGAACTTCGACACAATTGTTGTATTGTTCGACCGCCGCTGAGCGGTTACCCCGCGCCATTTCGCAAAACATGATGTGCTGGTGGATCGTTTCATTTATTGGATCGACTGCCAGCGCTTTGCGAGCCCAGACAAGCGCCTGCAGATATTCGCCCTGCGACCGAAATTGTTGGGTCAATTCGAGCAGCGTCTGAATATACTTCGAGTGCAGATCATCCCGCAGCGGCGTCGCCCAATCTTCATAACAATCTGAGAGCAGGTCACCGGTATACAGGTTGACCGCAGCCTCCAGGTCAGATTTGCACAGGCGCACAAACTCAACGACATCCACCCAGATTGGCAGGCGAGGGTTCAGGCTGACATGGCCGCGAATGACCTTACTGGCGGGATCAGCGCCCGCTAAATTCTCTTCACCCCCAGTGAGGAGCGCTTCTTCGCCCATCAGCTTACGGAGTACTGCCAGGGCATTGCGCAGGGAGGCCCGGGCCTGTTCGTCGCTCGAATCGCCCCAAAACATCCCTGCCAATTTTTCGCGCCCATGCCCTCTCGGATCGGGGTGCAGCGCCAGGTAGGCCAACAGGAATTTTACCTTCCGGCGTTCAACCATTACCGGCTGAAATCCCATACCAGAATTCGCTGTGAGTTGGAAGTCACCCAGCAAATAAAGGGAAAACTGAGCTTGGGATTGGGGAAGTTTCTGCGCCATTTATTGGCTATCCATCCATAAAGAATTAAAGGATGTTGAATTTTACTATATTTGAGATCGAGTGAAGCCTCTCCCGGACAAAGCCTTTTAAAGGCTGTCAGTGTAGAAATAGCTTTTCTTTTCAAGCGCAGCATCGAATGTAAACAACTTCCGCCGGCGGTTTAGCCTGAGAAAATTAATCATAGCCCAGTCACCGCGTGTGCCAGAAGTATGCAGCAGGAGAACACCCCGCAGGAATAAGCTAAAGGCAGAAGTTGGAATTGAGCATCTTGCTGAAGATCAGAAACTTGGGGGTTGTCATGTCATAATCTCCTTACAAGCTGGCGAGCAGATCGCGCTCAATCCAGGCTTTTTCAGCTAAGGCTGAACCGCGGTCATAGGAGCGCTCGGTCAGCAGGATAGCTTCCCTGGCTTTGGATTGGGCCGCCTGAGTGTCGCCCTCGGCGAACAGCACACCGGCCTCGGCCCGCAGTTGGGTGTGCGCCTCTGCCAGACTGTGCCTGCCTTTATCCAAAAACTGGCGGGCGGTGATCGGGTCCTTCCGCAGGGCGCCGTGGAAATAGGCCGACTCCAAATAAATGGCTTCTACAAACCCTTTTGCCAGCCGGACTTCTGCCAGCAGCGCATTTGCCAGATGGCTGCCAGCCAGGTCAATCTCGCCTCGATCGAGGGCGGCGTAATACGCCATCATCTGGGCGATGGCCTGCGAATTGGGCTCTCCCTCACCAGCAAGCGCTTCTGTCAGTAAACTGCGGTCCCAATTGCGCGGCAGTACACCGCTCAGCGATTCACCTTGAAGCGTCAGAATCAGTGCTTTTTGGCGCGCAGTGGCATCATTGCGCAGCAGCGATCGTATTTGCGAACCATCCGTCATATAACCAGAAGTCGTCACGGGGATCAGGGTTACCAGGGCAATCGCCAATGACCCCAAACCCAACAGCAGGCTGAGAAAATCCCACGGGCTCTGGTTTGAAACTGCCTGGGAAATGACTACCCCGCTCAAACCAAGCAGCAGGCTGGCCAGTGGGCCGCCTGCCACCATCACCATCAAACGGCGGTTCAGATTGTGGGTATTATCCGGCATACATGCCGCCAGCCCTCCAGCCATGGCTAGATTGCGGTTCAGCTCAAAGCGCAGACCGTTTTGCCCGCTTGTCACTTTGAGCGGGCCGACAATCAGGAGCAAAAAACGAAAGCCAACCAGTTTTCCACCCAGCACATGCCCCAGCTCGTGGACCAGCAGCATTCCCAGGATGATCAGCGGCAGGCCGAAAAGCATCGCCAGCCAATTGGGATCGCTGGCCTGGCCTCCAGGCGCCTTTTGGGCAAATGACTGTCCCACCCAATAGCCGCACGCCAGCCCGCCGGACAATAGCACGACAAACATAAACACCATGCGCAGGGTTTGATTGACCTTGCCCGACTGGTGTAATGGATCATTTTGTTTTTCAAGCTTCTTTTTTTTCATTTTATCTCCATACGGTTCACCGCCCAGCAGAACGGGAAACGCCAAAACTTCGATCAACTCCAGTCATTCTGCTGGCTCAGGCTGACTATCCTAAAAAAACAAAAACTCTTTTCGCTCCAACCCAACCTGGCACTAGAATACCCCTGCCAGATACTGGCGAGTCCGTTCCTGCTGGGGGTGGGTGAAAATCTCGCTGGCCGGGCCAGCCTCAACCACTTCGCCCAGATACATAAAGACGACATAATCCGCCAGGCGTCTGGCCTGTCGCAGCGTGTGAGTCACGATCACGGTTGTATATTGGGATTTCAACTCGAGCAGTCTTTGTTCGATATGCTGGGCGGAAACCGGGTCAAGCGCCGAAGTGGGCTCATCGCCCAGGATAATCTCGGGCTCAACAGCCAGGCCGCGCGCCAGGCACAGCCGCTGCTGCTGCCCAATGGAAAGGCCCGTCGCTGGGGCGTGGAGGCGGAGATGGACTTCGTCCCACAAACCAGCAAGCTCCAGGTAGTGGCGCACTGCATCCTTATACTCGCGCTCTTTCGTCCGCATTCGATGGATTTTCAGCCCATATTCCACATTTTCATAGATGGACATCGGCAATGGGGCAGGGCTCTGCGCCAGCAGGCCCACCCGCTGGCGGACGGCGGTGACATCGATATCCCGGCCATAAATATTCTCACCCGCCACCAAAACCTCGCCGCTCAAGCGGGTGTTCTCGGTCAGTTCAAAAAAGCGGTTAAGGGTTTTGAGGAGCGTGGTCTTGCCACAGCCGGAAGGCCCCATAATGACGGTAAGCTGCTGGCGGGGGATATTCAGGTTGATATCTTTAAGCGCCTGCTGGTCGTGGTACCAGGCATTCAGATTCTTGATTTCGATATGGTTCGTCAGCGGCTTTTCGCCGGTTGCTGCGTTCATTTGACGGTGTACCTTCCTGCCCGGGCAGCCAGGAAACGTGCGCCAAGGCTGATGAGCAAAACCAGAATGGTCAGGATTAAAGCGGAGGCATAGGCCCGGCGCTGCACTTCTGGAAAAGGCGTCCCCAATTGAAAAAAGACCGCCAGCGGAAGTGAGGCCGCCGGGCTGAACAGCGAAGTCGGAATCCGGTCCGTGTACCCCGCCGTAAACAAAACCGCGGCCGCATCGCCAATCCCGCGGCCAAAACCCAACAGCGCAGCCGTCACAATCCCGGGGAGCATCTGGCGCAGCACAACCCGGGTGGCAACCTCAAAACGGGTCGAACCCAGCGCCAGGGCCGCCTGTTCCAATTCGGCGGGCATTCGCCGGATAACCTCATCCATCGCTCGCACCATAATTGGAATTTCCAACAGCGCCAGAATAACAATACCACCCAGCAGCGAGGCCCGCATACCCAGTGCCAGCATAAGAATAAAACCAAAGGCGCCATACACAATCGAAGGGATCCCCCACAACACATCCAGAGCCAGACGCACCACCTGCCCCCAGATGGTTTTACCCAGGTAAGTCTCGAGCGAAAGCGCCAGAGGCAAACTGAAGATCAAAGCCAGCAGCGTACCGCCGCCAGCCAGGTAGCAGGATCCGATGATTGCATTGAGAATGCCGCCCTCTTTACCCAGATAAAACCCGCCTTTAGGTGTTTGTGAAATCATAGCCCAGTTGAGCGCAGGCAAACCTTTCACCAGCACAGTCCACAAGATCAGCCCAAGACAGGCCGTGACCAGGGCGACAGAAGCGTAGATAAACCCCAGGGCCACTGCTTCCTGAATGTGACGCCGCCGCCAACGTTTCTTCATACCCGGATCCTTTTCTTCATCTTCAGCCTGTTTTGTTTCCTCGCCCTAATTCCAGGCGCTGGAGAATCAGGACAGAGGAGATATTAAACACCAAAACAATCACCAGCAAAATCAGCGCCGCACCCATGAGAGCAGCATCGTAAAGCGGGATGGACATCATTTCACCATAATTGTTGGCAATCAAAGCGGGCAGTGGGTAAGCCGGATCAAAAAGCGAGCTGGACACCAGCGGGACGTTGCCAACAACCATCAAGACAGCCATAGTCTCACCCAATGCCCGCGATGTGCCCAACACAACCCCAGCGGCAATCCCCTGTTTGATCTGCGGCAAGACAACCCGCCAGATCGTTTGCCAGCGCGTCGCACCAAGGGCGAGGGAAGCCAGGCGGCTCTCTTCAGGGACGGTCCTCAACACCTCATACGAAACAGCGATGATAAAAGGCGCAACCATCACCGCCAGAACAATCCCCCCAGACAGCAGGCTGTAACCAGTGGGTTGGTTGGAAGCAAAAAGGGGAATAAACCCGAGCCGCTGGTCAAAAAAAGGCCGCAGGACATCCCCCACCAATGGAACAATCACAATGACGCCCCAGACCCCATAAACCACCGACGGGATCGCGGCCAACAAATCGAGCAGCGGCTTGATCACCGCCCGGGTCCGCTGATGGGCATATTCCGAGAGGTAAATGGCCGTTAAAATACATGGCGGTACTGCCAGAGCCACGCCCACCAGCGTGACCCAAAATGTGCCGGCAATAAAGGGCAAAAATCCAAACTGCCCCTTCATGGGTTTCCAGACCGATCCTGACAGCAGCTCCCATAAGGTGTGCTGCTGCAGGATCGGCCAGGTGCGCCACAGCAAGGCAGTGATGATGGCCAAAACCAGCAGGACCGGGATCAACGACAGGCAGAGAAAAACAAGGCGGGCGATTTTCTCCTGCCGCTGCCGATTCGAGATGTTTGCTGGGTGTTCGGTCATAATCTCATAATTCGAATTACTTTACCTTCTCCAGAGACTGGGCGAGCTGTTCAGGGGTCAACCGAACATATCCAGCCTCTGCCACAAAAGCCTGTCCATCTGTCAGGATCCAGGCGATGAAGGCCTGCGTCAGACCGGTTGGCTTACCTTTGGTAACCACGTTGAGCAAACGGGCGGGCGGTGAAGGGTACTTGCCGCTGGCGACTGCATCAATGGCCTCGGGCATGCTCTCAAACAGCTCATCCACATCGGCAGCGCCGTTGTTATTCACATCAATCGGCGCCACCACAGCCCCGGCAACTGCCTTGCCGCTGGCCAGGTCAAAGGCATAGCCCAGGTTATTGTAACCAAGCCCTAAAGGATCTTTGATCACAGCTTCCAAAACCCCCGGATCGCCGTTCACACCAATTCCCAACAGATCTTCTTGCTTTTTATTGCCCAAAAATTTCGCCCACATTTCTGGTGCTCCTGCTGCATCCGAGCGGGTGTAGAGATGAATTTCATCTGTAATCTCCGGCCTGCCTGCCACCTGCCCCCAGGTGGTAATTTCAGCCGTAATGTAGATCTTCGTGAACATCTCCTGCGAAATCCCTTTGGCGAGAATATCTGCCAGAACAGGATTTTGGGCATTGATCACAGGAAAAACACCATCCTTGGTGACAGCCACCCCGTAAGCGCCCTGAGCCTCCTCCTCTGTCTTCACTTCGCGCGACACCATTCCGATATCGACAGCGCCTGAAACCGCATCGGTCATCCCCTTTCCAGCTCCCCCCGCCGAGATGTCAAACTTTACATCTGGGTGAACCTTTTGGAACTCCTCTGCCCAGCGGGTCATCAGCGGGTAAAGCGCAAAGGCGCCAGAAATGCTGAGCGTGCCTTCCAGTTTAACCTCGCCCCCAACGCTCGAAGCTTCGGTCACGCCAGGAGCACAGGCGGATAACATATTCACTGCGAGAGTCAGGAGGGCAAACAGGGTTACTAAACGGTGTTTCATATAATCAATCTCCTTTTGAACTCACTTTATCATACTAAGTCAATAGGAATTATAGATTAAATATACTTTCTGTCAAGGGCTAAAAAGAGGGCTATTATGCAGGCCTGCATAATAGCCCTCTTTTATTTAACCGCAACATCGGCAAGGGTGGTCGTCTCCAGTTTATGGGCCACATAGTCACGAATATCCTTGAACACAGCCACCAGGGCCTTTTCTTTTTCGATCGGGGTTGATTCATAAAAGTGGACACTCACCGATTCGGTCGGCGCCAGCGCCCCATCGAACAGCCGGATCACTTCAGCCAGTGTGATCTCTTCGGGCCGTTTCGCCAGGCAGTACCCACCGTGCTGACCCTTGACGCTGCGCAAAAGGTGCGCTCGTTTCAACGCCAGCATCAACTGTTCCAGGAATTTGGGCGGGATCTGCTGGGCTCTGGCAATTGTGTCAATCGAGATGTAGTCATCCGATTGGTTTTGCGCCAGGTACACCAGCGCCAATAGGGCATATTCACTGCGGGCGGTAAGTTTCATAAATTACTCTCAATCGCTATTTAGTCTATCGGGAGTATAGTATAAAAAGCCGGACTGTCAAGCCCAAGCCCTAAAAGAAAAGGACTGCCCAAATGGGCAGTCCTTTTCTTTTAGGAATGTCAGGCCTGGCGCAGCGCCTGGTCAAGATCCCAGAGGATATCCTCAATATCTTCCAACCCAATGCTCAAGCGCACGAAATCCGGCGAAACGCCTGCGCTGATCTGGTCTTCTGAGCTGAGCTGGCTGTGGGTGGTGGATGCCGGATGAATGGCAAGCGACTTGGCATCGCCCACATTCGCCAGGTGGCTGAAAAGTTGCAAGCTCTCAATAAATTTGCGTCCGGATTCCAGGCCGCCCTTGACTCCAAAGCCCAGGATGGCGCCTGCTCCTTTGGGCAGGTACTTTCGGGCCAGTTCATAATCCGGATGGCTCTGCAGCCCGGGATATTTCACCCAACCAACGTTGGGGTGCTTTTCAAGAAACTCAGCGACGGCCTGGGCATTGCGTACATGCTGTTCAATCCGCAAACTGAGGGTTTCAATACCTTGAATAGTCTGCCAACTGTTAAACGGGCTCTGGCATGCGCCAATATCCCGCAGAACATGGACACGCGCCTTAATCGCAAAGGGGGGCAGACCAGCACCCAGCAGGTCGGCATACACCAGACCGTGGTAGCTGGGATCCGGCTCGGTAAAACCGGGATAGCGCCCACTGCGCCAATCGAAATTGCCGCCATCCACAATAATGCCGCCGATCGAAGTACCGTGCCCGCCGATGAACTTGGTGGTGCTATGGACGACCACATTGGCGCCCCATTCAAATGGGCGGAAGAGGTAGGGCGTGGCCAGAGTGTTATCGATCATCAGGACAATCTTGTGTTTGTGAGCAATTGCAGCCACTTCCTCAAACGGGAAAACTTTAATGTCCGGGTTGCCCAGGGTCTCGCCGTAAATAATTTTAGTGTTGGGGCGAATAGCTTTTTCGAAATTGCCGGGATCAGTCGGATCAACAAAGGTGACTTCGATGCCTAACTTTGGCAGGGTGTACTTGAACTGATTGTAGGTGCCGCCGTACAGTCGGCTGGAGCTGACAATATGATCGCCAGCATTAGCAATCGTGAAAATTGCCTGGGCCTGGGCCGCATGCCCCGAGCTGGCCGCCAGGGCGGCCACCCCGCCTTCCAGAGATGCCAGGCGCTGTTCGAGCACATCCGTGGTGGGGTTCATCAGGCGGGTGTAGATGTTGCCCAGTTCTTTAAGAGCAAATAAATTGGCGGCGTGTTCAGTGCTTTTGAACTGGTAAGAGGTGGTCTGGTAGAGCGGAACAGCCCGCGAACCGGTGGTCGGTTCGGGCGTATAGCCGGCGTGCAGCTGGCGGGTGGAAAAACCGAATTGATGTTTTTCTGCGGCGGTCATTTGAAATTCTCCTGAATAAAGGAATGGGCGGTAATGTCGTTACCCTCTCAATCCCTGGGGAGGTAGAGTTTGCCGGCGGCTACTCACGCCTGAAGCTCTACCTCCCCAACGGGATTGAGATGATACGCTAGAATGAACGAATGGTATGTCGAGATGATTCACAATTTATTTTGGGCGCAAAGCGCCCAAAACAAACCATAGATTGATACTAATCTGCCAGATGAGCGAAGAGAGCTGTGCTCAGGTAGCGCTCGCCGAAAGACGGGATGATCACCACAATCAACTTGCCTGCATTTTCGGGACGCCGGGCCACCTGCAGAGCTGCCCAGGTTGCTGCGCCTGAAGAAATGCCGACCAGCAGCCCTTCTTCACTCGCCATCCGGCGAGCGATCGCAAAAGCATCGTCGCTTTTGACGCGAATAATTTCGTCATAGATCTGGGTATTCAAGACACCGGGCACGAACCCGGCGCCAATTCCCTGGATGGGATGGGGACCCTTTGCCCCGCCAGACAGCACCGGTGAGGCATCCGGCTCAACTGCCACCACCTGGAAGGAAGGCTTTCGGGCCTTAAGCACCTCGCCAATCCCGGTAATGGTCCCACCAGTGCCAACCCCGGAGACCAGAAAATCGACTTTGCCGTCTGTGTCGCGCCAGATCTCCTCTGCCGTGGTTTTGCGATGAATTTCCGGGTTAGCCGGGTTTTTGAACTGCTGCGGGAGAAAATATTTTTCCGGGTCAGAGGCTGCCAGGGCCTCGGCACGCGAGATGGCGCCGCCCATACCCTCTGGGCCAGGGGTCAGTTCCAGCTCAGCGCCATAGGCGCGCAGCAGCATGCGGCGCTCCTTGGACATAGTTTCGGGCATAAATAATTTGAGCTTATAGCCTTTGGCTGCCGCCACCATTGCCAGGGCAATCCCCGTGTTGCCGCTGGTTGGTTCAATAATCGTCTTGGCGTGCGTCAGCACACCGGCTTTCTCAGCCGAGTCGATCATTGAAAAGCCGATCCGGTCTTTAACGCTTTTGGCCGGGTTGAAGAACTCCAATTTTGCAACAACTTCAGCCCTGGCCCCCTCTGTGACACGGTTCAAACGCACCAGGGGGGTATTCCCAATTAACTCAGTAACATCATTTGCAATACTCATTTTAAAATTCCTTTCATCTGACTGATTCGGGCGACCAGCACGGCTGCCCGATTATTTAACGTCAGCCCGGGATAAGAGATTTTTGGGTGTTTTTTGGGTGGCTTCGCCACCCAAAAAACACCCAAAACAACCTCTTTTCGAACGAACCCGAACTGGCGTTTTTTATGCGGTCTCCAACTGCTGCAGCAGCCGGGCGGCGCTGGTTGGCCCGTGGTTAATATGCCTGGGCTGGCCCTGGGCATCCAGGATAAACGTGGTGGGCACACTCAAAACGCCCCATTGGCTGGCGAGATCCTGCTGAGTGGAAGCATCCACCTCCACAATTTTCAGACAATCACCCAACAGCTTTTTGACCTGCTCCAGCGCCGGCCGTTGAATTGTCTTACACGGTGCGCAGGTGGGTGTTGTGAAATACAAAATTGTGGGTATCCCGCCATCTTTAATCGGATGCGAAATTTGTTTGGCCCGCCAAAGCAGCCAGCGGTTGGCCAGTATCCATAAACCAATTCCTGCCAGCAGCAGAAAAATGGTAATTCCTAAACGTAAAAGGGTATCTCCGGCGTTCATCTTTGCACCTGCTCTTATATCAATCCTGTTCCACTACTTTGGTTTCAGGCCAGGAAATGTCCCGGCCGGAGGGGTTTTGGCAAACCCAGGCACACGCAGCCGGGCCAACCAATAATAAACAAAGCAGCCGGCGCAAAAACCGCCAAAAGCATTCAAAGCTGCCAGGGCCACCACCAGCCAGACCAAACCCCACCCCAGGATAACGCTGTCCAGGAAAAGTGCGACGGTTCCAACCAGCATCACAACCCCGCCAAATCCCTGAGCAAAGCGGTGTGGCTCGGGATTATCCAACAGAATTTCAGGCTTTAGCAGGTTGGCCGGTTTGACGATTTTGCGATAAATCAACACAAAGCCCGGCAGGCCAAGCGCAGCCCCCACCAGCATAAAGCCCGTAACAAGGGCGGCCAGCCAGGGCAAATTCAGCAAAAAGGCAAGAATATTTAAGCTGATGATTGTATATTGATTGACCTTCAAAGCGGTGTGGTCAACGGGTAATAAAGATTTTTCTGACATTGTGTACCTTCCTAAATATTTTCACCGGATAAACCAGGTATAAAAAAAGCCCGGGAGCAGTTCCCGAGCTTTTGCGCCAGGTGATGCTCCGTTTTCGCAGATTTGCGAGGAGCGCCTCACCGGAATTGTGTTTATGACCTCTCTATGAAGCAACACAAGAAGATCCCGGGGAGAAGGCTCCTCGCCCAGGACAACAACAAGCCAACATGTGTGAATTCAAGATCTTCATAAAGTATTTTCCATCTTTTTAACAACGACCAATTTAGTCGTTATTATATAGGCTCCGGCGCTTTTGTCAAGCCATTTCTGAGAAAATTTTTAAAAAGAGGAATGCAAACGGCTTCGCCGCATGCATTCCTCTTAAAATTCCCTGAAACAACTCAGATACCAGCGCCGCCGATAAGCAGATCATCGAACACTTCACGCTGTAAAACCGGGCTGCCGGTAAAAACAGAGGCCAGACTGGCGCTGTCCATCAAGCGCGTGGTTTCATTTCGGATCTGCAGGAAAACCCGTCTGAACCGGCAGGTGGATTCCTGGCTGCATTGCTCATATTGGCTGGCCGAAACACAGTTGATCGGCGAGAGCAGCCCGTCGAAATAGCGTACAACCTGGCCCATCCGGATTTGATCTGGAGGCAGCGCCAGTTGATAGCCCCCCGATTTGCCCGGCAGACTCTTAACCCAGCCCTGAGACTTCAAATCGAGCATAATGTGCTCCAGAAAACGCTTGGGGACGTCATTCAGATCTGCCAGCGCCCGAATCGAGATAGGCTTTTGATCATAATTTTCCACCAGAGTGAAGAGCACACGCAGGGCATAATCGGCCCTTTTTGATACTTTCATTTGCGGACCTGCCTCATAAGAATAGGTTTGTTCTGCCTGGGCTAGCGCTTCAAGACCTGAAGTCCCTTGTCCGGGCGAATGTCAAAGTATTATCCGGTATGGCCAGGGAACTGTCAAGAATCCTGACAGCAGACAAATGCCGCCAAACCAGGCCGGGCAAACTGGGTGCGGCCTATTCCGCCGGATCGGGCTTTGGAACCACAAAAAGAAACCAGGCGATTGGGGCGCACAGCAAACAGGCCGCCGCCGTAACCCAAAATGGGGCAGCCGGGCCCACAAATTCCCATAAACGGGCCCCAACCCAGGGCATGGGCAGCGAGAGGATCCCCAGCGAAGTACCAAACAGACCAAACGCCAGACCGCGCCGCTCCTCTGGCACCGACCGGGTGATCAGGGCATTATATGCCGGCGAAAGCATACCCACCCCGCCGCCAAAGACAGCCATAGCAGCCATCAGCCCCCCAAAACCGCTTACGAGCATGAGCAGCGCCAGACCACAGGCCTCAAGCGCAAAACCGGCGGCGACCGCTGTCCGTTCGCTGAAACGATCCACCACCCAGCCAGACGCCAGCGATGCGCAGATCAGCGCCAGCCCCCAGGCGGCGTTGAGCAGGCCAATCTGCTCGGGGTTAAGCCCACCCACCTCCGATAGATAGAGCGGGGAAAGCTGGTAGATCATATTAAAGGCCGTATCGCCAATGGCGTCCGTCACCCAAATCCAGGTCAGCAGCCCGCCGGCAAACAACAGGGCGAATATAGCGACCACCTGCACCTTCAATCCGGTCAGAGTTGGTTTTTCGGGCGGACGCGATGGAGCAAAATGTTCATTGGTCGCCATCCAGATCCGGAGCAGTGTGCCAGCAGCGTAAAATGCCAGCGCCGTTCCCATCATCGGCCTGAAACCGGCCCGGTAAGCCAGAAAACCACCCAGGGCCGGGCCGATGATGGTGACGGTATTGTACAGGCTGCCCACCAGGCCAAAAACCCTCCCGCGCTGGTTTTCACTGGTCTGCTCAGAGACATAAGCCGTAAAACTCGGCCCGACAAAGGAATTCGAGATATATTCCACACACAGCCCAACCAGCACCCATTCCCAGGTTGGCGAGAAGAAAAAGAAGACATAACCCAGCACAGAGATGCTGGCGCCAATCGCAATGGCGCGCAGTCTGCCGATGGTATCAGACAGCCAGCCGCCAAAGATCTGGAGCGCCATCGGCACGAGCGAGGCCAGGGTGAAGACCAGACCCACCTGTTCCACATTTGCCCCCAGCTCGATCAGATACAGTGAAAGCATGCTGTAAGCCATCTGCCCGGCGATATTGGCCAGGATCATGGCAAGCAGAAAATAGCGCAGATTACGGTTCAGCAGATTAATGAGGTTGCTCCTATTTTCGGCCAAAATGCCAGCCGCTCCTGTATAATACAACAAAATGACAAAACCATCCTATATCCAAAACCTGTTTTCAAAATTCACCCCGCTGCAGATCATCGTCCACCTGGCGGGCTGGGCACCCCTGGCTCAAATGGTGTTCGACTTTTTTATGCGCCGGTTAACCGCCAACCCCATCCAGGCGATTGAACAGCGCACAGGAATCCAGGCCCTGACCTTTCTGCTTTTTTCGCTCGCCTGCACCCCGGCCGCTTCCATTCTTGGCTGGAAAGAACTGCTCCAACGCCGCAAGGCCCTGGGCAACTACGGCTTCCTATATGCCGCCCTGCATGTCTTTACCTTCTTCGTCATTGACTATGGGTTGGACCTGCCGGCAGTCTGGCGGGATGTCTGGAACAAGTGGTACATCATCCTCGGCGCGGCCGCCTTCGTGCTGCTCCTGCCGCTGGCGGTAACCTCATTTACCTGGTGGATGAAACGCCTGGGAAAGAACTGGAAACGCCTGCACAGGCTGGTCTACATCATCTCCCCGCTGGTGGTTGTGCATTTTATTTTGGTAGTCAAGGGCAGCCTGGCCCAACTGCAGGGTAATCTGGGCCAACCGCTGCTGTACGGCGGGATAGCGCTGCTGCTGCTCATTCTGCGCATCCCGGTCATCAAGCGCTGGCTGAGTGGCCTGCGATCACGCTGAACCATTTTGGATATATCCAAGAATCTGCTCCTCAAACGACTGCACAGTTTTGATTTTTTACGCGGACTGGATGAAGATACCCTGGTGCATCTGGCTGGGCAGGCAGACTGGACAGTTTACCCAGCCGACGCGGTCATCTTCTGGGAGGGCGATGTCGAGAGCCAGCTCCTCTTTCTGCACTATGGGTGGCTAAAGGTCCTCAAAACTGGCCCAGATGGGCGTGAGCAGGTGCTGCGGTTCCTGGGACCGGGCGAAGTCTTCAATGAAATTGGTGTCTTTGCCCACAAACCCAGCCCCGCCACAGCGATCACTCTGGAAGAGGCCGGCATCTGGCGCATACCGCGCACAGCGCTGGAAGAAACCCTGCTCCAGCATCCCCGGATAGCCTTACAAATTCTGGAGAAAATGGCCGAGCGGGTGATCAGCCTGGTCACACTGACCGCAGACCTGTCTTTGCGCCCGGTAGAGGCCCGCCTGGCCCGCCTGATACTCGAGCAAACCAAAGAGAATGAAGTAATCCTGCGCCACCGCTGGGCGACCCTGAGCGAAATGGCGGCCCACCTTGGTACGGTTCCCGATGTGCTCAGCCGGGCAGTCCGCAGCCTGACCCAGGCCGGACTGATTGAAATGGACAAACAACACATTCGTGTTTTGAACCGGCCGGGTTTGACCGAGCGCGCCGGAGCCATTCGAGACGAAAAAACTGCCTAAAAAAACCGACTTTTGTCGGGACAGGCGCAGGGGGAAAACGGTATAGTCAGACATATTCAACCAAGGAGTAAAACCATGTCTGAAACTAACCAAACCGAAATTTATTTTGCCGATACCAAAGCACTGGCGGTCTTTTCTGCGGAAGGGCCCAAACCCCAATTTCTGGCCAACCTGCCCAATTTCAAGGCGCTGGTGGTTGGTCTGGAAGCTGGCAGCCAGATTCCCCTGCATGCCGGCGAGCCTGCCATCTACCATTTTCTGGAAGGGGATGGCCTGATGACGGTGGAAGACGAGACCTTTGCCTTGCGCCCTGGCGTAACGGTATTTGCCGCCGCCGGCGCAAGGCGCGGCATGAATGCCCACACCCGTCTGGTTTTCCTCGGCGCCAAAGGAGTTTGAGATGGCACTGCCGTACCTGCTGGTTACATTGCTGTATGTCCTGATCGCCATGCTGGCCGCAGTGGATGCCTCACTGGTCAGTCTGGAGCTGGTGGATGTTTTTGCCCAACTGCGCTGGCTGCGGGTCCATTTCATCACCCTGGGGATCATCACCCAGGTGGCCTTTGGAACACTGCCAGGTCTGGTTGCCGGCCTGGCGCGCCGGCCGCGCCCGCCGATGAAGTGGAGCATCTGGCTGACGCTCAATGCCGGTATTCTGGCCCTGGTGGCTGGCTTTTTCGGCATCAACCACCCCATGATTTTTAGTGGGGGCGTCCTGGTCTTCAGCGCAGCGGTGCTGCTCTTTATCCAGCTTTGGGGTCTGCGCAGCGGATCAGCCCCGGCCAGTCTCAAATTCTACCTGACCGGCCTGGCTTATTTGCTGCTGGGGATCATCATCGGTACCGGGCTGTGGCTCAATTGGAGCCCGGCGCTGTATATTCAAACACCCCTGGAAACCCATATCCATGCCAATTCCTGGGGTTTCATGTCGCTGGTGTTTGCCGGTCTGCTGGTGGATTTTGTCCCGCTGATAACGGGGCGGGCCCTGGGCTCACCAAAAGCCATCTCAGCAATCTTCTGGAGCATGACACTGGGTGCCTTTGGGCTGGTGTTGGGCCCGTGGCTTGGCGGCAGCCTGCCGCCAACCGTGGCCGGGCTGGTGCTGCATATCTCAGCCACCCTCAGCGTGGCCATCCTCCTGCTCCGGGCTTTGAAGGCCAGCGGCAGGCTCTCCAGCGCAGGCGGCTGGCACCTTTTGTCAGCGTACCTGTGGATCCTGGCGCCTGTCATGGCTGCGCCATTAATCCTGTTGGGTTATGTTCGCGGCGGTCCAATCGAATCCACGGCCCCACAGGCATTGATCTATGGTTGGGTTCTGCAGTTCGGGATCGCCCTGATCCCATTCATTGCCCGGCGGCAGCTTCTCAAAGAGGAAAGCCCGGCTCTGGGCGGCTGCTGGGGCAGCCTGGCAGGCGCCACACTTGGCAGCATGCTGGTTTGGGCCAGCATTTTCATCGTCCCGGCCCGCGCCGGATTGTATGGAGCAGGCTTCGCTCTGTACGCCCTGGCATTGATCCACCCGGCCAAAGAGCTGCTGGCAATCCTCCGGGAAGGGCTGCAAAAAGCCGACCTGGGATAAGCCGTTTTGGGGGTTATTTTGTAAAAGCAAAATAACCCCCAAACAGATTCATTTCAGCAAATACGGAGTGATTTCATGCTCCAATGTTTCGGGGGTGAACATCCCAATATGGATGGACTTGACCAGGCCATCACTTCCAACCAGGATCGAGGTGGGAAAACTGTTAATGCGCATGCTGTCCAGCAAAGCGGTATTGGGGTCCACCAACACAGGAAACGCCAGGCGGTTTTGCTCGGCAAAGGCGGCGGCATCTCCAACAGGGTCGCCGGCATTAATCGCCAGGATCACAAATCCTTCATCCTGATGAGCCTGATAATACGTATTAAGGTCCGGCATCTCAGCTTTGCACGGTGGGCACCAGGTGGCCCAGGCATTAACCAGGACGGTCTTCCCAGCAAAGTCACTGAGCTGTACTGTGGCACCGTGGATGTCTTTTAAACTAAAATTACCCAACGCCGCTCCGATTTTAGCCGGCCCGGCGACCTGGGGAGCTGGATTCCGGATCAACAGCACCGCCAGGGCTAACAACACCAGCCCGGCCCCACTTATAAACAGAAGTGTTGTAATCTGCTGCTGCCGGCGGCGGCTTGAAGCTCGCTCTTTATGATTGCGCATAAGATACTCCTGTATACAATCTGGGTATCTTCTCAATAAGTGGGGGCAGTTGGGTGTTTTGTGCGGACAAAACCCGCATAAAACACCCAACACCCCTCATTGTTGAGATGGTACCAATATGGGTGTAAGTGTTGTGTCAAAGATGATTCTATAGTTTGTTTTGGGCGCTTTGCGCCCAAAACAAACTATAGATTGATACTTGCCAGACCAGTAAGGGAATTAAGGGAGGCTGTGCTTCAAGGCTGCCCCTGAACCACAGGCGGGGATCAGTGCGAATGAATAAGCCTGGGGTCGTGCTCCAACGTACCAGCGGCATAGGCTTCGGCTGCCGCCGCAACCGAGCTCTGCCCGGTCAAAACAACCTTCAAACCGGCTGCCAACGCCTTGCTGTGAGCCGGGGTGCCCATTCCGCCGCAAATCAACACCTGGCAGTCTGAGATGGTATTGACCATCTGCTGCCCGGGGTGAACGCCTGGCGTCTGGGAATGGTCGCCGTGCTGGTGGCTGGCTTTGGGACGCAGCTCAGTCTGTGTCACCTGGCCCTCTTCCAGGGTCAGCACCCGAAAATACTTTGCCTGCCCAAAATGGCGGCTGACGGTTTCGCCGTCGTCGGTGGGAATGGCCAATTTTACTGGCATAATAATTCTCCTGAAAGAAAAAGGGGGGAATACTTCCGCCAAAGGCCGGCAGTATTCCCCCCTCTTCACGCTTTAGAACTTAAGCGCTGACTGGGGTCTGTACAAAGCGTTCAACCGCTTCGCGCAGCTTGCCTTCGGGCAGAGCGCCCACCTGCTTGTGGACGACCTTGCCATTGGCGATGAACAGCATCGTTGGGATGCCCTGAACCCCGTATTTCTGGGCCCATTCGGCGTTGTCGTCGGTGTTGACTTTGGCAACCAAAAGCTTGCCGGCCTGTTCGTTGGCGATCTTATCCAGCATTGGGCCGACCATGCGGCAAGGCCCACACCACGGCGCCCAAAAGTCGACGATCACGGGGAGGGTTGATTTAAGCACCACTTTTTCAAAAGCAAGATCAGTGACATGAATAGGTTCGTTAATCATCCTGGTATCTCCATTCCTTGAAACAAATAAATTAATTTAGGGGTGTGCTGCCGGTAAAACGGGCAGGTCACTCCTCACAATCATTAGATGCTCGAGATCAACGAAGGTTACAAAGATTTTGATTTTAAAGCTGAACAAATCACTTCCTGGAGATCTGGTAAACATAGTCCACCTGCCCATTTTGCTGTCCGCTCTTTTTATCTTGCGGCAAATAGACCCGGACATATTCAACCTGGACCTGTTCGGGAGAAACGGTGACGCGCAAGTGCCCCGAACTCCCAAGAATGTCGCCGCTTAGATAGCCGTACTCAGCGGCGCTGTTGGTTCCATTCGAACGGAAAGCGCTCGGCTGTGGCACTTCCTGGTAAATGATGCCATCCAATTCCTGTTTAATAAAGAGATGATCGTGTCCATGAAAAACCGCTGTAACCTGATTGGCTGCCAGCAGTTGGTGGATCGGCATAGCCCAGCCCGGGCGCTGCTGTGCGAAACCCGAACTGCCGTCTGCGTTCAAGCCGCCCCACTCATACAAGCCGACCACTTCCACACCGCCGCGGCCATTCTTATCTGCTCCGCCAATTAATTGATGGATAAAGACAAACTTCCATTGAGCCCGGCTGGCTTCTAGTGTGGACTTCAGCCATTGATACTGGGCATCACCCAGGGTTGGGTTCCAGAGGTTGGTTTCACCGCCCTGGGGCGGGGTAAACCAGTAGGGATCGAGCACGACAAAGAGCGCATCCCCCCATTCCCAGGCATAATAATTCTGGAGCAAGCCAGCAGTTTGGGCTGGGGTTGCGTTGCCAGTATAGAAACCATCTGGCACAGGGTTGGAAAAATACAGCTTGCGCAGTTGGGCAGCCCAGAAGGACATTTCAACCCCCGAACTGCCTTTGGGAGCGCCTTCACCGTCGTGATTCCCCAACACCAGAAACAGCGGAGCTGAGCGGCCGACCAGGCTCAGATAATAGCGTTGGGCCAGGTACTGCAGCTCGGCATCGGTATAGGGCGTGTATTTATCCGTCATAAATGTGTCGCCCAGATCAATCAGAAAATCGGGCTGGTCAGACAATTCGTTCGCCAGGGTTTGCAGGTAGACGGGCAAACTGCTGTTGGTATCCAGGTGCGAATCAGCCTGGATGTCGAAGGTGAACGAACTGCCAGCGGTGCGTTGGGTTGAAAAAGTTTCGCCTTCGGTGGCAGAAAAGTCCGCTGCGCTCCCAGACCGGTAGCGCAGGCGGTAGGTGTAGCTGGCACTGGCTTGCAGTCCGGCAATCAGGATTTCGGCCGGCTGGTTGGCCTTAAAGCTGGTCAGCGCTGTCTGGCTGGCAAAACTATCCGACGCAGGGCCATATTCGATATAGCCTTCGGCATCTTGATAGGCAAGGACGGAGACGACAATGGAATTATTGGTTGGGCGTCCCAGAATCACATCAACCGGGTGAGCGGGTACATCAAACGCCAGGTTTTGGGAGGCGCTGCTGCCTCCCTGGTTGTTATTGGCGGATGCGCCTGCCGCACGCGTCGGTTTAGGGGCAGGTGACGGGCCAGGCACAGTTCCTGCGCCATCAGACTGGGTCGGCTGAGGTGCTGGGGGTGTCAGCAAGGGCAACGCTGTGGGTTGAAGGGCAGGCAGGGTTGAGATTGGGTTAGCTGCGCAGGCAGTACCCAGGACAAGGAAGAGGGCAAGGATCAAAAGGGCGGCTGATCTTGGTGTTGGCATAAAATCACCTCTTTACTGTGTACGAGAAGGCCAGTTCATCTGGTCTGTCGAGGTAGGAGCGGATGTACTCCACGGTCACACCTTCGGGCGAAACATTAACACGTACATGCCCGCTGTTGGGGAATTTGTCGCCGCTTTTATAGGCGGTTTCGTTTTCCCAGGTGTAGCCGGGGTGGGCCGGTTCAGGCAAGGTCTGGTAAATGACGCCATCCAATTCCTGGCGGGCAAAAATATGGTCATGCCCCTGGAAAAAGATGGTCACCTTGTTATCGACCATCAATTGGTGGATGGTCTTTTCCCAGCCAGGACGATGAGCAGCCAGGCTGGCCGCGTCGCCCCATTCAAAGGTATCGGCAAGCTCGATGGCGCCGCGCCCGGTTCCGTTGACATGGTGCGCAAAAACAAATTTGTATTTAGCCGAACTGGTTTCCAGGGTATGTTTAAACCACTGGTACTGGGTTTCGCCCAGGGTCACATTCCACAAATCCCGCTTTGGTTTTTCCTCCCGGCTGGCGCCAAACTGATTATCCACCGTTTGCGGGGAAGACCAGTAGGGATCAATCATCACAAACAGCGCATCACCCCAGGTGAAGGCATAATAATTGCGCAGCAGCCCAATATACTCCACTGGCTCGGTGTTGCCGCTGTAAAAGGTATCGGGGGCGGGCTGGGGGTAATAGGCATTGCGGGCGGTTTGTGCCCAAACCGCCACATTCTCTGGCGTACCGTTCAGGTTTGCCAGAGAAGCCTGTTCGTGGTTGCCGTTGACCAGGAAGACCGGCGCTCCCACCAGCCCCAGCCACGGGCGCTGGTTGGTATACTGCGTCCGGACTGTGTCAGCATTGACCACTTTAAGAGCATCAACGCTGAAGTCATCTCCCATAGCGATGTAAAAATCAGGCTGTTCGGCGGCGGCAGCCAGCAGGGTGCGGATATACAGGTCTGGGTCGAACTGGTTTTTCACTCTTTCGGGATGCGAATCGCCTTGAACGGCGAAACTGAAGACGCTGCCGGGAGCCCGCTGGGTCACAAACGAACGCTCCGGGCCTGCAGTGGTGCTATAGCGCAGGCGGTAATAATAGCGTCTGTCCGACTGCAGACCATTAATCAGGGTTTCCAGCGGCTGCCCGGCCTGAGCTGTTTGCGGGGCTGTCTGAGCGGTATACACTCCCGGCTGCAAGCCGTATTCATAATAGATTTCCATGTCAACAGCTGGTACCAGGTTGACCGTGATCGAAGTATCTGTTGGCCGGCCCAAAATCGCGTCTGCGATAAAGTCTGAACTGACCGGAACTGGCGTGGGAGACGCTTTTGACTGTTTGGGTTTAGCGGTGGGGTTGACAGAGGGACTGGTCGTGGCTTCAGCCGCCAGCTGGGGGGGAAACACCAGAACTGTGGACGTCGGGCTGACGTCCACAGTGGTTGGCGGGGTGGGGGAACATGCACTGAGCAGAATGGTGAAGAGCAGCAATTTAATCAGATATTTCATATTCAATCTCGTTTTAAGTTGGTTGTCTGTTTTGGGCGAAGCCCAAAACAGACAACCTCTTCTTTCTGCTTAGCGGAATAAGAAATCCGTGTTTGGTATCTCGGGCATGGCGATCAGTTCCGAGTAGAGGTATGCCCCAGTTGGATGGCTCAGGTCGCCCAGCAGTTCCTGGCGCATCGCCTCAAGCTGCGCCTTCTGGTCGCTGGTCAGAGATTGGCTGACTGCGGTAAAGTTCACCGCCAGGTTGTAGATGATTTCGCCGTCCAATTCACCATAATGCTTCATCAGATCCAGCACAGTGGTTTTGTCGGCAGTCTCTCCTGCCAGGAACTTTCGCAGTTCAAGCGAAACCTGTTGGCGGGTTTCCACAATCCCCAGCAGGGATGGTTTCTGGATGTCCACCAGGTCAGTGATCCGTTGCGTCTGCTCGGTGGTCAACTTTGCCAGCAGTTCGTCGCCCAGGTTGCCGGTCATGTCGGTCGGGATGGCGTAGCTAGAGTCACTCATAGCCCGAATATCCTTCAGATAGAAAGAGCCAAAGTAAGTGCCGTGACGTTCAGGGCAGAAATACACATCCGCATCCACTGATCCGGCATACCAGCTGAACATATCAGCAGCGTAGGTCATAACCGCTACTTTTACAGTCCGATCAAGGCTCCCCAGGTCTGAGGGTTCCTGCACATTCGGCCATTCCAACATACCCTTACCGACCATCGCATCCAGGGATGCTTTCTGGGTGGCATCCATCGAATTGAGCAGGCTGCCCATCAATTGAGCCCGGTCATAGCTGATCTCTCCGTCTAACAGGTAAAGTTCGGCAGAGTAGGCCTTGACTGCTTCCGCATCCAGGCCGCTCGTCCCAGCAGGCAGGTTGCCTTCCAATAAGCTCTGGAAAGCATTCATCAAGACAAAGCGCTTATAACCATATTCGTCGATCGAGCTCACCTGGCTTTTTGCCAAAGCAATTAACTGGGCGCGCTGTTCAGAGGTCAGAATGTTGAGCATATTCATGGCGGCGCTGGTCAGAAAATCTCCTGCATGCCCCATCTGACTGGGATCATTGTCACGCAGATATTGGAAGCCCCAAAAATCTGCCACTTTTCCGGGAGGGAAGAAAGAATCTGCACCGAGGTCACCCGTCAAAAACGCCAGGGCGTCGAAGGCAATGGTCGTACCTTGCGCCTTATCTGAAATGGCCTGTTCCGTGTTATAACCAGCAGCCATGTCTGGTGCCTGCCCGCCCTGGGCGCCTTGCCCACCCTGGTTATTCTGACCGAGTTGGACAGACTGCTCGCCAGCGCCGGTATTCCGCTGCGGCGAGCAGGTCAATTGGCTTTGAACAGTTTCGCAAACACCGGTCTCCTGGCCTCTTTCCCAGGTGAATTCGCAGGTGTCCTTCTCGGCTTTGGCTGTACAGGCCGCAATGGCTTCGGCTGGCGGGGTTGGCTGGTCAGAAACCTGGCCCTGACCGGTTGCAGCGGCGGCCGAAGTAGTTTCTGTTGGTGTGGCTGGCGCAGCAGCCGCTGCGGTGGTGTCATCAACCGTTTGCACAGCTGGAGCAGCACTGACTGGGAGATCTGGATTAACCTGCGGAGGAGTATCCAGACGGCCTCTTGCACAGGCCGAGAGCAGCACTGCAACAATCAAGATCAAATACAAAATTTTCGTTTTCATGGTTATCCGTCTCTTTCTTTTCAAGCAAATATTTTTTGGTTTGGGTTGGTCTCTATTTGGGGCAAAGCCCGCAATGATTTGTTACTGGTTTTACTTTCTTGTATAGGTCACATTGAGCTCGGCACTGTCCAGGGTGATGTTCTGGATGGCATCCAATAACACAGCCCGGGTGACTTGAGAAGCCGGAATATTCAACTGAGGTTCTGCAGAGAGGGCATACACAGTGTAGGTGTAATTCTTTGCTCCTGGCCCTTTGGAACAGGGCGGTGTATATTCTGTACGATCATTTACGCTGTTAATTCCCAAAACTCCAACACCCATGCTGTTTTTCTCCAGGCCAGAAATATTGGCAGGGATGTTGTACATCACCCAATACCAGTGCACATCGTCTGGGCCAGCGACATGGTGCATGATCAGAGCATAACTGACAGTCCCTTCTGGCACACCACTCCAGTTCAAGGCCAGAGTGGAGCTGGATCCGTCGCAGGTATACTCGGCAGGCAGTACGCCGCCTTCGGTCACATCAGGGCTGGTCAAAGCAAAGCCGGTTGAACTGCTGGTTGAAGCAGCGCCGGGTAAGGCGGCCTGGGTGATATAGACTTCCGTCCGGGCAGTAATAAACAGGGTCTGTCCGTCAGCGCCACCAAAGACGACATTGGTTGGGTTTTGGGTGGTTGGAATATCCTGGAAAAACTTCCCAGAGGGGGCATAGATCTGCACCCGATTGGGATTGGTCAGGTAGACATTACCCGCAGCATCCAGAGCTATGCCATCCGAGCCAGCAGCCGCAAACAGGCGCCTGTCAGCTAAGACACCGTTTGCTTCGACCGTATAGACAAAGGTCTGCCCGGCGCCATGGTCGGCCACATACAGCTGCTGCCCATCCGCCGTACCCACGATCCCATTCGGCCGGACAAAGTCATCGATGACTCGCGTCACCTGGCTGCGGTCGGGGCTGAGATAGTAAACATGCTGACCATCCTGAACCACTGGGGATTGGTAAGCCGGGTCGGTGAAGTAGATCCCGCCCTGCGGATCAACCCATAGATCGTTCGGCTCATTAAAGCGGGCTCCGTTGTACTGGTCGGCCAGGATGGTGATCTGCCCCTGCGGGTCAATCGAAATCAAGCGCCCCGCCCCGCCTTCGCAGGCGATCAAGTTACCATTGGCATCAAACGCCAGTCCATTGGGTTTGTTCAACCCAGCCATAAATACGCTGACCTGCCCGTCCGGCGACCATTTATAAATCTTGCCAGCGTTGATGTCAGAGAAATACACATTCCCCAGAGCGTCGGCTGCCGGTCCTTCGGCAAAGAGATAGTCACCTGCCACAGGGGTGAGGTCCGAAAAGTTCACAGATGCGGCGGAGGCAGCAGCAGGCTGTGTGGGCTCAAGCGCCGCGGGCGTCGGCAGTGCGAGATTGGAGGTGCTGGCTGCGGGCATTTGGGTTGGAGCAGCAGATACTGGCTGCTGGGACATTGTGCTGGAGACTGGCGTTCGGCTGGCGCAAGCTGCCAGGCTCAGCGCACAAAAAACCAGCATGGTTTGGGTCACAATTTTTGTAAACATGGTTTTCTCTCCTGTTTTCATGATTACAGTTTACAACCCGTGCCTGCAAACATCGAGTGTGCCCCGTCACGATCTTGCAGATCGGTAGGTGAAAAAACGCGTCAATGCCCATGACATCTGTCATGGGCATTGACGCGTTTTTCGTTCTTTATGGGGTTATAGAATGGTCGGTTGGTCTTCCCATAATTTCACTGACAATAAAACTGGGGTTGGCTGTGCCCCCAGCGATCCAGGGTATGAAGTTTCTGTGTTTTTTGAGTGGAGGCGGAGTGGTTGAGGTTGCCGTTGGCGTTGGGGTATTAGTCGGTGTTGGAGTCGGAGAGGGCGTTGCTGTGGCCCTGATTGAAAAAAGAAAATCCGTATTGGACACAACCGGCATGCTGATAGGCTCAGCATATAAATATGCAGCGGTTGGAAAAGCCAGGTCACCCAGGATCTTTAGCCGCATGGCAGCCAGTTTTGTGCGCTGCGTTTCGGTAAGGGTCTGGTTAATTTGGGCAAAGGCAGTCGCATAACGGTAGACAATCTCGCCATCCAGAGCGCCATAGGCCTCCATCAAACTTAACACCTGAGCGCTGTCGGGTGTCTCACCCGCCATAAAACGCCGGAGCTGGGTCGAAACCTCCAACCGCCGGTCAACAATTGCGTAAAGAGCCGGTTTCTGCGCATCAACCAGCTCAGTCACCAGTGCCGCCTGGTCAACCGTCAAAAGATTGAGAAAAGCATCCCCCATATCCGCCGTCAAAGTAACCGGGATCGAATAGCCCGGATTACCTACTGCTGGAGCATCCTTCATATAAAATGAGCCAAAATATGTCCCCTGACGCTCCGGGCAAAAATATACATCCGCCGTCAGCGAACCGGCATACCAGCTAAACATATCTCCGGCGTAGGTCATTACAGCCACTTTTACATCGCGGGAGAGGCCGCGCAGTTCAGCCGGCTCATCCACCACAGGCCAGGTCAGCATCCCTTTGCCCACCATGGCATCCAGATAAGCCCGCTGGGTACTGTCCAAAGTATTCAGCATCCCTCCCATTACCTGGGCTCGTTCGTAACTGATCTGCCCATCGAGCTGATAAAGCTGGGCAGAGTACGCCTTGACCGCATCCAGGTCAAGCCCACTGGCGCCAGCAGGCATATCCCCTGACAGCAGACGCCGGAAGGCGGTCATCAGCACAAAACGGTCATAGCCATACTGGTTGATCGCATCGACCTGGCCCTGGGCAAGCGTAATCAATTGGCTGCGCTGACTGGCTGTCAGCACATAAAGCATATTCAAAGACGCCCGAGTCAGAAAATCGGTATTGTGGCCCATTTCAGAAGGATCATTATCACGCAGATATTGGAACCCCCAGAAATCGGCCACCTTTCCTGGCGGGAAGAAGGAATCGGAACCCAGGTTGCCCGTCAGGAAGGCCAGGCCATCAAAAGCAATGGTATTGCGCTGGGCCCCATCGGAAAGCGTCTGCGTAATATTAAACCCGCCGCCGCCGGGCTGTGGAGTGGGAGGAGGCGGGGGCGGAGTGGCAGCACCGGCTGCCTGCCCCTCGAACCAGGTCGAACCCGCAAGAACCAGAAAAAGCGGGATCACCAAAACCGTGATGGTCTTTAGTACTCTCAGCAAATCATTGTTTTTCATCCATTCATTCCTTTCACGCACGCTGCCATACCAGCATAAATGTTTTACGTATCGGGATGATATGATTTTACCGATGTAAAGCATCCACTCAGAGTGTGTACAATCATGAAAACATAGATACAGGCAGTGATTTACTCACTTCGATCAATGACAGAAGTAATAGGCACATCAGCCAGACCATGACAGCCGTCACGACCGGCTCAAAGCCGATTGTGTTATGATTTCGATATGCGAAACAGCCAACAAACGAATCCGGAGAGCAAAGCGCCCAGCGACACAGCCGAAATCGGGAGCGTCTTTCGAACCGCATCCTGGGTTTGGGCCGGCTATCTGGCCGCGCTGGTCGGTATGGATGCTCTGATATACGCCAACCGGCCTGTGGAACCCGTCGTCTGGTACCACCTGATCAACGCCGTTCCGATGCTGGTGTTTTTTGGCCTGGCTTACTCAGGCCTGTTGCGCAAAAACAGCGTACTGATGACGCCGCTGCTCATCGCCTTGATCTCAATCACCCCGATCCTGCTGAACTATTCTCTTGACCTGCGCCTGCCCCCGGCCCCACTCTCCAACATCGAGGGAATGGTCTTGCGCCAGCTCCCGGTGCTGTTTGTGGGCCTGGCCCTGGTAGCCTGGCACTACCAATTCGCGCTCATCCTGTTCTACAGCCTGGCAACGTATCTACTGGAACTGGCGCTGGTGAATTTGGCCATCCCGCCCGGCGATCGCCAGGGAGTGCTGTACTTTGTCACCACCATCCGGACCATTTCGTTGGTGGTCATCGGTATTTTCATTAATATTCTCATCAATCGCCTGCGCGCTCAGCAGACCGCCCTGCAAAAAGCCAACACCGAACTGACCCACTACGCCAGTACGCTCGAAACCCTGGCGGTCAGCCGGGAACGCAACCGACTGGCGCGTGAACTGCACGACACCCTGGCCCACACCCTCAGCGGGCTTTCTGTGCAGCTTGAAACCGCCAAGGCCTATTGGGAAGTACAGCCCGAAACCACCTACCAGCTGCTGGTCAACTCGCTGGCAACCACGCGCTCAGGCCTGGACGAGACCCGCCGGGCACTTAAAGCCCTGCGCTCCAGCTCGTTGGAGGATATGGGCCTGCTGCTGGCCCTACGCCGGCTGGCGCAGCAGGCTGCCGAGCGCGGTCAGCTAAAACTGGACCTGGTCCTGCCCGATCAGATCCCCACGCTGGCCCCCGATGTGGAGCAGTGTATCTATCGGATCGCCCAGGAATCGCTGGAAAACGTGGTCAAGCATGCCCAGGCCCAGAACCTGTCCCTGCACCTGAGAGTGGAAATGGACGGGGTCAGGCTGACCATCCGGGACGACGGGCGAGGGACTGATCTGCGCCAGGTTGAACAAAACGGACATTTCGGCCTGGCGGGTATGCGCGAACGGGCCCATTTGGCCGGCGCCAGCCTGGTCATCGAAAGCACCCCGCGTCAGGGGATGCAGATTGATCTGCTGGTGAAAGGACAGTGAACATGATCCGAGTACTGATTTGTGACGATCAGGCCATCATCCGTGACGGATTGGAGATGATGCTGAGGCTGGAACGCGACCTGACCGTGGTCGGTCAGGCCCAGGACGGCGCCCAGGCGGTGGAACTGGCAGCAAAACTGTCCCCCGACCTGGCGCTCATGGATTTAAAAATGCCAGGCGTCAACGGGGTGGAAGCCACCCGGCGCATCCGGGCCCAACACCCGTCCGTTAAAGTCCTGGTACTGACCACCTATGACGATGACGAATGGGTTTTCGACGCCATCCGGGCTGGCGCCTCAGGCTACTTGCTCAAAGACACCCCGCGTGAAAAAGTCATCGAAGCTATCCGCGGCACGCTAGAGGGCAAATCCTATGTCGACCCCGACGTGGCTGGCAAACTGCTGGGCCAGGTTGCCAACGAAAGCAGCAAACCCTCCCGATTGATCTCAGACCGACTGAGCGAGCGCGAAATTTCCGTCTTGCGCCTGTTGGGGCGCGGCCTGACCAACGGTGAAATCTCTCAGCAGCTCCACCTCTCCGAAGGCACCGTGCGCAACCACGTCAGCGCCATCCTATCCAAACTGGAAGTCTCCGACCGCACCCAGGCAGCCGTGATCGCCATCCAGCATGGGATGGATAAGTGATAAATTAGTGTGCGATTTCCCTCAACTCCCCCGGCAGCTTCGCACCCGTCACCCAGGCGCGCACGGTGGCGCTGAACAGATCTGGGGCCTGCAGATTCCAGACATGGCCCATGCCGGGGACGGTGTAACCGTGTGCCTTGGGGATACTGCGCGCCAATTGACGGGCAGCGAGTTTGGCCATAAAGGTCTCTTTTTCACCAGCCAGCACCAGCACCGGGATGCGGTTTTGTGCCAGCGCCGGGATCTCGGTGTAGGTCATCAGCACATCCATCAGCGTGGCGGCAGAGAAAGCGGCAAAATCGCTCGCCATGCCCTGCTGGTGTTCACGCGGAATGCCAAACTGCATACAAACCAGGGCGGCAATCTGCTGAGGTTTCAGCAGGCGTAAAATCGGCTCATTCAGGCGCTGGGTTTCCACCAACCAGCGCGCCATGCGGTTGGATGTGCCGCTCAAAATGGCGCTCTGCACCACCTCAGGTGCGCTGTCCAGCAGGCCCTGGGCTACAGTCCCCCCATACGAAAGCCCAATAATGTGAGCCCGCCCACCCGGTACCCGCTCCCGGATCAGGTCTGCCACCCGCTGGCTGACGGACGCCAGACTGGTGGTAGGGAGGCTGGCGCTCAGTCCATGCCCGGGCAGGTCGGGAGCCAGGCAGTAAAATTCGCTCAGGCGCTCCATTTGGGGCTGCCACATTCGCCCGGTCAGGGGGGAACCGTGCAGGAAAACAATGGCAGGGTTGGCGGATGAACCACTTTGAACGGCTGACAGGGTTGTCATCATAATTTCTCCAAGAGTTTGTACGTATTCATTTTATATCATCTCAAAAAAGAGGGGAACTTTCCCCACTCATTGAGATGACACTTCATTTTCCACTGCGTCAGTTTAAATTGGCATCCCACTGCAGGGTCAGCGTGAAAGTGCTGCCATCGCCCGGGCTGCTTTCCACACCCAGCTTGCCGCCGTGCAGATCAACCAGGGCATTCGCCAGTGCCAATCCCAGGCCGCTGCCTTCAAAGCTGCGGTTCAGGCCGGCGTCGACCTGCTCAAATGGCCGGAACAGCCTGGGAAAATCTTCAGGGGTAATCCCGATCCCGTTATCAGCGACACTGATCTGGACCAAATGGTCTGCTTCCAGACCATTCACCTTTAACCGAATGTACCCGCCCTGGGGCGTGAACTTGACCGCATTATCCAGGAGGGCGGTCAAAACCTGCTGGATGCGCCTGGCGTCCGCAAGCAGCACAATATCTAATGGAAAGCACTCATACTCGAGCCGCTGTTTTTTTCGAATTGCTTCCGCCTGAACAGCCTGCAGACTGGCCCGGCAAATTTCAGCCAGTGAGCAGGGCGCAAGCTGCAGCCTGAATTCACCTGACTGAATGTGGGTGAAGTCCAGAACATCATTGACCAGTGCAAGCAGGCGCTGTCCACTCTGGTCAATATTCTGGAGATATTTGTTCTGCTTCTCGGTCAGGCTGCCGCCCATGCCAGACTGCATTGCCTCGGCAATCCCCAAAATCGTACTTAACGGGGTCCGCAGTTCGTGGCTCATGGCGGCCATAAACTCGTCCCGGGTGGACAGCGCTTTTTCCAGAGCTGCATTGGCGGCCTGCAGTTCGGTGGTGCGTTCGTGGACGCGCTGCTCTAATTCAGCGTGAGCAGCCTGGAGCGCCAATTCGGCCTGATAACGCTCAGTTTCATCCTCAAAGATGACCAACAAATGCTTATGCCCGCCGCGCGTGAAGGGCCTGAGCGCATATTTTATCCAGATTTTCTTCCCGGATAACACCTTTATCTGGGCATGTGTGGGCGCTGTGGGCTCACCAGTCTCAAACGCCCGGACAGCTGCCGCGTACAACCCTGAGACCCGCCAGCTTTCCAGGTTGTGGTAGTTGTCTTGTTTCAGGCTCTCCTGGCTTCGGCCCAGGAGCTGGCTGGCTGCCTGGTTGATGGCGACACATTTCCCTTCAATTCTGAATATGGTCATACAGATCGGGGCGGCCTGGATGATTAATTGATTAAATTGGAGGGAGTCGCTCGCCTCAAAAAGCGCTGTTGAAATCGCAGCGTATGCGGTTTGGGCAAGAGCGCCGGTCAGCCCAATCACCAGGCTGTAAGTCATCCATTGGGTAATGCTCACAATCCGGGTGGGTGGGGCCAACCAGTGATTAATCTCACCCAGCATCACCCCAAAGATAGCCAGAGAGCTGGCAATACCCATCAGCCACACCCCCCGCCGTCCATAGAGCAGCCCGGCGCTGACCACCAGCAAAGCATAGACCGAAACTGCCGGCAGAAGGATTGTGCCAGCCTGGATCAACACCCCGGAAACCGCGACATAGCCAGAAATCAGCATCAATATACTGGCCGCGGTAGTCTGGCCGCGGCGTGCAAGCCACAGGCAAAATGCCACAGCCAATAACGCAATCAGATAAACCACAAAAAAAGCCGGGTTACCCTGCCTGCCAAAAAAGACCCCCACTACCCCAAACAGCAAAAACACAAGAAAAAACACGATCTCGGTATAAAGAAGACGCGTGCGAAGTGCTTTAAACTCGTCTGTTTCAGGAACGAGTGTGGGAAATATGCCGCGAAGAAGGTGTTTCACAAAGTCCTCGGTGATCAGTGAATTCCTGTTTAACTATATCACCGAGAATAATTTTGTGGGGATGTTTCACCCAAAAACGAATTATTCCGAAAAAAAGGCCGGCAGATAGCGCCGGTTTGCTTCCAAAAGTTCGCCCAACATCTGCCGGGTCTGCGTAATCGTCAGCCGACTGGAAAGTGGGTCATTCAGCAGCACTTGCAGCGCCAGGTCCCAACTGCCAGTCAATGCCGCATGAACGGTCATTTCCTGCTGGCGGACATGGCGTTCCAAAATGCTCTGCACACCTGCCGGCAGATCCCCAAAACCGGCCGCACGGGCGCCGGTACGGTCAATCTGCCCGAAGGTTTCCACCACCGCACCAGCCGGGAGGTTGGCGATCTGCCCGGTGTTGGGCAGATTGACAATGCCGGTATAGACAGCCCCGCTGAGGACAGCGCGCATAATCTTATTGGCCGCCTCGGTCGATGCCTCCCGCGTAAAAGCTGCCAGGGGCACAGCACCGCTTACAGCAGCTTCAATCAAAGCCCGGGCTTCCGCTTCCAGCTGCACCCGGTCAGCAATGCTGGTCAGGCGCAGGCCATAATCCGCCCCCCAGCCGGTCGCCTCGCTGATGAAATGCGGGAAGAATTCGGCGATATGGCGGTCGCCGGCTGCCGGCAGCGCCCCATAAAGCTGGAACAGGGCGGCCTTAACCAGGGCGTGGTCAGCAAACACACTGGTATTTTCAGCGTCCACCCGAATTTCGCCGCTCAAGATCCTGTCTGCCAGGGCCGGAATCTCAGGCCATACCGGACGCCCGCCGGCGTACAGGTCGGTTATCCAGATCAGATGGTTGACGCCAGCCACTTTGGCCTGGATTTCAACAGGCGAAACGCCAAACACCTGAGCCAGATGAGCGCGCACGCCAATGTATTCATGGCACAGGCCGACGGTACGCTCTGGCACACTGCGGGTCTGGCACAGGGCGCGGGTCAAGACAGTCATCGGATTGGTGTAATTCAGAAAAAAGGCCTGCGGGCAAATCTCGTTCACTTTGCGGGCGATCTGGACCACCACCGGGATATTGCGCAGGGCACGCGCCAATCCACCGGGGCCTGTGGTATCCCCCACCGCCTGGCGGATGCCGTAGCGGGCGGGGATCTCCAGATCGGGCCGCATGGCGTCCAGCCGCCCGGTGGTGATGGTCAGAATGACGAAATCTGCCCCCTGCAGGGCCGCATCCAGAGAGAGCGTCTTGCGCAGCCGGAAATCGAACTGGAAGTCGGAGACCATCTTCCGGGCCAGGGTGTAAACCAGGTCCAACCGCTGCGGGTCAATATCGTGCAGTACGATATCTGCCCCCTGCAGCTCGGGCGTGATAAAAATATCGCGCAAAAAAGTTGGTCCCCAGGTGTAAGAACCGCCGCCGATAATCGTGATTTGGGTCATCCTGAGCTCTCCATACGAGGTTTTTTGGGTGTTTTTTGGGTGGCTGCGCCACCCAAAAAACACCCATACTATCTTAGGTCGGTTTATTTTCTTTCTGTACAACCTGCTGGAGGATATTCAAAATTACCTCCGGCGGCTGAGCGCCGCTGAAACCATACTTGCCGTTGATGACAAAAAACGGCACCCCACTGATGCCCAACGCAGACGCCTGCTCCGCTTCATTCCGCACCTGGGTCCGCAGGTCCTGGCTGGCCAACCCGCTGCGCAGTGCATTTGGATCCATACCATGCCGGACACCGATCGCGATCAAGGTTTCCGGGTCGCCAATATCCTGCCCATGTTCAAAATAAGCCGCATAGATATCTTCGATGACGGCCGGACGGGCATCCTCAGGCGCCAGCGCAATCAGACAGTGGGAGAGGGTGGTATTAGGCGCTTTGCGGATCTTATCCATATTGAAAACCATGCCCAACGGCTCGCCCATCCGCCGGGGCCCTTCAAAAGCCTGTTCCAGGCTGACCCGCCCGGCAAACTTCGCCAGCATATAAGGGACAAAATCGTAACCCTGCTCAGGCAGATCGGCGTTGAGAAAAAACGCCCGGTAAGTTACGCTGACCGGTTCCCCGGTCCATGTTTGCAGCGACCGCTGCAAATGCCGCTTTCCAATGCGGCAAAAAGGTCAAACCGTGTCGTGATAGAGTTCAATCTGCATGCCGATAATCTCCTGTAATTGTAAAGATAACCCCTCGAAAAGGGGTTATTTTGGGTGTTTTTTTGGTGGCTGCGCCACCAAAAAAACACCCAAAAATCTCTTAGCCAGAACGATCTCTGACTAAACTGGATAATATTGTACCCTATCGGATGCGCTGTTCGACGCTCATGCGCACAATCACGGCATCAATGTAGAACTGCCCCATACTGCGGGCAACTGAGATCCGGTGATGCCCGTCACGGACATAATAAACGCCGTCCACATCCACCAGGTCCACCGGGGGCAGGTCGTGACCGCGCAGACGTTCCAGAGCCACACTCAGCCAGCGGCTGCGGCTGGACTCTTTCAGGGGGTGGAAACCAGCGTCAAATTCATTCGCTTTGCTCTGGGTGCCGCGAATCTGGCTGATTTCAACAGGCTGCGTGCCGGCGTAGTGGACATTCTTGATCTCTGTGCAGCACAGAACCTCATCCAGCTCCAGCAGCCGATGCGGCTGATGGGTGAAACGCGCCCAAAGCCGGGCGAAAATACCGCTTTCAAAACAGCGCCAAAACAATGGCAGGGCTCGACTGGTGAGGTTTGCAGAACTGGTCATGGTGGTCATCTCCTTTACAAGGATATGATACGCCCGACCGCCATATTCTCCCTCAGGCGCAAGTCTAGTTCTCCCCTATCCACTTGACCAGTGTTATGTCAAAAAATCTCTTATCCCGAACTGACGGGAGTTAGCAACGGGGAGCATCTGGCAGCGCCCCCCGCTGGCCTAACCGCCCGGCGTGACTGCGCCCAGGGCCATGAAGGAAAAGATGACCGTATCCATGCAGACATGGATAAGCCAGGCCCAAAAGAAACCGCGTGTTTCCAGCATGGCTTTGCCCATCAGCCAGCCAGGGATAAAAGCCATCACACAGCCCAAAACCCCATACGGCACCCCATAAAAATGACCGATCCCAAAATACACTGCCGTCATCAAAAGCGCCTGCGCCGGGCCAACCGGCAGCTCCAGAGCTGCCAGCCAGGGGGCGCGGTACAGCAGTTCTTCGCCGTAGGCATTGTTGGCCGCAAACAGGAGCACAAAAGGCAGCAGCGGCAATGCCGAAGTCAGGGCCGCCAGTGAAGGCAGCCGCCCAAAAGCGAACACAAACACCACCAGCCCCAGGCTCATAGCCCCGGCAATCGCTGGGCCTAATTTGTGCCAGGCCGGCGGGCGTGTCAAAACCAGCGGGATCGGCCTGGCCGGGGCAGACAGATACCCCATGCTCAGGAAAAAGCGCTCAAAGCGTCCAAACAGCGCCAGAGAAATCAGTGTGACCAGCAAACTGGCGGCAGCCCTGGGAAGCTGGACCCGGCCGAGTTCCTGCACAAAGGGGTTCATGCCCGCCAGCCAGGATTGGTAGCGGAGCTTTTCTCCCGCCAGGCCCACACCCCACTCCACCAGATAAACCGCCAGCACCAGGGCCGCAAAAAGCCAGAGGCTGCGCAGTTCCCTCAGAACGAATGCCCCGACCAGCAGGGCTGCCAGCAGACCAATCTTCGACCAGAACAGCCAGACCGGGTGGCTGCCCGCCAGTTCTTGGAAGAGGATGTCGGGCAGCTGCGAAACCCACAGAAGCACACCCCAGCAGAGTAAAGCCGCAAGCGGTTGAGGTAATTTGCGATCAGTACGGACCATAGCAAACCTTCCAGTATCCAACCAACCTGTGCAGGGTTTGTGCCTGCACAGAACGAATTAAACCAGTTTCTTCTGAATGGCGGCTGTCACCGCCGCTACCCGATTATCTACCCCAAGCTTCATCAGGATATTACTGATGTGATACTTGACCGTGGATAGGCTGATCACCAGCCGTTCGGCGATCTCAGCGTTATTCAGGCCCTCCACCATCAGCTTGAGCACCTCATGCTCGCGTTCTGTCAGGGCGTCGGTCTCTTTGGCCTGCTGGGTGACGCGCACCAGGGCCTGGGCAGCTTCGGTGGAAAGCGTCATCTTGCCGTCCCGGGCGGCTTTGATGGCTGCTGCCAGCTCACGAGCCGTGACATTCTTCATCAGATAGCCCACGGCTCCGGCTTTAAGTGCATTTTGAACCAGCTCATCTTCCTGAAAACTGGTCAGGGCAATAATCTGAATGCGTGGATGCTGCTGCTTGATGGTCTGGATGGCTGTCACACCGTCCATCACAGGCATCATCAAGTCCATCAGAATAACATCCGGGTTAAGCAGACCGGCACGCACCACGGCCTGCTCACCGTTTTCAGCTTCGCCCACCAGTTCCATATCGGGGTTCACGCTGAGAAAAGCGCCCAACCCCGAGCGCACAACGCCGTGGTCATCAACCAACATAATCCGGATTTTATTTTCGGTCATACGCTCTCCTTTCTCTGTTCCTAATTTTTCCCTGACCATATTTTCGCCAGGCTGTGAATTCCAGGGCCAATCCAGTAGAAACGGTTGGCCTTTTCGGGCTGGACGTCACGTTTGCTCTCCAAAAGCCCAAACGATTGAGACCTGAGTGCCCTCCCCAAGCTCGCTGTAAATACTCAACTTTGCATTGATCGCTTCGGCCCGTTCACGCATAATCTTGAGCCCCAAATGATCTGCCGTAATGCTGGAAGCATCAAAGCCTTTGCCATTGTCTGCCACAGTCAGGCGCACTGTATCCCCCAGCCGCAGAGTGACCACAGCCTCGCTGGCGCTGGCATGCTTGACAACATTGTTCAGAGCCTCCTGAGCAATCCGGTACAGCCCCACCTGGACATCGGCCGGCAGTTTGCGCTCCCCTTCAGCCGCCAATTGGATATTCATCCGCGCCCGGCCGGCCAGGGCATCCACTAACTGGCGCAGCAGGGTGGGCAGCGGCACTTCTACCAGAGCATTGGGACGCAATTCAACCAGCAGGGTGCGCATTTCAGCCAGGGCGCCGCGGGTCAGCACGCCCAGTTCTTCCAGGCGGCGGCGGGCCTCAGTCTGGTTCAAATCCCACAGATCGGGCAGCACATCTGCGATCAGGGTGGTGGAAAAGAGGGTCTGCGTGACAGCATCATGCAAATCACGCGCCAAACGGGTGCGTTCGGCCTGTACGGCGTCCTGAGCAGCTTTTTCACTCAGACGGGCATTGGCCAAATTCAGCTCTTCGGTGCGTTCTGCGATGCCCCTTTCCAACTGGCGGCGGTGCTCGGCATCCTGTTCTGCCAGGCGTTCAGCAGCCCGCTTTTGGTCATCAATATCGTTAATCAGCCCGACCAGATAAAGCGGCCTGCCCTGCGGATCGCACAGCAGGTTCATGGAAATTCGGGCCCAAAAAACCTCGCCGTTTTTGCGCACGTAGCGCCGCTCGGTGACATAATAGGTCTTTTCGCCGGACAGCAGCTGCTCAAAAAGCTCGGTAGAAGCTCCAAAATCATCCGGGTAGGTGACCAGCGCCGGGCTTTTGCCAATCAGTTCAGAACGTTCATAACCCAGCATGGCGCACATCGCCGGGTTCATATCAATCACCACCCTCTCAAGCGACATCAGGCCCATCCCAACTGCCGAGTTCTCAAAGATGGCCTTGAAACGCGCCTCAGACTGGCGCAGCTCAGTCTCCACCCGCTGCTGTTCGATTACCAGAATCTGGAGTTGGGCATTTTGCTCACGGACGGAGCGCAGCCACCATTGGATACCCACAATCACCAGCGAAGCCACCCCCAAAGCCAGCGCCAGTTGAAAAGACCACAACTGCCAGAAAGGCGGCGTGACGCTCAGCCTGAGGGATGCCCCAGTTTCATTCCAGACTCCTGCACTGTTGGCGGCCCGCACCCGGAAGGTATAGTCGCCGCCGGGCAAATTGGTGTAACTGGCATAATTACGGGTGCCCGACTGCACCCAATCATCATCAAAGCCTTCCAGCATATAGGCATACTGATTTTTTTGCGGCGCCTGAAAATCGAGGGCTGCAAACTCAAAAGCGATGAAATTCTGATCAAAACTCAAACGGATCGGCGTCTGTCCGGAGGCATCGAAGGTTTGCGGCAGGTTAAAAACCGAAAAACCGGTAATCACCACATTGGGAGGGCTGCTGCCGCTGCCCAAACTGAGCGGGTCAAAAACGCTGAAACCACTGACGCCGCCCACATAAATCTCACCGTTTTTTGCCATTAAATAGGCGTTTGAGTTGAACTCATTGCCCTGAAGACCGTCGCTTTTATCATAGATGCGCACAGCGCCAGACTGAGGGTCGAGCTTTGCCAGCCCATTGTTGGTGGTCAGCCAGAGAAAGCCCTTTGCATCCTGCAGAACGCCCAGGATGGTAGCGTTGCGCAGGCCGTCTCTCTCGGTGTAGACTTTAAACTGCCCGGTCTGCGGGTCGTAGCGGTTCAACCCGCCCTGGGTGCCCAACCAGATCAGGCCATCTGGCGACTGCAGGATGGACCAGACACTGTTTTCGCTGAGCGAATTGGAGCTGGCAGGATCGTGGGCCAGGATGGTGAAGTCTGCCAGTGCGGGATCCAGGCTGGCCGGATCCGCCAGATTGAGGCGCAAGATCCCCCCGCCCCAGGTGCCAACCCACAATTCTGAGGCGATGATTTGCAGCGAAACAGCCGGTGCAGCCAGGGGGTAAGTGACAAATCCATCGGCACCCGGGTCCAAACGGGATAAGCCGCCAAAGCTGCCCACCCATAAACGCCCCTGTTGGTCGAGCAGGATCGACGCCACCTGGTTATCCAGCAGGCTGGCGGAATTGGCAGGGTCGTTCTGGTAGCGGGTAAACAGCCCCGTGTGTGGGTCAAAGTGATTGAGCCCGCCGCCCAGTGTGCCCACCCAGAGTGTACCACCGGGGTCAGCGCTCAGGGACATGACCAGATCACTGGAAATACTGTCCGGGTCTGCCGGATCCGTCCGGTAGGGTGTGAAGATACCGCTGGCAGGGTCAAAGCGCGCCAGGCCACTTTCCCACGTGCCGACCCACAATGCGCCGTCACTGGTTTGGGCGAAAGAGCCGACAGGGCTGCTGGGCAGGCTGTTTGGATCGGCGGCTTTGCTGCGGTATGTACGAAACTTCAGGGTGTTTAGATTGAGCTTATTGATCCCGGCGTTGAGTGTCCCGATCCAGAGCACACCCGAACGGTCTTGCAGCAGGCTGAAGGTATTGTTATTCGACAGGCTTTCAGGGTCAGCCGGGTCATGCTGGATGCCTGCGAACTGGCCATCGGGTGTCAGATACCAGATGCCGCTGGCCCAACTGGCGGCCCAAAGTACCCCGTCGCGGTCAAATGTCAGGTCGGTGATGTTATTGTCTGTAATCTGATTCGAGGAAGTGGCCGCGTTGTCAAAATGAGTACATGTCCCACTGGCAGGGTCATAGTGGTCAATCCCTCCGCCGGGAAGGCCATAACCGCCATAAGCGATCCACAGGCTGCCATCCGGGGCGGGCAATATATCGGCAATATTGGCGGCTGCCAGGCACTCGCCGGCAGGCTCAAAGCGCTGGGCGCTGCCTGCGGCCGGGTCAAACAGGTTCAGGCCTGCGCCGCTGCTGCTGAAAGCGCCTGTACCAACCCACAATTTCCCCTCACCAGCCGGGGCAATCACCGAAATGGCGTCGCTGCTCAATGTGGCAGGGTTCTGTGGGTCGTGGCGGAAATGGGTAAAAACAGCCGTTCCGGGTTCCAGGCGGTCCAGGCCGCCCAGGGTGGCTGCCCACAGCCTGCCCTGAGCATCCTGAAAGATGTCGGTCACAATCGGGCTGCTCAAACCGGCGGGATTTTGTGGGTCAAAGAGATAGCGGGTAAAAACGCCGGTCTGCGGGTCCAGCCGGTTCAGCCCGCCGCCCCAGGTGCCCACCCACAGATAGCCATCAGCGTCCTCTAAAAGTGAAATAACACTGTTCTGGCTCAAACTGTTGGGGTTTTCGGGATCGTGCTTGTACTGGGTGATGTGGTAACCATCATAGCGGTTGAGGCCGTCCTGTGTGCCGATCCAGATATACCCCTGCCGGTCTTGCAGCAAGGCCAGTCCGGCATTTTGCGAGAGCCCATCATCGATCGTCAGGTGCTCAAAACGCAAATGCACACCCGGAGCAATACCGCCAGCCGGCGTTTGTGCCCGGGCAGGCTGAAAGCCGGCCAATAGAAACAGGATTGAAAACACCAAAAACATTCGCCGCATAGGATTAGTCTACCATGTTCAAACGATTCACCTGGTGCTGCTGAGAGAAAATCCAACAGCGCCCAGCCTTCTGAATAACGCCATTTCGGGTTATTTCGGGTGTTATTTGCTGCCCAGGGCTTTGAAACTGCCAAGGCCAGGCGTTGAGAGTGTGGTCTGGGGGTCGCCGTAGTAAGTCACACTGCCGCTGCCGCTGATTTCGCCGGTTAAGGTTTCGGTCACCCACAGCTTTGCGCTGCCCATCCCAGAGACACGGACAGAGGCTACAGCACATTCCAGGTCGCCATTGTGCACACTGCCAGCACCCGGAATTTCAACCTGCTGTTCAGCGGCCTTGCCGGCAATGCTTACTCCGCCCAGCCCGCTGACCGTGACCTCCAGGCGGTTGGCCTGTAAATCCTGGATCTGCAGTTCACCAGCCCCACTGACGACAGCCTTAAAGTTTTCCGCTGTGAGAGCATCCATCTGGACCGTGCCCAACCCACTCAGGATAAGTTCATTCAGATCTTTGACCACAATTTCAAAGGTCAGCAAATCTTCTTGGGGGTTGTTAATCGTGACACCCTGGCGGGTTTCGATCACCAGGACACCATTTCGCACGCTGGTTTTGACAAGCTCGACCAGATTATCGCTGCCGGAAACAGTCAGAGACTCGGCTTCCCCCTGGCGCAGGGTCACCTTGCCAAACGTGCGCATGTCGATGGCGGTAAAGCCGCTGACCGGGCGTTCTTCATTGACAATCACGCCTGAAGGGGTGATCGTTTCAAGATTGGATGCCAATTTGACCATAGCGCTGCAGCCAGAGAGGACCAGCGCAGTGAAGATAAAGAGCAATAGATGCATTGTTTTCATAAAAGACTCCTCAAAAGACAAACATTTTTTCTTAGGTCAAGAGATTTTTGGGTGTTTTTTGGGTGGCTACGCCACCCAAAAAACACCCAAAATAACCTCGTAAGGTGTTAGGATCGCAGAAGTGTGCTCCCAAAAGCGGTGCAGCATTGCGGCTCTGATAATATTTCTTGGGGCTCAGCCAGGTTGGGCAGTTCGTATCGTATACCCATTTCATCCAGTTCTTGCTGCGAGAAACATACCAGGACCAATGGCAAAAAAGCCACGGGAACAAAAACAAACATAACCACAATGCAGATGATGATAGTCATAAGACAGAACCTCACTTTCTGCCTCTAGGATACCTGTCGACTAACAAAAACTCCCCCGCCCAGAGGGGAGTTTTATACTGGTCAAGTGGACAGGTTGCTCAACCCAAATGAATGATTTTACGGAAACGCCAGACAGCCGCCGCAAAGAAAAGTAACGCATAGCCTAACAAAATCCCCACTGGCTGCCAGGCCGAGCTCAGCCCCAGGCCGCGGATCAGGATATTCTGAAAACCGGTCATGGCCCAGGCAGAAGGCATCCACCGGCCAATGGCGGCAAATGCGCCGCCGGAAGACTCCAGAGGAAACCAGGCTCCACCCAGAGCTGAGAAAAGAAACATGGCGATCATGGAAAACAAGATCACTTGCTGCTCTTCCTTTGCGGTTACCCCGATCAACATTCCGACCGCAGACACCCATAGACACAAAGCGATCGCCACCAACAGCGTGCCTACAGGCTCGCGCAGATAATTCACCTGTAAAGCGGCTTGACCGAACATCACCAGCATCAGGGTTTGCAAAAAAGTGAGTAAAAACATCGCCAGCAAGTGACCTGTCACAATCTGCCAGGCGGGCATAGCGGTTGTCATCAAACGCTGCAGGGTACCAGCCTTCCTTTCTTGCATAACGATCTGAGCAGAGGTAATCAGGCCAAAGATAGCAAACTGCACCAAAATGCCCGGTGAAGATTGGTTATAGGGGTTGCCGCCAGTCCAGTCACTGGAAGCGGCCGCCTGGGCGGTCGCCTTTTCGGTGCGCACCAATTCCAGGCGCTCATTGGCATCCCATTTTCCCCAGGCCAAATCAAAAGCAGGGGTAAATTCGGCCGGGCTGGCCTGTAGATCGACACTGATCCGGGCGATCTCGACCGCGCTCATCAACTGAGAAATGACCGCTCGCAAAGACTGGTAGAGTGATTGGCCTGCAGTGGAATTGGCTTCAGCAATCAGCTTGAATTTCAGCGCGCCGTCGGGAGTTTCGGCCAACAGGCTGAAATCGTCCGGGATGATCAACACCCCGGCTGCCTCACCCTTATAAAGTGCTGTCATGGCTGCGGGTTCAGTCAGTGGGACTGGCCTCAAACTTCGAGAAGATTCCAGGCGAGCCAGTAATGCCTGGTTCAAATGGGCTGACGGTTGTGGATCCACCACCGCCAGCGCCAGGCGGGTATCTACCGCAGCTTTTGAGGCTGGACCGCGATAGGCAAAACCCATAAACAAGGTAAAGATGATTGGCATAGCGACAACAAATAACAAGGAGCGTTTATCGCGCAGCATTTGAGATAAATCTTTGAGGGCCAGATCGAGTATTTTCATTGTGATTTTCCTGTCTCAAGCATAACGGCGACGAAACATCAAAGCACCGGCAGCAAACATCAACAACCCAATGGCGAGCATCACTGCGAAGGGCATGAGAACATCACCAGCCGGCTGTCCAGCCAGAACGATCCGCCAGGCTTTCAACACCCAACCCTGTGGCGTAAAATTTGCCAGCAGATTGAAGGCGCCTGGCATACCGCCAGGGAGATTGGCGGTAAAAAGGCCGCCGAGCATACCGAGCGCGGTCAGACCGCCGCCCAATACTGGGCCGCCCTGTTTGGTGGTTTTGACGAAAGAGATCAACAAAACACCCAGGCCGGTTGCCGCCACGACCTGCCCGATCAGAGCAAGAGCTACGCTGAACGGCGCTCCCCAATTGATTCCAAAGGCCAAACGCCCTGCCGTTAGCAGCACGATACCCTGGAGGCTGACGGTGATGACTACCGCCACAAATTTTCCAAGCAAAATATTCGTCCGGTCGGTTGGGGTTGTGAACAGGCGCGCCAGCGTGCCTTCCTCGGATTCGCGCAAAATGGACATCATGGAATAAGCGGCGGTAAAGAAAGCAAAAAAGATCATCTGACCAGTCATGACCAATCCCATCATCTGCTGAATGGGATCTGCTGTCTGGGTTTCACCAGCTGAAGGAGCTTCTATAATTAGCGCCGCCTGCTGAGGGTTGTGGAACAGGTCACGCTGGAACTGCTGATACCAGCTCGTATAGCGTTCGATCCAAACAGGGATCTGGGTCGGGTCGACCTGTTCGCCAGCCGGACTGTAGCGTTCCTGCAAAACCTGAATGGCAATGCCACCGCCAGCCACACCGTCTACCAGCATGTTAACCATATCTTCCACCACCGCCGGGCCAATAGCCAGGGTCGGGTCGCTGATGACCAAAACCGAGCGGTCTTGCGCTCCACTCAGATAGCGGGTGGAAAAATCTGCCGGGATAATCACAGCCACACCGATTTCCTGGTTATCCAAAGCAAGCCGTGCCGCAGCTTCGTTCGGAAAATCTCGGGCGTGAATCCACGACTGAACACTTTCATCAAAAAACATGCTGCGGATGTTGGCGCCAATCGGTGTATCCAGCAGGGCATCGGCCGGCAGACTGTCGGCATTGACCACCCCGACCTGGATGGCGGTCAGGCTGACATCTCCGCCAGACATCCCGCCGAAAGCAAAGTAGATCAAGCCAGTCAACAGCAGGGGCGCAATCACCATCATGCCTATGGCGAAAGCACTTCGGACAGAGCGAGTCAGATCGTTTAAGGCAATATCAAGAATTTTCATGGCAGCTCCATTCGAATGGTTTGCAAGCAGCATCCCATGAGTACACTAATCGCGCAGGGCGCGTCCGGTCAGGTGCAGGAAGACCGTTTCCAGGTTGGGCTCCTGGATCGCGACTGAGGTGATACGCACCCCCACTTTCGAGGCCGCATCGAACAAACGGGGCAGGACCCGGTTCGAGTCATCCACCAGGGCAGTGATCGTTCCGTTGGCGGCGTCAATCTGCACAACGCCCTCGGTAGTTTTCCAGACTGGCAAAACCAACGAATTTTCAGCATTGACCGTCAGATCAATCCGGGTTTGCTCACCCACCAGGCGGATCAGTTCGGCGTATGTACCATAGGCGATCATTTTGCCCATATCCATAATGGCAATATGGTCAGACAGTTCAGCGGCTTCTTCCATATAGTGAGTGGTGTATAGCACCGTCATTCCCTGGCGGTTCAGTTCCTTGACGTTATCCAGAATATGCCGGCGTGACTGCGGATCAATTCCCACGGTGGGCTCATCCATAATGATAACTGCCGGCTTGTGCAGCAGGGCCGCGCCGATATTGACACGCCGCTTCATGCCGCCCGAAAAGGCGCCAACCCTGTCTTTTTGGCGGTCTGTCAGACCAATGATCTGCAAGACCTCAGTGACGCGGGCCTGGAGTGCTGCCCCGCGGAGGCTGTACATTTTGCCCCAAAACTCAAGATTCTCACGAGCTGAAAGATCTGGATAAAGAGCAATATCCTGAGGCACCATCCCCAGACTGGCTTTGGCAGCCTGAGGATCTGATTTCACGGAATGCCCCATAATGTAGGCTTCCCCACTGGTAGGAGACAGCAGGCCGCACAAGATGGATATCGTTGTGGATTTACCGGCCCCGTTCGGGCCGAGCAGCGAAAGCACTTCGCCTTGTGCAGCCTGGAAACTGACGCCTTGCACGGCGCGAAAATCACCAAAGGTTTTGTGCAGATCTTGCACTTGAATGGCAGCCTGCGTGGTTACTTGATTTTGCTGCAAAGTAGTCTCCTTTTTCAAACGGCAAGGGGTTTGCGCCCGAAAAGATCATCGTACCCGCTTAATTTTCGATGTCTGGCTGCTGCTCAGACTGTTTGGAGCGGAAATTGGCGTAGATCAGGTAAACGCCGGCCAAAATGAGCAGCACCGGCCAATAACGATCCAGGCCGCTCAGCAGGCCGACAATGACTGTCAGACCAGCTGCTGCAAATGCAACGATCATGGCCCATCGCATGTGATGGCGCAGCCAGAGGACAGCAAAAGTGGCAGCGACCCCGGCGCACAGAAAGGCATTCGAAAGCCGGGACTCAAACTGGAGGCCAAACAGGCTGACCCGGCCAAACGAGACCGGCAGCAGAACCAACCCGGCCAGCAAGCCGGAGGTGGTGATGATCCCCGCCGGGATAAGCGCCCACCACCTCCCCTCGGCATTGCGCAGATAGACAAACCAGAAAGGCAGGGCAACCGCCAGCAGAACTGCCACACCCGCCAGTTCGGCATAATCACTGCTGGCCAGCATGGGCATGAACCCCATAACAAACATGATATATGCCACAATAACTGCCCAGGTGGCCCGGCGCGCCGCATACACAGCGCCAAAGGTCAGCGCCAGAATAAAGAACAGGACCGAGCCAATCAGCTCATCGGCGCTGCTGTCAGCCATGAACATCACAACCACAAGAAAGACCATCACACCCGTTGGGATGATCGCCCACCAATTTTTACGGGTATTCAGAAAGTAGGCCACCACAAACGGCACAGCCAGGCCTACAAACAACGGCGCAGCGACTGCCGGACGGTCCACCCCATTCACCACCATCGTCAGCAAAACGGCAAGTGCCCCAAAGATGCCCACCGGGAACAGGATCCCCCAGTTTTGAACCCCGCTCAAAAAATACAGCGCCAGCGACACAACACTGATCACAGCAAAAACCACAGCCCAAACAACCGGCGAAAGGGCGTCGAAATAGCCCTGGGTTTCAGCCAGAGCAGCCACACCGCCCAGGATCAAAAGCAGCCCCCAGATCAGACCGGATACTTTTTTATTCATAAATTCCTCCAATGAACCGCGTTGGATTGAGATATTTTCATTGTATACCCAGTTACTCACAAACTCCCCCGTCCCAGGGTCAGTCTTATCCTGGTCAGGTGGACAGGTACGTGTCAGCCGCTCACCCTCTAAAATTGGGTTGGGGGTGTTTGTTGCAGGCAGCTGCCTGCAACAAACACCCCCAAATCAACTTCCTCCTGTGCTGGTGGCGGGGTTTTCGAATTTCATAAAAACCCTGGTGTCAAACAGGCCTTCCCTTTTTACTTTATCTGATCATAGGTATACTATCTCAATTCCGGATAAGAGATTGTGGTTATTTTTAGATGGCCTCGCCAGACCAAATCAGCCAAAACAATCTTTTTCGGACGAGATTTCCAAACGGAGAAATACGATGCGCACAAAAAAAAATTCGAGCTTGAATTTGAGTCTGATTGTCTGCCTGATAATGGCGACCAGCCTGATTTTGACCGCCTGCAGTACACCAACTGCCGGGGCTGTGCCCGAGCAGCCGGCCCTTCAAAGCACCTCCACCGGCCAAAACCAGGCGCAAGCAAATTCAAATCAAACCACCGGCAGCAGTGATTTAGCTCAAACCACACCCACCCCAACGGCGGTCGAAACTGACCCATTTGCCAACGTCACATACACCACCGACATCCTGCCCGGCGAGTCGCACCACCAGATCGCATGGCCCGCCAACGCCGGGGCCGACCCGGTAAACTGGCATTATCTGCTGTATGTCCCGCCTGCCCGCCCAAATGGTCTGATGATCTTTCTGCATGGACAGGATCAAAACGGGATTGACTTTTGCAATGAAATCAACGCCATCGGTTATGCCGAGCGGCTTGGCTTTGTAGCTGCCTGCCCCACCGCAAACAACTTTGCCTGGCAGCAGCCATTGGATACCGAGGCCGGTTTTGTGATGGCGGTGATCAATGAGATCCGCAGCCATATCGAAATCCCCCCTGGCCGGATTTATGTGACTGGTTTCAGCAGCGGCGGCGCGCTGACCTACAAAATGGCCTGCACTGCCTCAGATGCAATTGCCGGGTTTGCCGTCCTGGGCTCACCCTGGCCCCCGGCAGACCAAAACGATGGACAGGCCGCTGCATGGACACAAGAATGCGGCCCCGCCGCCCTGCGCCCATTGTGGGTTGGCATCGGCGCTCAGGACAGCCTCTTCCCCAACCAGGCGGCCAACTTGCAGGGGTGGCGCACCTTTTCAAGCGAGATTCTGGGCTTCGGCGGCACTGAAACCGAATTTCTCAATGCAAACGGCGTGGTATGCGTCGAGCTAAATGGTTCGATGCTGGTGTCAGCGCCCGGCAAAACCCGTTACTGCACTTATACCCGGCTTGACCACCAGTGGCCTGGGGCCCAGTCTGGCCTGGATGCCATCCCGGCGATTTGGGATTTTATGCTGATGCGCTAAACACGTTACCCCATGATGCCCAGCACCTTCACCAACCCCATCCTGCCCGGCGGCTATCCAGACCCATCCATCTGCCGGGTTGGCGCTGACTACTACCTGGTCAACTCTTCCTTTGAATATTTCCCCGGTCTGCCCATCCACCACAGCACCGACCTCGTGAACTGGGAACTGGTCGGCTACGGGCTGGGGCGGCTAGAACAGGTCAGCGGAGCGCTGAACCTGCTGGATGTGCAGACCAAAGGCGGGATCCACGCCCCCAGCCTGCGCTTCCATAACGGTCTGTTTTATTTGATCAGCACCAACGTCTATCTCCCAGTTGGGGAAAATCAGGCCGCCCAATTTGTTAATTTCATCCTCACAGCCCCAGACGCTGCCGGGCCGTGGTCGATGCCGCATGTCCTGGACGGCGCCCCGGGGATTGATCCGGATATTTTCTTCGATGACGACGGCCGGGTCTGGTACCTGGGCGCCCACTCGCCCGAGCAGCCCAATTTCCCCGGCGAAGGCGAAATCTGGCTGCAGGAGATCGACCTGCCCAACTGGAAACTGAGCGGCGAGCGGCATTTCCTCTGGCGGGGTGCCTGCGGCGGGGTCTGGGTGGAGGGTCCGCATCTCTACAAACATGATGGACGCTATTACCTGCTGGTGGCCGAAGGCGGCACCAGCTTCAACCATGCCGTAATGGTCGCTGCCAGCGACCAGATCTGTGGTCCGTATACCTCCAACCCGCGCAACCCGATTCTGACCACACGCCACCTTTCCTACGATCATTGGGTTCACAGCACCGGCCACGCCGACCTGGTGGAACTGCCGGATGGGCGCTGGTACATGGTGGCTTTGGGGATCCGGGGAGATGTAGGCCGTGGCTCGAACATGGGCCGCGAAACCCACCTGATCCCGCTGCGCTGGGAGCGCGAGCCGTTTGAATGGCAGGAAGTCAAAATCGAATGGCCGGTCTGCGCCCCCGAAACCGGCCGGGTGGAGCGGGTCAACCCGGCGCCACTTGAGAACACCTTTCAAACCCGGCAGTCTTTTATGGACGATTTTGACAGACCGGCGCTGAACCTGGAATGGAATTTCCACCGGGCGCCGCTGCCCGGGGTGTATTCGCTGACAGACCGTCCAGGTTTTTTACGTCTGTCTGGCGGGCCGCAGGTCTTCGCCGAGCGCAGCCGCTGCAGCTTTACCGGCATCCGGCAGCGGGAAAGCGAATTTACCTTCGCAGCCCGCCTGAGCTTCCAGCCCATTGAAGATGATCAGGAAGCTGGCATCTGCCTGTTTCAGCAGGATGACAACTACCTCACGTTCACCATTCTGCGCCAGGCCGGTCAGATAACACTGCGCCTGTCACTGGCCGAGCCCAGCAAGGCTATACGAAGCATTCAGCAAGTCAATCTACCCTCTTACCGGGGCGAAATCATCCTGCGGGTGCTCGCAGACCGCCAGCGCTGGCGCTTTGAATACGCCCTGGAAGCAGATATGTTCCACCTGTGTGCCGAAACCCGCTCAGATCATATCCTGAGCTCTGGTTATACAGGAGCTTACCTGGGGCTGTATGCCAGCAGCAACGGCAGGCAAACCACACCTTATGCCGATTTCGATTGGGTGCGGCTGGAGCCAAATTGCTCTCAGGCTAAATTAGCCTGAGAGCAATTTCATCCCAATGCGCCTGGCGTTGATGATCAAAATTAGGGCGCTGGATTGAATAAAGCGTATTTTCCAAGCCTGGCGCCTCAACCCCAGATTTGTTTCAAGAACTTCATCTTCTCAAAAGTCTGGAAAGACTGACCGCCTTCGTGATTATTGTATTCCCAAATTCGGATCTCTTTTGGGCCCTGGTAGTGATTGTAAGCCGAGAACACCGTGCTTGGCGGGCAAATCTCGTCCATCAGACCAACCGAAAATAGAGCCGGCGCACTGGCCCGGGCAGCAAAATTAATCCCATCGAAGTATGACAGCGTTTCGAACACGGTTTGAATTTTGTCCCGGTGGATTTTGCAGTAAGCGCTGATCTCCTGATATGGATGCGAATTGATGATGTCGGTAGCGCGCTTGAAATTGCACAAGAATGGCACATCCGGCAGTGCTGCGCTCAGATCGGGAACCAGACCAGCCGCCGCCAGGGTAATGCCGCCGCCCTGCGAACCGCCGGTGACCGCAATCCGGCCCGGATCGACTGCCGGATGAGAACGGGCTGCGTCAATCGCTCGCACCGCATCCGTGAAAACCCTGCGGTAATAATAGGTACGCGGCGAAAGCACACCGCGCGTCATAAACCCTGGGATTTGGGGATTAGAACCTTCGGGCTCAACATCTGCTGTGTCGCCGGGCGACCAGGAACTGCCCTGCCCGCGCGTATCCATAACAAAATGGGCATATCCCATATTGGCATATACAAGCCAGTCAATGGGCAGATTTCGTCCGCCGCCGTAACCGATATACTCCACAACGCAGGGCAGAGGCGCCTGGCGCACTTTGGGCAGCACCAGCCAACCCTTTACCGGCTGACCGGCATAACCGGGGAAGGTGACATCCAGCACCTCCACCAGGGCAAAACCTGTCTCAACCGGCTCGAACCTGGCTGGTTGTGCGAAAGAACGGGCTTCAGCAAGTGTCGCGGCCCAAAAAGTATCAAAATCCGGCCGGGCAGTCTGCGCTGGTTGGTATGTTCGAAGTTGTTCAAGTGGGAGGTCAAAAAACATCGTTCATCTCCTGGTTTTATCTGAAAAGTTGTTTTGAAGATTTACGCCCGGACTGCGGTCCGGCGGATTAACACCAAAGCTGCACCAGCGGTCAGCAGGCCAAAGACCAGGTTCAGGCTGAAGCCCAACTGGATGCTGCCGCCCAGATCGCTGGCGACACCAACAAGCCAGGGCCCGATAATGCCGCCCAGCCCGGCAAAAGTGAACAGCAGCCCCAGGATGGTGTTCATGTTTTCACTGTTCGTCGCAGAAATTGCGGCTGTAATCGTTGGAAAAATGATCGAAAGGAACAGCCCGCTGCCCGGCAGCAGCCAGGCCAGCTGAGGCGGGCCAAACAGGCCGGCAGCCACACAGGCGCTGGCTGCCAGTGAAGCCAACAAAACCGAGCGCAGATGACCGATCCGGTCCACCAGGAAACTGCCCACCAGCCGGCCCACCATGACCAACCCAAAGAAGATGGAAAGCGCCTGGGTGCTCTGATTAACATCCTGGTGCTGGATTTTCTGCAAAAATTCAACCATCCACGAAGCAAGCCCCAACTCAAAAGCCACATAAATGAGCTGGGCAAAATAAAACAGAAGCATGGTCGGCGAAAAAGCCTTCGCCCCAATATGCCTGAAATCCATCGTCTGGCTTTCGGCCGGCTTTTTCTTTGGAAAGCTCGATATTGTGAAGACCACGATCAAGACCAGAGTCAGGGCCACATCCCAACGGTAAACCACCCGCCAGGATGTCCCGGCTGCCAGAGCCCAGCCGACATACAGCGGCGCCAGCATCGACCCCATGCCGTGCATAACCGCCATCAGGTTCAGATAGCGGGCCTGATTGGTGGGGTGCAAAGCGACAATCAGCGAATTACAACCCAATTCCAACGAGCCCAGACCGTAACCGAGGACGATCATTGACAGAGTCAGCAGGCTGGGCAGGCTGGAGTATGTAAAGCCAATCACACCCAGTGTCAGGCAGATACCGGCATTGACCAGGACTACTTTTTGGCCAAACTTGTCGGCGATAAAGCCTGCGCTTAAAGTCGCTGCCATGAACCCAATGTAAATACTCATCAGGATGACCCCGCCGGTGGCATAGCTGATCTGTAAATCGGCCAATACAGCGGGCAGAATCGGGCCTTTGAGATTATCGCTGAAGCCAAAGACCAGGAATGCGTAAAAGGCAGCCGCGGTCAGGAGGAGGATATTGGTTTTGGTGAATTTTTGTGTCATGGTTCCTATTATACAGGCTGTTGAGACTGGAACGGGCTGTGCAGCCATATAGATTTCATCAATTGGCTATATAATTTATATATCGCTCCCGAGAATGGACCAGGTATTGTACGATACCTTTCCTCCATGCCACCGCCATGATCGGGTGAACAATTACACCTGTCACAGCCAATCTCTCCGGATACATGCGTGGTCTGTCAAATACGAATCGATTGTCAGGCCTGGCGCTTTGCCCCAAACCTGACGCCCGAAACATCTTTGACAAAGCACTGAATTCAAGGAGGTTTTCAATGAAGCATCCAGCATTTCGGCAAATAGGCCGCCTTTTCAGTTTTGTGTTCTGCATGCTCATCCTGGTCAGCACAGCCCAGGCACAACCCAGCCTGGCCGCGCCGCAAGAGACCATCTTTCCCTCACAAACCCTGAAGCTGCTGCCTTTATATATCGAGAAACGTAAAATCTGCGTCGGTCAAAAAGAGAAATTCGCTGTCCTGGTGGTCAATGCCTACTCCGCCAATATTGTCGGGGCATCTGTCCACGCCAAAGACAAGGTGTTTGTCACCGGAGCGGATGGAATTGCCAGATGGTCTGCAATTGCCGAAACACCTGGACAAACATCGATCACAATCTATGCCACCAAGCCCGGTTATACCCAATCGAACAGCTATACGGTCACAATAGACGTCATCGATTGCACCTGGAACCTGCGCATGGATTACGATGAAGCGTTTTTTGACACGGCCAGGACCTGGGTTTTTCAGGGAAGCGTGGAAATTGAGGACACCCCCTTCAGCGTGCTGGATGATGGAACATTATCCCTGCTGACCGGTCAGTCCTCGATCCAGGCTCAGTATCGCGGCACCCTGTATGATACGCTCAAGCCGATGTCCTGCTCCCCCAAACCGACCCTGGAAGGCCCCTATGAAATCCAATTCAACGGAAAGTATGACAATGGATCTTTAAGGATCAATCTTTCAGCTGTGGCAGTAGAGCTGCCAAAGATGGTAACCATCGAGTGCATCGCGGCTGACCCGAATTACACCATTACACCCTTTGAGTATCCAACCGGGCAGAGGATCGACCTGATCAATCAAGCCGGGTTGAAGGAGATATCCTGTTCCAGCGACGGCTGCGTCAAACGCTTTAAAATCAGCCAGATGCAGATGTGGCCCTTTCCAGCAGCCAATTATGCCAGCGGCGTCTTAATCATTGAACGAATCAAACCGTAGAAAGCGATGAATGCTATGTCGAAACTTGCACTGCGTCGATTTTTTGGGATCTTTTGCCTATGGGCTGTCATTACCTGGGCCTGCGGCCTGACAGCGCCAGCGGCCCCGACAGCCGATCTTCCTGCCGGCGGCAATCCCCCATCCGCCGGAGACTCCAATACCAGCGCACCGGCTGCATCCCGCGGACCCGGTTCGTTTGACCTGACCACTGCCAGCACCGGGCTGGAACCGCTGGAGGCCTATCAGGCCACTCTGCGGACCAGTTTTACAGGGACTGCCAGTGGGACGCCCAGCTCGTGGAGCAAAACCTACACCCTGTCGGTCTCCAGGGCACGCCAGGCGCGCCTTTTGAATATTGCCGATGACACCGCCAACCCGGACGAATCGCTGAACGGCTGGATCACCGGGCAGCTGGACGGGTTGGTCTACACCCGTCTGGGGCCAATGGATCCATGCTCGGCCGGCTTTCTGAGCGCCGATAACACCCCCGAGGTAATCGAACTGGCCCAGATGCTCCCGCCGGCCGCCGGGGCTGAGGTTGAAAATACGCAAGAGACTCTGGCTGGGATTGGCGTGACCCGCTACCGTTTCGATGAACGGGCGGTCAACCTGGCAGGAATTGGGATCGCCCAGGGAGAAATCTGGGTCGCCAACGAGGGTGGTTTTGTGGTCAAGTACAGCCTGCAGATTCAAAGCGACAAAGGCATCTTTGACGCCGATCAGACCGGAACAATGACCTGGGAGTATGCGTTGAACAGCATCAACCAGGCATTCGAGATTACGCTCCCCCAGGACTGCCCGGCCGGAATGAACGCCATTCCTCTGCCTACTGGGGCTGGCGGTGTTCAACTGATTCCCGGGTACCTGACCTATCTCACGGACAAATCCATTCGGGAAGTGGCTGATTTTTACCAGCAAAACTTAACCGGAATCGGTTTCGAGGAGCAAGGTGTTTCCGTGGTCAATGACAGCGAGGCTTACCTGGAATATACCAACGGCAGCCGCAGCCTGACCATTCAGATCAGGCCTGGAGAGCAGACCTCTGTAAATCTTATGATGGCCTTTGGCAGCACCCCCATTGTCGAAGTGGCCCTTCCAACCCCCGATCCGGCGGCCGTGGCGGCAGGCGACACTTCAAAACGGGTCAGCAGCGCCCTGACTCTCTTATTAGGCAGCGACAATACACCCAGCGTCTTCCCATCCTATCATCTGGAACTGTCTGGATTATCCCCAGCATTGAACGGCGGCAGCGGGACGATTGTCTCCAGCAGCACCCAGATTTCGGCCGATGTCCAGGGGACAAACGTCCATCTTAGCCAGACCAGCACGCCGGAGGGAGGCTCGCCCGCCGTCACTGAGGGCTACCTGATTGGCGATATGAATTACCTGGCATCCGGTGGGCAAATCCAGGAAGATATCTTCGGCATCCAGATGATCTGGCTGTCCTGGCCGCTTGAAGTATTGATGCCGCTTAGCGCAGCCAGCCTGGGCTCCGAAGCCATCGGAAGCGAAGAAGTGAACGGCCGGATGGCAGACAAATATCTGATCGATACCGCCAAAGCCGACCTGACCAGTTTGGAGATGCTGCAGCGGATGCTGCCGATGAACCCGCTGGTCAGCGAAGCCCATGGCACGATCTGGGTGGATCAGGAAACGGGCGGTTTGCTCAAATTGAACCTCGATTATGCGGGCACCTTCAAGGATCTTTCCGGGAATGTAGTTGGCAGCGCCCCCGGGCAGATCGAAATTGTGGTTTCGCAGGTCGGAAATGTAGCCGTCAGCCTGCCCTGAGTATGAACGCTGGCGCAGCCGGGCAGGCAATCAAAACAAAACAAGCCCGGCTGCTGCCGCCAAAAGCAGCCCAACCAGAACCCGAAAAAAAGCCAGGTGCAGCACGGGTCTTACTGGAAAAACCTGCGTTTTCTCCAGCGATGCCCACTTATGGATGTCAATTTTTAGCCCGGCAATCTCAACGGCCATCTTAAGCATATCCCTGCGGCTGCGATAGCGCACCATGGCAACCTGGTCCCAATCGTCAGCGCTGTCAGGATGAATAAAGCGGCCCTCTACCTGGCTGAGGAAAACCGGATGCCCTCCATACTTGAGCAGCAGCGGGATGATCCCCCGGTTATAACGGTCGTTGGCAGCCATCGGGTCGTCGCCAAACGGGCTGCCTTGCGGGTAAAGCGCTTTCTGACGGAACTTAAGCAGGTTGACCATGTAGTATTCCCCTCCATCGTCGCTTTTCGCGAGCTGACGGAATACGCCCAGGAGGGGGCCTTCAGCGTCATCGGGCTGTTTACCGGCGCTCCGCTTTATCTCAGCCAGCAGAGCTTCCACTTCTGCCTCAGATAATGGCTTGCCTTTTCCACCGTACCAGAACAAAAAAGCCAGGTATATCAAAACGAGAAAGATGATCCATATAATTTCTACCGGCAGCATATCCAACCAATCCCTTTCTTAAAAATCGGCGCCTGGATTAAACGTCAGTCCTGGGTTCGGACCCGGTCCAATCAGGATTTCGTCTCACGCCAATACATGAACAAACCAGACAGGAGAACAGTGGCGGAGACCAATCCAAAAAGTGAGAGCCGCAAGGCCCCGCCCTGTTGGGGATTGGTGACGCCCTCCAGGGCCAAAAAGATCAAGTTCAGCAGCAGATATCCTGAAACAGCAGCGACTGAGAGCAGACGGGATCGCAACTTCAGCCTGCCGGAGGCAATCACTGCCAGCCAGAGCAGAATAACCAGGTTGGAAGCCACCCGCAGCGGTTCCAATTGGTTGGTGGCGGCGTGCAGAATGATATCCAGGAGTTGAATAAAAACGATTCCGAAGCCTGCTGTTTTCATTTTTTCTTATCCTGGCGGAACCGGGTCATTTTCTGGAATTGAAAGACAGCGAAGGTAAGGATGCAGATGCCGAAATAGACCAGCATGAAATATTTGCCTTCAAAAGCTGCCTGCCCATGCACATTGCCCGACCAGATCCCGATCAAACCAAAAAAGTAGGTCAGCGGAATCAAAATGAGCACATACGAAGATAATTCTCTGGCTTTTCTGCTGATCAGGAAGTAGATGAACCCCGTCAGGAAATTCGAAATTCCAAAAACTCCCAGCAGGAATACCTGATCATTGGGTCCTGCGGCTACATCCAATTTGGCAATATTTGCGGCCGACCAGCTCAACAGGAAAGTATGCATAAAGCCGCGCAGCACATCCAACCCGCCGATAAAAAACAAGATCAGCGAGGGCAGCCAGTAGATATCCTTCATTTTTTCTTTCATTTCCTTCTCCTTTATCATACCTGATGAGGATGATTATGTGCTTTGTACATAATCATCCCCACGCCATCTAAGATTTATTGGGCAGAGGTTTTTACGCTCTTTTGCCTGGCTATGCTCCAGAGTGACAGAATCAGCATCAGCGCCGCCAGCGGCAAAATAATCTGGTTACCAATCGCTCCAGGAGGAGTATGCGCAAAGGTGACCGGCTTCATGTTCCCAACCAGTTCGCGCAGCAGAACTTCAAGCATCAGCATCAGATACATGAACGGCACCATTGACCGGTAGCGGATGACCACCAGCAGTTGGATGATTGCGAACAGAAGCTGCGAACTGCCCCACAGCGCAAAGGCAAAGATGATCCCATCCGCGCCCGCCACTGAGAGATCCATCCCGGCGATGCTGCCGGCGCCGCCATCCGGCGAGAGCAGATGAATGCAGCTCCGCACCGTGCTGACAAGAGCATACAGAGCGAAGATATAGAAAGGGATTTTGGTTCCCCGAATAGTGTTATCAATCCTGGCAGGCAGGATTATCTCAATCAATGATTTCATCACATTTCTCCTGAGTTATATTCCCCAGTGAAAGGTTCACCGGGTTTAAATTTTTCATTTTTAGCGTCCTCAAGGCGTCACCTTCTGGTAAGCATTATACAGGTTATCGTTGAGCACATAGGCCAGCCCATCCACCTTCAGTTCGGAATCTTCTGTCAGCACCCGCGCCTGATATGTCCAACCTTCCGGCAGGCTGAGCCGTGCCCCCAGGCTCTCCAGGTCAGCAATCGTCAGAGTCGGGTCGGCGATTTGAGCATACGACTGCATCCGATAGACCTCCCCCTGGGGCGTGGTCAGTTCATACACCATGCTGCCCTTCCAATAGACAAAGACCGTCGTGCGCTGGACCTCGTTGGGGGTGTAAAATTTGTCACCCACACTGCCCTGCCAGATTTTGGTCTCCAATACCGCGCGCTGAGTCATTTCAATCCCGCCAAAACTCACCACCTTGCCGGCTGCGGTTGCGCCGCCGCCTATGATGCTGCTCATCACCCAATGCCGCGGACCATTGACTTTTACTGCTGCTGCACCGTACTCTTTTTTCAGCTTTTCGGCGTCGATTGTAGACCACAGGTCAGCCGGGCACTCATTTGAACCCAGCGTGTTGTAAACCTCCACCCGCAGATTGAGCACTTCCTGGAAAACAGGAATGATTTCGCAGTAGCGGTAATCGCGCAAATCTGCTGGCAGGGTCAAGGTCTGCGATGGTGTTACCGCTGGAATGGTGGCGGCTGTCCCGCCGCAGGCAGTCAACACGATAGCGAGGCTGAGAATCAGGGACAGGCGAGAAAAAATGGTTTTCATGTTATTTTCCTTCTTGCGCCTGGACAAAGCGGTTGATGGCCTCTGCCACCTGTTCGGGCTGATCGAAGTTGTCAAAATGGCTGGCGTTGGTCACCCATTCGATCGTGACATTCGGACACTCGGTGGCAGCGTTGGCGAAGATTTCCGGCAGTTGGGCCGGGTCGCTGTCGGCCTGGAGCTGCAAGACGGGAAAGGGGAACTCGTTTTTGCAGATTTTGCCAATGGCACTGTACAAATCCCAGTTTTTCGTCAGGAAATATTTGGGGTTCATGGCGGCCACACCGGGCCTGGAATACTCATAGGTCAGGTAATCGCGGTCAGCCTGCTGAAACGGGGTTTTCATCCGGTTGGGATAGATGGTTCCGATTAACCATCCCGCATCCTGATACATATAACTGGCAACCCAGTTGTTTTGAAAAAGCAGCCACTGCGGTTTGGTCAAATAGACCGAGAGTGGCGGGGTGTTGCCGCTGCCCTTCATGATCAAATCCGCTTCCATGCGCACATACCCCAGGATGCGTTCGGGATGGTCACCCACCATGACGCTGCCAATGATCGTGCCCCAATCGTGGGAAACGACATAAAACTTATCAACCCCCAGGCTGTCCATCAAATCCAGAGTCTGTTGGGCAACCGTATGCCAGTTGTAATCGTCATCCTGCATATCCGAGCGGCCGTAGCCTTTCATATCAATCGCAATCAGGCGATAGTTTTGATCCACCAGCGGCAGAACATAGCGCCACGAGTACCAGCCTTCGGGCAGACCGTGCAGGAACAGGATCACCGGCCCGTTCGGGTTGCCCTGTTCAACATAATGCCATTTCAATCGATTCACCAGCGTGTCATATTGGTTAAACTGGGCATCAACTGCATCGTGCTCAGCCTGGTGATCTGCGCGGTACTGTTCATATTTCTCGGCCAAATTTTTGGCCCGGATGGGTGCATACCCCCAGATAAAAGCCGCCGCCAACAACCCAATCCCCGCAAAAATCCACAAAAACCATTTCAAAAATTTACTCATCCATTTTTCCTTCCAGACAATAAAATATACATTGTATTTATTATACATAGTATGCACAAAACAATCAAGGGATTGACTCGCTGGGATCACGCCTTTCTTAAAATCGGGGGTTGGGGTGTTGCGGGGCGGCTCTGCCGCCCCGCAACACCCCAATTATGCCTTTCTAATCTGCTCAGGCAACAGGACTTTCGACTTTACGAATGTCCTGTTGCCGCGTCTGGCACTTCGCTGATCGCCCGCAGGCGTTCAGGGATGGGCGGGTGGCTGTAATGGATCCAGACGTACAGTGGGTGTGGGTTGAGGTTGGCCAGGTTTTCCTGTGCCAGGGTTTTGAAAGCGCTGGTCGTGGCTTCTTTGCCAGCCAGGCGGGCGGCAAATGCATCGGCTGCGAACTCTGCTCTGCGGCTGATGTAATTCAACGGGATGCCCAGGAGCAGATCCAGCGGCGCAATCAGAACGCCAAACAATACCAGGCTGAAGCCAAAATGCGGCCCTGCCAGGCCAAAACCCTGTGCCAGCGCTGGACTTTGCAAAATGGCGCCAATCACCGCGGCATAGATGCCGAAGATGGCGATTTGTATGCCCAGCAGACGGGGTACGTCATTGTGCACAGCGTGACCCAACTCGTGAGCCAGCACCGAAAGCACCTCTTTTTTGCCCAGCTTTTGCACCAGAGTGTCAAACAGCACGACTTCACGAGTTTTGCCCAACCCGCTGAAAAAAGCATTCAACTTGGTGGAACGTTTGGAAGCATCCATAATCCAGATCGCATTGACATTAAAGCCGACTTTGCCCGCCATGGTGTGGATATCTGCCTTCAAGTCATCCTCGGGCAGCGGGGTGAGTTTGTTGAAGATTTTGACAAACACCTTGGTGTTGAGAATAAAAATCACAACCATCACAACCGAAAGCAGCGCCCAGGCCGAAAGGATAAACAGCCATAACCGGTCTGCAAAGAACAGGTAGAGGGCATTCAAAGCTGCCACAATTGCCCCGCCCAGCAGCAGCATCAAAAGCAGGTTCTTGAGCAGATCCAGGAAAAAGGTTTTTCGGGTGGATTTGTTAAACCCATACTTCGCTTCGATGACAAAGGTGGCATAGTAATCAAACGGCAGACTGATGAGCATGCTGACCAGCATAAAGACAAACAAAAAAGCCAGGGTCTGCAGAATGGGATGGCTGAACCACTGGTCCGTCCAGACCTGCAGCCGCCCAAATACACCCAGGCCCAGCAGAGCCAGCAGAATGGCCGTTGTAGCTGTTTTAACCACCACTTCATGGCGCAGGGTGTCCATGGAGTAATTCAGCCATTGGGTATACTTTTCTTGGTCATAGATATCGCGGGCATTCGCCGGGATAGGCTGGCTGCGGCGGCTGTAATTGACCAGGCTGATGGCAAGATCCACAAAAAACATAAAAGCGATGAGGGCCAAAATAGCGAAGCTTAACATAGACTCTTCCTTTTTACACATTTGTCGTATCATCTCAATAAGCGGGGGAAGTTGGTTGTTTTTTGTGGGCTTCGCCCACAAAAAACAACCAACACCCCACTTTATTGAGACGATACCATTTGTCATTGCATAATTCATTTATGGCCAAGCGCCATCGGATGAAAAAAATGGCATTGATGTGACTAGCAGCAATTCACAAAATGAATTATAACCTCACCATGGAAATCACAATGCCCCCAGCCTGGGCAGCCAACACCCCCCGCCAGATTTCCTGAGCCCTTTTTTCTGGGATGTCGATTTTAGCCTCTTAGGGCTGCCAGAGCAGATTGATTTTATCACCCGCCGCCTGCTGCAGCATGGCAACTGGCAGACGTTTACCTGGCTGCGTAACGAATTGGGCGACAACAAACTGCGCCAGTGGATTGAAAAACGGCGTGGGGCTGGGCTCAGCCCGCGTCAGTTACGTTTCTGGGAATTGGTGCTCGACCTGCCGCATCGAAAGGTAAACCGCTGGGTGCATAAGGCGGCAGCCAGCGAATGGCAAAGGAAAACACCCTGATAGACTCCAGGGCGAACCTGGGTGGGGAAGTAATAGCCCTGGAACGGCTGAGAGATTTTTAACAGTTACTCCAACGTTTTAACCATCACCGTATCCGCCGAAAAATCCAGCCAGGACCGGGGGATCGGGTAAGTATGGGTCTCAACCGCCACAAAGCCCAGGCGCTCGTACAACCGGCGGGCGGCAGTATTGGTATCCACCACCTCCAGGCGCACAGCCGTGTACCCTTCGGAGCGCGCCCGGGTAAAGATTGCTTCCAGCAGCAGAGAACCCAGCCCCTGACCGCGGGCGGCGGGATCCACCGCCAGGGCAGCAATCCGCAGATGCCCCGGCGGGCAGCTTGCGCCAGCCCCAAACAGGTTCAGCACAGCCCAGGCATAGGCGCCGCGCAGCCAGCCCAGGTGCTGGATGCTGCTGCGCCAGAACACCCGCGAAAAAACACCCGCCTGGTTGTGCAGCCCGGCCAGCCCCAGCAGCTGACCATCAACCAGGGCGCCCATGGCCAGGTCCAGGTTCAGCCCGGCGGTCAGCACCTGCAGGGTGGACTGCGGTTTGCCGACCAACGGCTGCAGCTTGCGCCGGAAAGCCTCATAGTAAATTTTCCCGGCCTGCTGGCGCTGGTCTTCGGTCAGTCTGGCAGAAATCTCGATCATTCTGTCCTCACATCATTGGGACGAGCGGCAAAACCAGTTGAGCGGGTTGAAATATTTTTTATAGCGCCCAACCACTTCTTTGCCCAGCAGGGCCCCGCCCACCCAGAAAGCCACCTCGCCCGAACCGACCAAAAGGGAAGAAAGCAGCACTTTGCCGGCGGCAGCCAGCGGGACAAAGGGAACCGCCAGCAGCAGGCCATAGGCCACAAACGAGTAAACCACCAGAAAGATACCCAGACTGCGCCAACCAGAGCCCGTCTGCGGGTCATCAGGCCCCTTGCCGTTAAAGAAACGGTTCATCATTTCGCCATAGCCTTTCATCATCAGAGCGTCCGCCAGATCTGGGAATACTGCATTCAAAGCGGCAAACAAACGAGTCACGAATCCGCCCATCACATGCACCTTCTGGCGGCGGAGGACGGTTTGCAGCACCTCGCCAGCCACTTTTTCCACCGGTACAATCTGGGTGCCCATCTGTTTCCAGAGCGGGTGAAAAGGCCGTTCGGCCTCCGTATCGGCCGGAGAAGGCGAGAAGAATGAAACGACGACCGGGCGGCGAGACAATGCCAGCTCACGGTTGGTCGACTCGATGAAGGCCCGCAGACCAGCGCGCGAGGCGGCGTCAGCGCTGTAAAATGGAAAGGCCAGGCGGCCATCGGCGAACCCTCCCAAATGCAGAATGACGCCATTTTCCAAGACTGGCACAAAAGTCTGGGTCAGCAGCATCGCCCCCAGCAGGTTAACATTCAGCGAACGCTGAAAATCTTCCAGGGTATGAGCTGCCAGCGGTTTGCGGGCGTCGAAACCGGTGGCGTTAATCACACCATCCAGGGTTCCATGGGCAGCCAGCACAGCATCGCGTAAAGCAGCCAGGCTTTCGAGATCGGTCAGGTCGGCCTGATGATTGGTGACCAAACCGGCGCCTGGCAGTTCGGGCAGGGCAAACTCACGCCGCGCCGCCAGGGCCAGGTCCGCCCCCTGGGCAGCAAACGCCCGGGCAATGGCCGAACCCAAACCACCCGATGCCCCGATGATCAAAATTGTTTTATGCTCAAACTGCATACCGCCATTCCTTTCACTTATCACACTGTAGTCCTGCAAGATTAATACAGGCGTTAAAGGCATCAACTCAATAAGCAGGATGTTTTTTGCGGCTTCGCCGCAAAAAAACATCCTGCTTATTGAAGCCTCTCCAGTCTAAACAAACTGTTTGGTTATAAATTCAGCGCTGCGGGCCACCCCATCCCATTGACCGAAAATGGTCCGCAGTTCGGTCGCTCGCTGGCGGGCCTGCGGGTTCGCCAGCAGGCTGTCGACGGCCTGCAATAAATTCCGCCGGGAAAGCTGACTTTTCTTCAAGCGCACAGCGCTGCCAAAACGAACCACAAAATCAATGTTGCCTTCTTGCTCGGGCTGTAAACCAATGCCCACAAACGGCGTGCCCGAGGCACAGGCCGTTTGAACCGTGCCCTGTCCGCCGTGAATGACAGCCAGGTCCGCCAGCGGGTTGACCTTATGGGCCGGCAGCCAGTCGAACACATGCACGCTCTCAGGCAGCGCCAGTTTTTTACCGCTCCTGGCGTCAAGATGCGCCTTCACCGGGGCGATAACCGTATAGGGAGCATCAGCAAAACTCTGCAAAACGGTTTGCAGGGTATCCCGGTTGGCGGAGCTGCCCATGGCGCAGTAAATCAGCGGATGTTTGCCCTCGAGAGCCGTAATTGCGGCCGGCGTCTCGCCCTCCAGATGGGCAAAGATCGGGCCGACATACTGCCAGTTTTCGGGCAGCGTGGGCACACCCGTCAGCTCGGGAATATCAGTGACCAGGGTGTAATCGCCTTCATAAATATCCACCAGGCGGCGGATGGGTGGCAGGCCGTACTGCCGGGCAACCCGCTGAAACGGACCGATCCACAGGCGGGTATTCAACAGCCAGCGGTTTGCGGCGGCATCCAGCCAATTTTGAGGCAGCCAGCGCACAACGGGCAGATCAAAAGCATCCGGCCAGGCAGCCAGATTGGCTTCCAGATACGGCCGCGACAGCGGGAATGGGATCACATAGACCAGCGGCAGGCGGGCAGCCCGGGCCGAAATGACCGCGCTGAGGGTGAAGCCCATCACCAGAGCAGTCGGGTTCAGCTCGGCGTACAGGGTTAATTCGCTCCGCACGCGCTCCTGCAGCTCGGCTTGTGTGAACGGGTCGGCAAAAGACTCCATTCGGTCCACTTTCCACAAGTGTTCAATCTTGGCGTCCGTCAGCCAGGGCTGCATCCGGCGAAACTCAAAACCGGCCTGCTCGATCAGTCCGCTGAATTTATCGCTGTAGCCCAAAAAGATGCAGCGAAAATTATTTCGACAGGCCTGGGCAATCTCAAGCATGCGCGTCGTTTCGGCCAGATTGATGGTTTCAGGGGCAAAAAGCAGGGTCTTTAAATAGCTGGTTTCCTTTAAAATCGCATCAGGCATGGCGTTCCATCCCTTTCACCAGCATCTCGGCGCCCAATTGAAAAGATGCCTGCCATTGCACACCGGCTGGGTCGGCGGCGCTGATCAACGACAAACCCTCTTCCAATGCCAGGAAGGTATTGGCTGCCGCCGCCGCGTCCACCGGCCAAAATTCGCCGCTGGCTACCCCCTGCTCAATCAGCGCCACCAGGGCCTGGCGGTAGTGATTCAGATACTGTTGGATAAAAGCTCGCACCCCGGCGTCATGCGGCGCCTCGGCATAAAACTGAATCCCAACCGGGGTAAGCCAGGCCATCGCATCGTAACTCTCCTTGTAACGGGCAATGAACGCCCGCAGGCGTTCGGCAGCCGGTGCGCTCTGGTTGAGCAAAATCGCCAAAGATTCCAGATCGGTCTGAAACAGCTGGGCCATGATGGCCTGAACAATCTCCTCTTTGCTCTTGAAATACCAGTACACCCCGCCCACACTCAGCCCGGCGACCCGGGCTACATCGGGCATAGTGGTTTTACGGTATCCTTTGCGCCTGAAGATTTGAATGGCAGCCTCCACAATTTGAGGGCGGCGCTCATCGCTGACATCGGGTCTTGACATGCAGGCTCCTGTACTGAACGAGAATTCGGTTATCGATCAAAAAAATTTGCGCCAGCGCGCAATAACTGAATGATTATTCAGTTATACCAAATAATGAGAGCAACTGTCAAGGGTCATAGCGGCTAAATCCGATTGGCTTTTCGGATCACCAGCTTTAATCCTGACCAGACCGCATCGATTGCGCAGACTTTAATATCCACCAATCCGAGTGGCAGGGCAATTTCGCGGATCACGTCTTCGGTAATATCCGTAGGCACCTTCGAGGATTTTTTTGGCCAGGACACCCAGATGAATCCGGTTTGCTGCAGGCAGCGCAGGGCAGCCAGCAGTTCTTCCTGCAGCTCTATTCTGCTGGCAGTGAAGATCTGAACGATGTCTGTATCGCCCGTCAGCTGCGACAAGAGCGTGACGCCGCCCGGCAGCGGAGCAAGCAATTCCAGGTAATCGGGTGGAGGGTTGACAAGAAAGACGCGGCTGCCCTCTTTAATGTTCAGCTTTTTGGCCAGCGGCGTACCAGAATAGCCTACCATGTTTTGATTCTCTCACAATCTGCTTTACTTTTTTTGCTGGCTGTTAAGCACAGCGCCCAAGACAACCCCGAGACCCGCCCCTAAGGACACCCCGATAGCAATATTGTCCAGCGCTGCGCCAAGGGCCGCCCCAACCCCGGCGCCAAGAGCGATCCCTAAACCCACGTAGTTGGTATCTTTAGATTGTGAAGGTGGTTTTTGTTGCATATTTTGTAATTCTCCGTATCTTTGTCTTTGTACTCTACGCAGGCCAACCCGGAAAGTTGCAGCCAGCCAGCGTCACGCCTTGAATCTTTTCAAATACCCCTTGCGCTCGGCTGCCTCGAAATACTTCAGGGCATTATTCAGCGCCTCAACTGAGAAAAAGCCCAGGTTCTGGTCAACAAACTGACGTACAGCGGTTTCATCCAGTTTTGATAGATCATGCAAGATCCAGCCAACCGCTGTTTTGGCAAAGCGTTCTTCACGCCGGACCAGGCGGCTGCAAGCAGTGTAAATCAGCAGATGATAAGCACTCTCGGCAGTCACCGGGATAAATGCCACCACGGACGAGCGCGCCTGCCACAGGTTTTCAGCCGCATCCCAGGCAGCGATGGCAGAAGCGCAGGGCAAACCATGTTTGGCAATGGTGGGCCTCAACACCCGCACGCAAAACCAGTCACAGGTATTCCAATCAAAAATCAGGCCGCGGGCATACAGCCCGGCATATTTTCCCAGCAAGATCTCCCAGGAAAACTGGTCATACAGGTAATCCTGCAAGAACAGGATGCCCGCCAGCTTATCTTCGGCAACAGGCGACTCAAACAGCTGCAAAGCCAGCCCGAGCTGGTCAGCCAGCCCCCAGGCTGCGATCCCCTCAACCTGGCGCCATTCAGCAAGCAGCTTGCGAATTACCGGAATGCCTACGCCCCGAAAAGGGATTGCACCGCGCATATAACCTTCCCACCAGACTTTGGTTTTGGAGACAGCGTTTTGGGCCAGCAGGGTTTGTAAAGAAAGGACTTGATCGGGATAGATCGACAATGGATTGCTTTCCTGTTCTCAGAAGGTGGTTTATTTGACTGATTTTACCCTTTACGCCGCACTCGTACAAACAAAACCTTTGGATTTTGGGCTGATAACAAAAAACATTCAACTTTCCCTGCTTATGGAGATGATACATTTTTAGCCATTTTGCGCTACAATAAATATGATTGCAGGGTTTTCCGTGATCAGGTGCGTGGTACAGCCAAAAGCAGTTTCGCTGCTTTTGGGCTCTATCACAAAGATCACGGCGGTAAAACATAAAAAGAATGGCAGGAAAACATGGCAAAAAGACTTTCTCGCTCAGATATGAACGACATTACTGACCTCATCCAGCGGATGGCAGGGATGGCAGAAAATCACGACCCGGCTGTAAAAGGGCACCTGGCGCGCCTGAGCGGCTATGTCGCCACGCTTGCATTGGGGTACGGTCTTTCGATGGCAGATGTCGAGATGACTGCTCTGGCAGCCCAGCTTCACGATATCGGCAAAATTGGTCTACCCGAGTCTCTGCGCACCGCCAGAGGCAAGTTAAGCGAGGCCGAGCTCGAACTCAACAAAAAACATACCCGGATGGGCGCTGATCTGCTCAAAGAATCCAAAAACCCAATCATCCAGATTGGTGCTGCGATTTGCCTCTCACATCATGAGCGCTGGGATGGCAGCGGCTATCCACAGGGCCTGAGCGGCGAGAAAATCCCGCTCAGTGCGCGCCTTACCGGTCTTGCCGATGTCTTTGACGCTCTGACGACCCCGCGCCCCTATAAAGACGAGGTTTCGCTTTCCGAAGCTCGCCGTCTGATTACGGAATCCAGCGGAGAACTCTTTCAACCCGAGCTGGTGAATATCTTCAATGAAAACTTCGACGAATTTCAGCGCCTGCGGCAAACACTGACCTAAGCCAACCTGGCGAGGGCCAGCGTCAGGCCCTGCCAAAGGTTTTTTTAGAGGGAGAGATGCAGTGCTCCTTTCGCTCACATTCTGGTTCGATTTTTTTGCCCTGAGCCTCTCTCTGTGGATGGCGTTTTATTTGCTAGGGCGGGGATTTCCCAGCCACATCACCCTGCGCTGTGTCTTGATTCTGCTGGCACTGTCAGCGTTTTTTCTCAGCGCCACATTTAATATCTTTAGCCAGGTCGCTGGAACAGCCGCTTTGCGCGCCGTGCTGCTGGTGCTGGTGCTGACAACCTGGTACGACCTGACACTTCATTTGCTGCCGGAAAGATTTCAAAAAAAACGTCAGGTCTTCACGACAGCCTTTTACGTTTTCCAATTAGCTGTGGTGCTCATACTGCTTTTCTCGAAAAATGCATTCGTAGCCGAACAGGGTAATGGGCTTTGGGTCGCCCACATGGGGATCAGTCTGCCCTTCATACTCTATGGAATTTCTCAGGTTTGGGCGATCGCAGGAATTCTAATCAATCTACTCAGTGAGCCGCAAATCGGGCTGACAACCCAGGGCCGATATTTTCTCCTCGCCTCCATCCTGCCGGCGCTGGGTGTTGGCTACGGAATTTTATCCTTGATCTTCCCAAATCCGATGCCGCGCATGATCCAGGATGCCCTGATCTTTGCCGGGGTCTTCCTGATGGGATATTCTGTAACACGCCACCAGACGCTGGTCGAAAGACGAACCAGCCTGCAAGATTTCCCCATCTCTGGCCTGGGGCTTCTGGGACTTTCGGGCGGCTATGCCCTGCTGGCCTGGATGCTGGGTTTTCCTCCTGAATTTGTGACGATGACGATGGCAGCCGCCATCATCACCCATTCGCTTTACGACCTGGTGCGCGAATTTCTGGAACGGCAGCGCTACAAACATGAAAGCTCCTTCCGTCGCCAGCTGCGCCAGTTGGACAATCTTGAGATCACCCCAGATAACCTGACTGCCAGCCTGCAGGATGGCTTGAAGCTCCTCTGTCAGGCGGTTGACGCTGCCGGCGGCTGGATAGCAATCCGCCAGGGTGAGGAATTTTCGGTGACGGTCTCCTACCAATCACTCACGCCTGGCAGCCTGCTGCCCGTGCAGCCCACCTCCAGCGATGACCTGTTCCAGCCCGCCGACCCCCAAATGACCTCCACCGCCTGGGTCGCGCCTGCCCTGACAGGCGACCGGCAGGTGGCGCTGGTTGGGATCTGCGCCCCAAAAGCCAAACTGCGCTACTCGCCAGACAACCTGGATCTCCTGGCTGAAGCAGCCGACCGGATCGGAATTATCGTTTCACTGGCAAACTCCCAACCGAACAAGCAAGAGCAGTTTCAGCAGTTGGTGAGCGAGGCTCAATCAGAGGCAATTCATCTGCGTCAAAATACCGACGCCCTGATAGAGACTCTCTCCAGCAGCCCGGATCCGCGTGTGATTGGGATGGTAGAGGAAGCGCTGCGGCATCTTTCGGATTACATCACCCTTGGGCAGCTCCCCCTGGCTGATTGGACGAATATCGGCGGCGCCAATCACATTGAACGCGGCCGGAACCTGCAAAAACACCTGATCGACTCAATTGAGTCTCTGCATCCCACCGGCGCTCGGCCGAAGGGCATCCTGCCGCGCGAATGGTACAGCTATGTGGTTCTGTATGATGCCTATGTCGAATGTGTTACCAACCGGGAGATCATGGCTCGCCTGTATATCTCAGAAGGCACATTTAACCGAACTCGGAGAAATGCCCTGCGGGGTTTGGCCCGGCTGCTGGTTGAGAAACGGTGACGCCTGAAGCGGAGCCCAGTTCCCGATACAGATCTAAATAAGCGCTAAAGGTTTTTGCCTCGGCATGCCTTTCCACAATCAGCCTGCCTGCCGCTCCCATCTGGCGGGCTCGCTCAAGGTGCTGGGCCAATTCTGCCAGCCGGTTTGCCATGCCATTCAGGTCACCGGAAGGCAGCAAATAACCATTGAGACCCTCGTGGACAATTTCATGCAGGCAGGTAGCCTGCACAGCCACAATCGGGACGGCACAAGCCGCGGCTTCCAGCAGCACCAGCCCCTGGGTTTCCACTTCACTGGCGGTCACAAACACATCAGCCAGCGCATAATATTCTGCCAATCCCTGCTCGATTGAAACAAAGCCCGGAAAGTGGCAGCGCTCGCCAATTCCCAGCTGGCTGCACAGGTGCTCCAATTTGACCCGTTCGGTGCCATCGCCAACCACCACAAGATGCCCCGGCATGTGCTGCATGGCAATCGCAGCAGAACGCACCACCCGCTCAACCAGCTTATCCTTATCCAGCCTGCCAACATGCAAAATGACAGGCGCCTCAAGTGGAATGTCCAAGCGGGAACGAAGCACAGCTTCGCTGGCGGCACTCAACGCCCCTTGCGAAAAAGCCTCCAGGTCAACCCCATAACTGATCACCTGGGGCTTTATGCCGGTCTGAGCAGCAATCAGACCAGCAATGGTCTGGGAGGCAACTGCCGCTCCGCTGCAGCGGCGCAGCACCCAAACGGCATAGCGCCACAACAGCCTTTCAATCTGGCGCTGCAGACTTTTACCGACCGGCATATAGGCACTGACAAACCAGGGCAGCTGATGGATCGTCAAAAGCACCGGCACATGATGGTCTTTGCCAAAGGCCAGGCCAGCCAAACCCAACTGAAACGGATCATGAATGTGGATCAGGTCCGGTTTAAAGTCTGCCAGCCGCTGGATAATCCGGCGCTGCGGCCAAAAGGCGAAACGCTGGCCCACCCGAAACGGATTGCGGTACGAGCGGAATCGTTCGATCTCCAGGTTTGGCTTAAAAATCTGGTAAGGCGCAGAAAGATCACTGGCAGCCATAACCAGGATTTGATGACCCTGCCCGGCAAGGTGATTTGCGAGTCGCTCAACAAAGAGCGCCGCTCCTGAAATCATCGGTGGGTAAGATTGGGTTAAGAGAGCAATTTTCATGTGTATGGCCTTTTTAAAAAATTTATTCACTCAATGGGATTGGCACAGCCGGGCCTCGCGGAATATACCCGACGCTTCCGAACCTTTTAAGGCAGCGCTTGATCTGCGGCTAAAAATAAGCCAGGCAGTATATGCCCCGCCCATGCCTGCAACGACAATGACCCAGAAAATGACCGGCAGCTGCAAACCATACGCCCCAACCAGGCTAATGAAAGCTGCGCAGATCATCCGGCCCAGAATATTTGCTACAAAAAAACGCCAGGGCGAAACCTTTCCCAGCCCCGCCACATAGCACATCAAGTCACTGGGAAAGACAGGCAAAACGAAGGTAAAAAAATAAAATAAACCGCCCTGTCCAGCCGCCAGACCATCCCAACGTTCAATGACCTGAGGGGAAGCCAGACGATAGATGACCTCGCGGCCAAATCGGCGGGCAACAAGAAAAGCGATCTGGCTGCCCAAAATCGTGCTGAAAGTCGTGATGATAAAACTGGCTGTGAAACCGTAAATGTAGCCTCCAGCCAACATCAAGGCATGACCTGGAATGATCGCCAGAAAAACCTGCAGCACCAGCAGCCCCAAAAGCAGGACTGGGCCCCAAATGCCCAGCGGTGCAAGCGTTTCGCTGACGGCCTGGCGGTCACTCACCCAGGCCGAAAAAGCCACCAGATACTCACCGAGGGGTGAAAATACCAGAGCAAGCCCAACAATCAGAACAAGAACCAGCAAAAGTTTTTGGGACGACGTAATTTTGATTTTCATAATATTCTCCTTGTAAGACTGAAATGAATAATTTGAGATCCGCTCGGTCTGAGGATATTGGGGTGGCTGCACCCCAATATCCTCAGACCGAGAAACTAATTTACAGCCAATTCGGGTTAGTCCGAAAAGAGGTTATTTTGGGTGTTTTTTGGGTGGCTACGCCACCCAAAAAACACCCAAAAATCTCTTATCCCGAACTGACGCTAATTTATAGCCAGGCAGCCGCCAGGTTACAGGTATGGGAAAGAATTTTTTGCGAAAACGAACGGCGGTTGTAAAGTTCTGGCGTCTGGGTAAAGCAGGCATCCAGATCCGCGTCAAAGGCCTGCTCGAGCTGGCGAGCCAAATTTTGATCCCGCACAGCCAGGCAAATTTCAAAATTACGAGTCAGCGAGCAAGAATCCAGGTTCGCCGACCCCAGCAGCACATCACTGCAGTCGTTCCAGGCCAGCTTGGCGTGCATAAATCTCCCGGTATAGCGATGGATCTGTACACCACACAGGGCCAACTGGTGCGCAGGCAAATAGTTGGCCCTGTCCACCGGGCGGACCCGGGTCTGATCTGACAGCAAGACACTCACCCGCACACCCTGCCGGGCGCTGGCAATCAAGGCTTGCATAATTTCCGAGTCGGGCAGAAAATACCAGGTGCGCAGATGGATCGAATGTTCAGCGCTGCGAATCAGATCAAGCAGAGCGCTGCGAATATCCGTTTGCCGGGCAGGGACGGTCAGCCAGAGCCGCCCATCCCCCAGCCATAGATTATCTGGGTCCAACAGGCTGTCCTTCTTGGGAGCATTTCCGGCCGAAAACTGGCGCAAGTAATCGTAAATCGCATGAAATGTATTGCCGAACTCACCATTCAAGCGCACATTTGTATCCGACCAGCCCAAATAATGATCGCCAATATTCGACCCGCCCAAATAGGCGGTGGTCTGATCAACTGCGCCGATCTTGCAGTGCAGGCGGTTGAACTGGGTCAGACCAGGAGCTTTCGGGTGAAAAATATCGGTCTGCACACCTGCCTGGCGCAGGCTGTTGAGCAGGTGATGGTTCTGGAGCAGGTGGCGGGGTTCATCGGTAATCAAGCCAAGTTCGTCCACCATTAAGCGCACCTGGACACCTGCCGCAGCCCTGGCACACAAAACCTGGGCAATCTTATGGGCCCATTCGCCAGCATCAAACGTCAGATAGGTCATCGAGATCATATGCTGGGCGCTGCCCAGGTGCGCTACCAGATCGCGATAGTAAGATTGAGTCTGGGTGAAAAGGGTGGTTTTGGGGTTCATAGCTGGCTCCTTCAGGTGTTTTTTTCTTGACACAGCCAGTATCGCAATTTTGAACTGCCAAAACGAGAGCAAAGACTGCCAAAAGACGCCAAATCGATCAAACTGGGTTTGATTACCCAAATCCATTGACAAACCAGCCCAGATCGATATAATTGAAAAAGGTTTTCAATTTCAATATGGAAATATTTACCCCTAACCCACTTACAGACGAATGGCTGGCAAAGCTCCAAAACAGCGGCTACCGGCTGACCAGCCCTCTCAAGGTGATTGTCGAGATTCTGGCAGGCACCCCCCGGGCTCTTGGTCCACTGGATATTTACGACCTTGGCCGCCAGCAGTATCCCAAGATGGGCCTCGTCACAGTTTACCGCGCCCTGGAAAAGCTGGAAGAGCTGGGCCTTGTGCAGCGCGTCCATCAGATCAATGGCTGCCATGCCTACTTGCGGGCAGCGGACGGGCACGAGCACATCCTGCTCTGCACCCGCTGCGGCCGGGTTGTCTACTTTGGCGGCGATGATCTGGGCAGCCTGATTGACGGCGTGGCCCGCCAGACGGGTTTCAACATTCAGGAACACTGGCTCCAGCTTCACGGGCTATGCCAGGGCTGTCAATAAACATCCAGACCGCTTTGACCCGATCAGGCGGTTGAACATGAAGAGGATTGAAGATGAAGAAGATTGGCATAAATTTGAGCGCGCTGCTCGTCCTGGGCAGCTTGCTTTTAAGCAGCTTGCTCCTGGTGGCATGTCAACCAACTGCTGTTACAGACCCTCAGGCCAACGCCAACCAGTCCGCGGGGCTGAAGGTGCTGGCTGTCGAATCATTCCTGGCAGATATCGCCCAAAATGTGGCTGGCAACCGGCTGCAGGTCCAAACCCTGATGCCCATCGGGTTGGATCCGCACGCCTTTGAACCCACCCCGCAGGATGTGGCCAAAATCGCCGAAAGCCAGGTTCTGATAGTCAATGGGGCAGGCTTTGAAGAATGGCTCAGCGAAACCCTGGCGAATGCCGGCGGTGAACACCGCCTGATTGAAGCCGCCGCCGGGCTGACCAGCCGGCAGCCCAGGGCAGGCGAAATCATCGATGAACATCACAGCGAGGAAGGCGACCCGCACTTCTGGCTGGATCCCAATCAGGTCATTCAATACGTTGAAAATATTCGCGCCGGTCTGGCCGCAGCCGACCCGCAGGGTGCTGATCTGTATGCCCAAAATGCCGCAGCCTATGTCTTGAAACTGAAAGACCTGGACGCCAGGATTAAGCAGCAGGTTGCCGGCATCCCGCCCGAACGCCGCCTGATGGTCACCAACCACGAAAGCTTTGGCTACTTTGCCGACCGCTACGGTTTCCAAATCACCGGCGCCATCATTCCTTCCACCAGCAGCGGGGCAGCCCCTTCGGCCCAGGAGCTGGCTGTACTGATTGATCACATCCGCCAGGCCGGCGCCCCGGCCATTTTCCTGGAAACCGGAGCCAACCCCAAGCTGGCCGAGCAGATCGCCCAGGAGACCGGGATCAAAGTCGTCGGCGATCTGTACACCCACTCGGTCACCGCACCGGGCGGCGCAGCACCTTCCTATATCGCCATGATCGAGCACAATGTAAACACAATCGTCGAGGCCCTCAAATGACATTCTCCCCAGAAGACCGCCTGACACTCGATAATATATCGGCAGGCTACAACGGCCAGCGCATCCTGCAGGACATCAGCCTGCAGGTGGAGCGCGGCGGGCAGGTGGCTGTAGTTGGGCCAAACGGCGCCGGCAAATCCACCCTGTTCAAAGTGCTGGTGGGGCTGCTGCCCCTGCGCGGCGGGCAGATTCTGATCCACGGGCAGACCCTGGGGCAGCACAAAGACTGCGTGGCCTATGTACCCCAGCGCAGTGAGGTGGACTGGCGTTTTCCGGTGACAGTTTACGACGTGGTGATGATGGGCCGCTTCAACCGCCAGGGCTGGTTTGGTCTGCCAAACCGCACCGACCGGACAGCCGTGCTGCACGCCCTGGACCAGATGGGCATCGACCATTTGACCCGCAGTCCCATCGGCGACCTGTCCGGCGGCCAACAGCAGCGTGTCTTTTTGGCCCGCGCCCTGGCCCAGGAACCCCACATCCTGCTGATGGACGAGCCTTTTACCGGGGTGGACGCCTCGACGCAGGAAACCACCCTGAACCTGCTGACCCAGCTCAAAAATCAGGGTGTGACCGTCCTGGTTTCGACTCACGATCTGAATATGGCCGCCGAGCGTTTTGAGCGGGTTCTGCTGCTAAACCGGCGGCTGGTGGCCTTTGGCCCGCCCTCTGAGGCGCTCTCACCCGCAGCCATTCAGGAAGCCTTTGGGGGGCGGGTGCTGTTCATGGGCAACACGGCCCTGGTGGACGAGTGCTGCGGGCACGAGGAAGGATAAACGAGCTATGCTGGAATGGTTAACCAATCCCCTGGCCTATGCCTTCATGCAGCGCGGGCTGCTGGCCTCCTTGATCGTCGGCGTTGTCTGTGCTGTGATCGGCTGCTATGTCGTCCTGCGCGGCATGGCCTTTCTGGGCGACGCCCTGGCCCACGCCATCCTGCCCGGGATTGCGATTGCCTACCTGCTGCAGGGCAACCTGACCATCGGCGCATTAATTGCCGCAGTGGCAGTGGCGCTGCTCATCGGCCTGTTCTCGCGCCAGGGCGCAATCCGCGAGGATACAGCCATCGGCATCCTGTTTGCGGCCGCGCTCTCGCTGGGCGTGGCACTGATCAGCAGTATCCGCACCTACGCCACCGATCTCAGCCATATCCTGTTTGGCAATGTGCTCGGGGTTTCTACAACGGATCTCTGGCTGGCAGCCGGGCTGGGTGCATTTGTTCTGCTTTCCGTGGTTGTGCTCTACAAACCGCTGCTGGTGATTTCCTTCGACCCGGTACTGGCAGCCACCCTGCGCTGGCCGGCGGAACTGCTGCGCAACGGCCTCCTGGTGTTGCTGGCGCTGACCATCGTGATCTCTCTGCAGACCGTTGGGGTGGGGCTGGTGACTGCCATGCTGGTCACGCCGGGCGCCACAGCCTATTTATTGACCCGCCGCCTGCCGGTGATGATGCTGCTTGCGGCCCTGGTGGGGGCCTTTTCCAGTCTGGCCGGGTTGTATATCAGCTATTACGCCAACATCGCCTCTGGGGCAGCGGTTGTGCTGACCGCCACGGCCTGCTTCCTGCTGGCGTTCCTTCTTGCGCCCGAGCGCGGTGTGCTCAAGCGCTGGTTTGTAAAAAGCAGCTAACTTCCCCAGGCATAAGCCCGTTCGGGTTTGAGCATCAGCAGCCGGTTTTCC